>Ga0126313_10001088_pt1 | contig 14015 bp, 10 predicted proteins | sample Plot105A_FD_89954 | JGI IMG/M metagenome (GOLD analysis project Ga0126313, IMG submission 89954) | Serpentine soil microbial communities from UC McLaughlin Reserve, CA, USA - Plot105A | ecosystem: Environmental > Terrestrial > Soil > Grasslands | place: USA: UC McLaughlin Reserve, Lake County...
GAACGCACACCCACGCGATCGTCAGCGGCTCGCCGTCCTCGGCCGGCAGTGCCGGCGGCAGGACCCAGCCGCCCGCGGCGATCTCGGCGGCGGCGAGCAGATGCTCGCGCGCGACGGGCACCGATCCGTAGCCCGCGGGCTGCACCCGGTCCAACGCGCGCTTGAGCACGCGTGAGGCGACCCCCGCGCCACCCTCGGAGCGCAGCAGCCGGGCCGTCTGGCGCACGCGGTCGACGGGCCTGGGAGCGCTCATGTGCGCGGGCCGGTCGGCGTGTGGACGGTCACCACGTCACCAGGTCGCGGTCCTCGGCGGGCGGGCGCGGCGACCGCGCGGCGCCGGGCTGCGGCACGGGCGGCTCCGAGCGGCTGCCCTGGCCGTTGCGCCAGCCGCGCCGCACGCGGGAGCCGAAGATCAGCAGGCCGCCCGCGATGCCGAACCCGGCGAGGAAGAAGACGATGGCTGCCTGCATGCCCGCGCCGTCGTTGACCACGCTGCCGTGCGCCTTGCCGAGCTGCTCGAGCGTCACCCGGCGCTTGGCGTCGATCGCCTGCTGCGTGGCCACGGAGGCGAGGTAGTCGCGCAGCCCGGTGACCGAGGCGTTGGCGAGCGCTGCCGCAGCCTTGGGATTGGGAGCCTGCGCGACGACCTCGAGGATCGGCACCGTCGGGTTGGCGTGGATGCTGAGCCGATACTGATCTGCCGAGCGCAGCAGGTCGCTCGTGCGCACCTCGCGCCCGACCGTGGCGAAGGGACGCGGGAAGTCCGGCGTCAGCGGCGTCGAGGCGCGGATCGCCTGCGGGTCGATGCCCGAGCGCCGCCCGATGAACGCGGGCACCGGCTGGCTCGCCATGACGTTGCCGAGCAGGACGGCGCGGTTGGTCATGGACTGAAAGGAGAACGTGTCCTGGCTGAGGTCGAGCACCGTGCTGCTCGGGGTGTCGACGAGGACCTGCGTCGACGCCGTCGCCATCTCGAGCTGGCGGCCCTCGACGCTCGGCGGGAGCACGCCGATCTTGTAGAACGCCGACAGTCCGCCGAAGGTCCCTGCGAGCAGGCAGACGGCGACGGCGAAGCGCAGGCGCCACAGCTCGCGCAGATACGTGCCAAGTTGCATAGGGCGTCAGAGCAACGCCCGGCGTGCCCCCGGACTTCCGCCCGGAAGGTGCACCGCAGCGATCGCGTTGATGTCCGACATGCGCCTCGAGCAACGCTCCACCATCGCCGTCAGCCCGCCCTCCGAGCTCGAGCGCCACGCGCGCCTGTTCGCCGCGCTCGAGCAGGCGTTCCCGGTGCGCTTTCGCGCTGCGGGCACGGTCGCCGCCGGCGATGGCGTGCTCGTGCTGACGCGGGACGCACCGGTCCCCGCGGACCTGCCGGCGGCGCAGGTGCCCGTCTTCGCGGCGCCCGCGGCGCCCGCGGCGCCCGCGGCGACGGCGGCCGGCCCGGAGATCGTCGAGCTGCTCGCCGCCGACGGCGTCGATCGCCGGCTGCGCGGCATCGCGTTGCAGGGGCACGTCGCGGCCGGCCCGCTGGCGCAGACCGAGGGCGAGACGGTGCTTGCGGCGACGTCGAGCGGCGCGGCGTGGTCGGTCCGCGGCGAGCATCACCGCGTCAGCACCGCCCTGCCGGAGCTGTCGCCGCAAGCGGTCCTGCGTCATCTGCTCGTCTCGCCGCATGTCCTGGCGATCGTCGCGCTCGTGCACTTCATCCGGCGCGTGGCGGCGAGCTCCGGCTGGCAGCCGCCGACGGTGAAGGCGACGATGCTCTTCGACGATCCGAACCTGCGGCGCCCCAACTACGGCTTCATCGACTATGCCGCGCTCGCGGCACACGCCGACGAGCACGACTACCACGCGGCGATGGCGATGATCCCGCTCGACGTGGCCGGGCCGCACCGCGCGACGGTGGAGCTGTTTCGCCGCCGCCGCGACCGGCTGTCGCTCGTCGTCCATGGCAACAACCACGTCAAGCACGAGCTGTCGGCGCCGGTCGCCCGCGGCGACGAGCTGTCGCTGGCAGCGCAGGCGATCCGCCGCGTGATGCGCTTCGAGCGGCGCACCCGGCTGCGCGTCGATCGCGTCATGACGCCGCCGCACGGCATGTGCTCGCCGGCGATGGCCCGCGCGCTGGGCATCGTCGGGTTCGACGCGCTGTGCTCGCTGCATCCGCTGCCGTGGCGCGAGGACTCGCCCGTCGAACGCGTGCTGGCCGGCTGGGAGGCCGCCGAATTCGCCGGGCCGTGCGCCGTCCTCCCGCGGATGCCGCTGTTCGCGTCGGCGGCGAACATCGCGCTGCACGCGTTCCTCGACCATCCCGTCGTGCTGTACGGCCACCACGAGGACCTCGCGGCAGGGCTCGAGCCGCTTGCGCTCGCCGCCGAGCGCGTCAACGCGGTCGGCGGCGTCCAGTGGGCGCCGATGGAGGCCATCGTGCTCGGCAACCGCGCCCTGCGCGTCGCCGGCGACGCGGCCGTCGTGCGGCCGTTCTCCGGGCGCATGCGCGTCGCCCTGCCCGAAGCGGTGAGAACGCTCGCGGTGATCGCGCCGCGCGACGGCGCCGGGTGCTTCGAGGGCTGGTCGGTCGACGGCGGCGAGCTGCGGCCGTTCGGCGAGTCGCTGCCGTGCGATTCCGGTGGCCGCGAGCTCGAGCTGAGGCTGCGGCCCGTCGGCGAGATCGACCCGGCCGCGGTGCCCGCGCCGCCGTTCAGCCCGTGGCCGCTCGTCCGCCGCGCGGCCACGGAGCTGCGCGACCGCACGCTGCCGTTGCGCCCGTCGCGCTCGGTCTGAAAGACTGACCGCCGACCTGCCGCGCGGCGTGGCGCGGCTGCAGGCTGCCGGGGTGCGGTCAAGGCCCTGGCGCGTTTCGCCGATGCATGCAACGCCGATGCCGACAGGGAGCCGTCGACAGATGCCCGTTCACCGCTGCATGACCGCCGTTGCAGCGATGCTGCTCGCTGCGCTCGTCGGACCCACCGGCGGGCAGGCCGCCGACCACGATGCCACCCCCGCGAACCTCGACAGCGTCGTCTCGGCGGCGCGGGGCGGCGACGTGGTCCACCTCGCGTCGGGCCAGTACGGCACGTTCGACGGCGCGAGCAAGTCGTCGATGGTCACGATCAAGGCCGATGCCGGCGTGCAGGCGTCGATCGCCGCCGACCTGCGAGACGCGAGCAACCTGCGCTTCGAGGGCCTGCGCGTCACGCACGCGAACATCGAGCGCTCGACCGGCATCGAGTTCGTGGGCAACACGTTCAGGGGCCCCGCGCTGATCGACACGACCGACCGCAACGGCGATCACGCGATCCTCTTCGAAGGCAACTCCCACGATGGCATCGCGGTCTGCGGGTCGTGCTACGAGGGCCGCATCACGGTACACGGGTCGTCGATCAACACGACCGCGGTCGGGGTGACGATCCGCAACTCGCGCTTCGGCGGCGGGGGCAACAGCGACGGCATCCAGGTCGGGTCGTACGGCGTGGAGATCCTGGGCAACGAGTTCGCCGACCTGCGCCAAGGCGATCCAAGCCTCGCGCACACCGACGCGATCCAGCTCTACGGCCAGAGTCACACCGTCATCCGCGGCAACTACATGCACGACGTGGCGACGGGCATCCTCTGCGCCGACGGCTGCGACAACGAGATCATCGAGCACAACGTGATCAGCACGGTCAACCGCTATCCGGCCGTCCTGCTGGGCCCGGACCGCAACTCGATCATCCGCCACAACACGTTTCCCTCCGCACCGGTCCGGGTCGACGAGGGCAACGGCCCCGGCGCGAGCAGCGGCACGACGATCCAGGACAACATCATCGACAGCTACGTCGTCAAGGGAACCGGCCTGAAGACCGCGTTCAACCTCCTGACCGACGGCAGCAAGCGCGACTCCTCCGACATGCGAGCCGATCCGGTCTTCGTCGGCGGCGCGCGCCCGACGACCCCGGCGGGCTACATGCTCGCCAGTCACTCGCCGGGCGCGGGCGACGCGAGCGACGGCACCGACCGTGGCGCCGACGTCTCGAAGGTGGGCGCGGCGGCCGCCGGGGCTGCTCCGCCCCCGCCCTCCGGCGTGAGGATCTCGGTCCGCAGGCACATCAGCTGGGATCGCCTGCGCCGCGGCCTGCGCCTGCGCGTCCGGGCGACGGAGCCGGTCAGGCTCAGGCTGGCGCTGATCCCGAAGGGACGCACGCACGCGCTGGCGCGGCGGCGGGTCGACGACGTCGCCGCGGGGCTTCGCACCGTCGTGGTGCGGCCCAAGCGCAGGGTGCTCGGCAAGCGGCGCAGCCGCACGCTGAAGCTGCGCGTGAAGATCATCGACGCCGCCGGCGCCGCGACGTACCAGCGCTTCATCATCCACGTACGGCGCTGAGCGCGCCGGCGCGCACGGAAGTCCCCGTCGCGCAGCCGCGTTGATCGAGGACGATGCACAACGGCGCAGACACGACGCAGCCCCTCGTGATCAGGCAGGCGCTGTCGCTGGCGCAGGAGTACGAGCGCGCCGGTCGCCGCGCGGACGCCCAGCTCCTCTACCGCCAGGTGCTCGGCGCGGATCCGGCCAATGCCGAGGCGCTCGGCGGCCTCGACAGCACGGGCGCGCCCGCGCCGGCGGCGCCCGCCGCCGTCCTCGCGCGCACGGGCAGCGTCCCGTGGCGCGTCTACCGCAGGTTCGGCCGGCCGCTCGCACACGGGCTCCTCGCGCGCGGCCGCGTGCTGAAGTACCGGGCGCTGTCGACCAACGCGCCGATCCTCACCGCGGGACGCCCGATCATCCACCAGCCCGTGCTGTTCCTCGGCTCGGGCAGGGTCGTGCTCGGCGATCACGTGCAGTTCGGCTGGCCGCAGTCGCCGCTCTTCTACGAGGGCTACTGCCACGTCGAGTCGGCCGGCCCGGCCGCGTGCATCGAGTTCGGCGCCCGCGTCGAGTTCAACAACAACGCGATGCTGAAGAGCGAGGGCGCGGGAATCCACGTCGGCGACGACGGGCTGTTCGGCGCCAACGTCGAGGTCACCGACACGGACTTCCACGAGCTGCATCCGCAGCGCCGCCACGGCGGCACGCCGCGGATGGCGCCGGTCGAGATCGGCCCCAACGTGTTCGTCGGGATGAGCGTGAAGATCCTGAAGGGCGTCACGATCGGCGCGGACTCGGTGATCGGTGCCGGCGCGGTCGTCGCGTCCTCGATCCCGGCCGGGGTGATCGCGGCAGGCAACCCCGCCCGCATCATCCGGGCGCTCTGACCGATCGTCGCGCATGAGCGACGTCCGCACCAACGACGAGCTCGTCGAGGCGACGGCCGCCAGCCTGCGCTGGATCACCGCCGCGCGCATCGGCGTCGAGCTGCTGCTGCTCGTCGCGATGGTCGTGCTGGCGCGGCTGATCCCGCCGTCGGCGTTCGGCGTCTTCGCCGTCGTCATCATCGTCCAGGAGCTGTCGGTCACCTTTCCGAACGAGGGCGTGGGAAGCGCGATCGTCCAGCGCAAGGAGATCACGCGCCGGCATCTCGAGGCCGGGCTGGCGCTGAGCCTCGCGGCGAGCGTCGTCCTCGTCGCGCTCACGCTGCTGCTCGCGCTCGTGCTCGTCAAGCCGATCTTCGGCAGCGAGACGGCCACGCTCGTCGCCGTCGCCGCGCCGTCGTTCGTGCTCGGCGCGATCCTCGCCGTGCCGATGGCGGTGCTGCGCCGCAACCTCGCGTTCCGGCGCCTGAGCATCATCGACTTCACGTACAACGGCCTGCGTGGTGGCCTCGCCGTGCTGCTGGCGCTCGCGTTCGGCCTCGATGCCTCGGCGCTCGTGCTCGGGGGACTGCTCGCAGTCGTCGCCATGCTGGCGCTCGCGCTCGTGCTCGCGCCCGTGCCGCTGCCCCGCTGGCACGCCGCGGAGGTCCGCGACCTGCTGCCCTACGGCGGTCCGGCCGCGCTTGCGTGCGTCGCCTGGACGGGCTTTCGCAACGGCGACTACGCGATCGTCGGCGCGCGCCTGGGCACCGCTCAGGCCGGGTTCTACTGGCGCGGGTTCCAGCTCGCGGTCGAGTACCAGCGCAAGATCAGCGTCGTGATGTCGCAGGTCGCGTTTCCGGTGCTCGCGCGCACGGCCAGCGCCGCGGACATGTTCGCCCTGCGCCGCCGCATGGTGCACCTGGTCACGGTCTCGACCTTCCCGCTTCTGGCGGGGCTCGTGCTGCTTGCTCCGGACGTCGTCCCCTGGGTCTTCGGGCCTGAATGGGAGCCGGCCGTGCTGCCGACCCAGATCCTCGCCGGCGCGGGCGCGGCGACGGTCGTGATCGAGGCGGTCGGATCGGCGCTCATGGCGGCCGGGCGCGCGCGGGCGCTGCTGAGCTACGGGGTCGCGCATTTCGCCGTCTACGTCGTGGCGATCTTCTTCGCCTCGAGCTTCGGCCTGGCAGCGGTCGCCGGCGCGTCGGTCGGCGTGCACGCCGTCTTCACGGTCGTCGCCTACCGCGTCATGTTGGTCGATCACGAGGAGCGCGCGCTGGCCTGCCTGTGGAAGGATGTGCGCCCCGCCGCCGTCTGCTGCGTCGCGCTCCTCGCCGTCGCCGGGCCGGCGGGCTGGGCGCTGCAGAGCGCCGGCGCGCCGCCCGCGCTGCACATGGCCGTCGTCGCCCCGCTCGCCGCCGTCGCCTACCTCGGCGCGCTGCGGCTGTGGTTCGCCGACGCCTGGCGGGACCTCAGCGGCATGGTGCGGCGGATCGTGCCGCAGGGCGGCCTGCTGGCCGCGTGTCGCAGGCTCGCGCCGGCGCGCAGCCCCGCGCTGTAGCGCCGTCGCGCGGAAGCGGCGGCGGGCCGGCGCGTTGTTCTGAGATGCAGCCGTCGATCCTGATCGTGTCGCCCGTGCGCAACGAGATCGCGCACATCGAGCGCGTCGTGCGCGCGGTCGCCGCGCAGGAGCTGGCGCCGGCGCGCTGGATCGTCGTCGACGACCGCTCCGACGACGGCACGCTCGAGCTGCTGCGCACGCTCGAGGCCGAGGTCGACTTCCTGACCGTGGTCGATCGCGACGCGGCGACGGGCAACGGCGTCGTGCGCGACCGCCTCGCCTCCGCGCCGGAGGCGCGCAACTTCAACTTCGGCATCGAGCTCGCCGGCTGGCGCGACTACACGCACGTCATGAAGCTCGACGGCGACATCGAGCTGCCGCCGCACTACCTGCGCGAGCTGATCGATCGCTTCGCGGCCGACCCGCGGCTCGGGCTCGCCGGCGGCGTCCTCATCGAGCCCATGCCGGGCGGCGCCGTCCGCGCCATCAAGATCGCTCGCAATCACGTCCACGGCGCGCTGAAGCTCTACACCCGCGAGTGCCTGGAGCGCATCGGCGGCATCCAGGAGCGCCTCGGCTGGGACACGATCGACGAGACCTATGCCCGCATGCGCGGCTTCACGACGTACAGCTTCCCCGACCTCGTCTCGATGCATCTGCGCCCGATCGGCAGCGCCGACGGGACGCTGCGCGGCCACGCCCGCCATGGCGAATGCGCCTACATCTCCCATTACACCCCGACCTTCGTGGCGCTGCGCGCGCTGAAGGTCGGACGCCGCAGGCCAGCCGTGCTGTCCGGCCTGGCGTTCGTCTACGGCTTCGCGCGGGCGCATGCCCGCCACGTCGAGCGCGTGCCCGACGGCGAGTACCGCCGCTTCACCCATCGCGAGCTGCGCGGCCGGCTGCTGCGCGGCGCGCGCGGCGCCTGGCCCTAGGAGAGCGCGACCCGCGCGCCGTCGCCGATCGACATGCGCACGGCGGTGGGCATGTCGAAGCGGCGCACGATGCTCGCGCCGCGTCCGATGATGCTCGTCTCCAGGCGGCTGCCGACGAACAGCAGCTGGGCCGCGTCCATGACGATCGAGTGCTCGATCTCCGTGCCCTCGATGCGCACGTCGGCGCCGATCGAGCTGTACGGGCCGACGTAGGAGTCGACGAGACGGGTTCGCGGCCCGATCACGGCGGGCCCGCGCACGAGCGTGTTCCTCAGCGTCGCGCTGGGGTGGATGCGCACTGGCCCCTGGATCTCCGAGCCGTCGAGCTCGACGCCGCCGGTGTCGGTCTGGATCGCGCCGAGCGCATGGCGGTTGGCGTCCAGCAGCGAGGCTTCGCTGCCGTCGCAGGCGAGGCAGCCCTCGACGTCGAAGACGCGCACCTCGCTGCCGTTGTGACGCAGGCGCGCGAGCGGGTCGCGCGCGCCGACCGCGTCACGCAGCACCGAGACGGCCTGCGGGCTGAGCAGATAGCCGCCGGCCACGCGCGGCAGCGACTCGGGCGTGACGCGGCCGTTGCCGACCATGAGCGCGATCGCGTCGAGGTTGTCGCGGGCGAGGCGCACGATGTGCTCGCGCAGCTGCTCGCGGATGAGCGCGTCGGCGCGCTGGACGAGGACCGGCTCGCCGTCGATGAAGTCGCGCGTGACGCGCAGCGCGCCGCGCATGTCGGTGTCGAGCTCGCAGGCCACGTATCGCACCGCCATGTCCCAGCGGCGACCGTCGCCGACGACGGCCTCGTAGAGCTCGGCCGTGTGGGGCTCGGTCAGGAGCGCCACCTCCAGGACGCCGGCGCTGCGCAGTGCCTCGAGCGCGTGGAACACGATCGGCTTCGTCGCGATCGGGACGAGCGGCTTGGGTCCCGTCCCGATGCTCGACCACGGCCTGTCCTCGGCCGTCGGGGTGGCGAGGACGAGGGCGCGGGCGATCTCCATGCCAGATGAACGCGGCAGCGACCCCCGGACCTTCGCGTCGGAGAAAAAGTCGTAACGCGGGGCGCCGGCGGAAGGGCTCGCGGCGCAGGCGCGTTTGTCGGACGTGACCGTCTTCGGCAACGAGAGCACCGGTGTCCTGCCAAACGCCAACGGCTCGACGGGCGCGCTCGCCGTCGCCCAGGCCTCGGCGCTGGGCCACGCCGCGGACGCGCAGTCGCGCTTCACCGCGATCTCGTGCCGTGCGCTGGACGTCGTCGGCGCCGCGCTCGGCCTCGTCGTGCTCGCGCCGGTGCTGGCCGTGATCGCGATCGCGATCCGCCTGGACTCCAAGGGCAGGGCGCTGTTTCGCCAGGAGCGCTTCGGCCGCGACCTCGAGCCCTTCGTCGTCAACAAGTTCCGCACCATGCACCGCAACGCCAGCCACGAGGAGCACCGCGCCTTCGTGCAGCGCCTGATCGCCGGCGACGCCGAGCGCCACCAGCGTGCCGACGAGGCGCTGTTCAAGCTGGCGAGCGACCCGCGCGTCACGCGCCTGGGGCGCTTTCTGCGCCGCTCGAGCCTCGACGAGCTGCCCCAGCTCATCAACGTCCTGCTCGGCGAGATGTCGCTGGTCGGGCCGCGTCCGCCGCTCGCCTACGAGGTCGAGCGCTATCCGCCCGCCGCGTTCGGCCGCTTCGCCGTCAAGCCTGGGATCACCGGCCTGTGGCAGGTCAGCGGCCGCTCCGAGCTGACCTTCGACGAGATGATCGCGCTCGACCTCGAGTACGTCCGCTGCCGCTCGCTGTGGCTCAACGTGAAGATCTGCCTCAGTACCGTCTGGGTGGTGCTGCGGCGAAAGGGAGCGGCTTGACGCAAGGCCCCGGGCGCGCGCTCCTGCTGAGCGAGAACGCGCCCGTACCCGCTGATCGCCGGGTCTGGAACGAGTGCCGCACGCTCGTCGCGGCGGGCTGGGAGGTCGTCGTCGCGTGCGCCGCCGACCCCGACCGTCCGCAGCCGTCGCGCGAGATCCTCGAGGACGTCGAGATCCACCGCTACCCGCTGGCGCCGGCCGGCGGGGGCGCGCGCGGGTACGTGCGCGAGTACGGCCAGGCCGCGGTGCGGCTGCGCCTGCTCGTGGGCCGGCTGGCGCGCGAGCGCCGCTTCGACGTCGTCCACGCCGCCAACCCGCCCGACTTCCTGCTCGCCACGGCCGCCGACCTCAAGCGCCGCGGCACGCGGATGGTCTTCGACCACCACGACCTCATGCCGGAGCTGTACCGCTCGCGCTTCGGCGCGGGAGCCGGGCTGCGCGCGGTCCTGGCATGCGAGCGGATGTCGTTCGCGCTCGCCGACGTCGTCGTCAGCACGAACGACTCCTACCGGCGGATCGCGATCCAGCGCGGCGGCAAGGACGCCGCCGACGTGTTCGTCGTGCGCAACGGCCCCGACCTCGATCGCTTCACGCCCGTGGCCGTCGATCCGCAGCTCAAGCGCGGCCGGCCGCACATGCTCGCCTACCTGGGGATGATGGGGCCGCAGGACGGCATCGACAACGCGATCGAGTCGCTCGCCGCGCTCGCCGCCCAGCGCGACGACTGGCACGCGATCTTCATCGGCCGCGGAGAGGTGCTCGAGGACATGCGGGCGCTCGCCGCCCGCCGCGGGATCGCCGAGCGCGTCGAGTTCGCGGGCTGGCGCGGCGACGACGACATCCGGCGGATCCTCTCCACCGCCGACGTCTGCCTCGCGCCCGATCCGCCGAGCCCGCTCAACGACGTCTCGACGATGATCAAGATCCCCGAGTACCTCGCGATGGGCCGTCCCGTCGTGTCCTACGACCTGCGCGAGTCGCGCGTGTCGGCGGGCGCGTCGGCGGTGTACGCCGAGGACGGCGATCCGCGGGACTTCGCGCGCTGCGTCGCCGAGCTGCTCGACGATCCGGCGCGGCGCGCGGAGATGGGCGCCGAGGGGCTGTGGCGCGTGCGCAGCGAGCTCGCCTGGCAGCTCTCCGCGCCGGTGCTCGTCGAGGCCTACGACCGCGCGCTGGCGCGGCCTGGCCGCGGCCGCAACCGCCGCCGTCGCGGCGCGCACTGACCCCGCCGACGGCGCCGCAGCTCAGAGGTGCGCGGCGGCCGTCGCCGCGAACCGCGAAGCCATCCTGCACGGCGCGGCGATGCTGAGCACGCGCCCGTCCGACAACGGCAGGAACAGCATCGGCCTGCCGTAGGTCCCGCAGTACGCCTTGCGGTCGGCGACCGAGATCGCCCGCGTGTTGCGGACCTGCCTGCGCAGCCTGGTGAAGCTCACGTTCTGCACCGCAAGCGTGATGTACGGCCTGCCCGATCTCGTCTGGTAGATGCAGGTCGGGCCCTGCGGCGCCTCGAGCGGCTCGAGGATCGGCGCGCCGACGATCGCCCTGGCCTGGGTCCTGGTCACGAGCGAGCACGGCCTGCCGGCGCTGCGACCGGGCGACTTCTGCCGGCGCGCCGTCGCCGGGCGGGGGAGGGCGTCGCCGGCCTTGCCCTTGCCCGCGGCGGCCGGTGTCCTGGCCTTCGAGCCGCGCTGCGTCTTCGCGCCGGGGGAGCCGGCCGCGCCTGGCCGGGCCGTGTCCGACGAGCCCTGCTTGTCGGTCACCGCGGCCTCGCCGGCGGGCTGCTCGGTCGGTGGCGTGCGCGTCGCCGACGGGTTGGGCAGGCCGACGAGCGGGTTGTCCTCGCTGCCGGGCGGTCCCTTGGCGTCGTCCTCGCCACCGCAGGCGGACAGCAGCAGGCACGCGGCGAGCAGCGCGAGCAGGGCGATGCGCATGGGACCCATGCTCCTCCTTACGGGCCGGCGGCGTCGAACAGCACGTCGACCCAGTAGTTCGTCGCGTTGAAGCTGTTCGTCGGGAACGTGCTCGTGGCCCCGTAGGCGTACACGCCGTTGGCGCTGAGCGCCTGCGAGACCGCGTGCAGCGGCGGGTTGTCGACGCCCGCGGCGCCGAACGCGGCTGCGGTGACCGAGTAGTGACCGCTGGGGGCGAGGTAGCTGGCGACGTACGTCGTCCCGGCCGTGATGCTCACCGGCGTCGAGAACGTCGCCTTCTGCCATCCCGAGGCGGTCTCGCTGGTGAACGTCGCCTGGGCGAGCAGCGTCCCGGTCGACGACCACAGGCTGCCGACGTGCGTGCCGGTGTTCGCGGAGGCCTTGTAGAAGCGGATCGCGCTGACGGTGCCGGCGACGTCGGACGTGAACTTCACGCCGACGCTGACCGAGGTGGCGTCGTCGGCGTCGACCGTGGCCGGCGTGGCGAACTCGAAGATCGAGTGCTTCGGGGTGACGGCGCTGCTCGCCGCCGACGCGCCGCTCGTGCCGGCTGCGTTGGTCGCCTTGACGGTGAACGTGTAGCTCGTGCCGTTCGTGAGCCCGGTGACGCGCGTGCTCGTCGCCGTGCCCGCGACGGTCGTCGCCGGCTGCGCGGTCGCGCCGGCGAACGGCGTGACCGTGTACCCGGTGATCGTGCCGCCGCCGTCGCTGGCGGGCGCGTTCCAGCTGACGGTCGCCGACTTCGTGTCGGCCGTCGCCGTCACCGCGGTCGGGGCGCCGGGCGCCACCGCGCCGCTCGGCGTGACGGCGTTGGAGGGCGCGGAGGCCGCGCCGGTGCCGCCACCGTTGGAGGCGGCCACGGTGAACGTGTACGCCGTGCCGGGCGTGAGGCCGCTCACCGTCGTGCTCGTCGCGGGCGGCGAGCCGGTGACCGTCTTCGGTGTCTGCGCGACCCCGTTGATCCGTGGCGTCACCGTGTAGGTCGACGGGGCGCCGCCGGTCGCCGGCGCCGTCCAGGACACGTTCGCCGACGACGGGCCCGCCGTCGCGCTGACGCCGGTGACCTGCCCCGGGGCCGGAGCGCCGGCGTAGGTGACGTCGACGAAGTAGTTCGTCGCGTTGAACGCGTTCGTCGGCAGCGCCGCGCCCGTGCCGTAGGAGAACACGCCGTTGCCGGCCGCCGACGAGTCCGACAGCGCGCTCAGCGGGCCGTTCGTGATCGCGGACGCCAGGCCCTGCGACGACACGGAGTAGTGGCCGTTGGGAGCGAGGTAGCTCGCGACATACGTCGTGCCGGCCGTGATGTTCACGGGGCTGGCGAACGTCGCCGTCTGCCAGCCGCTCGCGGTCTCGTTCGTGAACGTGGCCTGGGCGAGCTGCGTGCCGGTCGACGACCACAGGACGCCCACGTGCGTGCCGGTGTTCAGCGCGGCCTTGTAGAAGCGGATGCCCGTGATCGCGCCGTTCGCGCTCGCCGTGAACTTCACGCCGAGGTTGACGGAGGTCGCGTCGCCGGCGTCGACCACGCTCGGGGTGGCGAAGTCGAGGATCGTGTTGCGCGGCGTGACCGCAGCGGAGGGCGCGGATGCCGGGCTCGTGCCCACGGCGTTGGTCGCCTTGACGGTGAACGTGTAGGCCGTTCCGTTCGTCAGGCCGGTGACCGTCGTCGCCGTCGCGGATGCGCCGACGCTGACCGGAGTCTGCGCGGCGGCGCCGACGAACGGTGTCACGGTGTAGCCCGTGATCGGGCTGTCGCCGTCACCGCTGGGCACGTCCCACGACACGCGCGCCGACGAGGTCGCCGCACGGGCATCGACGTTGGACGGCGCGGTCGGCGCGACGGCCGTGGCCGGCGTGACGCTGTTGCTGGGGCCGGCGGCCGTGCTGCAGCCGCTGGCGTTGCAGGCGCTGACACGGAAGGTGTAGGTCGTGCCGGCGGTCAGGCCCGACACGTTCGTGCTCGTCGCCGGCGGTGCGCCGCTGACGGTCTTCGGCGTCTGCGCGACCGTGCCCACGTAGGGCGTCACGACGTAGGAGGTCACCGCGCCGCCGGTCGCCGGCGCGGTCCAGGAGACGGCCGCCGAGGTCTGGCCGGCCGCGGTCGCGCTGACGTTCGACGGCGCGTTGGGCACCGGGACGGAGACCATGACGTCGACGAAGTAGTTCGAGGCGTTGTAGCTGTTGGCCGGGAACGCGCTCGTCCCGCCGTACATGAAGACGCCGTTGGGGCTGGTCGAGCTCGCGACGCCGCGCAGCGACCCGTTGACGATCGCCGAGGCGAAGCCGTTGGACTGCGCCGCGTAGCGTCCCTGCGGCGCGTAGTAGGAGACGACGTACGTCGTGCCGGCAACGATCGCCACCGGGCTGGAGAAGGTCGCCGTCTGCCAGCCGCTCGCCGACTCGCTCGCGAAGGTCACCTGTGCCAGGCGCGTGCCGGTCAGCGACCACAGGCTGCCGCTATGGATGCCGGTGTTGGCGGCGGACTTGTAGAACCGGACGCCGGTCACGGAGGCGTTGACGTCGGAGCTGAAC
>Ga0126313_10001089_pt1 | contig 14013 bp, 14 predicted proteins | sample Plot105A_FD_89954 | JGI IMG/M metagenome (GOLD analysis project Ga0126313, IMG submission 89954) | Serpentine soil microbial communities from UC McLaughlin Reserve, CA, USA - Plot105A | ecosystem: Environmental > Terrestrial > Soil > Grasslands | place: USA: UC McLaughlin Reserve, Lake County...
CGGCTGAAGTCATGTTGCGGCCCTGCAGCTCAGCGTACGGCCGGCGGAGGACGGGCCGGCCATCGTCGAACGGGTGCACTACTTCGGTCACGACCGGCTGCTCGATCTAGTCTGGCCAGGCAGCGGTCTACGGGTTCCCGCGAGGGTGCCCGGCCATCTGGACTGCGAGACTGGGGAACGGGTCGAGATCGCCGTCAACGGTGCCGCCCTTGCCTTTCTCACAGCAGCGGGAACCGACACAGCTCGTGATTCGCGGCCAGAACCGGATCTGCCAGCTCCCAACGCCGGCGCCTTTGCCCAGTTGGGGAAGCTGCCGAATGACGAGGTGGATCCACGACAGGACCAGCAAGCTGCTGCTGAGGTGCAGCCAGTTGGTCGGAAACGTGACGGAAACTCTCTGGTCGGCCTTGATTCTGGCTACTGAGACAAGGCGGACGCCAGTCAAGATCACGACCGAGTCAGAGCAGAGTACGCAGCGCGCTAATCACCCGAATCCCTGTGGACTTCCTCCCCGGCATCGAGATGCGCAGCCACCTGCGGGAGTTTGTCGACCAGCGCGTCGAGGGTGCGGTCGAACTGGGCGTGCACCGAGTCGGCATCGGGCTGGTCATAGAACCCCGGGTGCAGCAACGCTTTGACCCAACCCCAGGTGTTCTTCGGTGTGGCCGACATCAGGTTCGCCCGTAATGGGTGCGGCTTCGCTGCCAAGCGGCGCCGGGGAGAGTGGCGCCGATCGCCTCGACCAGGCCGCGGTGGGCGTCGAAGGTCACCAACCTGACACCGGTGAGGCCGCGGGCGGTCAGGTCGCGGAAGAACACCAGCCAGCCGTCACGACCCGCCGTAGTCTTGCAGGCCCTGCACGATGCGTACCGGCCCATAGCGCGGCCCCGCCGATGTGGGGTGCCCAACGATGACGTTCTCGCCCACCGGGAAATCCTCGGGCGAGTGGGGTAGCACGTCACCGCAACCACCGCGTACCGTTAGTGATCATGAACCACGGCAGATCTTGGGGAAAAAGAGGAATATATCCAATGAGCAGGCTAATCAAGGCGACGATCTCCACCCTAGTAGCCGCGTCTCTAGCCGGATTGATGCTCTCTCCAAGCATCCCGGCGTCTGCGGTTGTAGAGCGACTACCCGACTTGAAGATGTTGAAGCCGACTGGGTTCTACATTCAGAATACGACAACCGAGAAACGCCTTCGGTTCACCACAATTATCACGAACGCCGGAACAGGTAAGTTCGATGTGCGAGGTTCGCGCCCTAGTACTGCGTACTCGCGGATGAGCCTGAAGCAGCGGATATATCGATCTGATGGTACTTATCGGAGTATCTCGATTCCGAGCACGGACTCCTGGGCCTTCTATGCTGGGGACGGTCATGCACACTGGCATGTTTATAAGTTGCAGCAATTCACTATTCGCCCGACCTATCCCGACGGCTCTTACGGTGGCATCGTGGGGCGGGGCGCGAAGACGGGATTCTGCTTTTTCGACAACACTAAGGTCAACTTGGGCCTGCCTTACGCACCACAGTCTCCAAGCTACACCGGATGCGGCGTTGCTTCGTCGCTGAGTATCCGTGAAGGTCTCTCGGTCGGCTGGGGCGACAAGTACGGCTCGAACCTCGCCTACCAATGGATTAAGATCAATGGATTGAGGGATGGCCTTTACCGGATTACCGTCAGGGCAGACCCCGGTAGTGATTATCTAGAATCGAATGAGGCGAACAACGCCAGTTGGGTGACCATCCGGCTTACTGGAAATACGGTCACAGTTATTTGACCTCACCGTGAGAATCGTAACGGTGTCTAACAAGGTGATGCGGTTTCTAACGCAGCACGCCGGCTCAGGCCCGTGGAGATCTGGCCAGGCGCCTCGGCGAGGGTGCTCGTCTCGCTCAGTTGCACCGTCGGCCCTCGCCGTGGCCACCGGCACCAAACGTTCGATGGCCTACACCGCAATCACACGGTGACCGCACAAAGTGAATGCCTGAGTCAGAAGCTCCTGCTGAAAGCCATCTCGCCCTCGTCACCAAGCAACAAACGCGCCACCTGGTTTTACATGCCACAAACAGGGTTCACTGTGCAATAAGGTCACAAAAGCCAGGTTGAAGCTATGAGGCACAATAAGTTCGCGAGACCAAGTATCTGGTCTATTTCTAAGGTAAGCGCTCTGACTTATATACTGTCCGCATGAGCAAGCTTGAGATTATTCATCTGGGTCACCCGAAGCTTAGCGCAAATCATTGGCCGTAACTAAACGTCAGCTGAAAACGAAGAGATTTCAGGACTTCATCGACGATCTTTGTGCTATTTGCGATGCCAACAACGGCGCAGGAATTGCCGCTCCTCAAGTTGGAGTAAATAAGCGAGTGATAGTCGTGCACATTGATCCGAACAATCCTCGATACCCTGGCAAGAAGCCCTTTCCGCTGACTGTGGTCATCAACCCCCGAATAACCAAGCGCTCGAAAACGCTACAAGAAGATTGGGAGGGGGACCTATCGGCGAACCTGCGCGCAAAAGTTCCTCGTCCCGGTTGTTGTACCGTGGAGGGCCTAGATCGAGATGGCAATAAAGTAATGTTTGACCTGGATTACAGCTTTCACGCCCGCGTGTTTCAGCATGAGATAGATCACCTGTCAGGCGTCATGATGATCGATCGCGTCAAGCGCAAAGAAACGATCTGCGAGCTTCCCGAGTGGGAGAAGTATTGGAAAGACAAAGAGCATGAGCCGATTTAGGATATGGGAGGCAGCCTAGGAGACCATGGCGGCCGCATGTTCAACATCGGCGGCCCGCAGTCTTCGCCAAACGGTCGCAGGATCAACTAAATATCTTGCCTAGCTCTACCAATAACCAGCCCTCACGGTAAAGACTGGCGGCTTCCTCAACCTCGGCATAGGCCTGCCCGCCGTCATCTCACTCATACGGGAGTGTCAAGGATCAACCGGAACCGGTGTCAACCATCAACCGGAACCGTGTAAAGCATCAACCGGAACCGTGTAAAGCATCAACCGAAGGCGAAAAGTCAAACCTCAGCCGAAGGCATACATGACAGTGGAGCTGGCGAGGGGACTCGAACCCCTAACCACCTGTTTACAAGGTCCGGGCACAACGTCCAGGGACGTACATCTACGCCTGAGGTCTGGCCTGACGGAGCCGAGAAAGCGCCTGAAGTCCGGCTACGTTGCTGTCACGGTTGCTGCCAACTAGGCCATGATCATTGACGGCCGTTGGCATGGCGGCCAGCTTGCGTAGGTCGTCCGACCTCAAACGGCTCACTCCAGCCCGCGTTCTTGGTGATGTGTGACTGGCTCGACTGCAATGACAGGACCGAGTTGCTCGAATCGCCCAGTCGGAGACGTTGGTACCTAGCAGTCATCGAAGCGACAATCGAAGGTTGATGACCAGCTTGGAAGGGTCGCGGTCGTCGTGCTCGGAGGCGGGAGAGCACACCCGCGAACTTGGACGACTTTGACCAAGACTGAGACCACTGTGGGTCCTCGCGAGGTCGCGTGCACCGTTGCTTGCAGCCTCTCGCCGGTCCTCCGCCGCCTGAATCCGTCCAGACGGTCTTACGGGAGCGGTTTCGGCCCAGACCTCACAGACCTTCAAATGTCACAAGTCGCGGGCCGCCGCTCGATACCCGACCACCCCCGTCAAGCTCCGTGATTGACGCGTGGAGCGTCTGCGGGCGGTGCCTGCCCCCATATGTGCGCCTGAGCCGTGGGGGCCTGCCCCGATGTCGATCTCCGCACCCGGGATGAGGGTGGTGCTATCTCGACGAAGGGAGGCACCATGGGTGCCACGTTATCGGGCGGTGGCCTGCCGCTAGGGCAGGCCTTAACCCAGCCCAACCATTTCTCGACCGACGACCGGTGGGACAGGACCGTACGCCGCCGGCTAGGTCTGTGGCTGCTTCTGTTGGTCGCAGTCCTGATGTCGGCCTCCTGCACCGCCCGACCTCCCGCGGCGCCGACGCCGATGGCCGCATCGCCTTCGCCTTCGGCGGCCGCAACTTATGCGAGCGAATCATTCATTGTGCCGCTTCACCTCAAGGTGCCCTCCTGGCTGCCGGCCAGGCCGAACCTCGACAACAAGAACTTCCTCACCTGGGATCTGCCCGAGGTGGCGGCCGTACGCTTCTTGGTGCCGGTTTCGGTGTACACGCCGGGCAGCAAGAAGGCGTCCAAGCCGGCCAAGGACTACCTGCCCTACCTGCTGAGCCAGGCGAAGAGCGGCGTGCGCTTCACGGACAAGGTGCAGGCGACAATCGGTGGCCGACCGGCAACGATCCTGAGTGGAACGACGGATCGGGGTCTGGATGGATCCCTCGGATGCCCACATATGGATGAGGCCCCCGAAGACTGCTTCGGGCTGCAACCGGACCTGAGCCTTCGTCTCGCTGTGGTGCAGTTCGACGACAAGGTGCTCCTTATCTGGCTCCGTACGAGGTTGGACGCGGAGCAACAGGACACGACAGCGAAGGTGGCGTCGTTCACCGACATGCTCGCCAGCATCAGCTTCCGCGGGAGCGCTGGACAGTCGACCTCCTCCTCGAGTCCGGCCGCGGCAACGCCCATCGACGGCGTCTGGTCGGCAACGTGGACGTACGAGGAGCTGAAGAAGTCGCCTCTCCTGTACGGCCGCTTCGAGCTCAATGACAAGAACTGGGGCACCCACACAGTGACGTTCAAGCGGGGCCAAGGCAGGGAGAGCATGAGCCGGTTCAAGGGATTCGGCGGCTTCACCTACAGCGTAAAAGGCGACATCGTCACCATCGAGGAGGATCACGACGAGTTCGTCATGCACTGGCGGATCAGCGGCAACAAGCTCTACTTCACCCGGGACGACAGCCTTGGCGCAGGGCCAACCGGCTTCGTCATCAAGCCGTTCGTCCGCCAGCGGTAACACCGGACGTGTCGGCAGTGACTCAGTCCGCGAGAAGTCCAAGGGCGCCATGGACGATGTGGCGGCCTTGGCTCTTGTCCCGTGGTACCGCTCAGCGGCAAGGTGGCCAGTGGAGGTCGATTCGTCCATGACATCGCCGCCTAGAGCGCCGCGCTCGACGCATCGACCCGGCGCGACTCGGCCGAAGCTGGCTGCAGCTTGCCCCCTCCGCATCCTCGCGGTAGGCGCCGCGCTGCTGATCGCCCTCCTGCCAGTTACGGCTTGCAGCGGATCGAGCGACAAGGCCGGCGGAAAGGTTCAGCCACCGGTTTCCGTCCTGCGCTTGGTGAACCCCAGGGGGACGTTCGAGGTGCAACCCTTCCTTGACCAGCTGTCGGCGGTTTCCGGCGGCCAGCTGATCGCCGAGGGTGAAGAAAGGTTTGAGCGGGACTCGCTGCACGCCGAAGGGGACGCGGTCCGCTTGCTCCAGTCGGGTCAGGCGGACTTGGGCGTGATACCGGCTCGGGCGTTCGATGACCTCGGCGTGACGGAGTTCGACGCGCTCCTGGCGCCGATGGAGATCAACACGATGGCGCTTCAGGCCAAGGTCCTTGGCAGCGATGTCGCGACCGACATGCTGTCCGGCGTCCAGCGGCTGGGCTTGGTCGGCCTGGGCGTGCTCCCGGGGCCCATGCGATTGCCGGCCGGGATCAGCCGACCGCTGGTCGCGCCCGGTGACTATGCAGGCGCACGCATCGGTGTCGCCACCTCGGCGATGACCGAGCGCAGCCTGCGAGCGCTCGGGGCGAAACCGGTCCGAACGACGTTCGAGGGAGCCGACATCAGCGGCTTCGACGGGATAGAATCCCAGGTCGCCGCCATCATCGGGAACCAGTACGACGGCGTGGTGCGATGGATCACCGCGAATGTCACTCTGTGGCCGCGCCCGCTCGTCCTCGTCGCGAACGCCGCAAAGTTCGCCTCTCTTACGGACACTAAGCGAGGCTGGCTGCGTGACGCCGCGCGCAACGCAATCCCGCCAACAGTGGCGGTGCAGCTGGACACCGCAGACGCAACCCTCATGTGCCGGCGCGGCAGAGTGCGGATCGTTCTCGCCACCCCAGCCGAGACCGCGGAGTTGCGCCGTGGATTCGAGCCCGTCTACCGGATTCTGCGTCGTCAGACGACGACGGCTGACTTCTTGAACCGCATCGAGCGACTCAAGGCCGAGGTCAGCCCGGATCCGAACGAGATCCTCGATTGCGCGCGCCTCGCCCCGCCCTCTGCTGCACGAACGACGCCCGGCGACCGGGAGTCCGCCTCCGCGGTGAACGGGCAGTACATATTGACCCTGACCACCGCCGACGTGCTAGCTCTCGGCGGGGACTCAACCATCAAGGAGAACTACGGCGAATTTCGGCTCGTCCTCGACAACGGCCGATGGGTCAGCACCCAACGCAATCCTCCCGCCTGCACCTGGTCGTACGGCACCTATAGCGTGACCGACGGAAGGATCGAACTCGTGGTGATCGACGCCGGCGGCATGGCTCCGACCCACTCGGCCTCCAAGGCGGGTGAGGTGGCCGCCTACACGGTCAGCCGCTATCGAGGCACGATGCGCTGGTCGACCGTATCTGATGCTTCCTCACCTGAGGGGGTCGCTTACAAGCCCTGGCGCCGGCAACCCGATCGGCCGCCCCGGCAGTTCCTCGACCGGCACTGCACGCCACCTGACGCCGCATTCGCCCACTGATCATGGCCAGCCAGCGACGCCTTCCCAGCACGGACAAGAGCAGGATCCGGTGAGCCGCGTCGCGCGGTCTGCCCTTGCCGCGGCCGGCGTCGCGGCAGGCGCAGAGGTCTCGATCATCGTTGCTCGCGCGCCGGGTTACCAGCCCTTCCTGCCGATCGGCTGGGCGCTCGTCGCCGTCCTGCTCCCGGGATGTGCCCTGATCGTCGTCGGCTATGCCGGCGCAGGCCGGGCCGAGACTCGCAGTGCTGGCCTGTTGCTGTCGGGGGCTGGCGTCGCCTGGTTCGTCGCAGGCTGGAACAGCTCGGAGGCCGACTCGAGATCGGTGTTCGCCGCCGGGCGGCTGGCCAGCCTTATCTGGCCGGTGCTGGCCGTGCACGCGGTACTTCGTTGGCAGGCCCCTCTCCGCCGCGTAGAACGAGCCCTGCTTGCTGCGTGCTATCTGTGGACTGGCGTCCTCGGTGGACTCGTGTCGGTGCTGTTCGTCGATCCCACACTCACGGGCTGCAGTGCCTGTGCCGCTGACCCCCTACTGATTATGCAGCTGCCGACGCTGGCTGCTGGCTCAGCCTGGCTGGCTGCGGTGGGGGGCGTGGTCTGGAGCGGTCTGCTCGTGGTCGTCCAGATTGACCGGTTGCTCCGCTGCCCACCGTTGCGGCGGCGGCTGGATCTGCCGGTGGCGCTGGCCGGGGTCGGTGTCTGCACGATCACGTGGGCTTGGTACGTCCGCGAACTGTGGGGGGGCGGCGACAACCAGACCGCTCTCGACAGTTGGCTGTGGCTCTGTCAAGCGGTGTTGCTCGTGGGAGTGGCTTGCGGCGCAGCCTGGCCGGCGATCGCCTTGCGGATCACGCGCCTCCGGCTCGTGCGGCTGGTCGTCGAGGCGGCATCAGCACCGGTGCTTGGGGGCCTAAGCGCAACGCTCGCTACCGTCCTGAATGACCCGTCCGCGCGGCTGCTCTATCCGGTGGCTGATGGTTGGCTCGTCGATGCGAACGGCGCGCCGGCTTCACCGCCAGCGTCCACGAGCACTCTGACGCGACTGCATCGCGGGGAGTCCACCATCGCCTACCTGGCCAATGACACGGGCTCGCTCGAGGCAGGTCCCCTCCTCGATGAGATCACGCGGACGATTCGTCTCACCCTCGACAACGAGCGCCTGCACGCTCAGCACAGCTGGCAGCTTCGCCAGCTGCAAGAATCGCGGCGCAGGATTGTCGCGGCGGCTGACCGGGAGCGCCGAACCCTCGAACGCGACCTGCACGACGGTGCTCAACAAGGCATGGTCGCCTTGTCGTTGGCCCTCAGCCTGGCAGAACTCCAGTCAAGCGAACCGAACCGGATTGCCCTGCTTCAGGCAGCGCGCCGCGAAGTGACCGAGGCAGTGGTCGAGCTGCGTGCCATCGCCCGTGGCGTTTATCCGCGCGAACTCGGCGACGAGGGACTGGACGCCGCGCTCGAGGTGCTCGCGGAGTCCTCGGTCAGCCCCGTGACGATCGATCTGCTGCTCGGCCGCACGTCAAGCGCGCTGGAGTCCGCCACCTATTTCGCCGTCCGCCAATGTATCGAACGACAGATTGTCGGGGCGGCCGCGCCCGCGCGTGTGCGGATTCGCCGCTCGGCGGTCGGTCTAACGGTCGACATCTGTACCGATCAGCGACCCGAAGGTCTTCTTGCCGTCGAAGACCGGGTCGGCGCCGTCGGCGGCAGCCTCACCGTCCAGCCCGGCGACAGCCCTCGCGTACGGGTGCACCTGGAGTTGCCGTGCGCGTCGTGATCGCCGACGACGAGCTCCTGCTCCGTGAGGGTCTCGCCCGGCTGCTCGAAGCAGTGGGTCTGGATGTGGTCGGGTTGGCCTGGGACCGCCCGTCGCTGCAGAAAGCCGTTGCTCTCGATCGACCCGACGTTGCCATCGTCGACATCAAGATGCCGCCGACACACACCGACGAAGGCCTGCAGGCCGCCGTGCAGATTCGGCAGGACCATCCGACGGTTGGCGTGCTGGTGCTATCCCACTACCTCGACACGCGCTACGCGATCCGGCTGCTCGAGCAACAGGTCGGCGGGGTTGGGTACCTGCTGAAAGAGCGCGTGTCGAACGTTCACGTCCTGGTGGACGCCTTGCACCGCCTGGCGGACAACGAATGCGTGGTGGACCCCACGATCGTCGCCCAGCTGTTCGGCCGCCGCCGTACGCGCGCTCTGGTCGACGAGCTCACCGAGCGCGAGCGGGAGGTTCTCGGCTTGATGGCCGAGGGATTCTCCAACTCCCGTATCGCTGCTGCGCTGAAGCTCAGCCCCAAGACAGTCGAACGCCACGTCGGTCACATCTTCGCCACGCTTGGCTTGTCCGATTCCGATAGCCAACACCGCCGTGTGCTCGCAGTGCTGGCCTGGCTGCGTGCCACGTGACTTCGCGTCAGAAACGCTGAGGACGGGTCTGGTGGCTGTACTCGATCCCCTGGTCGGTCTTGGACTGCTGACGGCGGCATTGGCCATGCGAAGGTCAACTCTCCTCGCCTCGCTGGCCGCCGCAGCCGGCGCACTCTGGTTCCTCGGTGACATCGCCGAACCGCTCGTCTTCGCGCACCGCGGCCCGCTGACCCACCTGCTGCTGATCTACCCGAGAATCCGGGTGGGCTGGCGCCGGGGTGTTGTGATCGGCGCGACATACGTCGCCTCCTTGATCTACCCGATCGGTCGCCTGGGCGTCGTCACCATCGCGATCTGGTTGATGGTTCTGGTCTGTGTATTGCGCAAACCGGCGGGTGCCGCGATACGCCGACGCTCGCAACAGCTGGCAGGTGGGAGCGCGGCCGCGCTCTGGAGTTTGCTCGCGATCGGCGCTGTACTGCGGATTGCCGGAGTACCGGTCGACCGGCTGCTGATCGTCAGCTACGAGGTCACGATCTTGGCGATCATGACAGTCCTGATCGCGGACGATTGGTACACCCGGTGGCGCCCGGCGTCGTTGACCGCGCTTGCCCTGGACCTGGGAGAGGTCGGGCCGCACTCACTGCAGCAGGCCATCGCTCAGGCACTCCGGGATCCGACCGTACGGCTGGGGCTCCATAGCGCAACCGGCCTTGTCGACGAGACCGGACGCGCCGTGGAGCTGGAGCCAGCGCCAGGCCGGGTCGTCACCGAGCTCGACGATGGCCAACGCCCACTCGGCGCCATCCAGCACGATCCAGCCGTGCTGAGCGACCCCGCGTTGCTTCGCTCGGTGAAGTCGCTCATCGAGATCGCCCTCGCCAACATCCGGCTCCAGCAAGACATCAACCATCGGATCGCCGACGTGGAATCCTCAAGACTCCGGCTGATGACCGTCGCCGACGCCGAACGGAGCGCGCTCGCGGCCACGCTTCAGGAAAGTGTCCAAGCTCGCCTCGAGCGAGCTGCGGCACTCGTCGGCCAGCTCATCGAGCCCGGCGATCTGCCGGAGCGTGTCCTGGCCACCTGCCAGGTTGTGGAGGCCTTCAGCCGCGGCATGCACCCACGCCTGCTTGATGATCAAGGCCTGGCCGCTGCCATCACTGATCTTGCGGAATCCGTCCCGTGCCCGATCGTGATCGACGTATCGACCGGCCGGTTGCCAGCCAAGGTGGAGCAGGCCACCTGCTTCGTCTGCGCAGAGGCGCTCACCAATGTGGTCAAGCATGCGAGCGCGTCCAAGTCGTCAGTCACTGTGTCAGTAATTGACGGTTGGGTCGTCGCTGAGATCGCTGACGACGGGATCGGTGGAGCCGCCCCGCAAGGCGGCGGCGGGCTTGCTGGCCTCCAAGACAGGCTGGACATCTTCGGTGGCACCCTCCACATCCAGAGTTCCCTGGGTGCGGGGACAATCGTCCAAGCCAGGATCCCGCTCACCATTTCTTGAGCAAAACGTGTCATCGTCCTGAACGAGTTCTGCGACGACTTCGTCGGCGGCCTAGCCCAACACTTCGCCGCCATTCGACTCGGTAACCCCACCGATCCTGACACGGAGCTGGGGCAACTCTCCTCCGAGCGAGCCGCCGCGCAACTAGATGCGCGTACAGCGAAGAACTCTTCGGACCGGTCACCGTTGTCTGCAGAGCCGCCCACGAGAGGAAACGCGGTGCCATTCCTGACCCGTTCCGGCTCTTCCGGACGGTTTCGATGTGGTGATCATGCCGCAGCTTCGGCGGTCGTGTCACGGTTTTCGTAGTCGGTTGGGGACAGGTACCTCCCTCATACGGGAGTGTCAAAAATCAACCGGAACCCGTGTCAACCAGCAACCGGAACCGCCTAAAGCATCAACCGGAACCGAAACGTCAAGCATCAAGCGGAGTCATACAAAAAAGAGAGCTGGCGGGGGGACTCGAACCCCCAACCACCTGTTTACAAGGTCCGGCACAACGTCCAGGGACGTGCATCCACGCCTGAGGTCTGGCGTAACGGGGCCGAGAAAGCGCCTGAAGTCCAGCTAGGTTGCTGTCAACAAGGCCATGATCGGGGTGCTCAGCTGGGCGACCCCGTGCGACCTCCAACGTGCGGCTGACCCGACTGCAAGGGCCGGACCGGGTTTGCGCGATCGCCCAGTCGGATCCGTAGGCACTAAGAGTCATCTGAATCGACAATCAAGGTGATGACTAGCTTGAAGACGAGTTGAGGTGAGCTCTGGCTAGGCGTCTTACCAGGGCGGGACCGTGATCCACGAGTGACCGTGAGAGACCGCCCATCGCGTCCGTTATGGGCACGATGTGGGGCAAGCGGGTCTTACTTGTTGGATTCTGCTCGTCTGGCGACCCCTAATTCTGTCCATGCCAGGCGTTCGTTGGAGTGATCATCGCGGCGTATTAGCTGGGCTGAAGTCGACCGGCCCGTCGATTCCGTGGAGTTGGGGCAGGGAGACTATGCCGCTGCCGTCGGGTTTGAGCAGATACCACGCTGGTGAGTCGGTGGTGTTGTCGGCGATGAGGATCCGTCCGTCGGGGAGCCAGCCTTCGGCTGACTGAGAGCCGGCGCCGGTGATCAGTGGCCGCTGGTTGGTGCCGTCGCGGTTCATCAGCCAGACCTCACCGTGGCCGTTTCGCTTGGTGTAGAAGACGATTGTTTGCCGTCCGGTGACCAACCTCCGAAGGAGTCGTCACCAGGGGCGTCAGTGAGCTGGACCAGGTTGTTGAAGTGGGCGTCGGCGCGCCAGATGTCCCAGTTCCACTTCTGTGGTCCGCCAATCTTGTTTCGGTCGAGCAGGCTCTCGGTTGCGGTGGGATTCCAGCCGACGTGCTCGGCATAGATTTGTAGGTTCTGCAGGTGGGTGCCGTCGGGCCGGACTGCGAACAGGCCTTCCGTCTGGTCGGGCCGTGGACTGCTGAACACGATCCGGCCGTCAGGCGCCCACTCAGGAAACAGTCCGCCCCCTGGGGGGTTGACCGGGTGCTCACCGGTGCCGTCGGCGTTGATCACGAAGATGCCGTTGTAGCCGGTGCTCGTCGGGTCTGGGGCGTGAAAGCGTTCGGTACGGAAGACCAACCGTTTGCCGTCCGGCGACCAGTGGGGGTCGAAGTCGGTACCGCCGCGGCCGTGAGTGACCTGCGTCCGCTGACCGGTAGCGGCGTCGACCACCCAGATGTGGCCATCGTCGGTCCCGTAGGCGAACCGGCCGGCGAGGTCGCTCACCGTCGGCGCGGCGCTGAGCTGGGAAACGCTGGCAGGGGCGGCAGGTGTCTCGGAAGACAATAGTGGCGGCGTAGGACTTACACCACCGCTACCGCAGCCGCAGAGCGGAATGCCGGCAACAAGCAGGCCCAAGATCGTCAGACCCAGGCCACGGATTTCGGCCGGCTTGAGGATCACACGCTCTATACACCGCCCTGATCCCCGAGCGTTCAGTACAAACGCCCGCCCAGCCTGCGCTCTCGGACGTGCTCTGGCCGTCGATACGCGCCCTCCAGCGGCTCCAGATACGGCGCGCCTGACCCAAATAGCGAGGTCGGAATTTGGCCGTGTGTGAAGACCTCAAGGATTAGGCACGCTTTGCAACCATGTCACCGGGGCTTTGCGCGAGACACAGAGGCCCGCCACTGGCGGGCACCGTCCTACCCCCACTTGGCGCGTCCAGCACGTAGATCCCGGCCAGACCTTTTCTGGGTGCGCGGCATAGTCCAATGGCAGCGCTAGCACACCGAGAGCCACGCGCACCGACCGTCCACACATTGACCTGCTTCACTCCTGCTCTTGCTGCTGCAGCCGATCATGACGGACGGCTGCCGTCAGCTCAGGTACTTGGCGCTAAGTGAGTCGCGTCAACCTGAACATCGGAAAGGTGCGCGACGTCTTGGTCTCATACTCGGCGAACCCGGGACGCATCGCGACGAGTCGGCGCCATAGCTCATCGCGCTCGTCGCCCTTCACCTCCCTCGCTTCGACGGGAAAGGTCGCGGTTCCGACTTCGACCGTGATCCGCGGGTGGGCCTTCAGGTTGTGGTACCAGTCGGGGTTGGTCGGCGACACGCCCTTGGTGGCAGCGATGATCATGTCCTCGCCATCGGGAAGGTAGAGCAGCGGATTGACCCGTTCGCTGCCGGAGCGTGCGCCGATGTGGTGGATGATGATCATCGGCGCGCCCTCGAAGTAGCATCGCCGGATCAGGCCCGGATGCGGCGGGATTTGCGCCGACTTCAGGTGCTCGACGAGGACATCGCCGAGCTGCGGCTGATGACCGCTTATCGTGCTGATCTGGCTGCCGACCGGACCCGGTGCATCAACCGGCTTCGCAATCTCCTGCTTGGCGTCTTTCCCGCGCTGGAACGGGCTCTTGACTTCACTTGTCACGGCCCGCTGGTGTTGATCAGTGGCTTTCAAACCCCGACGGCAATCCGTCGGCTGGGTGCCACGCGGCTCCTGCGATGGCTGGAACGGCGCGGAGTCCGCCATCCCGGACGGCTCGCCACCGCCGCTGCCGAAGCCGCCGGCCAACAAGCCATTCAGCTTCCGGGCGAGGCAGCAGCCGCGTCCCTGGTCGCTCGACTCGCCCAGACCATACTCGAGCTCGACCGACAACTAGCCGATGTCGATCGCAAAGTCGCGGCGAGTTTCCACATTCAGCAGGACGCCGCCATCATCACCAGCTTGACCGGGATTGGTGATGTCCTCGGCGCGCAGTTCCTGGCCGCCGTCGGCGGCTCTTTGTCCGGGTTCGCCTCCGCTGATCACCTCGCCGGCTACGCCGGACTTGCGCCTACCCCGCGCGACTCGGGCTATCGCACAGGAAACCTGCATCGACCCGAGCGCTACAACCGGCAACTCCAACGCGTCTTCTACACCTCGGCCATGATCAGCATCCAACGAAGCCCCGCATCCAGGGCCTTCTACGACGGCAAACGCGCCCAAGGCAAGCGGCACA
>Ga0126313_10001090_pt1 | contig 13999 bp, 13 predicted proteins | sample Plot105A_FD_89954 | JGI IMG/M metagenome (GOLD analysis project Ga0126313, IMG submission 89954) | Serpentine soil microbial communities from UC McLaughlin Reserve, CA, USA - Plot105A | ecosystem: Environmental > Terrestrial > Soil > Grasslands | place: USA: UC McLaughlin Reserve, Lake County...
GCGAGGATCGCGGCCACGCCGAACGCCGCGAGGACGCCCCATCCCAGGATGCCCGCGACGATCCCGACCACGGTCGCTGCGCCGATCCGGCGTCCTCGCGCAACACTGTTGCGCATCACGAGGAGCATGTCGGGGCCTGGAGTGATCGCCACGAGCACGGCAACGAGCAGGAAGGCGGCCACTCTCGAGTCGATCGGCACGCCGTGATCCTCCCCGAGGAGGATGCCTCGCGCAAGTCGCGCCGGCTCGTTCCTGGATATCGTCGGGTCGTGCCTGCCTCCCTGACCGGATTCGATCGGTGACCCGGCCGACGGTTGCAGAGCTCGTGACGCGGCTGGTACTCGAGCCGCTGCCGCGCGAGGGCGGCATGTTCCGCCAGACATGGATCGGCGAGGAGCGCGACGGCCGACCGGTGGGAACGGCGATCATCGTCCTGCTCGCGGCCGAAGGCGGCCACTTCTCCGCGATGCATCGCCTGCCGATCGACGAGGTCTGGTTCTTCCAGGCCGGCGACCCGATCGAGCTCCTCCTGCTCGAGGCTGCCGGCCCCGGTCGCGTCGCGATCCTCGGCCCCGACGTGGTCCGCGGCGACGAGCTGCAGGTCGTCGTCCCGGCGGGCACGTGGATGGGAGCCCGGACGGCGCGCGGCGGCGAGTGGAGCATCTTCGCGACCACGATGGCGCCAGGCTTCGTCCCCACGGACTACGACCCGGGCGACGCGGACGGGCTCGCCCTCGAATGGCCGGACCACGAGCGGTTGATCCGCGGGCTCACCCGGTCGGGCTGACGCGCGCGTCCCCTCGCGGCGTAGGATCGCGCCCAGGGCGGCGGACCTGCCGCCCGGTGAGGGCTACCGATGAAGAACTGGACAGCGATCCTGATCCTTGCCGCCGCGCAGTTCGTGATGGTGCTCGACAGCAGCGTCATGAACGTCTCGATCAGCCAGATCGTCGCGGACCTGGACACGACGATCCAGGGCGTCCAGCTCGCGATCACGGCCTATACGCTCGTGATGGCCGCCTTCATGCTCACCGGCGCCAAGCTCGGTGACATCTGGGGTCGCGACCGGACATTCGCGATCGGGTTGGTCGTGTACGCGATCGGCTCGGGCACCACCGCGATCAGCCCCAACCTCCCGGTGCTGCTCCTCGGCTGGTCGCTCGTCGAGGGCCTCGGCGCGGTGATGGTCGTACCCGCAATCGCCGCCCTCATCGCCGCGAACTACGAGGGCAAGGAGCGGGCGTTCGCGTACGGGCTCATCGGCGGCGTCGCCGCGGCTGCCGTCGCGGTCGGCCCGATCATCGGCGGCTGGGTCACGACGAACTACACGTGGCGCCTGGTGTTCGCCGGCGAGGTGGTCATCGTGGCCGTGATCCTGGTGCTCCGGAACCGGATGAAGCCGAGCCCGCGGCCGGTCGAGCCGCCGCGCCTGGACCTCGTGGGCTCCGCGCTGTCCGCGGGCGGGTTCGGGCTCGTCGTGTTCGCGATCCTGCAGAGCTCATCGTGGGGCTGGGTCATCCCCAAGGGTGCGCTGACGATCGGCGGCACGGAGATCACGCCGCTCGGGTTCTCGGCGGTGCCGTTCCTCGTGCTGGCCGGCCTCGGCCTCCTGTGGGCGCTTGGCGGGTGGACCGAGCGCCGGCAGGCGCGCGGCGAGGACGTCCTCGTCGACCTCGCGATGCTCAAGATCCCCACGTTGCGAGCCGGCCTTTCGACGCTCGTCGGCCAGCAGCTGATCCTGATGGGCACGTTCTTCGTGCTGCCCGTGTACCTCCAGGTGGTGCTGGGCCTGGACGCGTTCAACACCGGCCTGAAGCTGCTGCCGATGTCGGCCACGATGTTCGTGGCCGCGTTGCTCGGCCCTCGCGTGGCAGCGCGTCGATCGCCCAAGCGCGTCGCCCAGGCCGCATTCGTGTTCCTTGCCCTGGGCTCCGTGATCCTGCTCGCGTCGATCGACATCACGCTCAACTCCACGGCCTTCGCGTTCGGGCTGGCCGTGTTCGGTGTCGGGATCGGCGGGCTGGCCTCGCAGCTGGGCAACGTGATCATGTCCAGTGTCAAGCCGGCGCAGACGAACCAGGCGGGCGGGCTGCAGGGCACGGCGCAGAACCTCGGGGCGTCGCTCGGCACGGCCCTGATCGGCGCGATCCTGCTGGGTGCGATGACGAGCACGTTCGTGTCCAACATCGCCGTCAATCCGGCGATCCCCGAACAGGTGCGCGCGACGCTGTCGGAGCAGGCGACGTCATCCGGCCTCGAGGTGGTGCCCGTCGAGCAGGTCGAGACGTCGCTCGTCGCGGCGGGACTGCCCGCCGACCAGGCGACCGCCATCGCGGCCGACTACGCGGACTCGCAGCTCCAGGGGCTGCGGATCGCCCTCCTCGCGGTCGCGATCTTCGCCGTCCTCGCCACCTGGTTCACGCGCCGACTCCCGGGCGAGTCAGCCGCCGCCGCCGCCGTCCCGGACCCGGCCCCCGACGTGACGGCTGTCCGCGTCCCTGCCACCTGACCTCGTCTGGAAGAGGCTCAGCGATCCGCGGTCGCCGGCTCGCCGCGCGCGACGAACCGGGGCAGATACGGGAGGTTCGCCTCGATCAACGCGTCACGCAGCCCCTCGGCTGCGGCCGCGCCCGGCACGAGCGGGTTCGCCAGCAGCGCGCGCAGCGCGACCTCGTCGTCGCCGGAGAGGGCAGCCTCGATCGCCAGTCGCTCGTATTCCTTCGCGTGGAGCACGAGCGCGCGCATCTCGTGGGACAGCGGCTCGGTGGGGATCGCCGTCGCGCCGTCGCGGTCGACCGTCGCTGACAGCTCCACGACGTCGTCGTCCGCGATCCCCGGAATGGCGCCGTCGTTGCGAACGTTGACCGCGTGGACCGCGCCGTCGCCGGTGTGGAGCGACTCGATGAGTGCCGCCGCCGCCTCGCTGTAGTACGCCCCGCCGCGCCGCTCCAGCAGCTCCGGCTTGCGGTCGAGCGCCGGGTCGCGGTACAGCTCGAGGAGCTCGCGCTCGATCGACATCACGTCCTCGGCACGACTGGCACCGTCGAGCTGCTCCCGGAGCGCGTCCGCAGGTGCGTAGTAGTAGCGCAGGTAATAGGACGGGACGGCACCGAGGGCCCGGACGAGCGCGAGCGAGAAGTGGTCGCCCGGCGTCACCATCGGATCGCCGGCTTCGAGCAGCTCCGGGAGGCGGTCTTCGCCATCCACCCAGACGCGTCGGATCCACGACAGATGGTTGAGGCCGACGTGGTCGAGCCGGACCCGGTCGGGCGAGACCCCGAACCGCTGGGCGAACGAGCGCTGGAAGCCGATCGCGACGTTGCACAGGCCGATGGCCCGGAACCCGCGATCGAGCAGGGCCTGGGTCACGATCCCCACCGGGTTCGTGAAGTCGAGCAGCCACGCATCCGCCGCGCCACGACGCGCGGCCTCCTCGGCGATCTCGAGCACGAGCGGCACGGTTCGCAGCGCCTTGGCGAACCCGCCAGGACCCGTCGTCTCCTGGCCGATGGTGCCGAACCGGTGGGGGAGCGTCTCGTCGACGCGCCGGGCCGCCTGGCCGCCGACTCGCAGCTGGACGAGCGTGAAGGTGGCGCCGTCGAGCGCGGCGGACCGGTCGCTGGTGAGCGTCAGCCGCCCGGGCCAGCCTTCGCGGGCAAGGATCCGCTGCGCAAGGCCGCCGACGACCTCGAGTCGCGCCCCGTCGGGGTCGAGCAGGACGAGCTCATCGATCGGGAGGACGGCGGCCCGTCGTGCGAAGCCCTCGACGAGCTCCGGGGTGTACGTACTTCCGCCGCCGACCACCGTTGCCTTCAGACCCATCGTGACGTCCCTCGTCGGCGTGGCGCCCGATCACGACCGCTGGCGGGCTGGCGACCGCGTAGCCGGAGGACGACCGCTTGACAGATTGCTTATAAGGTTAGAAGCATACGTGGCCACTGCAACAGGCTGAAGACGCGCACGATGGCACGATTCCGGCTCCTCGCAGGCCCCATTCCGCTGCATCACCAGGTCTACCTCGACCTGCGCGCCGCGCTGGACGCAGGCGAGTGGCGGGTCGGAGATCGGCTCCCCGCCGAACGCGACCTCGCGGACCGGTACGGGTGCAGCCTGATCACCGTTCGCCGAGCGCTGAGCGATCTCGCCCGCGAGCGCCGGATCCAGCGGACGCGTGGTCGCGGCACCTTCGTGACCCGTCCGCCGCTCGACCTCGATCTCGACGGGACGCTGTCGTTCACCGAGGAGATCCAGCACCTCGGCCACGACCCGTCGACCCGCGTCGTGACCGCCAGGACCGTCGCCGCGGAGGCTTCCATCGCAGATGCCCTGGGCATCGCCGTCGGCGCGCCGAGCGTGCATCTCGAGCGGCTGAGGATGGCCGACGGGGAGCCGCTCCTGCTCGAGCAGGTGTCACTTCCCGAGGCCCGCTTCCCGGGCCTCCTCGCCAGCGACCTCGAGGGCGGCTCGCTGTACGAGCTGCTCGCCGACCGCTACGACACGACGATCGTGCGCGCCCGCGAGGCGCTCGAGCCGATCGCGCTTCCCACTCGGGAGGCACTGCTGCTGGGCGTCGAGCCGCACCGGCCGGCGCTCCTCATCGAAGGCGTCGCGTTCGACCGGTCAGGGAGCCCGGTCGAGTTCGCCCGTTCCTACGTCCGGGGTGACCGGACCCGGTACTACGTCGAGCGGATCGTCGTCCGCTCCACCACGAGCAGCGACGCGGCGGCCACGGGCCCCGTCGCGCCACTGTCGAGGGTGCGCCTCACCACGAGCTGACGTCCGTCGATCGACGGCCGTCGCGGTGCCCGACCAGGAGGAGCAATGCGAGCGATCCGATCCTTCGCCGCGATGGGGGCGTTGGCCCTCATTGTGGGTGCCTGCGGCGGCACCTCCACTTCCGCCGCCCCGAGCGCCGGAGGCTCGACAGCACCGGCCAGCTCGGCCGCATCGCAGCCCGCGTCCTCGGCCGCCGAGGGCCAGGTCGAGATCCGGTGGTTCTGCTGCCTCGGCGGCGGTGACGCCCCCGAGCAGGTCGAGGTCGAGAAGCAGGTCGCCGCGGACTTCAACGCGAGCCACCCGAACATCCACCTGACGTTCGAGGCCGTGCCCTATGCCGGCGCGAACGACGCCCTCGCGACGCAGATCGCGTCGGGCAACGGGCCGGACATCGTCGGTCCCGTCGGCATCGGCGGCGCGAACGCGTTCCACGGCCAGTGGCTCGACCTCGCGCCGCTGATCCAGAGCACCGGCTACGACCTCTCGGGCTTCCCGCCCGACGCCGTCGACATCTACAAGCTCGACGAGGGCCAGGTCGGCATTCCGTTCGCGATCTACCCGTCCGTCCTGTTCTACGTCCCGAGCCTGTTCGAGGAGGCCGGCCTCCAGCCGCCGCCCCACAAGTACGGCGACAAGTACACGATGCCCGACGGGTCGCAGGTCGACTGGACATACGACACCGTCCGGGACGTGGCGAAGATCCTGACGGTTGACAAGGCCGGCAAGGACGCGAGCCAGGGCGACTTCGACCCCGACAACATCGTCCAGTGGGGGTTCGAACCCCAGCGTGACGACCTTCGCGGCCTCGGTGCCTACTTCGGCGCAGGCTCACTCGCCGGCGGCAGCGACGGCAAGACGGCCCAGATCCCGGATCCCTGGAAGACGGGCTGGCAGTTCTGGTACGACTCGATGTGGAAGGACCACATCTCGATGACCGGTCCCGTGTTCAGCAGCCCTGACATCAACCCCGAGGACTACCCGTTCTTCACGGGCAAGGTCGCGATGAGCGAGAACTTCCTGTGGTCGACGTACGGGCTCGAGGGGCTCGAGGGTGACTGGGACATGGGCATCATCCCGTCGAACAACGGGACGGTCACGTCCGCGTTCAACGCAGACACGTTCCGCATCCTGAAGGACACGAAGCACCCGAACGAGGCGTTCGAGGTGCTCACCTACCTCCTCGGCGATGCGTCGGCCGACCTCCTCGCCACGTACGGCGGGATGCCGGCGCGCACGGCCGACCAGGCGGCGTTCTTCGCCAGCCAGGACGAGACCTTCACGCAGAAGCCGGACTGGCAGGTCGCGAGCGACAGCATCCAGTTCGCGGACAACCCCAACTTCGAGGCATTCATGCCCGCCTACAACGAGACCCTCGGCCTCGTCGGTTCGGGTGGCAAGTACACGACTCGCTGGCAGACCGAGAAGAACCTCGACATGACGGCCGAGTTCGAGGCGCTGCGCGCCGAGATCCAGGCCATCTGGGACAAGCAGCCCTAGCGGCTGCGTCCCGATCCGCGGATGATCGATCCCGCCCGCTCCCAGCGGGCGGGATTGCCGCGCTCGTTGACCCGCATCCGACCGAGAGGCGGCACATGCGTACCGGACTGATCGCGTGACAACCCTCCCCGGCCCCGTCCCTGTCACGGCGCCCGCGGCGCCGACCGGCCGCTCACGGCGATTCCGGCCGTCGCTCACGGCGCTCCGGCTGTCGCCCCTCGCCCGGCGCGAGGCCCGGTGGGGCTACGTGTTCATCGGGCCCTGGCTCATCGGGTTCTTCGTGTTCACGCTCGCCCCGATGATCGCGTCACTCGCCTTCACGTTCACCAACCTCAGCCTCGCGCAGGAGCAGCCGCTCGCATTCGTCGGGCTTCGCAACTGGCTGACGATGCTCGGCGACTCGCAGGTCTGGGCGTCGCTCGGCGTCACGTTCCGGTTCGCGCTGCTGATGCTGCCGGTCGCGATGCTGCTGCCGTTCCTGCTCGCGCTCGGGCTCAACAGCCGGTCGGTCAAGGGCGCGGGCGCGTTCCGGGTCCTGTTCTTCCTGCCGTACGTGATCCCGTTCGTGTCCGGCGTCCTGATCTGGCAGGGGATGCTCAACCTCGAGACCGGCTGGATCAACGTCTTCCTGCGGTTCCTCGGCTTCGAGAACCCGCCCAACTGGCTCAACGACACGGCCACGATCTATCCGGCCCTCGTGTTCATCGGCATCTGGGGGATCGGAGCCGGGATCATCGTCAACCTCGCCGGCCTGCGCTCGATCCCCTCGGAGCTGTACGACGCCGCCCGCATCGACGGGGCAGGCTACTGGGCGCAGCTGCGCAACGTGACCGTCCCGATGATGTCCCCGGTCATCTTCTACACGCTGATCCTCGGCATCGTGGAGGTCCTCCAGTACTTCCTCGTTCCGCTCGTCGTCAACAACGGGACGGGCGAGCCTGGCGGCTCCACGGCATTCTTCAACCTGTACCTGTACAAGACGTTCTTCACCTACCAGAACATGGCCTACGGCGCGACGCTGGCGTGGCTGCTGTTCATCGTCACCCTCGTCGTCTCGCTGGTCGTGTTCCGCTCGTCCCAGCGGTGGGTCTACTACGCGGGTGAACGCTGATGGCCGCGGCGACCGTCCCCGCCGTGGCGGCCCGGCCCAACCGGCAGCCGCGCAACCCCGCGGAAATCCGGCGCTCGTTCACGCTGACGTTCATTCTCGTCGTCGCCCTGGCCGCGTTCCTGTCGCCGCTGCTGCGATCCGCACTGGTGTCGCTCAAGACGCCCGATCAGCTGTCGCAGGCCGACGGACCGTTCCTGCCCTCGGTGCCCGACACGTTCACGCGCGACGGCAAGGAGTACGACGTGTTCGTCGTGCCGCTGCCGGAGGGTGACCGGACGCTCGCGCTCGTGAAGCCGGGCCGCCAGCAGAGCGAGTTCGTCGATCCGGCCAACCCGGACGCCGGCACGATCACGTGGCAGGGCTCGTGGCGGACCCTCCCCCGGGCGTGGACGCTGTCCCCCGCGTGGCAGAACTACGCGGATGTGTGGAAGCTGATCGACTTCCCGCGGCTCTTGTTCAACACGATCGCGATCTCGTTGATCGGCATGATCGGGGTCGTCGTCTCGTGCACCCTGGTCGCGTACGGGTTCGCCCGCTTCCGGTTCCCCGGGCGGGGCCTCCTGTTCACGGTCCTGATCGCGACGATCTTCCTGCCCGCGGCCGTCACGATCATCCCCACCTACACGATCTTCGCGAAGATCGGCTGGGTGGGCACGTGGCTGCCCCTGCTCGTCCCGACGTTCTTCGCCAACGCGTACGACGTGTTCCTGATCCGCCAGTACATGCTCACGATCCCGCGCGAGATGGACGAGGCTGCGTCGATCGACGGCGCCGGGCCGTTCCGCACGCTCATCTCGGTCATCCTCCCGCAGGCGTGGCCCGTGATCGTGGCGGTTGCGATCTTCCACCTCGTGTACTCGTGGAACGACTTCTTCAACCCGCTCATCTACCTGTCGACGAAGCCCGAGCTCCAGCCGCTCGCGGTCGGCCTGCAGCGGTTCAGCGGGATCCACTACCGCAACCCGGCGTACGTGCAGGCCGGCACGCTCATGACGATGGTGATCCCGGTGATCCTGTTCCTCATCTTCCAGCGCGTGTTCATCCGCGGCGTCGTCGTCACGGGCGTGGAGAAGTGACCCCGGGCGACGCCGACCGCCCGTTTCGCGTCGCGCTGACGATCGACGCCGAGTTCGCCGACCGGCCGACGCAGGAGGGGACGACTGCCCGCCTGCTCGACGTGCTCGCCGAGACCGACGTCCGGGCGACCGTCTTCGTGCAGGGCCGCTGGGCGGCCGGCCAGCCGGCGATCGCGCGCCGGATCGTCGACGAGGGTCATCTGCTCGGGAACCACTCGCATCACCACGCACGGATGACGATCCTCACCGGCGCCGGCATCGCCCGGGACGTCCTCGAGGCCGAGCGGGCGATCCTGGACGCGACCGGTCGCAGCCCGGCTCCGTGGTTCCGCTGCCCGTTCGGCGCGGGCTCACGATCACCACGCGTCGTCCGGAGGCTGGCGTCGGTCGGCTATCGCGACGTCTCGTGGCACGTGGACTCGCTGGACTGGGGTGCGGCAAGCGCCCGCCGCGTCGAGGGCCGCATCGTGCGGGGAACGCTCGCGCACGGCGACGGTGCCGTCGTGCTCGTCCATGGCTGGCCGGCTCCGACCCCGGATGCGGTGCGCACGTCGATCACGAGCCTGCGCGCGGCGGGCGCGACCTTCGTGACCGTCGAGGGGCTCCCCGAGGTGCCCGGGCTGCGGCTCGCCGACACCGCCGCGTGACGCGACTTCTGCTCGCGGTCGACGGCGGGAACTCGAAGACCGATCTCGCCCTGCTGACTCCCGATGGCACGGTCGTCGCGGCGGCTCGCGGCGGGACCGTCTCGCACCAGCAGGTCGGCGTGGAGGAGGCCGGCCGCGGCCTGCGGGCGCTCCTCGACCGGGCGGCGTCCGACGCGGGCCTCCAGCTCCCGGCCCCCGCTGCCGCCGTCGGCGTGCTGTGCCTTGCCGGGATGGACCTCCCCGCCGACGAGCGGACGCTGCGCGGGGTCCATGGGGCGACCGGAATCGCGGGCACCATCGTCCTCGAGAACGACACGATCGCCGGCCTGCGCGCGGGCTCGCCGGCCGGTTGGGGCGTCGGCGTGGTCGTGGGTCAGGGGATCAACGGCGTCGGGGTGGCGCCGGACGGCCGTCGTGCCCGCTTCGCGGGGCTCGGCACCATCAGCGGCGACCGTGGCGGAGGCGCCGGGCTGGGCATGGACGCGCTGGGAGCCGCGGTCCGCGGGCAGGACGGCCGCGGGCCGCGCACGGCGCTCGAGCGCATCGTCCCCGCCCACTTCGGGCTCCGTCGTCCGCTCGACGTGACCAACGCGCTGTACACGGGGCGCCTGCCGGAGGGCCGGATCGCGGAGCTGGCGCGGGTCGCGGTCGAGGCCGGGCGTGAAGGCGATCCGGTCGCCCTCGCCCTCGTCGACGATCTTGCCGGGGAGTGCGCCGCGTTCGCGATGGCGGCGATCCGGCGTCTGCGACTCGCCCGCCTCGCGGTGCCGGTCGTCCTGTCCGGCGGCGTTGCCCGTGGTGCCGGCGAGCTCATGGCGGGCCGGGTCGCGGCGCGTGTCCGGGCGGTCGCCCCCAGCGCCGAGGTGACCGTCCTCCACGCCCCACCGGTCCTCGGGGCGGCGCTCCTCGCCCTCGATCGCGAGGCGCCCGGCGCGCCGGAGGCGGCAGAGCGCGTACGCTCGATGCTCACCCACGAACGATTGACCGCGCGGCGGGCCCACGACCCACGGGAGACACCACGATGACCGACTCGAGCCTCGGAGTGCTGCTCTGGAACCAGGCGACGACCTGGGCCGACTACGAGACGGCCGGCCGCCGCGTCGAGGCGCTCGGGTACGACCACCTCTGGGCATGGGACCACCTGTACGCGATCTTCGGTGACCCGTACCAGCCGATCTTCGAGGGCTACGCGACGCTCGCCGCGATGGCCACGGTGACGCCGCGCCTGCGCCTCGGACTGCTCGTCGGCGCCAACACGTTCCGCAGCCCCGCGGTCGTCGCGAAGTCGCTGACGACCCTCGACCACGTGAGCGACGGCCGCGCGATCGCGGGGCTCGGGGGCGCATGGTTCGACCTGGAGCACGAGGAGGCCGGAATCGAGTTCGGCTCCGGCTTCGGGCAGCGGCTCGACTGGCTCGACGAGGCCTGCGCCGCGCTCCGCCCGCTGCTCGACGGCGAGACGGTCAGCTCCCCCGACGGCGGGCGCTACGCGCTGCGGGACTTCCGCGTCCTGCCGCGGCCCGTCCAGGCGCGGCTGCCGATCATGATCGGGGGGTCCGGCGAGAAGAAGACCCTGCGCACGGTCGCGAAGTACGCCGACATGTGGAACGCGATGGGTGAGCGAGACTTCCTGGCCCACAAGCTCGAGGTCCTGCGGCGCCACTGTGACGACGTCGGGCGCGACATCGCCGAGATCGAGCTCACGGTCGGCTGCAAGCCGATCATCCGGGACACCGAGGCCGAGGCGCGGCGCGTCTGGGAGGACCAGATGGCGCACAACAGGACCCCGATGGCCGATGTCCTCGACGACGACACGTTCTGGGTCGGGACGTCGGACCTGGTCGCCGAGCGGATGCTCGAGCGCAAGGCACTCGGCTTCCACACGTTCCTCGCCGAGATGCCCGCGCCGTTCGACGACGAGACGCTCGAGCGCTGGATCAAGGACGTGCGCCCCGTCGTGGACGCCGCCTAGAACTCCGCCTGCGCGTTCTCGAACAGGGTCAGCTGGAGGCCGCCCGGGGCCTCGAGCCGCGAGTTGCGCGACCGCCACGGGGTCGGCGTCGGCGGCGCGAGGAGCGTCGCGCCCGCGGCGGTGAGCCGGTCGGTGACGCCGTCCGCGTCGGCGACCTGGAACGCGACGCGGATGTGCCCGGCCACTCGGCGGCCGACCTCGACCTCGTCGATGTGTTCGGCATGGGGCACGTCGGACAGCTCGAGCGTCGCCCGCCCGGCGTCGAGGATGACGACGTGGCCCGCTCCGTCGTCGAACGCCGCCAGCTGGCGCAGCCCGAGCGCATCGCGGTAGAACGCGACCGCGGTGTCGTAGTCCTGTGCCGTCACGACCAGCCGCATCTCGAGGACGCCGTCAGCCACCATCCGATCCTCCGCGTAAACGAGGCGGACCCGGAAGCGGTTCCGTCGCCTCCGGGTCCTCGCCCGCCGTCCCTGGCTGGGGCCGGTGGGTTGCGTCCAGCCTAGCAGCGAGGCGCCCGCTACCCGCCGAGCGTCGCCTTGAGCGCACGGATCCGTTCGTCGGAGCGGTCGAGCACCGCGCGATCCAGCGTGCCGTTCCGTGCCTCCTCCAGCAACGCCTCGTATACGCGGGCGGTCGACGCCTCGGGGGCCGTGAGCATCAGCAGGTCCGTTCCAGCCTGCGCGGCGCGGGCGGCAAGCGAGCGCGGCGTCACGTCCCGTGCGTTCGCGGTGCCGTTCAGCGAATCGGTGATCGTGACGCCGGTGAACCCGAGCTCGTCGCGCAGCAGGTCGGTCGAGATCGCCCGGGACCAGCCGGCCGCGTTGTCCGCATCGATGGCCGGATACGTCACGTTGGACAGCATCACGATCGGGACGCCGGCGTCGATCGCGGCCCGGAACGGCGCGAGGTCGCGCTCGAGCGCATCCCGCGACTCGCGCACCGTCTCCACGAAGCGGTCGGTGTTCTTCGCCGCCCGGCCGATCCCCGGGAAGTGCTTCACGGTCGCGAGCACGTCCTGCGACGCGAGTCCCTCGCCGAACGCGGTCACGAGGCGTGCGACCGTCTCGGGGTCGGAGGACAGGGTGCGCAGCGCGTCGCGCATGAACGACTGCCTGTCGTCGGGCACGTCGGCGACCGGCGCCAGGTCGACGTTCGCCCCGACCGCGGCCAACGCCGTGCCGGTCGCCGCGCCGATCGACCGCACCTCGTCCGCGTCCATGTCCCGTCCCATCCGCGTCGCGGACGCGACGGGCTGGGCCCAGGGAAGACGCCGCACGCCGCCGCCCTCCTGGTCGACCATCACGAGGAGCGGCGGCTGGCCGCCCTCCCTCGCCGCGTCCTGGAGCGCGCGCGTCGCGGCCGCGAGCTGCTTCTCGCCGCGAACGTTGAACCGGAACAGGACGACGCCACCGATCTCGCCCTTGAGTGCGCGCGCGAGGAGGGTCTTCGAAGGGGTCCGACCCTCCATCCGGACGATCAGCTTCTGGCCGATGACCTGCTCGAGAGACAGCGCCGGGGTGGGGCTGGGCGTCGGCTCGGGAGTGGCGGTCGGTGCCGGTGTCGGCGTCGGGGGAGCGGACGAGGCGATGGCCACCGGGCTCGAGGAGGCGGCTGCGTCGGGCACGTTGCCTCCGGCGAAGCGCGTCGCCACGAAGAACGCCAGCCCGGCCCCGAACACGATGATGCTGGCGACGAGCGCGAGGCTCACGCGCCCGGAGCCCGCGGGCGGCGATGTGGACAACGGGGGTGACGCTCCCGGCGCGGATGTGGCCGGGTAGAGGCTACCCCGCCGTCCGGCGACGTGCGAGGACGATGCCGCCGATCGCCGCGGCCACCGCACCCGCGCGGACGATTCCGGGCACGCGCTGGACGACGTTGGTGACCGAGAAGCTGCGGCCGCCGAACCCGCCGCGCACGGTGTCGGTCAGCGGCGTGGGGGCCTCGAGGTTGTCGACGGCGTCGGGTCCTTCCGGGACGTTCGAGCGCTGTGCCGGCTTGCCGACGCGGGCGATCACGGACTCGAACGGTCCGGGGGCGAGTCGCCGGAACAGGGCCATGCCCCAGCCGGCGCCGCCGGCGAACAGGTCGCCCGAGGGGTGTTCGGCCGCCCACAGGACCTGGTCCGCCACGACGTCCGGGTCGTACACGGGCGCGGTCGGCCTCGGCAGGACGCCGAGCTTGCTCCGGGCGTTCATGAACAGCGGCGTGTCGATCCCGGCCGGCATGACCTGCGTCACGGCGATCGGGGCGCCCTCGGCCATCATCTCCATGCGCAGCGAGCGCAGGAAGCCGGACATCCCGTGCTTCGACGCCGAGTACGCGCTCTGGTAGGGGAGGGCGACCTCGGCCTCCACGGACGAGATCTCGATGAGCGCGCCGCCACCGGCCTCGCGGAGCGCGGGCAGCGCGGCGAGCGCACCGTGGATCTGCCCGAGCAGGTTGACCTCGATCACCCGCCGGTACTCCTCGGGCGTCGTGTCCTCGGCCGTGGCGTAGACGGACACGGCCGCTGTCTGGACCCAGGTGTCGATCCGGCCGAACGCCTCGCGCGCACGCCGCGCGACCTCGCGCATCGACTGGGGATCGACGACGTCCGCCTGCACGGCGATCGCATCGCTCGCCCCGAGGCTGCGGACGTCGTCGAGCACGTCGGCAAGGGCCTGTTCCTCCCGGCCAGCCAGGACGAGACGCGCGCCCCGCTCGGCGAACCGACGCGCGGTCTGGCGGCCGATGCCGGACGAGCACCCGACGAGGACGACGGACTGCTCCTCGATGGGTCTGAGCTTGGCGGTCATGACGCGCTCCTCGTGCAGGCTTCGGACGGTACCCGCGCGGCCGCTCGGGTCCGACCGCGGGCGCCGGGAAGCCGTTGCAGCCGCGTGCAGACGGTGGCCCGTCGAGGTCCGGGAAGCCTCGC
>Ga0126313_10001093_pt1 | contig 13982 bp, 12 predicted proteins | sample Plot105A_FD_89954 | JGI IMG/M metagenome (GOLD analysis project Ga0126313, IMG submission 89954) | Serpentine soil microbial communities from UC McLaughlin Reserve, CA, USA - Plot105A | ecosystem: Environmental > Terrestrial > Soil > Grasslands | place: USA: UC McLaughlin Reserve, Lake County...
AGATCGCCGGGGCTGCTGGCCTGCCGGAGAAGGGTTACCCGATTCGTCCTCCAGTTCGGCCACCATGGCGCCCGCTGTCCGTGGGTCGCGCCGGCATCACTCTGGCCAGGCAGGCGGGCCGTCGCTGTAGGCAGTCGTGAAGGATGCGACCCGGGTGCCGACACCCGCCCCTGCTGCGACAACGACCGCCTACGCCTGCCCGATGCATCCCGAGGTCACCAGCGACCAGCCCGGCCGCTGCCCCAAATGCGGCATGAACCTGGTGCCGACACTCGCCCCTGCTGCGACAACGACCGCCAACGCCTGCCCGATGCATCCCGAAGTCACCAGCGACCAGCCCGGCCGCTGCCCCAAATGCGGCATGAACCTGGTGGGCGTGGATGTCACCACTCGACCGGCCAGCCAACAGGCGGACGAGATGCATCATGACGCCAGGAACAGCGCCCACCAGGATGAAGGGGTCGCGCCCGTACCGGCTCGCTCCGGCTCCGCTTGATCGCCTTCCTGCGGCATTGGCTCAGCCATACCCGTCCTTGCCTCTGCAGCCCTGTGACATACTGTCTTATCCTGGGCATTCTGTATCACTATCGACATACTGTACACTACGTTCATGCCGCAATTATGGGCCGAGACAGTCCAGGCCCACCGCGCGGAAGTCCGGGACGCCATCATCGATGCCGCCGCCGAGCTGGTGCGACGCCGCGGCCTGCTCGCCGTCACCATGTCGCAAATTGCGACGGCCGCCGGGATTGGCCGGGCGACGCTGTACAAGTACTTTCCGGACGTCGAGCACGTGCTCGCTGCCTGGCACGGGCGCCAGGTTGCCGCGCATCTGGCGGTATTGGCCGCCATCGGTGAACAGCCAGGTGAGGCCGCAGCGCGGCTGCGCGCGGTCATCCTCGCCTACGGCGAAATTTGCCAGCAACGTCAACAGCACACTGACACCGCACTCAGGGCTGCGCTACACCGGAACACCGCGCCCGACGACCGCCCGGAGCAGCTGCTGGCTATCTTTACCGGCGTCATCACCGAGGCGGCTGCCTCTGAGGCGGTCCGCCGCGACGTACCATCGGCGGAGCTGGCTGCCTTCTGCATCAATGCGCTGGAAGCCGCCAGCTCGACTGCCACACCCGACGCGCTGACCCGCTTGGTCGACGTTGTCTGGGCTGGCCTAACAGCGCCGCCTGCGGTTTCGCCGTAAACACTTTCGCGGTTCAGCGTCCTGGCCTATACCCCTGCGGAGTAAAAAGTGGCATAGCAGTCGGAGGGGTCATGGCTGAGGCGACCACCGGGGCCCTGCCGCCGGCAGCCTCGTCGACCTGGTCCTGGCCGTCCGGCCCCAGCTGCCGGTCGCCGTGCTGGCCGGGATGGCGCCTGGCATGGTGTCGGCCGGCCGGCTGAGCGGTCTGGCCGGCAGCGGCCTGCTGCGCTGGCCGGTCGAGCTCTGGGCGGGTGTGGTCGTCTTCAGCGTCCTGTTGGCGCTGGCGCTAGCCTGGCCTGGCTGACGCAGCCCGCTCACGAAACCCAGGTCGCGCCCGGGAACGGAGAGCCGCGGGAGGTCCAAACCCGCCCGCCAGGGCTGACCGCTCAACAGACCAGCGGGCGGCGGGTCAACCTCTGATAATCAGCGGCGCCTTGCCGAGCGCCGTGCGCGGGATGGCGGCGACTTCTCGAACCGCAATCTCGGGCGGCTGGATCTCCTGGGCGGTCAGCGCCGAGCGGATGGCGGCGGCCAGCCCGTCCGCGTTCAGGTCCCGCGGCTCGGCGACCAGGACCTCCAGCCGATTACCGTCTTGGCGGATTTGCCAGCCTGCTGCGTTGACCGAGTCCATGACGTGGTGGAAGACGACCGGTTGGACGGTGCGGGCCTGCCCGTCAGCTGCTCGGAAGCTGAGGGCTTCCTGCTCGCGGCCTTGGATGTCGCTGAGGAGCGCGTACGGCCGGCCGCAGAGGCAGTCCTGGACGGCGCTCGCGAGCTGGAGGCTGTCGCTCATCTCATAGCGGATCAGCGGCAGAGTGCGGGAGAAGAGCACGGTGACCAGCACCTTGGCGCCGTAGTTGCCGGGCGGCACGCGCCGGTTGTCGGTGTCGACGACCTCGGTGATCACCAAATCCTCGAACAGGTGCATCCCGGTGTGGTGGCCGCATTCGGCGGCGATGCCGGAGGTCTCGGTGGCGGCGTAGACGTTGAACGGCGCCCGAGCCCACGCGGCCTGTGCTAAGCGGCGGGTGGCGTCTGTCAGCACCTCAGAAGCGCTGAAGATGAATTGCGGACGGATGCTGAGCCGGCCAGCGAGTTGCTCCTCGGCGAGCAGCCGCAGCATAGACGCGTAGCCGATGAGCATCTGCGGCTGCCAGCCGTTGAGCCGGCTGACGATGCTGGCCAATTCGTCCCCAGAGTCGATCCGCAGCGTCGGCACCCAGCGACTGTGAATGGAAGCGCCGACCCGGGCCGACTGATGGCTGGGATTGGTGGAGCTGACCACCGCCGTCTTCACCCGATGGGTCAGCCCCGCGGTTGAGCCGGCCCAATCGAACGCCCGGTTGTAAGAGCTGACCACTTGCACCCACTCGCGGAAATCCCATAAAAAGATGCCCCGGCGGCCGGTGGTGCCGGCCGTCGCCGAGACGTAGTAGCGGTCCTGAAACAGCTCGGTGCCGCGCAGGATCGCCAGGTAGGCCTCGACATCGGCCAGGCGCACCTCCGGCCGGGTGGCCAGCCGGTCGAAGTTGTCCATCAGCGTCTGTTTGGTCAGCACCGGTAACTCAGCCAGGGGGGCATCTGTCAGCCCGGCGTGGAACTCCCGGTAGAACGCCGACTTTGTCGTAGGCATACGCCCGCAGGTGCGCCAGAGCCCGCTGCTGCTGGGCGAGCAGGCGCGGCCGGTTCCAATTGTCGCGGCGCCTGAGCCGCCGCCGGTAGCCGAGCACCGCCAGAATGAGAACCACAGTCCGCACTGAACCGGCCAAGCGCGGGCTAGTGGCCATGGTGGTGGCCCTCCTGCCCGACGGGTTGCGCGGCACCGGCCGGCTGCGATTCGCTCACGGCAGGGACGCCGGGTTCGGAGCGGATTGGCGGCGGACCGTGGGGAGGCTCTGCGACGCGACCGCTGGCAGTCTCGCCGGGTGCCGGTAGCCGGAGTCGCTTCAGCAGCAGGGCATTGACCGCGACCAGGAAGCTGGAGCCGGACATCGACAGCGCGGCGATCTCGGGCCGAAGGACCAGGCCAAAGGCCGGCTCGAAGACACCGGCGGCGATCGGCAGGGCGATGGCGTTGTAGCCGATGGCCCAACCCAGGTTCTGGCGCATTTTGCGCAGCGTTCCCTTGCCGATGCGTAGCGAGGTCGGCACGTCGACCGGGTCGGAGCGCATCAGCACGACATCGGCCGTCTCGATCGCGACGTCGGTGCCGGCCCCGATCGCGATGCCCAGGTCCGCCGCGGCCAATGCCGGGGCGTCGTTGACGCCGTCGCCCACCATGGCCACCCGCTTGCCCGCCCGCTGCAGTTCGCTGACCTTCGCCGACTTGTCCGCCGGCAGCACCTCGGCGATCACGGTGTCGATGCCCAGCTGGTCGGCGATGCGCTTGGCGGTCGCCTGGTTGTCCCCAGTCAGCATGACCACCTGGGCGCCCATGGCGTGCAGTTCCCGCACCGCGGCGGCGGCGCTCTGCCGCGGCGCGTCGGCCAGGGCGAGCACTCCAGCCGCCCGGCCGTCAACAGCCACTAGCACCGCCGTCCGGCCGGCCGCGGCTAGCTCGTCGCGCCGCCGTCCCAGGTCGCCGAGCTCGATGCCTTCTGTGTTCATGAGGCGGCGGTTGCCGACCAGCACCCGCACACCGTCCACTTCCGCCTGTGCTCCATGACCGGGGATGTTGCGGAAGGCCGACGCTGTCAGCATCGGCACCCCGTCTTCAGTCGCCCGGCGCGCGATCGCTTCGGCCAGAGGGTGCTCGGATTCCCGTTCCACGGCCGCGGCCAGGGCGAGCAGCTCGACTTTGCTCATACCGTCGGCAACGATGTCGGTGACCTCGGGTTCACCTTTGGTCAGCGTGCCCGTTTTGTCCATGACGACGGTGTCGATGTGGGCGGCGGTCTCCAGGGCGGTGGCGTTTTTGAATAGCACGCCGCGCTGGGCGCCTAGCCCGGTGCCGACCATGATCGCTGTCGGCGTGGCCAAACCGAGGGCGTCCGGGCAGGTGATCACGACCACTGTGATGGCAAACAGCAACGCCTCCTCCACCGGCCGGCCGACAGCCAACCACACGAGGAAGGTGGCAGCGCCACCGACCAGCGCGACGAGGACCAGCCAGAACGCCGCCCGGTCAGCCAGCCGCTGCCCGGGCGCCTTGGAATTCTGGGCCTGCTGGACCAAGGCGACAATCTGGGCCAGCGCCGTATCCGACCCCACCTTGGAGGCGCGGACCCGCAGCGTGCCGGTGGTATTCACCGACGCACCGATCACCTCCGAGTCGACCACCTTGGCCACCGGCAGACTCTCCCCGGTCACCATCGACTCATCGATCTCGGACTCGCCGTCCACGACCGTCCCGTCAACGGGGATCTTTGCGCCCGGACGAATCAGCAGCAGGTCACCGACGACGACCTCGGCTGTCGGCACCTCCACCGGCTCGCCGTCACGGACCACCACCGCCATCGGCGGTGCCAGCTCGAGCAGGGTACGGATGGCATCGTTGGCGCCGCCACGGGCGCGCATCTCGAACCAGTGCCCGAGCAGTACGAACGCGGCCAGCACGGTGGCCGCCTCGTAGAACACTTCACCGCCCCCGGTGACTGTCACATACAGGCTGTACAGCCAGCCGGCGTCGATGGCGACGGCGACCAGCACCATCATGTCCAGCGTGCGCGCCCGCAACGCCCGCCAGGCGCCGTCGAAGAAGATCCAGGCCGAGTAGAAGATCACCGGCAGGCTCAAGATCAGCGAGAAGACGTCGTCGCGCAGCCCGAACGGTGCCGGCGCCTCAAACCCGATCACCTCCCGCCCGATCGGCGACCACAGCAAAATCGGGATCGACAGCAGAGCCGCCACTAAAAAGCGGTTGCGCATGTCGCGCACCATGGCGTCCATCGACATGCCGACGTGATGTCCCCCGTGACCCATCGCTGCTTGGGGTGTAAGTGGCGCAGGAGCGGCGTGGCCAGCATGATCAGCATGCGTATGAGTGGCTGGGGATGCCGTCTCGGTCGCATGGTGCGCGTGATGCGCTTCGGTCGCCCGACGAGCCTGGGTCGTTACAGCCGAATGATCGTGTCCATGCTCGCCGCCCACCGGTCCGTGATCACGGTCAGCGTGGACCGTGGCCTCCATCAGCGGATCGCAGATGTGGTTCGGCACCGACTGGCCGGCGCAGTGGTAACCGCAGTCGCGCACCCAGCCGGCCAGCTCCGCCACTGAGGTGTGTGACGGGTCGTAGGTCACCGTTGCGGTCTGGGCCACCGGATTGGCATCCACGGCCAGGACACCCGGGCGGCGGGACAGCACTGCCTCCGCGACGTTCTTTTCCGTCGCCCACTGCACCCCCGACACCTCAAGCACCGCCGTTGCTTGCGCTTCTCGTGGCGCCATCGTCCCCCTCCGCAGTTCCTCGCTATGTGACTCCCACTATACCCCCTGGGGGTATCAGGCGCAAGCCGACCCCAGGGCCCAAATGCCTGTCGCGCTGGCGGTCCAGGCGTTGTGCTGCGCCGTTGCTACCCTGTGCGGCGTGGTGGACAGGGCTGGCCGCTGGCCACGCCTGCTGCTGGTTGTGGGCGTGGTGACCATCGCCCTCAGCGTGCTGGCCATGCACCAGCTTGCCGTCAATCACACGTTGGCCGCACCGGCCAGCAGCGGCTGGCGCCAAGCCGACCATCATCACGCCGCTTCGCAGCAGGCAGCGCCGCACGCCCTACCGGCCGGGCCGGATCAGCCGGCGCTCGCCGTTGTCTCGGACGCCGCTAGTTGCTCGGCCGGCTGCAGCACGGACGATGACATCAGCGTGGCCGCCTGCCTGCTGGCCTTGACGCTGCTGGTCCTCTGCTGGCGACTGCCGCCGCCACGGCCGCACCCGATGCCAGCAGCATCCCCGCCGCGACCACTGGCACCACCGCTGCTCGCGCCTGACCGGCGCACGGCCTTGTCCCTCGCCGAACTGTCTGTTCGACGAACCTAAGCGGGCTGGGCTCGACCTCAGCTCTCTCACCCGCCGCCAGGCGCTCCGGGCGCCCTCTCGCGCACCCTTCCCTTCTAGAAAGACCTGCCAATGAAACTGACGATTATTCGGACGATCCTTATTACCGCCGCCATAGCAGCCGCCCTTGCCCTAGCTGCCTGCTCCAATGGCGCCGACCATGCCGGCATGCCCACGGGTCACAACTCAGCCGGCGACTTCAATCCGGCCGATGTCATGTTCGCCCAGGGGATGATCCCGCATCACCAGCAGGCCATCGACATGAGCGACATGATCTTGGCCAAGGACGGCGTCCACCCTGACGTGACCGCCCTCGCCGAGCAGATCAAAGCCGCCCAGCAACCCGAGATCGACACCATGAGCCGCTGGCTCACCACTTGGGGTCGAGATATGGACCCAGGCGTCGGGGATGGCGGCGGCCACCACGGCGGTGAAGGCGGCATCATGACTGAAGAGCAGATGCGCCAGCTCGACAAAGCCAACGCCCGAGACGGTCAACGGCTCTTCCTGGAAGGCATGATCCAACACCACCAAGGCGCCATTGAGATGGCTGAAAAGGAGATCGACGAGGGCAAGAACCCCGAGGCGATCGACCTGGCCAAGCAAATCGCCGAGAGTCAGCAGCAGGAAATCGAGACCATGCAAGCGCTGCTAACCGAAATTTGACTGCTGTCCGTGCGTGTTGCGCTGATGTCGGCGCAGTCGGAGTCGGGGCGGATGCGGCTGTGGAGTTGGTCGACCATGCCCCACTGAGGCATGCGTCCGCGCAGGCGGTTCAGGTTTGGGCGCAGTTGACGCAGGCATCGATACAGGCGGCTAGCCGAGACTTGTCAACCCGCCGATATCGGCGGGGTAGGCGTCGGGCATCTGCAGGATAGTGGACACAAACCTCCCTCGTCGTGAGCGGAATGGCTCCCGGACAATTGAGTGTCGGCAGCGACTTTGGTCTGTGTCTTGTGGTCGCCGTTCTCCACCTGTACAAGCCCGCGGTCTGATCCGCTTCAGAGAAGGGCGGCGCCTTGCAGCCCTGGTGCAACCTAAGCCTCAGGGCCGCGCTGACTCGACGCGCTCATCAGGGTTGCCCGGAGGCAGCAAATTTCGACTTCGCAGGCCGCGGGATGAATACTCTGAAGACTCGGGCCCTCAATCCTGAGGAAGGGTAGGTGTGAGGGGGGGTTCGATCCGCACACCGGACCAGCGGCTGCGTGTCTTTGTCAGTTCGACTCTGGCAGAGCTGGCCGAGGAACGTGCTGCGGTGCGTGAGGCGATCGAGCGGCTGCAGTTGACGCCGGTGTTGTTCGAGTTGGGCGCCCGCCCTCATCCCCCGCGTGATCTCTACCGCGCCTACCTTGAGCAGAGCCAGATCTTCGTCGGCATCTACTGGCAGCGTTACGGCTGGGTAGCACCCGATGAGACGGTATCGGGCTTGGAGGATGAGTACCGCCTTTCGGTTGGGATGCCGCGGCTGCTCTACGTCAAGGCACCGGCTCCGGACCGTGAGGCGCGGCTGGCGGAGCTGCTGGGACGGATCCAGTCCGACGACACAGCGTCCTACAAGCCGTTCCAGACCCCGGAGGAGCTGGCTCGCCTGGTTAGTGCTGATCTGGCGCTGCTGCTCAGTGAGCGTTTCATGAGCCCCGCGACGCTGTCGGAGGCTCACCCGTCTGTGTCTGATCGACCGCATCACAACCTGCCGGTTCAGTTGAGCAGCCTCGTCGGTAGGGAAGCCGAGTTGGCCACTGTGAAACGAGCCCTTGCCAACTCACGTCTTGTGACCCTGACCGGCGTCGGCGGCGCGGGCAAGTCCCGTCTTGCCCTGCAGGTAGCCGGTGACCTGCTAAATGAATATGCCGATGGTGCTTGGCTTGTCGAACTGGCACCGCTGTCGGAGCCGGAACGGGTTCCATCGGCTGTAGCTAGCGGCCTTGCCATCCTCGAGGACCCGCACCGGCCACCAGCCGAGACGCTCGCAGAGCAATTGCGATCACGACAGCTCCTGCTCGTCGTCGACAACTGCGAACACGTTCTGGCCACATGCGCTGATCTTCTGGCCAGCTTGCTGGGGGCAGCGCCGCGTCTGCGCGTGCTTGCGACAAGCCGCGAAGGGCTGGGCATACCGGGCGAGATCGTCATCCCGGTGCCGTCCCTTGCTATTCCCGATCAGGCAACTGACGTCAGCCTGTTGCCGAGCTTGTCAGCAGTTCGACTCTTCGTCGAACGCGCCCAAGCTGTGCGACCTGACTTTGAACTCACCCCGGCCAACGCCGAGGCGGTGGCAGAGATTGTCCGGCGGCTGGACGGGATCCCCCTTGCCGTCGAGCTGGCTGCGGCCCGGGTCAAGGTGTTGTCCGCTCAGCAGATCGCCAGCCGCCTTTCGGACCGCCTCCGCCTACTGTCCGGTGGGCCCCGGACTGCAGTGCCTCGCCAGCAAACGCTTCGGGCGGCGATGGACTGGAGTTATGGCCTGTTGGACGACGTGGAACAACATGTCTTCCGTCGCCTGTCGGTGTTCATGGGCAGCTGCACCTTGGAGGCGGTCGAGGCGATCTGTGGCGGAGACGGAATCGAGGCAGTGGACATCCTCGACCTCGTCAGCAGGCTCGTTGATAAGTCCTCGTCGTGGTTGTACAGGGACCTGAGAATCGCTACCGCCTCCTGGAGACCGTCCGACAGTATGGCCGTGAGCGACTGGAGGAAGCCGGCGAGAGCGACGTGGCCCGCGCCGCGCATCGGGACTGGTGCGCCTCGATGGTGGAAGCCGCTGCCGACGAGATCCGTGGAGGTCGGCAGCAGGCGCGCTGGCTGGAGCTGCTGGAACTCCAGCACGACGACCTCACACGGCACTGGAGTGGTCGTGGAGTCGCGGTGATGCCGCAAGCATCCGGATCGCCGTGAACGCCGCCTGGTTTTGGTATCTGCACGGCCACTGGGACGAGGCCCGCCGATCCTTGGAGCGGAGCATCGCGGTGGAGGGCGTCGAACCGGCTCTGATGGCCCGTGGGTCTGCCTGGGCCGGGGTCTTCGCATGGAGACGCGGGAACCTGGACCAGGCAGCGGAATACGCGCAGGCGGGCCTGCGGGTGCTAAGAGACGCCGGTGACGAGGGTGAGGGCCTGAGCCTTCTCGTCTACACGTTGGTCACCATCTCTAGGTACGACTACCACGCCGCAGAGGAAACCGGCCGGCGGGCGCTGCAGGTCTTCCGCGCACAAAACCACAGATGGGGCGTGACAACATCCCTGCTGGTCCTGGCACGGATCGCCAACAACCGCCGGTCAGGCACCCTGCAGCAGCTGCTGCAGGAGTCCGCATCCCTGGTCACGTCTGGCAACGATCTGTGGGGCCGAGCGCACATCCTCACTCTGCAGGGCTACGAGGCGTTCCGTGCCCTCGACCTCGACCTCGCGAACCAACTCCACTCAACCGCCCATGACCTCGCTGTCGAGCTGGGCGATCGGGCCGCCCAGGCCGAGAACCTCCTGGCCCTCGGACACATCCACCTGATGCGCGAGGAGAACGAGGATGCGGCACGCGTCCTTGCGGAGGCCAGAACGCTGGTCGAGCAGCTCGACGACCCTCACGATCTTGGACTCGTCGACCAAGGCCTCGCCCTGTTGGCCGTTTCCCAAGGTGACCTCGAGGCTGGCCGGTCGCTCCTGGACGATGTCTCCCGGCGCTTCGTCAACCTCGACAAGGCGGCGATGGGCACCACCTACGCGCTCGGCATGGCGGACGTCTTTAGACGAGCCGGCCGGCCCGTCCTCGCCGCCGAGTTATTGCGACACGCCCTGTCGCTATTGGACGAGACAAAGAGCCCGGAGAAGTACGCACAAGTCCGTGAGCAGTTGGCCGTCGTCGAGGACGCACTCCTCGAAGGAGCAGGCCCACGGCCATCGATAAAAGCGACCTATGCCCCAACGCGCTGGCTCGGCTGTAACGCGTGTGTCCGTCCGCCGAGCAGCTTCGACAGGCGCACCAAGTCCATGCCACCCAAGACGGCGAGCCTCCGACCTCGGCACCTGACCGAACGGCGTCCATTCGACAGACACCGTAACTGGTGTGGCGGGCCGTGCCCCAGGATCTGACGTTATGCATCAGTCCGCTCCCGGCGGTGGCACGGCACCTGCCGTTGCTGACCGCTCATCCGGCCGCCGTCGCTGGTTGGTGATAGTCGCGCTCGTGCTGTTCCTTGTCGGATCACTGTTATTGCGAGAGGCGACGAAAGGCGGTGATGGCAGAGACGCCGCGACGCACCCGGAGTCTGGCACCGACTTAAGCCATATCCATGGAATCGGAGTCAACCCGGCCGACGGCCGGGTCTACGTCGGCACCCATCGCGGTGTATTTCAGGTGTTGGAGCAACAACCGCCAGTTCTAGTGTCTGATCAGGTCCAGGACTTCATGGGTTTCACCGTGGCCGGGCCGAACCACTTCCTCGCCAGTGGTCACCCAGGTCATGGGTCATCGGCGTCAGTCGGTCTGATCGAGTCCACCGATGCCGGCGCGACATGGACGGCTCGGTCGCTGGAGGGCCAGGCGGACTTCCACTCGCTGCAGGCCCGCCACGGGTTCGTCTACGGCTACGACTACCCGACAGGCGAATTCATGGCCACCGCCGACCTAGAAGCCTGGGATAGGAGGTCACATGTTGGGCTCGGCGACTTCGCCGTCAGCCCTGCAGATCAGGAGGTCATTGTGGGGGTTACCGATCGGGGGGTAATCCGCAGCCAAGACGGCGGCCGTTCGTTCACGGCACCTGCTGGGCCGGTGCTCCTGTTAGTCAGTTGGGCCGACGACGGAGCGTTGGTGGGTGTCACACCCGGCGGAGTTGTCCACGTCAGCGGCGACGGAGCCCGCACATGGGACGCACGCGGCACCCTAAACGGCACCCCCGAGGCTGTGGAGGCCGCATCCGGCCGTGAGATCTACGCAGCCGCCGACAGTGCTGCGTTGGTGTCGCGAGATGGCGGTCGCACGTTCGCGGGCCTGACGCGCTAAAGGTGCTTTGGCGCCACTTGAATGCCACTCGATGTGACGACGGCAACAGGTTCGCGTCGAGGGACGAGTCCGCATGGATCACGGGTGGCCACTTGGGGGATTCCCCTTAGTTGAGTTGGATGAAGCTGGTCTCGGTGGCCTCACACGAGGCAGCCAAAGGTCGGTCGTCTGCCCGCTTAGCTGGACGTTGCTGCCCCACCCGGGGAGTCTGTCGAATGGCACCTACCCGTTGCAAATGGCCCCGGCCGCCCGCCGCGTTCGGCGCTGAAGAGTTGCTAACCCGCCCATGTGAGTGATCACCTCAGCCGACTCCCCCCGTACCGGGCCAGCGCCTGGCGAACGCCTGGCACACCGCACGCGAGTTGGCCCGCTCGACTATGCGCGCGATCACGCAGAACTGGAAGTAATCGTCTACGCGGTGGCCCTCTCTATCCCCCTCTGCGCATCGACCAGCTTGCGCCTGGACGGCCGAATGGGGATGGTAGCCGGGCTAGGGGCGGGTCGCCTGCACGAAAGTGACCCGGCCGATCCTGTGGTCGGCGTGCTCGAGCTCGCGGACGTCTTCAAATCCGGCCTCGACTAGCAGCGAGACGATGCCGTCGCCGAGGTTGCGAGCCACAGCCGGGCTTCTAGCCATCCGGGTACGTACCAGGCGGGGCAAGTGACGGAGGGCGTGGGCCGGACCGCGGCCATGGGTGGGGTGATGAGCATCCTCGCCGTTGGATGCCGGGCCGCCGAAGTCGACGACAGTGACCTTGCCTCCCGGCCGCAGGGCCCGGAGCGCGTCGCGCGCGAACGCGACCCGGCCATCGTCGTCGACGTGATGCAGCGCCAGCGACGAGATCACGTGGTCGAGTGAGGCGTCCTCGGCCGGGATCCGGTCGGCGTATCCCTGGACGAGAGTGAGGGATACGCCGCGGCGGAGCGCCTTGCGCGCGGCCCTGCGCAGAGCGTCTTCGTCCGGGTCAAGACCGGTGACCCGGGCGTCGGGATGAGCCGCGAGAACGGCGAACGACAGGTTTCCGGTTCCACAGCCAACGTCGACCACCGCCTGGCTGGGCACGATGCCGGCGAGCTCGACCGCACGCTCGTGCAGCGCCCGACCGCCGACCAGCCGGGTGAAGATGTCGTAGAGGGGGAGGAGCCAGGTCCTGCCCATGCCCGGCAGGAATGGGCGGTCTCGCTCTTCCGGCGTGCGCTGGTCGAGAATGCGTACGTTGGTCGCTTCCGTCATTGCGGTGCTCCTGTGTTCGGTAACCGGCCGGGCTCAGTGGCTCGTGATAGACCTAGTGTCGTCAGGTCCAAGCATTGGACATAATTCGGTTCCGAAACACGACGGAAGTCGGAGATGATGGCACATTCTTCGGTCAGGGGCTCACCTGGGTCCTCCTCTCGCCTGCGCACGGTGCGCCCCGATGGGACGCCGATCTACCGCTACGAGCAGCGTCCGGGCGTGCCACCGGTCTCGGTCATCCGCTTCGACACCGAGGCCGCACATGCCCAGCTTGCGCCGGACCGCCGGCACGCGCACGACTTCCTCGTCCTGGTGTACGTCGAGGAGGGCGCGGGCTCGTTCACGGTCGACGGTTCCGAGCGGCCGCTGAGCCCCGGACAGGTTCACGCTGTGCCGCCGGGACAGGTCATCGACGTCTCGGCCGTGATCGAGCTCGTCCGCTGCCGTGCGTGGTCCGTCGCGTTTACACCAGACGCGGTGCCCGCTCTGGCTGCAGTCCCCCCGCTGGCCTGGGCCAACCATCCGCTGCTCGCGATGTTCGCGCCCCGGGCCGGGCACGGTTGGGTCCCCGAACCCGACCGGGCACGCTGGTCAGCGTGGCTGACCGAGCTGGCCGAGGAGCTCGCCCATCCGCACCGTCTCGGGGCGCGCGAGGTCGTGGCCGGACTCCTCACCCAGGTGCTGGTCGCGGCAGCGCGGCTGGCGCCCGCGGCGCCCGCTGGTGCGCCCGATCCGCTGGTGGAGCGGGTCTTCAACGAAGTCGAGGCGACGTTCCGCGAGCCGGTCTCCGCAGGAGACGTTGCCCGAGCGCTCGGCTATACCCCGGGGCACCTCACAACGGTAGTCCGCGAGCGCACGGGCCGGCCCCTGCTCGAGTGGATCACCGAGCGGCGCATGACTGAGGTCCGGCGGATGCGACGCGAGACCGATCTGCCGCTTGGCGTTGTGGCGGCCCGGACCGGCCTGCGCGATGCCACCTATCTCGTCCGACGCTTCCGAGACCGCTACGGCATCACTCCGCAGCGGTGGCGCCGCATCCAGCACACCTGGCCGTGACGATCGAACCAACCGATTCCCGGGTGGTTAGAAACCGACAGCCCCGAGGGCTGCCGGCGGAGCCTGGTGCCCACGCCCAGGTCTAATCCTGATCATGCACCGCTTGTCAACGGCAACCCTTGGCGAGTGAGTGAATTGGTGCCGGCCAGTCTCTGCCGCTCTTTGGCTGTCGACCATCTTTTGTCGCAAGCCGTTCCTCGCATCAGACGTACAGAGAAGGGTCCCGAGCACCATCCCACTAGAGGTTCCCTCTAGAAACGGGCACGCTTGGCCGCGGGAGGGTCGCCTTGCGGCATGTCGACTCGTCCATCGCGCCGATGTCCGTCACCCGCCGCAGCTGCACCTATCACTCCTGGGTCGACAGAGGTACGCGTGCTAATAGGTGGGAAGGAGGTAGCTACGTAAAGGAGGGAACGATGACGATCGAAGCGGGGGCGGCTGGTCCGCGGGTCGGGCTGGCGGTGGACGCCGCCCTCAATCTCAAGACGGGCGGCATTTGCCTC
>Ga0126313_10001094_pt1 | contig 13980 bp, 10 predicted proteins | sample Plot105A_FD_89954 | JGI IMG/M metagenome (GOLD analysis project Ga0126313, IMG submission 89954) | Serpentine soil microbial communities from UC McLaughlin Reserve, CA, USA - Plot105A | ecosystem: Environmental > Terrestrial > Soil > Grasslands | place: USA: UC McLaughlin Reserve, Lake County...
CGGTAGAGGTCCTGGAGGAAGGCCACGTCGGAGGCGAACATGTTCTCGATGATCCCGGAGTGGATGTCGGTCAGCGTGCCCAACCGGGTGACCACCCGGGCGAGCAGGACCACGGTCATGAAGGCCGAGTTCTCCTGCACGCGGGCGTCGTACAGCGGCAGCAGCTCGTCGCGTGCGGTCGCCAGCCGCATCGTCCCCCGGCGGTGCACGGTCCCGTCGCCGTCCACGAAGCCCCGCGGCAGCTCGAAGTCGAACTCCGTGGTCAGCGCCTGGTCGCCCCGCTCGGCCACAGCCTGCGAGCGGCGCATCACTCCACCTTGCTGGTGTCGAAGGCGATGACGAACTTCTCGGTCAGGACCTTGGTGTCGCCGGCGACAAGGTTGCCGGTCTCGACGCTCTTGACCCAGCAGTTCTCGAAGGTGTACCGGAGGATCGTCTCGCCCTTGTAGTCGGTGATCCCGACCTCCGCGTTCTTGCGCGCTCCCTTGATGTCGCCGTCCATCACGGTCTTGAGCCAGTTCGTGACGGTCTTGCTCTGGGTCAGGCCCCGGGTGATGGTCAGCTCACCGGCCTGGTTGCGTCCTGGCAGGTTGCGGATGATGTACTTGCCGTCGGCGGTCTGCTGCTTGGACTGGATCTTGTCGACCTCCGCCTTGAGGCCGTTGACCTCCATGACCAGTGGGACCTCAATGCCGTCGAGCTTGAGATTGAATCCGTAGGCGGCAGCGGAGTCGAATTGCTCCAAAGGCATCGGATGTACCTCCTGTGGATGCGCCAGCTACTCGGCGACGAGGCTTGTCCCGCCGGCCATCTGGGAGAGCCGGAAGATCACGAACTCGGCCGGCTTCACGGGGGCCACGCCGATCTCGCACACGACCTCGCCGATCTCGATGCCCTCCTGCGGATTAGTCTCGTCGTCGCACTTGACGTAGAAAGCTTCACCTGGCGTGGCCCCGAACAGGGCCCCCCGGCGCCATTCGTTGACGAGAAAGGCGCTGATGGTCCGCCGGATCCGGGCCCACAGCGCCGGGTCGTTGGGCTCGAACACGCACCACTGGGTCCCGTTCAGGATCGATTCCTCGAGGTAGTTGAAGAACCGACGGACGTTCAGGTATTTCCACGACGACTCGCCTGACAGCGTCCTGGCCCCCCAGACGAGAGTTCCCTGCCCTGGGAAGGTGCGCAGGCAGTTGATCCCGACCGGGTTGAGCGTGGTCTGCTCATCCTTGGTGATCTTGACCGCCGGTTCGAGCACCCCCCGGATCACCTCGTTGGCCGGCGCCTTGTGCACGCCCCGGGTGTCGTCGTTGCGGCTCCAGATGCCGGCCATGTGCCCCGATGGCGGCACGTCGACCTTGATGCTCGTCACCGGGTCCTGCACGGTCAGGTAGGGCCAGTACAAGGTCGCGTACTTGGAGTTGAAATTGGCCTTGTTCATCCGCCAGTCGAAGACTTCCTGGGCGTTCAGCCCGGGCGGCGGGTCCAGGATGGCCATGCGGTCGCCCATGTTCTCGCAGTGGTCGATCACTCGCTGCTGGACGTTCTGGAACTCGTCGTAGTTCAGCGACCCGTTCTGGAATGCGGCCACCAGGTCGGGCACGCAGACCATCGTGACCAGGTCCTCGGCCTCCAGGCCAGCGAGGCCGCTGCGGCTCACCGGATCGCCGACGTAGTCGGCCGAGCTCAGGTGCGCCGGGAACGGGTCGGCGCCACCCCGCAGCGCCAGCGTGCCCGCCGCAGGGCGACGCTCCAGGGCGCCGGTCCTCGCCCTCTCGAGCCGGATCAGCTTGGACTTCTCGTTGACGACGGTCACGAAATTGGTCTTCTCGCCACCCCTCGCGGTGACGGTTCCCAGGTCCTCCGTCACGTCGCCCTGCTTGACGACGATCTTGAACATGCCTTCGGGAGAGGTGCCCCCATCCGAGGACGTCACCTCGATCGTGGTGTCGTTGGCCTTGGACCCACCGGTACGGGCGATGGCGCGGTAGTCGCCCAGGGCCGCCACGGCCTTCGGCGAACGCCGCTCCTCCTCCTTGGTGAGCGCCTTCTCGCCGATGCGCACGATGTAGCAGCTGCTACCCCCGTTGGCGAAGAACCCATAGACCGCATGGGCGAGATAGGAGACCGACGTCTTGGGGCTGGTCGCCTGCGTAGGCCTAAGCTCCTTCCTGGCCTCAGGTTTCTTCTCCTCCGGCTTCTCCTCTGCCTTGGCCTCCGCCTGGGACGTCGAGGCTGGGGAGCTGGGCTTGCTCTCCTCCTGCTCCAGCTCGCCCTCTTTGAGCGGTGGCTCGGGGAACCCCCCGAAGTAGGTGATGAACTGGCTCCAGTTGTGGATCAGCGTCGGCTTGTTGAACTCGCCCTGCGCGGTCCACCCGACGAAGGCCGCCACCGCGGTACCCACACCGGCAATCGGGCTGGGCCCAGAGACAATCTCCTCGACGTAGACCCCCGGCGACTGGTAGTTCGGCATGCAGGCCTCCTCCTGGGACCCAGAACACAAGTAGCCTCAGGGTCGATCCGGAGGAGGCCCCGCACAACGGCCGTTCGCACCTACCTAGAGGGACAAGGAGAGTGCCCGTTCGGGCAGGACCTTCACCCGGTAGGTTTAGAGGTCGTTTCACAACGGTTGGAGCTTGCGGGTGCAGATCAACGCGCAGGCCAGATGCAGGAACGCGGTCAGGATGTCGGCGCGGCGTTCGTAGCGGACCGTGAGGCGCCGATTCGCCAGCAGCCAAGCCAGCGACCGCTCCACCTTCCAGCGGTGGCGGCCCAGCCTGGTATTGGACTCGATCCCACGCCGGGCGATGCGCGGGGTGATGCCGCGACGCCGCAGCAGCTGCCGGCAGCCCGGATAGTCGTAGCCCTTATCGCCATGGAGCTTGACCGGTTGCTTGCGCGGCCGCCCCGGCCGACCACGCGGCCCGATGACCGCCGGCACGGCGTCGACCATGGACTCCAGCAGCTGCGAGTCGTGGGTGTTGGCCGCCGACAGCCCGACCGCCAGCGGCAGGCCGCCAGCGTCGATGAGCAGGTGGTACTTGGAGCCAGCCTTGCCCCGGTCGACCGGATTCGCGCCGGTCAACTCCCCCCACGCCGCGCTCGGATGCTGACGCTGTCGATGGCGGCCCGGGACCAGTCGACCTGGCCGTCGTCGCCCAGCCAGTCCAGTAGCCGGTGGTGCAACTGCTCCCACACACCCGCGTGGTGCCAGTCGCGCAGCCGCCGCCAGCAGGTCACGCCGCTGCCACAGCCCAGCTCCTTGGCCGGGAGCAGCCGCCAGGGCACCCGGCCCGGAGCACATAGATGATCCCGCCGAGCACGGCTCGGTCCTCGATCCAGGGCCGGCCGCCTTTGGGATGGGGCGGCTTGGGTGGCAGCAGCGGCTGGATGGCCGACCAAAGCTCGTCAGGGACCAGCTGCTCGGCCATGGTCAGGGTCGTCGATGAGGTCGCCATAGCGCGGGATCATCGCGCACCACTCTCGACGTTGTGAAACCGACTCTAAATTGGCGCAAGCATCAGCCAGGCTCTCTTGTCATGGGATAGAGGCCTTCACGCCCTCTGGACGTACTACGCCGAGACTGACGACTTGCGCCGGAAGCTCGTGCGTCGAAGGAAACTCTCGCACTGCGCTTTCTCGCTCATGTGAGCCTCGGCTCGCCTCGGGGATTCCTAGATTCAAGTTTCCCAACATATTTGAGATCTCACATACTGAGACAGAACCAAGGAACGTCTAGTTCAACTACCTACAGGACCAGGCTCTCGTTGTTCGAAAGGACATTCCCTGTACAGGCTCGACAGCAACTACGAGAAGCATTCGAACAGTGGCAAGCGTCGAGCATGGCCGAAATTGGGGAGCCCCCTGCCGGTCCTCCTCGTCGTCGTCTGCAACAGCACCGACGTCTTCAAGCTTGGCTTTGACCTCATCGCCGGCTGGCAGAAGGCAACCACGCCGGACGGGGTACCGGTCCTCGTACCCGGCCGGCTGCCGCTGTTTTCCAACGTCGAGGGAGACCGCTGGGTCGACGGCCGCGTACCATCATCCTGGTCGACTCCCAGCTGGACGGCGCTTATCGCGGCGATGGCACGTGTCGCAAGACGGGCAGCAACCGGATTATGGCGTCCTCACCGATCAGTGGTAGGACCTGACCCGAGCGAAGCTCGTGGGTGGCAACGCGCCGGCAGTCCGCGTACGCGCGCTCGATTGTGGGGGCGATGTCCGCGTTTTGCATAATCCAGGTCCTGATGTCCGGGCTGGAACGATTACGCCACGGCAACCACCGCTCTCGGATTTCGGCGATCTCATGCACGTAGCGGTTGAGACGGTCCGGATTCGCCTGAACGGTAGCATATAGGAACTCGATGACCTGGTCCATCGTCACGGGGAACCAGGTCAGGTCCTCGAAGGCACCCTCCGCCTGCCCTGTGAGGGCGAGCAACGCATCATTGGTTTCCAGATTCTCGACGACCAGAACGACGGCCGAACGCGCCGGATCCCTGTCTGCTGGCCCCGCGAGATATTCGCCGACGGTCAGGTTGGCCTTGAACGGCCGTGTGAGATGCGCCTTAAGCTTCTCGACGATCTGTCGGGCCGGGGTGCTGCCTTTGCCTTCGATGGTCGCGACGTCCATCCAGTCGCGACGGCCCTTGACCTCGATGATCCAAAGCCGGTCCTCATCGAAGGCGATCAAGTCGGCGCCGCGACCGCCGGCCCCCGCGATCTGGATGTTGTCGCGGGGGAACCCGTGATCCTCCACCAGCATGTGGCGGATTTGCTGGACATGCTGCTCCTCATCCGCAAGCCTGCCTTCCTTGCGCTTTCGCGGGTTGAGCGCCGCATCGACGACTACGGTCCTCGGCCCGGTGCGCTGGCCCTCGACGCGGAGCTCGACGGATGTCAGGCGGTGACGTTCGCGGATCGCCGGAAGTCGCCGGTGGACCTCCTCGAGCGCGATCGGCGGACCGTCCAGGAGTGCGCCGATCTCCTCTCCCGCTGCTTCGACGGCTCGAAGCTTCTGCTCCGGCGTCCGATCATCGTGCGCCGGAGCGCCGGCGTCCGCGGGTGGTTGTTGGTGGCGGCCGCGGATCGCGCTGGCGATGCGGCGGGCCACCCCCGCGATCCAGCTCACGACCTTGTCCAGGGCCTGGTCGAGGAGGGTGCGGGCGCGGTTGATGACGTTGCGGACCGGGGTGGCGAGGTCGCCGAGGCCGAGGAGGCGGGCGAGGAAGCCGAGGACGACGGGGAGGGTGCGGGCCATGGCCTGCTCGACGGCGGTGATGGCGTTGCCGAGGCTGCCGGCGGCGATGGCGCCGATGGAGTCGAACACCGAGGCGGCGAGGGCGCCGAGCTGCTGGGCGCGTTCGATGAAGAACTGGACGGTGTTGTAGACGGCCAGGATGGCCTGGATGATCGCGCCGGCCGGGTTGAACATGGTGAGCAGGCGGGTGATGGCGGCGCCGACCACGGAGTTGGCGACCCAGTCGCGGATGCCGCCGATGATGGTGTCGAGCAGGCCGCTGGCGAAGCCGAGGATGCGGTCGGCGATGGCGCCAAGGCCGCCGGTGACGATCGAGCGGACCCAGTCGACGGCCGTCTCCAGGGTCCGGACCACCGGCTCGCCGATCAGGCGGACCAGGCGGCTCCGCACCCAGGCCCAGGTGAGGCCGAGAACCTCGAGGGCGAAGCCGAGGATGCCGCGCCAGTCCAGGCGTCCGGGGAGGGCGACGGCGCCGCGCAGGGCTCCCGTGAGCCAGGCGAACAGGCCGGTCCGCAGGTGGCCGGCGATGTTGGCCAGGAAACGGCCCAGGCCGCCGCGGACGGCGGCGATCAGGTTGCCGGCGAAGCCGATGGGGTCGCGGACGATGGTGCCGAGGACGTCGCCGGCCCGGCGCACGATGGCCATGACCTGCTCGCCGCCCGACCCGGCGAGGCTGAGGACGCCCTCGAAGACGAACTCCAAGACCTTGCTCCCGGCGGCGGCGGCGAAGCTGCGCAGCCTCTCCAGGGGCGGGCCGAAGATGCCGGCCAGCTTGGCCCAGGCGCCGGCGGGATCGAGCAGGTCGGTGACCCCGAGGGCGTCCCAGGCGCGGCTGAACAGCCCCCGGATCGCGTCCCAGGTCAGGCCCAGCCGGTCGACCTGGTCGGCGAACCAGGTGGCGGCGCGGTCGACCGCCCCGGCCCGCTGCAGGTTCTCGAACATCGCCTGCCCGCCGGGGATCAGGCTCACGAACCCGCCCACCAGGCTGGCCGGGGTGCGGGGCACGGCGGCGCCGGTCACCGGGTCGCGGCCCAGGACCACGCAGAGCAGGCCGTAGCCCGGCACCCGCCGGGCCCAGCCGGCCAGGGTGCCGAGCGCCTTCTCGCGCACGCTGGCGATCCCGCCCGCCAGGTCGTCGAGGAAGCCGCCCTCCTCGCGCTCGGCCGGCGCCTGGGTCGCCTGGGGCTTCTCCGTCGCCTGGCGCGCCACCGCCACCGGCGTGGCATCGTGCGCGGGTGACGGCCGGGCGTCGACGGGCGGCGCGGGTGCCCGCGTCGGGGGTGCGGGGTGGAAGCCCGCGGAGGCAGCTGCTGCCCGGCGACCAAGGGGGTGGACCGGCCACCCCGGGCGCCCGGGCGCGGCGGGCCCCGAGGGTCCGTTGGAGCCGGCGAGGCCTGCTCCTTCAGCAGCGCCGTGACCGCCCGGTTACCGGCCAGGGCCTGCAGCCGGAGTACGGCGTCGGCGCTCCCGCCGAGGTGAGCTGCCCCGGCCCCAGGGGTTGGGCTGGTCAAGGACGACGGGCCGGTCCGGGGGGAGGGTCCGGCGCGGCTTCGGTCGGCCCGTTCCGGGGTCGCCGGCCGGGACGGGCGCTGCTGCTCGTTCACGGCCCGGTGGGCTCGTCCGGCTCCTCTTCCTCCGCCGGCTCGGTGTCCCGCTGGAGCTGCAGGGCCTGAACCGGTTCCTCCTCCTCGTTCTCCTCGACGGTCTCCGCGGCCTGGCGCTGGACGGACGCGCCGGGATTCACCGGGGCCAGCGCCCGGTCGGCGGTGGCGGTGGCCTCCTGCTCGAACCGGTCGGAGGGGTCGCTGACGCGGATGCCGCCAGGCGCCGGGGTGCCGTCCACCGGGCCGGCGCGCTGCTGGACCACGTGGGTGAGCTCGTGGGCCAGCATGCGCCGGCCTTCGCTGCTCTGCGGCCGGTACCGGTCGGTCTGGAAGACGACGTCGCTGCCGACGGTGTAGGCGTGGGCGTCGACCGCCCTGGCCGAGTCGGCCGCCTTGGCGTCGGAATGCACGCGGACGTCGCGGAAGTCGTGGCCCAGGCGCGCCTCCATGTCGGCGCGGACGTCGTCGTCGAGGGGGCGGCCGCCTCCGGAACCGACCACCTCCCTGACCGGGGAACGCTCCTCGCCCTCCTCGGCGAGCAGGGCGTTGACGCCGCTGTTGCCGGCCAGCCGCTGGAGCCGGAGCAGGTCGCCCGGTGACATCGGGCCGTGCTCCGGGCCGATCCGGAGCGGGACCTCGGTGGCCTGCTCGGCGTGCCGGCGGGGCGTGGCCTGGTGGGCCAGGGTGCTGTCGTCGGGGTCGGTCTCCCGTTGTCGCATGCCGCCTCCCTGGACGTGGTCCTGGCCCAGGGTCGAGGCTCCAGGCATGCTCGGGAACGGTCGCCGGCGCCGCCTTGGGGGCAGGGTCGGTTGCCCGAACGGGCGGGCACGGCCGGCCGTCGATCAGGACACGAGCTGGTGGTAGGGGCCGAACTCGGCCGTCAGGCAGAGCCGGCCGAGCTTGCGGTACTCCTGCTGGATGGCCTGGACCAGGTCGGCCATGCCCACCGGCCGGCCGGCGTCGGCGGCCAGGTAGGCGGCGGTGAGGGCGATGCTGTGGATGTCGCCGCCCGACAGCTCGAACGCGCCGGCGCAGAAGGCCAGGTCGAGGTCGGGATCGCGGGGGATGAAGGGGCCGAGGCAGCGCTCCCACAGCTGCCGGCGGTGCGCCTCGCCGGGCACCGGGAAGTCCACGATGGCGTCGAGGCGGCGGGTGAAGGCCGCGTCCACGTTGGAGCGCAGGTTGGTGGCCAGGATGGCAATGCCGTCGAAGGACTCCATCCGTTGGAGCAGGTAGGCGGTCTCGAGGTTGGCGTAGCGGTCATGGGCGTCGCGGACTTCGGAGCGCTTGCCGAAGATCGCGTCGGCCTCGTCGAACAGCAGCACGCCGTTGACGCCGGCCGCCTCGGCGAAGATGCGCTCCAGGTTCTTCTCGGTCTCCCCGACGTACTTGTCGACCACCGTGGCCAGGTCGACGGCGTACAGGTCCAGGCCCAGGTCGTTGGCGATCACCTCGGCCGACATGGTCTTGCCGGTCCCGGACTCGCCGGCGAACAGCACCGCAATCCCCAGGCCGCGCCCGCCCCCGGGGCGCATGGCCCACTCGCGCAGAACCTGGTCGCGCAGCCGGGCCCGGGCGGCGATTCCCCGCAGCTGGCCGAGCACTGAGGACGGGAGCACCAGGTCGTCCCAGCCCACGGCGGGCTCGATGCGCCGGGCCAGGCGCTCCAGGCCGCCGGCGTTCTGGGCGCGGGCGCCGGCCCGCAGCAACGCCGGGCTCACCGGGGTGCCGACGAGGCTCGCCTGCAGCCGGGCCGAGCGGGTCGCCCGCTGGATCTGCTCGGGCGCGAGCAGGAACTGGGCGCTGACCGCGGCCGTCTCCAGGCCGGCGGGAGCGTCCTGGCCGAGGCTGGCCAGCCACAGCCGGGCGCGTTCGCCCTGGCTGACCGCAGGCGCCTCCACCAGCACCGGCACCTCCTCGGTCCAACTCGGGTCCCAGGTCCGCTGGCCGACCAGGACCACCGGTACCGGCAGGCCGGCCAGCGCCCGCACCGCCGCCAGGCCGCGCTCGACCAGCGTCTCGACGGGGCCGGCGACCAGGCCGGCGTGCTGCAGGCCGGCTTCGCGGGCGGCCAGTTCAACCACCGCCACGGGGTCCTCGGCGCGGTCCAGGCGGGTGAGGTCGAGCGACACGGCCGACCAGCCCGCGGCCCCCAGGGCCTGGACGGCCACCGTCCGCGCGGCCCCTCCCGGCCGCTCACGCAGGTAGCACAGGCGGGCGCCCGCGGCCAGGCCACGGGCGAGGGACGACGGGTCCCCAGCGGCTGCAGCTGGAAGGCCGGTGGCGAGGGCGGCCACCGCCGGGTCAGGGCGGTCGTCGCCGAGCAGGTAGGCCGCGACCCGGTCGGGCACCCGCAGGGCGCGGGTCAGGAAGGGACGGTCGGCCTCCTCGACCAGCACCAGGCGGCCGTCGATCAGTGGCCCGCCCGGGCCGAGCGACCGGCGCGTGGCCGCCACCGTCGGCGAGAGCCCGCAGAGCTCCAAGGCCAGGCCGACGGTGGCGCGGCGCCGGGTGACGTCGTTGTTCAGGTAGCCGTAGAGGCGCTCGAAGCGGCTGTCGAGATCCGGGGCGACGGCTACCAGCAGTAGCCCCAGCTCGGCCGGGCTGAGGCAGAAGGAGCGCCCGAGCCGCCGCAGACGCGACGGCGTCGCCCCCGCCTGCTCGGCGGCGTCGGCCTCGCCCTCGACGCGGCCCAGCAGCGCCACCGCCTCCGGGTCGGGCGCCGGCCCGGGTATGGCTTGGCCGAGCAGGCGGGTGACGTCCTGATCCGACAGGTACAGGCCCCGGAACGGGTCGTCGGGCACGGGGTCGTCCACCCGGCGGCGCTCCACCGCGCCGCGCACCTGAGCCTCCAGGACGGCCAGCCGGCCCAGAAGGTGGGCCAGGCTGGCGCCGTCGTGGTCCCTCATCAGCGGTTCCCGGTGCGCCGGCGCGACCGGCGACCCCGGCCGGCGTCTGGGCGGGACGCGGTCGACGGCGCCTCGGATTCAGGGGTCCAGCGGCCACCCTCGGGCTGCCAGCGGCGCGACCGCTCCTCAGCGGCCCACGGCGGCCGGGCGTTCTCGTCCTCTTCGTCCGTGGTGGGCTCGCCTTCCTTGGGCCCGACCGGCCCGTCCCCGGACGGCTCCTCGTCCCTGCGCCCCCTCTCCCACCAGGGAGCCCCCGGCTGCTTGGCCTTGACGCCGACGCGCTGGCGGGTCAGCTTGGGACCGACCGCCATCCGCCGGCCGGTGTCGACCGGCGCGGTCACCACGACGTCCAGCGAGGGCTTGAGCTCGCCGCCGAGGGCCGACCAGACGTCGGCGAAGGAGCGGTCCTCGGGAGGCGGAAGCGCGACGGTGAGCGCCACCGGCAGCCGCAGCTCGGCCAGCTCGCCTTCCACCAAGTGGGCAGGGATGGAGTCGTGGAGCAGGAGCGACGCCAGGATCGAGGAGAGGATCCGGTGCTCATCCTCGGGGCGGTTGGTCCAGGCGGTGACCAGGTAGGAGAGCTTGAAGTGACGGGGTGGCAGCCTCCGGGCGACGATCTGGTTGTCGTCGTCGCGCTCCTCGATCCAGCCCCGCTCCCGCCGCTTGAGGTCCTCGCGGATGTCGTACAGGTAGACGTCGACGGTCGTAGGCGCGTTGCGCCGGGCCGCCCAGTCCTTTGTGGGGGCGTCGAACACCACCTCCACGTCGGATCCGTTCAGGATGTCGCGCCGCAGCAGGGCCCGCAGGGCCGCGTCCACCTCCTGGATCATCGCCGGGGTCCCGTCAGATCAGGCCCTGGCGCAGGGCGTAGGCGACCGCGTGGGAGCGGTTGCGCAGTTGCAGCCGCGTGGTGACGTCGTGGATCACGTTCTTGACGGTGCGTTGGGAGTAGGCCATCCTCTCGGCGATCTCCGCGGTGTCGTGGCCGTCGGCGACCAGCCGCAGGATCTGGGTCTCCCGTTCGCTCAGGCCGGTGAAGCTGAGGCCCCTGGGCGCCAGCACCTGGCGCTGCAGTTGGCCGACCTGGACCAGCAGGCGACCAAGCAGGTCCGCAGGCACGCTGCCGTCGCCGGCCGCCGCAGCGACAAGGACCTGGACCAGGCGCTCTCCTACCGCCTCGGCCCGCCGGACCAACGCGCATGCCCCGGCCTCGACGGCGCTGACCAGCCTCGTGTCGTCCAAACGGGTAGCCACCAGGACCACCCGGGGGCAACCGTTGCGTTGGACGGCGCGGATCAGCCGGACGGCGTCCTCGTCCACATCGTCGACCATGACGACGGCCACATCGGCGCCGTCGAGGTCGTCGGGTTCGACGACACGGACCTGGGGCGAGAGTCGAAGCTGGCTGACCACTCCCGCCTGGGAGATCGGGTCAACGGCATAGACGAAGACGGGAATGCGTTCCCCCATCCGCTGCTCCTTTCCTCGGTGATCAGAGGATGCGGCGCATTTCCTTACGGGGACTTTGCGTGAGCTTCACCGTCACTCAACCTGCCATCTCGCAGCAGGTCAGGATGCCGCTGGCGCGGGTCCCGGGTGATTGGTTGGGAGTCATCGCCCCCATGAGCAGGGACTTTGCGATCCTGGGTCCGCTCAGACCTTGGTCGCCTGTCGGCATGGCGGTCAGTGAGCACATGACTGGCCCGTAGGGGCCCCTTGATCGAAGCTGACCGCGGCCTGCTATGTGAACTCGAACACGGCCGCGTCCGGGTCAGGGATCCAGTGGCCCGGTGGGGGTTCGAGCCATCGTTCGTGGCGCCCGAGCTGGTCGGCCGCGGCGTGCAGGGCGTCCAGGGCGGGGTGCCGCAACTCGCGGTGGTGAACCATCGTCCAGGGGTACAGCGGCACCGGATTGGTGAGCGGCCGGACGACCACGCCGGGCGCCAGCGCCCGTTCGGACAGGGTCAGGATCGGCAGGCCCTCGGCCCGCAGGTGCCGCATCGTCTCCTCCAAGCCGGCGGCGTGCGGGTGAGGCGGGGACGGCTCGGCCCCGAACGCGGCCAGCAGGCGCGCCCCGAGGTCGACCCACTCCGGCGCCTGCTCGTTGCCGGCGCTGGTATCCACCTGCGTGCCGGCCAGCGCGGCCAGGGGGATTGTGTCCCGGACGGCGAGCGGGTGCTCGACGGGGAGCAGCAGCGCCAGCGGCTCCAGCCGGATCAGCCGGCGGGCCAGCTGGGCGGGGAACGGCTGGCCGAGGCCTTCGCTGCGACCGAACGCGACGTCGAGTCGCCCGGCAAGGAGTAGCGACAGGGCGGCGCCAAAGCCGCCGTGGAAGCGGGCCACCAGCTCGGTGTCTGGCGCCTGCTGGCGGGCGGCGTGCAACACCCGTGTCGGGGTGTGCCCCTCGGCGAGCAGGTCGACCACCAGCGGGCGACCCTCGCCAGGGCTGTGCAGCTCCCGGAGGGTCTGGTCGTGAAGGGCGAGCAGCGCTCGGGCGTGCACGAGCAGCCGCTCGCCATCAGGGGTGAGCGCGACCTTGCGGGTGGTGCGGGTGAACAGGCGCAGGCCGAGCTGCCGCTCGAGTCGGGCGATGTCACGGCTGAGGGCCTGCTGGGCCACATAGAGTCGGGCGGCGGCGCGGGTGAAATGCAGCTCCTCGGCGATCGCCACAAAGTGACGCAGCAGGCGCAGGTCCAGCTCGCCCGTCATCGGCCCGACACCTCCACCTCGACCCGATTGACACTCTAGCCGCGTGAATCGGTTGCGAACAGGTGTTGGACGCCTCTGCCCGGCTCGGCAACGCTGGCAGGGCCCTGTCGAGCGACGAGCCCTGCAAGGAGGCGCAACTCCTGTGTCGATTCCGCCGCCTCGGCCGTTCCTTGCGTCGCTGCAGCGACGCACCATGCGGGTGCTGGTGGTCGCGCAGGTGCTGGGCGCCCTCGGGCTGGCTGCTGGGGGCACGGCGGGGGCGCTGCTGGCCGAGCATCTGACCGGCCACGCGGCGGCCGCTGGGTTGCCGCTGTCACTACTGGTGCTGGGCTCGGGGGTTGGCGCGGTGGCGGTGGCGCGCGTTATGCGTGACCACGGGCGGCGCGTCGGGCTGACGGCCGCCTACCTGGCCGGCACCCTTGGGGCCGTGCTGGTGGTGGCCGCTGCGGCATGGAGGAGTTGGCCGCTACTGCTAGCCGGCAGCTTCCTGCTTGGTGGTGGCAACGCCGCCGTCATGCTGGCCCGCTACGCCGCCGCGGACCTCGCCAGCCACCGGGGACGGTCGATCAGCACGGTGGTGACGGCCGCCAGCGTGGGCGCCGTCGCCGGCCCCAACCTGCTCGGCCCGGCCGGCCCCCTCGCGCAGGCATTCGGGCTGCCGGCGCCGACCGGCCTGTTCCTGCTGGCGATCCCGGCGTTCCTGGGCGCGGCGCTGGTGCTGGCGGCGTTTCTGCGGCCGGACCCGCTGCAGGTGGCCAAGGCCGCGGCGCGGTCGGCCGAGCAGCCCGCCGCGGGCGGCCGGGGCGAGCTGGCCGTTCTGTTCGGTGACCACCACATCCGCGTGGCGCTGCTGGTGCTCGCCCTCGCCAACCTCGCCATGGTCGGGGTGATGGCGGTGGCGCCGGTGCACCTGCACGGCCACGGAGCCGCGATGGGCACGATCGGGCTGATCGTCGGCGCCCACATCGCCGCCATGTACCTACCCTCGCCGGTAACGGGCTGGCTGGCCGACGCGGTCGGCGCCCGCGTGGTGGCGAGCCTGGGAGCGCTGCTGCTGCTCGCCGCCGGCGTCGTCGCCGCCGTGGCCGGCTCGGGTCGGGTGGGAATCCTCGTCGCGCTGCTCCTGCTCGGGATGGGCTGGAACGCCGGGCTCATCGGCGGCAGCGCGCTGCTGCACGACGCGCCGGTCACTGCGTCGCTGCGGACCCGCGCCGAGGGGCTCGGCGAGCTGGGCATGGGCGCCGCTGCCGCGGTTGGCGGCAGCGCCGCCGGGCTGCTGCTGGCCGGCGGCGGCTTCGGGCTGCTCGGCCTGGTCGCGGCCGCGCCCTGCCTCCTGATCCTCGCTGCGGTCGCGATCGCCAGCAATCGCCACCCAGCCAGCATCCCCGGCGCTGGCTCCGAGCGTGGCGAGGCGACCCGTCTCAGCGTGAAGGCAATGCCCCACTGAGGATGGCGGCGTGGGACGCGACCAGGTGCAAGCGGGCGGGACCGGCTCGGCGGA
>Ga0126313_10001097_pt1 | contig 13976 bp, 14 predicted proteins | sample Plot105A_FD_89954 | JGI IMG/M metagenome (GOLD analysis project Ga0126313, IMG submission 89954) | Serpentine soil microbial communities from UC McLaughlin Reserve, CA, USA - Plot105A | ecosystem: Environmental > Terrestrial > Soil > Grasslands | place: USA: UC McLaughlin Reserve, Lake County...
ACTCGGCGGGGATCTCGTTGCGGCTGCGGGTCACTCCGGAGCGCTCGTGCACCACCGCCTGGCGCGAGCCGCTCAGGCGGTCGCCGAGCGACGACTTGCCGACGTTCGGGTAGCCGACGACGGCGACCTTCATCCGCGCACCAGGGCGACGAGGCGCGCGACGACCTCGTCGATCGACAGGCCGGTCGTGTCGACCTCGACCGCGTCGGCGGCGGCGACCATCGGGCTGTGCTCGCGCGACGCGTCGCGCTCGTCGCGGGCGCGGACCTCCTCGGGCGGCTCGCCGCGGCGGCGCGCGCGCTCGTCGAGGTCGGCGGTGAGCCACACCTTGAGGTCGGCGCCGGGCGCGACGACCGTGCCGATGTCGCGGCCCTCGGCCACCCAGTCGCCGCGGGCCAGCAGCTCGCGCTGCTTGACGACGAGCGCCTCGCGGACGGCCGGGTCGGCCGCGCGCTCGGACGCGAGCCGCGAGATCTCCGGCGTTCGGATCCGGTTGGTGACGTCCTCGCCGTCGAGGAGCACGCGGTCGCCGTCGAACGCGATGTGCAGGCTCGCCGGGTCGCGGTCGCGGGCCAACGCGACGGCGCGGTACATCGCGCCGCTGTTGAGGTAGGTGAAGCCGAGCGCATCCGCGGCGGCGCGGGCGACGGTCGACTTGCCGGCCCCCGCGGGGCCATCGATGGCGACGAGCATGCGGCTGCCACGATAGAGCCATGAAGCTGCTGCGCCCGCTGCGCGAGCGCGACTTCGCGCTGCTCTGGCTGGGATGACCGTGTCGCTGCTCGGCGACGGCATCTTCCTGGTCGCGCAGGCCTGGCAGGTTCACGACCTCGACAACGACCCGGTCGCGCTCTCGCTGGTCGGGACGGCGTGGACGGTCGGCATGGTCGCGTTCCTGCTGACCGGCGGCACCGTGTCCGACCGCGCCGAGCGCCGGCGCGTGCTCGTCGCGGCCGACCTGATCCGCGCCGCAGCGCTCGTCGGGATGGGCGTCCTGTCTGTCACCGGGGCGGTCGAGATCTGGCACCTCGTGGCGCTGTCGCTGCTGATCGGCGCCGGCGAGGCGTTCTTCGGGCCGGCGTTCGGCGCGCTCGTGCCCGACGTCGTCGCGACCGAGCACCTCGTGCAGGCCAACGCGCTCGATCAGCTCGTGCGCCAGGCCGCGGCGCGACTGCTCGGTCCCGCGCTCGGGGGCGCGGTCGTCGCGCTGGTCGGCCCCGGCACCGCGTTCCTGGTCGACGCCGGCACGTTCCTCCTCAGCGCCGCGTGCATCGCGGCGCTCCGAGTGCGCTCGCTGACCCAGGCCCGCGCGCGGTCGACACGGCGCGAGCTGCGCGAGGGACTGCGCTTCGTCCGCGAGCAGCCGTGGCTGTGGGCGACCCTCGTGTCGGCGAGCACCGGCCTGCCCGCACGTGCATCAACGCGGGCATGGTGGTCTGGGGCACGCTGATGTCGAGGCGCGTGCCGCCCGACCTGCGCGGGCGCGTGCACAGCTTGGACTGGTTCGTGTCGATCGCCCTCACGCCCGTCAGCTTCGCCCTCACCGGCCCGGTGTCGGCGTGAATCGGGATCGACGCGACGATGTGGATCGCCGCGATCGTGCCCGCCGTGAGCTGCATCGCGCTCTTCGTCGCCGCCGGCCTGCGCCGCGACGAGGAGCGCTACGCCGGCGCGGTCTCCGCCTCCGCCACCGCGGGCACCTCAACGCCGGCGATCTCGTAGGCGTCGGGCTGGTCGAGCGTCTCGCGCTCGAGCAACGCCCGGGCCAGCGCCTCCAGGCGCGCGCGCTCGCGCTCGACCAGCGCGATCGTCTCCTGCTCGGCGATCTCGATCACGCGGCGGACCTCCTCGTCGATGAGGCGCTGCGTGTGCTCGGAGACCTCCGAGGTGCCGGGCAGCAGCGGCCCGCCCTGGCGGCCGTCGATCACGGCGACCGGGCCGATGACGTCGCTCATCCCCCAGCGCCCGACGATGCCGCGCGCGATCTGGGTGAGCTGCTGGATGTCCGACTCGGCGCCGGTGGTCGTCTCGCCGTACACGACGCGCTCCGCCGCGCGGCCGCCGAGCGCGACCTTGATCTTCGCGATGAGCTCCTCGCGCTCGTAGCCGTAGCGGTCGGACTCCGGGGTCGACAGCGTGACGCCGAGCGCCTGGCCGCGCGGGATGATCGAGATCTTCCGCACCGGGTCGGTGCCGGGCGTGAGCATCCCGACGAGCGCGTGGCCGGACTCGTGGTAGGCGGTGCGCTCGCGGTCGGCGTCGGTCATGACGATCTGGCGCTCCGTGCCGAGGATGATCTTCTCGATCGCCTCGGTGAAGTCGTGCTGGTGGACGGCGTCCTCGCCGTGGCGGGCGGCGAACAGCGCCGACTCGTTGACCAGCAGGGCGAGGTCGGCGCCGGTCATGCCCGGCGTCGAGGCGGCGATCTGCTCGAGGTCGACGTCGTCGAGTGGCACCGACCGGGTGTGGATCTCGAGGATCTTCACGCGGCCCGGCTTGTCTGGCGGCTGCACCGCGATGCGCCGGTCGAAGCGGCCCGGGCGCAGCAGCGCGGGGTCGAGCACCTCGGGGCGGTTCGTGGCGCCGAGGACGATGACGTTGTCCTTCGGCGCGAAGCCGTCCATCTCGGTGAGGATCTGGTTCAGCGTCTGCTCGCGCTCGTCGTTGCCGCCGCTCAGCCCGCCGACGTTGCCCGACCGCGAGCGGCCGATCGCGTCGAGCTCGTCGACGAAGATGATCGCGGGTGCGGCCTCCTTGGCCTGCTTGAACAGGTCGCGCACGCGCGAGGCGCCGACGCCGACGATCGCCTCGACGAACTCCGACGCCGAGGCGGAGAAGAAGGCCGCCTCGGCCTCGCCGGCCACCGCCCGGGCGAGCAGCGTCTTGCCGGTGCCGGGCGGGCCGTAGAGCAGGACGCCACGCGGGATCCGCGCGCCGAGGCGCTGGTACTTCTCCGGGTTCTTGAGGAAGTCGACGATCTCGACGAGCTCGCTCTCGGCCTCGTCGATGCCGGCCACGTCGGCGAACGTGACCCGGTTCTCCTCGCCCGGGGTGACCCGGCGCGCGGTCGAGCGCCCGAAGCCGCCGAGCACGCCGCCGGAACCGCCCCCCATCTGGCGGCGCATGAGCCAGACGAACAGCGCGACGAGCAGGATCGTCGGGCCGAAGCCGAGGAACAGCGTGGCCAGGAACGAGCGGCCGCTGTCGGGCGGCTCGGCGTTGAGCACGACGCCCTTGTTCTCGAGGTCGTCCGTGAGGTTCTCGGTGTTGACGAACGACGGGACCTCGGTCTTGAACAGGTCGACGCGCCGCGCCTTCGCGCCCGGCGGGGTGTAGCTCGCGGCGCGCTTCAGGTCGCCCTGGATGGTCTCGCCGCGCGCCGAGATCTCGAGCACGTTGCCGGCCTGCACCTGCTGCAGGAAGAACGGCGAGTACGGCACCTGGCTGCGGTCGGGCGGGCCGCCGGTGAAGAACGCGAGCGCGAAGTTGAGGACGAAGAGGCCGGCGATGATCGCGAAGAACCGCCGGCTGCGCGGGAACATCGGCGGCCGTGGAGCGGGCGGCGCGCCGCGACCGTCGGGCGCGGGCTCGACGCGCCAGCCGCGGCGGTCGTCGTCGGGCTTCGGCGACGGGGCGGTCGGCGAGCTGGCGGGACCCGGATCGGGCATGGCTCTATTACAACAGGCGCGCGAGGTCCGCTTCGAAAGTCGGGTAGCTGACCGCCGCGGCCTCCATGCCGTCGACCGCGACGCCGTCGCGCGAGGCGAGGCCGGCCACGGCGCCGAGCATGGCGAGCCGGTGGTCGCTGTGCGAGGCGATCGTGCCGCCGCGCAGCCCGCCCGTGCCGCGCACCGCGAAGCCGTCGTCGGTGGCCTCGATGTCGGCGCCGAGGCCGAGCAGTCCGTCGACCACGGTGGCGATGCGGTCGGACTCCTTGACGCGCAGCTCCTGTGCGCCGCGCACGACGGTCTGGCCGTCGGCGAAGCAGCCGAGCAGCGCCACCAGCGGGAGCTCGTCGATGGCGAGCGGGACCTCGTCGGGCTCGACCGTCGTGGCGTGGAGCGGGCTCGTCTCGACGTGCAGGTCGGCGACCGGCTCGGCCTCGGGAATCGCCTCGCCGGGGTCGGCCTCGATCTCGCCCTCGATGTTCGCGCCCATGCGCTGGGCGATGTGGATGTAGCCGCTGCGGGTGTGGTTCGTGCCCACCCCCCGGATCGTCACGCTCGCGTTCGGGACGATCAGCGCGGCCGCGATCGCGAACGCGGCCGAGGACGGGTCGCCGGGGACCACGAGCTCCTCGAGCTGCAGCTCGGGGGTGCTCTCGATCGTCAGCCGGCGGCCGTTGCGGTGCAGGCGCACGCCCGCGGCGGCGAGCATCCGCTCGGTGTGGTCGCGGCTCGGCGCCGGCTCGGCGATCGTCGTCGCGCCCTCGGCCGCCAGCGCCGCCAGCGCGATCGCCGACTTGATCTGCGCGCTGGCGACCGGCAGGTCGTAGGCGATCGGGTGCAGGCGCGCGCCGCGGACCGTGAACGGCGGGAGGCGCCCGTCGCGGGCCTCGATGTCGGCGCCCATCAGGCGGAGCGGCACGGCGATGCGGTCGACGGGGCGCCGGCGGATCGAGGCGTCGCCGTCGAGCGTGAACGTACGGCCCTCCTGCGCGGCGAGCCAGCCCGGCAGCAGGCGCATGAGCGTGCCGGCGTTGCCGACGTCGATCGGCTGCTCCGGCTCGCGCGCGCCCGCCGGGCCCACGCCATGGATCGTCAGCTCACCGTCGCCGGCCCGCTCGACCCGCGCGCCGAGCGCGCGGACCGCGTTCAGGGTCGAGATCGTGTCCTCGGCCTCGAGGTAGTTGCGCACGCGGACCGGCGTGCTCGACATCGCGCCGAGGATCGCGCTGCGGTGCGAGACCGACTTGTCGGCGGACGGGGTCAGCTCGCCGCGCAGGCGGGCAACGGCGTCGAAGCGGACGGTCGCCATGTCAGGCCGTCACCGGGAACCCGAGACCCTCGAGCAGCTCCTGCGCGCGGGCGGCCTCGGCCTCCCCCACCCACAAAGCGATCTCGCCGCGCGTGTTGTCGGGGGACGGGGTGAGCGCCATGTCGGAGATGTTGATGCCCGCGCGGCCGAGCGTGAGCGCGATGTCGGCGATGACCCCGGGCCGGTTGGGCACGACGGCGCGCAGCTCGCGCACGGCGCCGCCGACGAGGCCGGCCTCGAGCAGCGCCTCGCGCTCGACCGCGGCCGCGCGCTGCCACTCGGCGAGGCGGGCGCGGTCGCCGGCGGCGAGCGCGTCGCGGGCGCTCTGCAGCCGCGCGAGCGTGTCGTCGATCGCCGGCAGGAGCGCGTCGCGGTTGGAGAGGTAGATGTCCGGCCACAGGGACGGGTTGGCGCCGGCGACGCGCGTGGCGTCGCGGAAGCTCGGGCCGGTCGGCGGCAGGCGCTCGCCGTCGAGCGCCCGGCCGGCGAGCCCGACGAGGACGTTGGCGACCACGTGGGGCAGGTGCGAGACGGCGGCCATCATTCGGTCGTGCGTGTCGGCGTCGATCGCTACCGGCCGCGCGCCGAGGCCGGTGACCAGGCGGTGCAGGCGCTCGAGCATCACGCCCGAGGTCGTCTGCGTCGGCGTGAGGTACCAGACCGCGCCGTCGAACAGGTCCGCGCGGGCGTGCGCGACGCCCGCGGCCTCCGAGCCGGCGAGCGGGTGCCCGCCGACGAAGCGCTCGTCGCGGTTGGCGGCCACGACCGCGCGCTTGGTCGAGCCGACGTCGGTGACGACGCAGCCCGGCGGGGCGGCGGCGAGCACCTGCGCGGTGGTCTGCGGCAGCGCGGCCAGCGGCACGGCGACGAACGCCGCGTCGGCAGCGTCGAGCGCGGTCGCCAGCTCGTCGTGCGCCTCGTCGATCGCCTCGGCGGCGAGCGCGTCGCCCGCGTTGGGGTCGACGCCGCGGACGGTCGCGCCGAGCCGCTGGCGGGCGGCCAGCCCGACCGACCCGCCGATCAGGCCGACGCCGACGACCGCGACGATCAAGCCGCGGCGACGGCGAGGAAGCTCGTCTTGCCCGCGACGGCGGCGGCCGCCTCGACCTTGCGGGCGTACTCGGCGAAGCCCTCGGTGCGCAGCTGCTGCGGCCCGTCGCAGATGGCCTCCTCGGGCTGCGGGTGCACCTCGACGATGATGCCGTCGGCGCCTGCCGCGGCGGCGGCGAGGCTGAGCGGCTCGACGAGGGAGCGGCGCCCGGGGGCGTGGCTGGGATCGACGACGACCGGCAGGTGCGAGAGCTCCTTGAGCACCGGCACGGCGGTGAGGTCGAGCGTGAAGCGGTAGGCGGTCTCGAACGTGCGGATGCCGCGCTCGCACAGCATCACGTTCGGGTTGCCCTCCTTGAGCACGTACTCGGCGGCCATGAGCAGCTCCTCGAGCGTGCTCGACAGGCCGCGCTTGATGAGCACCGGCGTGTTCGAGCGCCCGACCTCGGAGAGCAGCGCGTAGTTCTGCATGTTGCGCGCGCCGATCTGGACGACGTCGGCCACCTCGAGGACGGGCTCGAGGTCACGGGCGTCCATCAGCTCGGTGACGATGGGCAGGCCGGTCTCGGCCTTGGCCTCGGCGAGCAGGCGCAGGCCCTCGGTGCCGAGCCCCTGGAAGGCGTAGGGGCTCGTGCGGGGCTTGTACGCGCCGCCGCGAAGCATGGTCGCGCCGGCGGCGTGGACCGTGCGCGCGGTCGTGAGGAGCTGGTCGCGCGACTCGACGGTGCACGGGCCGGCGATCAGCGCGAAGTGCTCGCCGCCGATCTTGCGTCCGGCGATGTCGAGGACGCTGGGCTGGTCGTGTCGGATCTGGGACGAGGCGAGCTTGTACGGCTTGAGGATCGGGACGACGCGGTCGACGCCGGGGTTGCCCTCGAGCTCGAGCCGCGCGATGTGCTCGCGGTCGCCGATCGCGCCGATCACCGTCACCTCCTCACCGCTGGAGCGGTGGGCGCGAGCGCCGACGGACTCGATCCGCTCGACGACGGCGCGCACCTCGTCCTCCGTCGCCGTCTGCTTCATCACGATCATCATCTGAGTGCCTTCCTGGTTACGCCTTGAACACGATACGAGTGACTGCGTGCGAGGGGCGCTACCGCCCGAACAACGGCGCTCGGCCCGTGGGCCCTTCCGCGGCGGCTCTCGTTCGTGGTGCGGAGCCGGCCGAGCGCCTAGCTAAATCGCCAGGCGAAGGGATAGGCGTAGGCGAAGCGGGACAGCGCGGCGCTGGCGGCGGTGGTGGCGCTGTCGAGCTCTCGGCCCATCGAGCGCGTGATTGTGGCAGACGCCGTCCCGTGTGGCTAGGCAGGCTCCTGCAGACCCACCTGGGACAGGACTCCTGAGGCGCTGGGGCGATGGGCGGCGACTAGACTGCCGCGGGATCGGCCCGACCGCGCGCGAGGAGGGAAGACCAGATGAGCGGAAGCGTAGGCCCCGGCCCGCTTCAGGGCGGGGTGTCGCCTCCGGGCGACGGCGGCGAGTGGCACATCCTCGGCCACACGTACTGGAACCGCGCATGGTCTGAAGCGACGTTCGCATTTGAGACCTACGACCCGCCCGGAACGTTCGTGCCGCCGCATGTGCACCCGACGCAGGACGAGTTCATCTTCGTGTACGAGGGCCGGCTGGAAGTGGAGCTCGACGGTCAGCGGCAATCCGCCGCGCAGGGCTCTTTGGTGAAGATGCCCAAGGGCATTCCGCACGGCTACTACAACACGAGCGACGAGCCCACGCGGTGTCTCTTCTGGGTGACACCGGCCGGGAAGCTCAAGGAGCTCTTCGACGAGCTGCACGAGATGACGGACCCCGAGCAGGTCGTCCGCGTATCGGCAGAGCACGACGTCGAGTTTCTTCCTCCCGGCGAGGGCTGAGAACCCGCGCGGCGACCGCGGGCGCGTATACGGGCCTACGTGAGGCCGGCGCGACTTCCTTGGCATTCCGAGCAGGCCCCGAGCTACCGGCTGGTGATCAGCTCGGAGAGGCGACCTGCAGTTCAGGCTCGGAACGCGCGCGGCGATCGCGGCGGCACTTAGGCAGACGAGCCCGTCCGACCCATACGCCGGGCCGGGAGGCCCTCCTCGGTGGGACGCTCGGCGTGTCACCGAGGAGCAAGCTCGAGGAGGCCCATCTTCGCTGTTGCACGCTGGGCTGGATCTGAGTCGGAGGAAGATCGACGTCTGTCTGCTGTCGCCGCCGGGGTGAGATCGTCGCGAGTGGGCATCGCCGCCGGACGCGGACGGGGCTGCGCGGCCTGGCCGCCCGCGCCGGCATGTGGGGCGGCCCGGTGCGCGGGGTGATCGAGCGATGAACGGCGCGCGGTCCGTTCAGGATCGTCTCGAGCAGCATGGCTGGGATGTGCTGATCGCCTGCGCGACCAACAGCGCGACGCGCTTCCTGCGAACAGCGCCAGCGTCGTACGGCCTTCCTCCTCGGGCACTGCCTTCGCTAGTTGCCCAGTTCGGCGATCAGGCGGGGCCGATGCGACACTGCGCCGCACGACTCGCACCGCGACTGCCGCTCTGGGACGAGAACCAGCAGCCCACGCGTCCGGCGCTCACTGCCGTTTGCGTGAGTCGTGGCGGGACCATAAGCGGCGAGCGGCGGACAGCGGCGGGTTGGGTAACGCCCAGCGTCGCTGGCGTGGGCAGTTCGAGCGGTGCGGACATCGCAGCGAGCTCGCCGCTAATCGGTGTGTGACTCAGTCGCGGTGGCGCCGCCGCCAGCGCTTGCGTCGCGGCCCGACCGGCGTCGGTAGCTCGCCGTCTTGGATGCGCTTGGCCAGATGCAGCGCCTGCGACCACATCGCATCGATGGAGCGAGCAATGTCCACGTCCGTCGCCGTAGTGCCGGCGCGCAGGGCCTCGGCCGCGCTGTCGCCGTGCGGATCGATCATCAGGTATCTCCGACCGCCCGGCCACGACACCGACAGCAGGACGCGCTCGTCGGAGCGAACCGCGGTCATGAGCTTGACGTCCTCCGCCGCCGCGACGAATTGCTCGTCGCTGAGGGTGTGGTCCTCCACCCAGGCGGGTGGCCATAGCGGGATGAAGAGGTCGTCCATGACGGCGTAGTCTCGCGCGATGCCGAGCGAGCCATGGCACTGGGCTCGCGCGCTCCTCGGCGAGGCGACTCAGCACGAAGCGCTGCCGCAACGGACCAAACGGAGCAGCGGTGTTCACATGACGCCGCCGCCGGCCCCGCCGCTGATGTCGTATCGGCGGTCCTCGGCGGCGAGTTCCCGCCCCCGGCTGGTGTGACGCTGACGGATCTTCTCTTCGGAGTCCCCGTCGACCGACCCGAAGACCCTGTCTCCCGCCTTGCGCCGGGACTTGCGCCGGCGCTTCTCGCGCCGTCTCGCCAGCCGTCCGGGCGTCCGCTGCTCGTCGGACATCTCACACCTCCACGTCGCCTGGCCGACTCTACCTGCGCCCCGTCGAATGACGGGAAAGTCCTCCCGGACGGCTTCCAAGGGATCGTCGTGCGCGATCTCGAGGCGACCATGCGGAGGTTCGTCGACGACTACGGGATCGGCCGTGCGAGGTCCACGAGTGCAACGCCGGCCATGCTGAGCACTTTCCCGTTTACGGTCAGCGGGTCGAGCCCTCCTGGCGGCTTGCCGTCACCAGGGTCGGCCGCGTGCGGTGGGAGGTGATCGAGCCGCTCGACGAGGAGTGCGTCTTAGCCCTGACGCCCCAGCTCCGGCCCTCCACTCAACGCACCGGTCGGCGATCGTCGCACCGTGAGCTGCGCGCGCACCAGCAGGACGTCGTGGTCGGTGTGGGCGGCCGGCAGCACCTCTGTTGAGGGCGAGCGGAGCGCGCCGTTTCCGTAGACGCACTGGAGTCCCGGCGCCTGGTCGGCGGACCCGTCGGTCCGGGCCCAGGCGCGCTCGGGGGCGCACGGGTCGCTTCGATTGACGTCGCCGCCGAAGATCACCGTGCGGGTGGCCGCTCGACGTTCGAGAAGCGCGGCGAGCTCAGCGCATTGCGCGTCGTTGCCGGCCGACTCGACCGTCGAGCGCGTGGCGAGGTGGGCGGTGCACACGTCGACGCCGACGCGGGTCGTAACGCACAGCCACCGGCGCCACTCGATCCCGGTCTGCGTCGCGAAATCGTCGCTGTCGGTGCTCTCGATGGCCGCCTTGGTGAGCACCGCGTCACCGAAGGATCCGCGGCCCCCCGGTCGGACGCAGGCAAGCGGCGGGCCGGAGAAGGTCACTGTCGAGAAGCGCAGGTGGTACCCCGTCCGCCGGGCGATCCGAGCGACGTCGCGCTCGCACGCCTCGTTCAGCGTCACCGCGTCTGGACGCGCTGCGCGGATCCGTGCCACCGCCGCGCCGCCGCCGGTCGGATACGCCACCTTCCCGTAGCAGACGGCGAAACCGGACAGGCACAGGTTCATCTGCATCAACGTGTACATCGAGCCGCCGCGCGCCGGCACGAGCACGGGTCCGCTCCGTGCCGTCGACGGTTCGTGCGCCATGGAAACGCTCGCGCCCGAGGGTCCGCCGCCGCCTGTCACGGCGAGGGCCATTGCGCATCCCGCCGCCGCGCGGAGCAGGGGCTTGGCGCACCTCAAGCCGTCCCCGCCGGGGCGGACGATGACGCTCACGATGTTTCGGCGGTACATCCGTCGCAGACCTCGTCGCACGTCCTAGAGCGCAGCGGGCGGCCGGTTGGATCACCGATCGGGGGCAACTCGCGATCGACTGGGAGCCGGCGCAGGCCTCTGTCCCGGCGCGGTCGTGGCTCAGATGAACGACGCCGGTCCGTTCTGGGAGGCCGAGGCCGAAGATCAGGACTACCTCCAGCGCCACCCGGACGGCTCCACCTGCCACTTCCTGCGGCCGAACTGGAAGCTGCCCACCGCGAGCCCGTGGCGTAGCGGTCATGGCGTCGTAGCCGCCGGTCGCCGCACGATCCCTCGATCGACGCTCGTGGCGGCGGGCGCGATGCCTCCTTACCGGGAAGGTGGCACGTTGCTCGAAACCGGCGCGCGCCCGGGACGGCGAACCGGACGCTCCCCACACGGACCGCCATGATCCGACCCATGCACGACGCGATCACCGACGTCGCGGGCATCGAGGTCGGCCACGACACCGACCCGGACGGGCTCACCGGGTGCACCGCGGTGCTGTGCCGCGACGGCGCCGTGGCGGGGGTCGACGTCCGCGGCCCGGCCCCGGGCACGCGCGAGACGGACGTGTGCCGGCCGGGCCGGCTCGTCGACCGCGTCCACGCCGTCGCGCTGTGCGGCGGGAGCGCGTTCGGGCTGGAGGCCGCGTCGGGCGTTGCGCGGCACCTCGCCGACGAGGGCGTCGGCTTCGACGCGTGGGTCGCGAGGGTCCCGATCGTCCCGGCGGCCGTGATCTTCGACCTCGGCCTCGGCGCGCCCGCCTGGCCGGACCTCGAGGCCGGCCGCCGCGCCGCCGCCGCGGCGAGCGGGGCGCCACCGGAGCAGGGCTGCGTCGGGGCGGGCACCGGTGCGACGGTGGGCAAGATGCTCGGCCCGCAGAACGCCACGAAGGGCGGCCTCGGGACCGCAAGCGTGCGGGCCGGCGGGGCGACGGTCGGCGCGCTCGTCGTAGTGAACGCCGGCGGCGACGTCCTGGACCCGGGGACCGGCGGAATCGTCGCGGGCGCGCGCGACCCGCGGACCGGCGCGTTCGCGGACAGCGTGGGGCTGATCCTCGGCGGCGCCGAGCCACCGCCACCCGGCGCGCAGACGACGCTCGCGGTGGTCGCCACGGACGCGGTCCTGAGCGTCGAGCAGGCCAACCACCTCGCGTCGATGGCCCACGACGGCCTCGCCCGCACGATCCGCCCCGCGCACACGATGTTCGACGGCGACACAGCGTTCACGCTGGCCACCGGCACGGGCGCGCCGCCGCGCCCCGACGAGCTCACGCGCCTGGCGGTCCTCGCGGTCGCGGCGGTCGAGCGCGCCACGCTGAACGCGGTGCGCCACGCCATGCCGATGGGCGGCCTGCCCGCGGCCGGATGAGCGAGGTCACCATCCGCCCGTCGAGGACGGACGACGCCGCCGCGCTCGCCGCGATCGACCGGGCCACCTGGGCGCTGGCGGAGCGTCGCCCCGGCGCCGCCGCGCCGCGGCACCCCGTTCTTCGAGCCGGGCGCGAACCACGCCGACATCCTCGTCGCCGACGCCGGCGGGACGGTCGCCGGTTACCTGCGGATCGGGCCCGCCACCCCGCCGGTCAGGTCCAACCGCCACGTGCTCATGGTGCGCGGCTTCGCCGTCGACCCCGCCCGCGATCGCAGCGCATCGGCCGCCGCCTGGTCGACGCCGCCATCGACGCCGCCGCGGCGCGCGGGGCGCGGCGGCTGACGCTCCGGGTCCTCGCTCCGAACACTGCCGCGCAGGCGCTCTACGAGGCGGGCCGGGCTTCACGGTCGAAGGCGTGCTCCGCGACGACCTGCTCGACGGCCGCTACGTCGACGACGTGCTCATGGCGCGCCACCTCACCAGAGCAGGGGCGGTTGGCACCCGGGTCGGGGGATGCCTGCGGGACCACCGTCCGCCCGCTGGCTCCCTGGCGGCTCGGGCTCCGGAGCGGGATCGTGATGGTCGTCCCCAGATCCCCTCAAGGAGCAACCGAATGTCAACTGCCGCCGCCCCGCACCCCAACGACGCCTCCCTGGCCGGCGCCCGCGCGTGGTTCGCCGAGAACGGCCTCTCCCGCCCGAAGGAGGGCCGCGTGCTCGCGGGCGTCAGCGCCGCCTTCGCGCGCCGCTACGCCGTTAACCGCCTCGTCGCCCGCATCGCCGCCGTGACGGTCGCGATCGTCTTCACGCCGCTCGCGTACGTCGCGCTCTGGGTGCTGATGCCCGCCGAGGCGTAGGCCGCCGACACGGCTCGCGTCCGGGTGCGGGCGCGAGCCGCCGTCGGCCGGGCGACAGGTCGATGACAATCCGCGCCATGACCCTCGACGCGTTCGACCGCCACCCGCTCCTCTTCGGCCCCTCTCCCGTACACCGGCTCGACCGGCTGACGGCCCACCTCGGCGCCGCGGCGGTGTGGGCCAAGCGCGACGACTGCAACAGCGGCCTCGCGTTCGGCGGCAACAAGACACGCAAGCTCGAGTACCTCGTCGCCGACGCGCTCGAGCGCCGCTGCGACACGCTCGTGTCGATCGGCGGCGTCCAGTCCAACCACACGCGCCAGGTCGCCGCCGTCGCGGCGCGGGTCGGCCTCGGGTGCGTGCTCGTGCAGGAGAGCTGGGTCGACTGGCCCGACGTCGTCTACGACCGCGTCGGGAACATCCAGCTCAGCCGCATCATGGGCGCCGACGTCCGGCTCGTGATAGCAGGGTTCGGGATCGGCTTCAAGGAGAGCTGGGAGCAGGCGCTCGCCGATGTGGAGGCGGGCGGCGGCAAGCCCTACGCGATCCCGGCCGGCGCCTCCGACCACCCGCTCGGCGGCCTGGGATTCGCGAACTGGGCCGCCGAGGTCCAGGCTCAGGAGCGCGAGCTCGGCGTCTTCTTCGACACGATCATCGTGTGCTCGGTCACCGGCAGCACGCAGGCCGGGATGATCGCCGGCTTCGCGGCGCAGGAGCGCGAGCGCCGCGTCATCGGGATCGACGGCTCGGCGACGCCGCGCGAGACGTGGGAGCAGGTCGCCCGGATCGCGCGGCGCACCGCGGAGCTGATCGACGTTGGGCGCGGCCTGCGCGACGACGAGATCCTCCTCGACGACCGTTACCACGCGGGAACCTACGGGATCCCGGACGAGCAGACGCTCGAGGCGATCCGCCTGGCCGGGCGGCTCGAGGGGATGCTCACCGACCCGGTCTACGAGGGAAAGTCGATGGCCGGGCTCATCGACCTCGTCACGCGCGGCGAGATCGACCGCGACGCGAACGTCCTGTACGCGCACCTCGGCGGGCAGCCGGCGCTGAGCGCGTACGCCGCGCTGTTCACGGAATA
>Ga0126313_10001099_pt1 | contig 13941 bp, 11 predicted proteins | sample Plot105A_FD_89954 | JGI IMG/M metagenome (GOLD analysis project Ga0126313, IMG submission 89954) | Serpentine soil microbial communities from UC McLaughlin Reserve, CA, USA - Plot105A | ecosystem: Environmental > Terrestrial > Soil > Grasslands | place: USA: UC McLaughlin Reserve, Lake County...
CGCTCACCGCGGCCATAATTGCATACGATTATCGGCTCAAGCGAAGTCCTGCCGGCCCATTTGTGATGGGCTCCACGAGGTTTCTTAACGTAATTCTGGGAGCAAGCCCTGCGCTATCTGCCGCAATTGCATCCGGTGGAAGGGCAGTACCTGTACCTGGGATATGGGCAGCAGCAATATTTGCTGCCACGTCGCTCTTTGTATACATCATTGCAATAATGATATTAAGTAAAAAAGAAGTTGGCAATGAAAAACCAAACACTTCTGCAGCATTTTCAATCATCTTTGCAATGATTGCATCGATAGCCTTGGCAGACATTTTCCTGCTGCATCTGCAGTGGGTATTTCTGATCAACCTGATGATATTTGCCGCCGTCATTGTTGCTACCTATAAACGACTAATAATAACTGAATCATCGCCAGACTCAAACCCTGTACAGCAGGCCATCAAAAACATGGTTATCTCGATAATAATACTGGATTCTGTATTTGTCAGCGGGATGGCTGGCTTTCCATACGGGATGGCAACTCTGGTTCTCCTTGCGCCTGCAATACTGCTGGCAAAAAAGCTGTATGTGACCTGATGATGTTCGACTCTATAACTCATTTAAGCAATATGAACGGGCAGAACAGAGAGATAGAGGAGCAAAGAATGGCAGCAGCCCCGAAATACTCGATTATGCTTGATGTCGTCGGCCTCGAACATGAGCATCTGGGTTCCGGCCTTCTCCCAAACATCGAAAAAATTGCCGAAATGGGCGAGTCGGCAAGGCTCGAGCCGGTATTCCCTGCTGTCACCTGCACAGTTCAGGCCAGCATACTGTCTGGCAAGTACCCAAGCGAGCATGGGATAGTGGCAAACGGGCTTTACGACAGGAGCACCTATACGGTGTCTTTCTGGGAGCAGCCAAGCTCGCTTGTCAGGACAGAAAGAATATGGGACAAAAACAACAACAACAACAACAGGCGGCGGCAGCAGCAGCAGAATGGCGGCAGCAGCAAGTCAGCTGTACTCTTTTGGCAAAACACGATGTACGCCAACTCTGACATCGTTGTCACCCCGCGACCAATACACCTTGACGAAGGAATGGTGATGTGGTGCTACTCCAAGCCGGTAGGATACTATGAAGAGCTGAAAGAAAAATTTGGCGAGTTTGACCTTGCAAGCTACTGGGGGCCGCTTGCGTCGCCGAAGTCAAGCGAGTGGATAGCAAACGCCGCCGAATATACGCTCGAAAAGCAGCGGCCAAACTACCTTTTTGCATATATCCCTCATACTGATTATTCCCTCCAGAGAGCTGGCAAGGCAAGCGCTCAGGCCAGAGATGATTTGAAAAAGGCTGATGAGATAGTAGGGAGGCTTGTCGAAAAAACGTCAGAGCTTGGAATCATGGACGAAACGCAGTTTGTCATCATGTCTGAATATGGGTTCAATGACGTGAGCGTCGCCATACCGCTGAACCTTGTGCTTAGAGACGCCGGCCTCCTAGAGATTCGGACAATACATGGCAAAGAGTACCTGGATTACGAGTTTAGCAAGGCGTTTGCAATGGTTGACCACCAGGTGGCGCATGTTTTTGCCAAGAGCGGCTTTGAAAGGGAAGCGAGAAAAGTGCTCGAAGCAACAGCTGGAGTAGACAAAGTGCTTGATGCCGAGGGAAAGAAAAGGCTTGGGATAGATCATGAGCGCAGCGGCGAGCTCGTCGCCATAGCCGACAGAGATAAATGGTTCAGCTACTATTGGTGGCACGACGAAAGCATGGCGCCCAGCTTTGCCCGCAAGGTGGACATACACAGAAAGCCCGGCTATGACCCTGTAGAGCTGTTTTTTGACCCAAGGACAAGGTCGATACCTCTTGACGCATCCTTGGTGAGAGGCTCGCATGGAAGGCCGCCGGACATTGAAACAGGAGAAGGCTATGCATTTTATGCTTCAAGCAAAAAGCATGGCATTGCAAAACCTGGTGGCGTCGCAAAATGTGTTGATGTCATAAAGTGCTTTGCAAGTAGTGGAGCTGTTGTGTGACAGTTGGGCATGTTCAAGTATTCGATCACTCTTGTGTCATTTAGGAAGGTGGAGCCACTTGAGGACACGCTGGCAAGGCTGTCGGATCAGGGCTACAGTGCCGTCGAGATGTATGGCGAGCCGGAGGAGGTAGATATCAAAAAAGTAAAGGACGCGCTGAGTACAAACCGGCTTGCAGTCTGCGGCATAACAGGCATGTGGGGGCAAGTAAGCAAGGATAGGTGGAAGCGCAAGCTCCTGAGCACAGACGCGAGCCTGGCAGCGGCGTCTGAAAAGTATGTTCGGGACTGCGTCAGGATGTGCAACCAGCTTGGCGGCAGCGTAATGAATATCTGCCTCTTTTCAGACGACCTGCAAGAGTTTGACAGGAACCATGGAACAATCAAGCTTGAAGATAAAGATCGCATGACAAGAAAAACGCTGCCACTGTTGAGAAGGCTTTGCAGAGAAGCGACAGACAGTGGCGTTGAGCTCGTGCTAGAGCCTCTAAATCGGTACAGCACGCCGTACTGCGCTACAGCGCAAGATGCCCTTGCCATCGCACGCAAAATAGACGACCTTGGGATTTTGCTAGACACATTTCACATGAACATCGAAGAGGACTCTTTTGAAGGCGCGATACTGTCCTGCCACAATTTCCTTGCACATACCCATTTTGCCGACAACAACCGAAAGATGCCGGGGTTTGCGCACATTGACTTTCATTCAATTGTAAAGAGCCTCCAAAAGATCGGCTATGACGGCTATGTCAGCTTTGAGCCCAGCTTGACTGACAGGAATTATGAAGATTACACAAAAGGCGGCCTTGAATTTCTCAAGGGATTAGAAGAGGCAACTATGTGCCCCAGCACAGCGGTTTCTGTCTAGGACTCTTCTTCTACAGTATTGCGAAAAACTATTGCTAGAACGACATGACGGTTCTCGCCTGTATATTATATTTTGATTCGTCGTTAACCCGCATGCGTAGCAGGGATAGCTAAACCACAGATCGCTCATACCTGTATTTATGATGTCACAGAATTGTAAATTAAATCTTGGCTATCTTTTTTTTATCTGTTCTACTTTGGGTTCTGTAAAAGATAAAAAAACAACACAACAACAGCGGCAGCCACCAGCACCAACTCTAGCGATGACCTTACCGCCGCGTTGTTGGCCGCTTGTCTGTATATATCGGTATTGTTTAGTACTGTTCTCGCTTTCTGGTCTTACCGGCTCTGCGTGCCTGAATTTTCGTTTTGGATGTTCTATTCCAAAATGGTGTTTGTATTCTTGTTCGCTGGAGAAGGCTAAATCACAGTCCGGACAGCCAAGCCACAATTTGCCTATATATCACTATGGCAATGAGGAATTATATATAGAATCTCATAGACATTGGAAAGAGAAGGTAACTGGCTCCAGATTCCTGCTGCTTAGGCATTATATGTATATATATATATCTGTCGTCTATGAAGACGACAAAAATAACTTACTGTGATCTTGCCTTGAGCCACTGCCCTACCTTTGGCAGCACGTTGTTCTGCGAGTAGAGGCTGGCGATGAGCCCCACGTGGCCCGTGTGGAAGCGCATGAGGCGCTTGTCGGTGCTTGACACCATGTCGTTGAGCGGCGCGCTGCACTGCTGCGACACGAGATGATCTTCATCAGCCACGATGTTGAGTAGCGGCACCTTGATTTTTGTAAGGTCAATAAGCTCGTCTCCAAGCTTGAACTCGTTTTTCACGAGCAGGTTCTTCTGATAAATGTCCAAGATCCACTGCCTGAACGTCTCGCCCGCTATCGGTGGGGTGTCGTAGAGCCATTTCTCGATACGCAGGAAATTGCCGACGAACTGGTCGTTATCGATATTTTGAACTAAATTGAAGTACTTGTTGACGCCCTGCTTGAACGGCTTGAGGACGGAATAGCACGAGTACAGCTGTTCTACCGGCAGATTCCCGATGACATACAGCATCTTGTTGACATCCATGTTCTTTGCCAGATTCCCGATGACCGTGGTGTCCTTTTCGGCGTCTATCACCGGCGCAATCACTGCAAGGTTGCGCACCTTTTCTTGGTACAGTGTGGTGTACATGACAGACATTGAAGCGCCCATGCAATAGCCGTGCAGGGTGAGCTTGTCAGTCTTGGTCTTTTTCAGCACAATGTCGACGCAGTCGTTTAGGTATTCGTTGACATAGTCGTCAAACGAGACGTACTTGTCTGCTGTCGTGGGCGTCTTCCAGTCTAATAGGTAGACGTCAAAGCCCTGGCTCAGCAGGCTGCGGACCCAGCTCTTGTCCGGCTGCAGGTCAAGGACATAAGACTTGTTTATCAGCGCGTAGACGACGAGTATGGGCGTCTTGTCAGTCTTGCTCACCATCTGCTGGTAGTGGAGCAGCCTGTACGCCCTCGTCTCGTGCAATATCTCGCACGGGGTCTGGCCCACTTCGATGTCACCGGCAGTGTGCAGGACTGATCTTGCCTTTTCGAGCTTGCGGCACATCTCCTGCACCTCCTCCGCGACGCTTGGCTGCTGCTCTTTCTGCTGAGCCTTAGGCTGATGCAGCTGTTCCTGCTGCTGCTTTTGCTGATCAGGTGGTAGCGCTTCTTGACCGGTCATTCTTGATCATCTCGATGCTCTTTTTCAGTTCGCGGACATTCTTCTTGAGCTCGTGAATGTCCTTCAACATTTCGTCGACTTCGCCTCTCGTCGGCATGTTCAGCACCTTGAGGTTCTTCTCCGCGATGCCCTGAAGAGCCCGGGAAAAGTCCAGCTGCGCGCTGAATAGATTGCCGTAGGCGGCGGAAAATTCTGACGACGAGAAAAGGTCGGTGAACACGTCCTCAAACGCCTCTATAGCGGCCCGCCTATAATTTTCAAAGTCGTCCTTTGTGAGAAACTGCTTAGGCGCACGCTCGGCAGTGTCCTTTATCGCCCTTGCGTAGGCAGCGTTGACAAGCGCCCAGTAGTTGTCGTTGCGGATCTTCAGTTCACACATTATCTTGCCTAGGTTCATGAAATCGTTGGCGTACGCGCCTAGGTCTTTTGAGAACGCGTACATCGGGCCTATGGTGGGCATCTTCAATACCTCGGCCCAAAAGTTGTACATCTTGTTTACCTCCTGCTCTAAGGGAGATCCCAACTGTAAATCCTTATTGTTACTATCGCTTTCTGCCATAAAACTTCACTTGTTTACGTAACAGGATAGATTTCGTCGGCTGGCTATTATAGTTTCTTGATATGGATTTTCTAAAATGACAGCAAAAACAGTATAAATTCTACATTATATCTTGTATATGCCACATCCTTTTATGCTAAAAATTTGAAATAAGGCTATCTGCATCGACAATCGTGCCTTTTGCATCGAAAAACATTTTATAAAGGATCCGGTCGCCTTTCTGCTGCACAGGCAAAAACTGTTTTTGTTTTTGCGCAAAAACAAAAACAAAAATAGTTTCCGAGCGGGCTCGTAGCTCAGCATGGATAGACAAATTCCGAGCAGTAGGTACTTGTTCATGTTCTAAGCCTAAAATAATTGAATTCGCATGGAGCCTGCGATAAGCCAATGGAGTCCGCTTGTACCAGCCTGCGACAGAAAATCGAACTAGTTTGCAAGAACTTACCACGCACTGCTAGGAAATCACTTTTCCCTGTTATCTGACGAGAATGCTGAGATTCTTGCCGATTACTTCTTGGCGGAAAGAAGGAGCATCAACATTTCGCCAAGGACGGCAACGTTCAAGATTGCACTATTGACGTACCCTGCGCTTGACATTGGGAATAAGTCCTTCATCAAATTTACAGCGCTAGATATACGATCAAGGCTGTCAAAATTAGAAAAGAGCGACGAACAGGATCCATTGCACAAATGGATTGGCTACTACAATCACCACGTGATCGAGTTTAGGAAGTTCTTCAAGTGGCTCTATGCTTCACACCTACCACAGAAAAAAACGATAACTTCCTGGGTTTATAGTTTTTGTCTCTTTTTGTTATGGAGTCGCGTTGTAGTAATCTTCAAGCAATAAAAACAATAATTAGAATTCCGAAGCAAAATCTTCCTCTCTTATGAGCCACTTGAAGAATTGATGGGTTTTTTGCAGATCGCATTAACAGATCACTGTGTGACCTTTCTCTCTCTCCTTCTATATCTTCATCTATTCAAAGTCTCCCATTCCGCCGCCACCCATGCCTCCACTACCATAAGGTCCTCCCCTGGTTCCTTCTGTCCTTGCCTTTGAAGCAGCAATCACATCATCAACGCGCAGAATCATATTGGCAGCTTCTGTGGCAGAATTGATTATCTGTTCTTTGACTGCCAGAGGTTCAAAGATGTTCAACTTACAAATATCGGTAACTTTCCCTTCCATGACATCAATTCCGTATTTTGCTTTGCTTACCTCGGCGCTTCCTTCTCTCTTTGCTTTTTCTCTTCCTTCAGCAACCTTAGCTCGCAGTTGCACCTGTGCATCTAGCGGATCCATGCCCGCGTTTTCCGCCAATGTTATTGGAATGATTTCAAGAGCATCTGCAAACTTGGAAGCTGCTATCTGGTTTCGTCCAGAGAGTGAATTCGACCATTCTCTTATTCTTGTTGCCACCAGAGCCTCTGGAGCGCCGCCACCTGCAATGATGTATGGGTACTCTACAACATCCTTGACAGTCATTATGGCATCGTGCACCGAGCGTTCCGCTTCGTCAACTACTCTCTGTGAACCTCCTCTGATCAAGATAGTGACTGCTTTTGGATTCTTGCATCCTTCAATGAATACCCACTTGTCAGTCTCTATCTTGCGTTCTTCTGCTAACTCCGCAGACCCCAAGTCAGAAGCAGCTATCTCTTCGATGTTGTCTACTAATCTGGCGCCAGTGGCTTTTGCCAGCTTGAGCATGTCACTTTCCTTGATTCTTCGGACAGCCATGATTCCAGCTTTTGCCAGATAATACTGTGCAATGTCATCAATGCCTTTCTGGCAAAGCACTACATTTGCGCCTGTTGAAACAATCTTGTCGACCATCGATTTCAGCATCCTGTTTTCTTCTTCAAGGAACATCTGCATCTGTTGCGGGTCAGAGATGCGTATCTCGGCGTTCATTTCAGTCTTTTCGACTTCTATTGGAGGATTGAGCAAGGCAATTTTAGCGCCTTGAATTCGCTTTGGCATTCCCGCGTGCACAACTTCTTTGTCCAAGACTATTCCAGAGACAAGCTGAGTGTCATACATTGACCCGCCAGCCTTCTTTTCCACCTTGATGTTGTCAACATCTACTTGTAAGAGAGTTAGTTCCCTTTCCGTCTGACCGGTGCCTTCTTCTGCCACTGGCTCTCTTCGCTCTTCCACGACATCCAACACTGCCTGAACCACAATCTTTGCCAGTTGGACGGATTCTGCTGAAATCAGCTTAGAAGCCATCGATGTCCGTGCGACCCTGTGCAGCATATCCTTGTCTTTGCCAGCAGGGTCTTCCAATTTTGTTGCAGCAGACCTCAGAGATTCAACTGCCTTTTCAGAAGCCATCTCATACCCTTCAATTATGGAAGTTGGATGCACTTTCTTTAAGATCAGCTCTTCTGCCCTTTCAATCAGCGCGCCAGCCAAAATGACTGCAGAAGTTGTGCCATCTCCCACTTCATTGTCCACCGACTTGGCAACTTCGACCATCATCTTTGCTGCAGGATGTTCAATGTCAATCTCTTTGAGAATGGTTGCTCCGTCATTTGTTATTGTCACGTCACCTACAGGGCTAACAAGCATTTTGTCCATACCTCTCGGTCCCAAGGCGCTCCTCACAAGCTCTGCAATGACCTTTGCTGCAGTGATATTGTTTCGCTGAGCTTCGTGACCCTTGGTCTCTGAAGTTCCTTCCTTCAGGACAAGAATTGGGACTTGCTGTTGCGATGATGTCCCAGAGAAACCACCGCCTCCTCTCGCAAATGACATTTTCTCTTTTTGACCACCTCGTATCTGATGCTCTCACGTCGTTGAAAGCTTATAAATAAATTTCTGTTCTCTGTGCGTAATCTTTCTTTTTCTTATTGCTCTTCCTCTCTCTGCTTTCTCTTGCACTCGGCTTGGGAGTCACATTGAGATTGTGAAGAGCTCTTCTTTTTTCAGCGATGATTTTTCGTAACTCCTACTATCAGGCAATGACCAAACATCTTGAATTCTATTCATGGGGTTATTGGAAGAAAAAAATCCCGTCGACAGAGCCACACATCAGTCATTAGCAAAATGAGCTTTTAAGAATGAGGCGGGGGCTGGAATTAAAGCAGCTTTCAATCGACGATAGACTGGTCATCAAAGAGTATATGCTGAGGTCGTGGGTTCAACTCCCACCCGGTCCATCTTTTCCTGATATAGAACTATGGCATTGATTTGAGCTTGATTTTAACAATTGTCGCTAGAATGTCTCGCAATGTCGTATCTTTATTTGTCCGATATCTTCTTTTCTGCTATGTTTGAGCAGGAACTTTTCACATTGTGAGTTAAAAAGCGAAATAGCATTATAGTTAGAGCATGCAAAGTACCCCTAAGTCCCGTCCTACTGGAGTAACAATAATCGCAATTCTCAACATCATCGGTGGAATTATCATGCTTTTTGGCGCTATTGCACTTATTATAATTGGATGGATATTTGTTGTTATAGCTATTGTCTCATTTGTTGTAGCCTATGGGCTACTAAAAGGTCGAGGATGGGCTTGGACCCTTACTGTAGTCCTGTCAATAATAAGCATCGTATTGAATGCTATATCAATTGCTGCTGGCAATATAATAGCCTCAATCATCAACATTATCATCAGTGGAATAATCCTCTATTACCTCTACAGACCACATGTGAAAGCATATTTTGGCAAAGGAGTAAGCCCATCTCCACCTGCTGCCTAACCTACAACACAGTACCAAGTATAGAATCATCCACAAGAAGAGGTAACAAATGTCATTATTCATCCTCAAATGGAGAGAGCCACTAGCTGCTAATGAGCTGAGGTCGTGGGTGGTTCAAATCCCACCTAGTCCATCTTTTACTAATATATATGGTATGTGCTGCGTTGTGCTTTTGTTCACATAGTTCATTACCTTACCAAGGTAACGCTCTATAGCCTGCTGGGCACATTTTATATATCGATTCTTTCAAACCACAAATTGCGTTGTTCCCCTCGCTGCACTTTGCTCTAGTATCGTCTAGGACGCAAAAAAAGGCGAGAATATATCGATACAACAGCATGTGCGGCTCTCGCTGGCAGGACGACGAGGGTGGATACAGCGCCAGCGGGCTCGTAGCTCAGCATGGATAGAGCGCCTGCCTTCTAAATCCTATTGAAGAGAGCCGGAAGTCGTGGGATCGAAGCCCACCGGGCCCGCTTTTTCTCCTTTTCTGAAAAGGGCGAACGCGCCACCGGCGGCATAGGCCACTGCTATCAATATTCTTGACAGCATCACCGCGATATCCTGATGAGTGGCAAAGAGCGAGCTGTCGATTGCGACTACAGCCGGTATTGCAGCAAGCGAAATGGCCGCGACTACTAGCTGCTCGCGGTTGTCTGCGCCGCTGTACTTTTTTATCATCAGGTAGGTGCACAGATTGCCAAGGCCAATGCCAAGCAGGATAAGGTACTGGTACAGTGACAGAAACAGAGCGATTGCGGCAAACGGCCCGGCCCAGCACACAGCGTTGAGCGCCTTTGCACCAGCAGACCATGACACGCTGCTCTTCATTCTGCCACGTATAGCCGGGGCTGCCTTACGGAATTTTGCTAACCCTGCTCCAAACACCGCGCCAAAGATGCCAAGCCATATGATTGGATAGTAATAGAATGGCGAGCTGTTAAGGTACGCAATCTCGCTAATGACTGAAGCTGTGCCGACGGCTATTGATATGCATATGAAAAGGAACCCAAAAGCCCGGCGCGTCCCGAGTGCTGGATTTTCCAACAATGCTGGTGGCGCCGCAAGCTAATTTAAATCAAAAGGGAAAAGGGCTTCCTACTCTACTTTGTTGCCCTGCCTTTTACCCTCGACCATTTTGCCAGCGCGCCTGCCGCCGTCACCCACTCTGCGACAGAATGGTAGACAGGCACGTTTGCGTCTTCGATGCGCTGCGATATCTTTTTCGTGAACGGGCCGCCCATCGCGCCAACCAGTATCGGCTTTTTCCTTTGCTTCTGGAACGACGCCAGCACGTCTACTATGGTTTCTTCAAGTGGGTCGTCTTGGAAGACGAACCACGGCATGACGATGTCGACGCTTGGGTCGTCAATGAATGTCTGGATCGCAAAGCGATAGTCGTCCGCGTTTGCAGAGCCGGTGATGTCGCAGGGGTTGCCGATGACATAAGTCGGCGGGTAGTGGTCCTTGAACGATTTTTTGCTCTGGTCGCTCAGCTCTGCCACCTGCAGGCCCAGCCTCTCAAAGTTGTCAATTGCCGCAATTATGGGACCGGCGCCGTTTGTGACCATCGCCACTCTGCCTCCTGAGGGCACCGGCTGCCACGTGAGCGCCTTGAGCGCTGCCGTCAGCTCTTCATAATTGTCTACTGAAATGATGCCTGCCTGGTCGAACGCGCCCTTGACCACGCCGTACGAGCCGCCAAGAGAACCAGTGTGCGACACGGCCTGCTTGGCTCCCCTTGCGCTCCTGCCGTTCTTGAACACTACGATGGGCTTGCTGCGCTCCTTGATTACCCTCTTCGCCGTGTTCATGAACTTGCGGCCGTCGCCGAGACCCTCGACGTACAGGCCAATGACCTTGGTCTGTGGATCCTCAGATAGATACCATATCATGTCTGCTTCGTCGACATCAGACCTGTTGCCATACGAGATCATTTTGCTCATGCCAAACGAGTCAGAGCTTTCCATGAACGCAATGCCGACAGTCCCGCTCTGCGACAGGAACGCCACGTCGCCATTCTTGGGGCGTACCATCCTTGCGTGTCCCTGGAACGCGCAGTCAAGGCGGTTTGCGCCGTTAAACATACCGATGCAGTTGGGGCCGATTATCCTTATTCTCAGCTGCTTTGACAGCTCTTTTACCTGCGCTTCAATGGCAGCGCGCTCGCCTCCAAGCTCCTTGCCTCCGCCCGAGATCACCACAAAGTTGTGGATGCCCTTCTTTGAAGCCGCCTTGAGCAGGTCGGGCACGAACTTCAGGTCCACCGTGACGACGGCAATGTCAACCTTGTCGGGTATGTCCTCAAGGCTCTTGTACGCCTTGATGCCCATTATTTCTGGGTAGCCCTTTGCGTTGACGGGGTACACCTTGCCCTTGTACTCGTGCTTTACCAGACTTTCAAGGACCGAGTTGCCTATCTTGCCGGCCTCCGGCGACGCGCCGACGAGCGCCACCGACTTGGCGTTAAAAAAGAGATCCATGAACTCCGAGTCCGGCTGCGCCTTTGATATTACCTGCAGGTCGGGATTGTCCTTGAGCAGGATCTTGGCGTCCACAACGACATAGTCTTTTTCGTAGAATATCACCGGGTTAAAGTCAATGCTCTCATAGTACGGCGCCATGTCGGTTCCGAGATTGCCAATGCTAACAAGTGCGTTTGCAAGGGCGTCCATGCTTACTGACGGGGCACCGCGGAAGCCCTTCAGTATCTGCTTGCCCTTCAGGTCCTCCATCATGCTCACAGCGTCTTCCTTTGTTATCGGTAGAACCCGAAAAGTAACGTCCTTGAAAACTTCGGTATAGATGCCGCCGATGCCGACCATTATGATAGGTCCAAACTGCGGGTCGTTCTGCAGGCCCACGATGAGCTCTGCGCCCGGCGCAGCCATCTTTTCAAGAAGCACTCCCTTGACATTGTACTGCTTGCTCAGCCTGCCGTGCATGTCGTTAAACGTCTCCTTTACGGCAGCTTCGGAGTTCAGGCCGACCTTGACACCGTTGACGTCCGTCTTGTGAAGTATCTGAGGCGAGACTATCTTGGCGACAAGTGGAAAGCCTACTTCCCGCGCCTTCTTTTCAGCCTCGTCCGCGCTTTTTACCAGCGCGTACTTGGGCACCTTGACACCATATTCAGTCAAAATCTTTTTAGCGAGTTCTTCTGTGATTACTTTTTCGTTGGTTGAGAAAACGTCATTAAAGATCTTTTGGACCTTCTCATTAGCCATTTGTATCGAGACAAAAAACCTGTTCAGCTTCTTTTATAGTTACCTAAAGCCGGACAATTACAATCAATATTCAACCTAGCACCTTGGAAAAGTTTCTGTACACCTGTCTGCATCTGGTAGAGAGTTCTTCAATGTCGCCTGCTGCTGCTGCTGGCATTATGCTTTCTGGCCTTATCTTTTCCGCGCTCACTTCGGCGCTATACTCCTGTATCCACCGCTCTATCAGGCTCTTGTCGACTTCAAGGTGGAACTGGATGCCGACAGCGGAGCCGATCCTAAAAGCCTGGGGGTAAAGATCAGAGTATGCAAGAATTTTTGCATTGATTGGCAGGTCGTATGTGTCGCCATGCCACTGGAACACCTTGATTGTCTTGTCGGTTACGCCTCTGAAAATGTCATTGCTGCTGGCTGGCGTCACGTAAACGGTGTGCCATCCTATCTCTTTCTTTTTGCCCTTGTAGACGCGCCCACCGGCAGCCTGTGCGATGAGTTGTGATCCGAGGCATACGCCGAGGACTGGTATGTCATTTTTTATCGCGTCTCTGATGAGATCCTGCTCCTTTTGCAAATATGGCAGGTTGTCATAGACTGCCATTGGGCCGCCAAGTACGACTACCGCAGAGTAGCCTTTTGCGCTTGCCGGCACATGATCCTTTTGCGCGTTGATGTTCTCGATCTGGAAGCTGTCTGACCTGAACATGTTTTCCAGCGAGCCCAGGGTTTCACACTCGGTGTTTTGCACAGACAGTATCTTGCGCGCCAATTGCATGGCATATGAGAGATCGTGCGGTGTATTTATTATGTTGAGAGACAAAAATGTTAAATCTCGCAAGAGCTACATAACAACCGGCCGATGGGCTACTACCAATTCAACGTTAACGACCAGACCGTCGAGCGGCTGAGATGCTTTGTCGGCATGCTCAATGAAGAATTCGAGAGAGGTTCTGTAATCGTGGTCGAGGGCAGGCGTGATGCAGAAGCGCTTGCCCGGGTAGGATTCACAGGCAACCCTGCAGTCTTCCATCACTTTAAGGGGATCGCCGATTTCTTGGACAGTCACGATAGCGAGCGGAAAAAGATAATCCTGCTTCTTGACATGGACAGGACGGGCAAGTACCTGACAAGCAGGCTCGCTTCGCAGCTTCAGTCCCGCAGGCATAATGTCAGCCTGTTCTACAAAAAGACGTTGGCAAGGATAACAAATGGCAAGGTGCGCCACGTCGAGGACTTGGCAACATATGCTCCTCATCTCTCGGGGATCACTGGCAGTCGCAAAGATCTGTACTTTTACACATGATGTGATTGATAAGCCAATCGGCGAACTCTTGAAGCGGACATAGCACTTATATTCGAGCAAAGAAAACTTTGTTATATAGCAACCAAACTACGAGGTTATGAAAAAATTGCCTAGCACAGGTATTGTAAAATATCATGTTAAGTTAAAATTTGAAGTTGATGGTTTAGTCGAGAAGGCCGATATTATCGGTGCTATTTTTGGGCAGACCGAAGGCCTCCTCGGACCGGAAATGAACCTGAACGAGCTGCAAAAAGTCTCCAAGGTTGGAAGGATCGAAGTCAACGTGGACACAAAGGGTAACATGGCAAAGGGAGACGCCCTGATACCCATGAGCACTGACATCTCTACCGCAGCGCTCATTGCCGCGGCCATTGAGAGCATCGACAAGGTTGGGCCGTTTCAGGCCAAGTTCAACTTGATGGGGATCGACGACATACGTGCGATAAAGAAGAAGATCATCGTCGACCGCGCCAAAAAGATAGTGCAGGATTGGGCCACGAGGACGATAAGCGAAGGCGAGGAGA
>Ga0126313_10001100_pt1 | contig 13937 bp, 10 predicted proteins | sample Plot105A_FD_89954 | JGI IMG/M metagenome (GOLD analysis project Ga0126313, IMG submission 89954) | Serpentine soil microbial communities from UC McLaughlin Reserve, CA, USA - Plot105A | ecosystem: Environmental > Terrestrial > Soil > Grasslands | place: USA: UC McLaughlin Reserve, Lake County...
ATCGGCGTGGCGGTCCCCCGGCAGGTCCGGGACGTCATCGGCCGCGCGCACGTTCCCGGGACGACGGTCGGAGCCCACCTGCACAACACCCGCAACACCGGCTACGCGAACGCGCTCGCCGCGCTCGAGGCGGGCGCCACGGTGCTCGACGCATCCGTCGGAGGCATCGGCGGGTGCCCCTTCGCCCCGCGGGCGACCGGGAACATCGGGACCGAGGACCTCGTCTACGTCCTCCACGGCGAGGGCATCGAGACCGGAATCGACCTGGAGGCGCTGATCGGCGTCGCCGAGTGGCTCGAGGGCGTCCTGGAGCGCCCGCTCGAGGGATACGTCTACCGCGCGGGGACGTTAGCGTCGCTCGCCGGCTGAAAGGAGAGGTATGGCACACAGGCTCGGGGTGGACGTCGGGGGGACTTTCACCGACCTGCTCCTCGTCGACGACGAGAAGGGCGATCTCTTCCGGGTGAAGACGCCCTCGACCCCCGCCGACCCCTCGGAGGGGGTGCTCGTCGGGGTCCGGCGGATCTGCGAGGAGAGCGGCATCGAGCCGGGCGACCTCGGCTTCGTCATGCACGGAACGACCGTAGCGACGAACGCGATGCTGGAGGCGAAGGGCGCGCGTGTGGGGCTGGTGACGACGCAGGGCTTTGGGCAGATCCTCCACCTCGCGCGCTCCCAGACGCCCGGGCCGCTCGCCGGCTGGATCATCATGGTCAAGCCGGCCCCGCCCGCGGCGCTCGAGGACACCCGCGAGGCGAAGGAGCGCATGAGCGCGCAGGGCGAGCCGGTCGAGCCTGTCGACCGGGAGCAGGTGGCGGGCATCGTCCGCGACCTGGTCGAGTCCGGCGTCGAGACCCTCACCGTCTCCCTCATCAACTCGTACGCGAATTCCGCCCACGAGCGGGAGATCAGGGAGATCATCCACGAGCTCTATCCCGACTTCCCGGTCACGATCTCCTCCGACGTGCTGCCGGAGTTCCGGGAGTACGAGCGGACGCTGACGGCCTGTATGAACTCCTACGTGCGGCCGCGCGTCGAGAGCTACGTCCGCAGCCTCGAGGGCTCGCTCCGCGAGCTCGGCGTCAAGGGAGATCTCAATCTCCTGCGCTCCGACGCCGGTCTCATGAGCGTAGACGTCGCCTCCGAGAACCCGATCTACGGCATCCTCTCCGGACCGGCGGGCGGGGTCGCCGGCGCGCTCTACGTCGCGCGACGGGCCGGGTTCGAGAACGTCCTCACCTTCGACATGGGCGGGACGTCGACCGACGTGGCGCTCTGCCAGAACGGTCAGACCACGATCGAGCGCCAGACGGAGATCCCGTACGGCCTCGGCCTCCCCGGCGAGGTCATCCCCGTCAAGGTTCCGAGCGTCAACGTCCGCTCCGTCGGCGCGGGCGGCGGCTCGATCGCGCACGTCCCCGAGGTGACCGGGGCCCTCCGTGTCGGCCCGCAGTCGTCCGGAGCGGACCCGGGCCCCGCGGCCTACGGGCTGGGCGGCGACGCGCCGACCGTGACGGACGCCAACGTCGTGGTCGGCCACCTGCCGCCGCAGCTCCTCGGCGGCGAGATGAGCCTCGACGTCGAGGCGGCGAAGACCGCCGTCCAGACGGTCGGCGACGCGCTCGGGCTCGACCTGCACCGGGCGGCCGAGGGGATTCTCGACATCGTGAACGAGAACATGGCCGGGGCCCTTCGCCTCGTGTCGGTCCAGCGCGGCTACGACCCGCGGGACTTCGCCCTCGTCGCCTTCGGCGGGGCGGGCCCGATGCACGCGAACGCGGTCGCGCGGATCATGGGCTCCTTCCCGGTGCTGATCCCGCCGGCCCCCGGGCTCCTCTGCGCGACGGGCGACCTCGTCGCCGACTTCCGGGACGAGTTCGCGCGCACGTTCATCCGCACCACCGACTCGGTGAGCGGCGACGAGGTGCGTGTCATCCTCGACGAGCTCGGGGTCGAGGCCCGCGGCTGGCTCGAGCGCGAGGGCATCCCCAAGCCCGACCAGCGCCTCGTGTTCAACGTCGACATGCGCTACTACCGGCAGGGCTACGAGATCCCGGTCGAGATCGAGCCGTCTCTGCTCGCCGGGAACGGGACGACCATGCTGGCCGAGCGCTTCAACCAGCTCCACGAGCAGTTCTACGGCTTCCGCATGGAGGAGTCGGCGTGCGAGATCGTCAACCTCCGCGCGATCGGGTATGGCAAGGTGCCCGAGCCGCACCTTCCCGAGGGGGAGCCCGGCCCCGGCGACTCCTCCGGGGCCGTCGTCGACGAGCACGAGGTGTACTTCCACGGCGAGTGGCTGCCGACCCGGGTCTACGACCGCGCGAGGCTGCGGCCGGGACACCGCCTCGAGGGGCCCGCGATCGTGACCGAGTTCGACTCCACGACGGTCGTGCTCTCCGGCTACGCCGCCGAGGTCGACCGTTATCTGAACCTGATCATCAACCCGACGGAGGAGTGACGATGGACGGCGTCAAGGTCGCAGATATTCCGAAGATCGAGGTCGATCCGGTCACGCTCGACATCATCGAGGGGGCGCTGAAGAGCGCCCGCTTCGAGATGGACGCCGTGCTCTTCCGGACGGCCATGAGCCCCGTCATCCGGGAGCAGCACGACGAGTTCCCGATGATCACCGACCCGAAGGGCCGCATGGTCGTCGGCCAGTTCGGCTCCTACATCTCGGAGATGCTCGACGACTTCGCGGAGCCGGTGCGCCCGGGCGACGTGATACTCACAAGCGACCCGTACAGGTGCGGCGGCTCGATCTCGCACATCAACGACTGGCTCGTCTGCGTGCCGATCTTCTGGAAGGACGAGCTGATCGGCTGGGCGAGCATGTTCGGCCACCAGATGGACGCGGGCGGCCCGCTGCCGGGAGCGCTGCCGACGGGCGCGAAGACGATCTTCGGCGAGGGCGTCCGCATCCCGCCCGTGAAGATCTTCCGCGAGGGGGTCCTGAACCAGGACGTGCTCGACGTCATCCTCAACAACGTCCGCATGCCCGAGATGAACCGGGCCGACCTCATGGGGATCGTGGCGGGCTGCCGCACGGGCGAGAAGCGGGTGCTCGAGCTCTGCGAGCGGTTCGGCAAGGACACGTACCTGGCCGCGTGCCAGGCGCTCCTCGACCGCACGTACAAGGCGATGGCGAAGCTCATCCTCGCCGCCATCCCGGAGGAGCCGCAGTCGTTCGAGGACTGGATCGACGACGACGGGCTCGGCAACGGGCCCTACAAGATGAAGCTCACGATCTGGCGGGAGGGCGAGCACGCCTACTTCGACTGGTCGGGGACCGACCCGCAGGCCATGGGGCCAGTGAACTTCTACCTCTCGGAGGCCATGTTCAAGATGTTCATCGGGGTCTACCTGATCATGGTCTTCGACCCCCAGATCCTCTTCAACGACGGCTTCTATCCGCTCCTCCACGTCGTCATCCCGAGCGGGAGCCTGCTCCACCCGAAGTTCCCGTCGGCCCTCGGCTGCCGCACGCATGCGCTCACGCGCCTCTTCGACGTGCTCGGCGGGGCGCTCGCCCGCAAGAGCCCGGAGCACACGACCGCGGCCGGCTACGGAACGAGCCCGTACATGCTCTACTCGGGCTGGGACGACCGGGGCGACTTCTTCTACCTGATGGAGATCTCGTACGGCGGCATCCCCGGACGCCCGATCGGGGACGGCATGGACGGCCACTCGTGGTGGCCGCTCTTCCAGAACATCCCGACGGAGTACCTCGAGGCCTACTACCCCGTGCGGATCGACGGCTACACCACGGTGACGGACTCGGGCGGCGCCGGCTTCCACCGGGGCGGGAACGGCATCGAGAAGCGCTACGTGTACCTCGAGCCCGGCGAGATCTCGATCCACGACGACCGCTGGCTCACCTACCCGTGGGGCATCCTCGGCGGGAAGACGGGCATGCGCTCTGAGAAGATCCTCCGGCGGGCCGACGGCTCGACGGAGCGCCTGCCGTCCAAGTGCGACGAGGTCAAGGTCGAGCCCGGCGACGTCCTCGTCTACCGCACCGCGGGCGGGGGCGGGTGGAAGGATCCCCTCGAACGGCCCGCCGAGCAGGTGGACGCCGACGTCGCCAAGGGACTCGTGTCGAAGGAGAAGGCCGAGGCGGACTACGGCGTCGTCGTCGGCGACGCGGAGGCGACCGTACAGCTGCGCGCGAGGATGCGCGAGGAGCGCGGCGATGTCCTGGACTTCGACTTCGGGCCGACTCTCGACGATATCCGGGAGCGCGCGGAGGAGGAGACCGGGCTTCGGCCCCCGGCGCCGCCCGAGCCGCTCGCCTGGGCGCCGATGGAGTCCGGCGAGGACGCGCTCGCGCGCGTGCGCGAGAAGGGCGACCGGCAGATGACGCTCAGCGAGACCGAATGAGCCGGCTCCCCGGCTTCCACGGGCGCGGGGCGGGCCTCGGCGAGCGGCCTGCGCTCGTGGTCGTCGACATTAGCGTCGGCTTCACCGACCCGGAGAGCCCGCTCGCCTGCGACCTCGAGCACGTCGTGGACGCCGTCGCCCTCCTGGTCGCCGCCGCCCGGCGGGCGGAGGTCCCGGTCGTCTACACGACCGTCGCCTACGACGAGGAGGGCAAGCGCCGGGCGGCCGCGTTCATCGAGAAGGTGCCCGCGCTCATGACCCTCGAGGCGGGCAGCCGCTGGGTCGAGATCGATCCGCGGATCGCCCCGCAGCCCGGGGAGCCCGTCCTCCGGAAGCTGCACGCGTCGGCCTTCTTCGAAACGGAGCTCGCGGGCCTCCTCGCCGCTGCCGGTTGCGACAGCGTGATCGTCGCCGGCGCCTCGACGTCCGGATGCGTGCGCGCCACGGCCGTCGACGCGCTCCAGCACGGCTACCGGACGGTCGTCCCCCGCGAGGCCGTCGGCGACCGGAACGCCGACGCGCACGAGGCGAACCTCTACGACATCGACGCGAAGTACGGCGACGTCGTCCCGCTCGCGGAGACACTTGCAGAGCTCGAGGAGCTCGCCGTGGCTCACGCCCCGCGATGATCGTTCGGGACCGCGGCGACTCCTGGCAGGTCGTGCTCCAGCCGGACCACGCCAATCTCTCGGCGCAGTTCGCACGCGCGTGGGGGAACGCGGACGGCTTCGCGGCCCCGACGCCGCTCGACTCGGTCGTCGTCGCCTCCGCGCGCCACGACGACGGCTGGGCCGTCTGGGAGCGCGCGCCCGCGCTCGACCGGGAGGGCGTCGCACCGCGGAACTTCCTGGACGTCGAGGTCCCGTTGCACCTCGCCTTCTACCGGGCGATGATCGCGGCCGTCCTCGATCAGGATCCCTACGCGGGCCTCCTCGTCTCCATGCACGGGGCGGGGATCTACCGGGGGCGGTACGGCACTCAGCCCTCCCTGAAGCTGACGTTCGCCGACGAGGTGCGCGACCAGGTCGAGGCCTTCGTCGCCGAGCAGGAGGAGCTCCACAGCCGCCTCGTGACGCGGCTCGGGGTGGGGGAGGACGAGCGCTGGACGAACTACCGCCTCCTCCAGGTGTACGACCGGCTCTCGCTCTACTTCTGCCTCCGGGACGTGGAGGCGGGCGAGCCCGACACGCTGGAGCCGGTCCCGCGCGACTACGAGGGCGCCGAGGCGGTTCTCGCGCTCGAGCCGTCCGGCCCGTGGGGCGTAGGCGTCGACCCGTACCCCTTCGCCGAGAGCCCGGCGACCTTCCGGCTCGTGCGGCGCGTGCTCCCCAAGGCGGGCGAGCGCGACGGCGAGAGCTTCCGCCGCGAGTTCGCCGCGACCGTGCCGGAGGCGGTCGAGATCACGGTCCACGCTCGATAGGCGCGATGTCAGACATCGTGAGATACTCAGAGCCGTGAGCAGCGTCGCACCGGAGGCGGTCGAGGGCACGGCGCAGGTGAACGGCGTCCGGCTCTGGTACCGGATCACCGGCGAGGGCGAGCCGGTGGCCCAGATCCACGGAGCGGGGTTCGGGCATTTCAACTTCGACCTCGCCACGCCCGCGCTCGCCCGCCACTTCCAGGTCCTGGACTACGACCTGCGCGGGTACGGCCAGTCGGACCGGCCCGTCCAGCACTACGACATGGAGGTCTGGGCGGACGACCTCGCCGGGCTCCTCGACGCGCTCGAGATCGAGCGGGCCCACGTCCACGGCACGTCGATGGGCGGCATGATCGCGATCGTCTTCGCGGGCAAGTACCCGGAGCGTACGGCCTCGGTGGTCGTCAACTGCGCAGCCGCGAAGCTCGGGCACGCGGGCCGGCTCGTCTTACGGAACTGGATCGACATCGCGCACGTCGACCCGGACGGGCCCGGCAGCCGCACACTGGCCGAGCTGATCGCCTGGCAGGCGTTCTCGAAGGCCTTCCTCGAGGCGCCGGAGGCGGACGCCGCCGTCGACAACACACAGCGCATCCTTCGCGACTCGAACGACCTCGAGGTCTTCACCGCCGCCTGCCAGGCCATGTGCGACATGGATCTGCGGGCTTGGCTGCCGAAGATCGCCGCGCCCGCGCTCGTGCTCGGCGGCGACGAGGACCTGATGACGCCCTGGGACCAGGGCCCCGGCGGAGCCGGGCAGGAAGCGATCTACCAGGGGATCCGCGGCGCCGAGAAGCACGTCGTCGCCGGCTCTGGCCATTCGACGATCTTCGACAACTCGGAGGAGCACAACCGCGTCGTCATCGACTTCTTCACGCGCCACGCGATCGCGGCCGTCCGGGAAGGGCCGGGCGGCTAACCCACTGCGTCCACGCTCGTCTCTACGAGCATGAGGGGGCCCCTTCTGCGCGGGTTGTCCGACGGTGCGCGCACGATGTCGGACTTTGGACAGACCGCTATTGACTCGCGCCGCGCAAGATCGTATACAAGGCCCTTCATGTCGGTAGCGGCACGTTGGGGCAGTTCCCGTTGGCCGAGCGCCGCGCACCGTCCACGTAGTCCCACCTCCCGTGTGGCGGCGAGGAGAAAGGAGTTGTTCCATGAGTGAACGGGACTGGTTGGAGGAGATGCAGCGCAGAGGCCTCACGCGTCGCTCCTTCGTCAAGGGCGGACTCGGCGCGGCCGGCGCCCTCAGCATCGGCCCGCTGCTCGCAGCCTGCGGCGGCGGCGACGACGGCGGCGGCGGGGCCGCGCAGCAGGCAGGCACCGAGGAGGCGGAGAAGTTCACCGGCACCCTCACGGTCACCGGCCTCGGCGTCGACCTGATCGACCCGATCAGGGAGGCGGCGGAGGCGGCGCTCGGCTTCACGCTCGCGTTCGACGTCACCGACACGGTGACCGCCCGCAACAAAGCTGTGACCCAGCCGCAGTCGCTGGACATCTTCTCGGGGTACTTCAACGACATCGACCAGGTGTGGCCGAGCGGCAACCTGGCGCCGATCCCGATCGAGCAGATCGAGCGGTGGGACGAGCTGACCGGGCTCTACAAGACCGGCACGATCCAGGAGAACGAGGGCAACTCCGCGTGCCAGCTCGGCGACGGCGACGCTCCCTTCCGGAAGCTGTACACGACCGAGGACAGGGAGATCATCACGTGGGCCGATCCCACCACGGGCGAGGTCTCCGGCGACGAGCCCGACTTCGTGACCATGGTCGGCGGCAACTTCAACATGGACTCGATGGGCTACAACGGCGACGTAATCCAGCGGGAGCCCGCCGAGGTCAACTGGGACGAGCTCCTCAACCCCGAATGGCGGGGCCGAGTCGCGGTCCTCAACGACCCCTCGATCGGCATGCAGGACGTCGGCAACGCCGCCGTGGCTGCCGGGATGATGGAGTTCGAGGACCTCGGCAACATGACGCAGGACGAGATCGACGGCCTGATCAAGATCCTCCTCGACCTGAAGGGGAAGGGTCAGTTCCGGGCCTTCTGGACGACCTTCGACGAGTCTGTCACCCTCATGCAGTCCGGCGAGGTCGTGATCGAGTCCATGTGGTCGCCGGCCGTCGCACTGCTCCAGTCGAGCGGCCACCCGACCCGGTACGCCGCCCCGCCCGGCGGCTTCCGCGGCTGGGCAGGCGGTCACGGAATCATGACGCACGTCACCGAGGACCCGTCCAAGTACCAGGCGGCGCTCGACTACATCAACTGGTGGCACTCGGGAGAGCCCGGCGCGATCATGATGCGGCAGGGCTACTACAACGTCGTGCAGGAGACGAGCCGCGAGTTCGTCGAGCCGTTCGAGTGGGACTACTGGATCGACGGCAAGCCGGCCGCCGAGCCGATTCCGAACCCGTTCGGGCAGGAGACGGAGGGCATCCCGGTCGGATCCGTCCGCGACGGCGGAGCGTTCGCCGACCGGGCCTGCGTGTACAGCTCCTGGAACTCGCTCATGGACGAGCAGCAGTACCAGGTGCAGCGCTGGAACGAGTTCCTGGCGGCCTAGCTAGGATCGCGACGCGTATGCCGGACGAGCAGACGCTGACGCAACGTGAGGGGGCCTCGACGGCCCCCTCACAGGCCGCATCCGGCACGGGCCTCGAGCTCAAGAGCCTGACGAAGCGCTTCGGCGAGGACGTCGCTGCGGTCGACGACATAAACCTCCACATCGCCCACGGCGAGTACGTCGTGCTGCTCGGCCCCTCCGGCTGCGGGAAGACGACCACGCTGCGCATGATCGGCGGGCACGAGGAGCCGACGAACGGCGACATCGTCCTCGACGGGGAGAGCCTGCTCGGGCTCTCGCCGGACAGGCGCCCGACGACGACCGTCTTCCAGCACTTCGCGCTCTTCCCCCACAGGACCGTGCGCGAGAACGTCGAGTTCGGGCCGAAGATGCGCGGAATCTCCAAGGCGGAGCGGCGCGAGAAGGCGATCACGGCGCTCGACATGGTGGGCCTCAGCGCGCTGGCCGACCGCAAGCCCAGCGCCCTCTCGGGCGGTCAGCAGCAGCGGGTGGCGCTCGCCCGCGTGCTCGTGATGGAGCCGAAGGCGCTCCTGCTCGACGAGCCGCTCGGCGATCTCGACCGCCTGCTCCGGCTCCGGATGCGAGTCGAGCTGCGCGCGCTGCAGCGCCAGCTCGGGCTGATGTTCATCCACGTCACGCACGACCAGGAGGAGGCGCTCTCCGTCGGCGACCGGATCGTCGTCATGCACGAGGGGCGCATCGAGCAGGTGGCCGACCCGTTCACGATCTCCAACCTGCCCGAGAACGTACAGGTGGCCGCCTTCATGGGCGACAACAACATCTTCGAGGGCACGGTGACCGCGCACGAGGGTGAGCGCGTCTCCATCGACGGCGGGGAGGCCGAGCTGCGCGTGCTGGCGCCCGAGTCGGACGCGGCGGTCGGACAACCGGCCGCGGTCTCGGTGCGCGCGTCCGCCGTGCAGGTCGGCGAGCAGGCGGCGGGCGCGAACGGGCCGAACCAGCTCCTGGGCGAGATCGAGGTCGTCGAGTACCTCGGCGACCTCGTCAAGCTGCACCTGTCCGCGGGAGGACGGCGGCTCGTCGCCAAGGTCCCCGGCGACCGCTATCCGCAGTTCCGGGGGAAGGAAGGCAGCAGCGTCCGGCTGTCCTGGAAGGAGGAGGATGTCCGAGTCCTCCGGGCCTGAAAGCCGCCCGGGGCTCCACGTCGAGGAGATCGTCGAGGCCGAGCAGGTCGTCGGCGAGCGGGCGCCCGAGGAGGTGGCGCTCGGCGAGAAGGAGCGGGCGGGCGCGCGGGGCCGCCGGGCGCTCACGACGGCCGCCTGGACGGCGCCCGGCGCCGTGTGGCTCCTCTTCTTCCTCTTTGCGCCCGTCCTCATGATCGTGCTCGTCAGCTTCTGGACCCGCACGGTGAGCGGGTTCGAAGCGGTCTGGACGCTCCAGAACTACGAGTTCCTCTTCGACTCGAACATCTACTGGGACCAGCTCTGGAACAGCTTCTGGCACTCGCTCGTGATCGTCGTGCTGGCGCTCGTCCTCGGCTTCCCGGTGGCCTACTTCCTCGCCATCAGCGTCACGAGCCTGCGCTACCAGATCGCGCTCTTCATCATCGCCCTCGCCCCGTTCTGGACGAGTTACCTCATTCGCGCCGTGGCCTGGATTCCGATGATGGGCCGGCAGGGCGCGCTGAACACCGCGCTCCAGGAGGTCGGCCTGATCGGCCAGCCGCTGGACATCCTCCTCTTCTCCGACTTCGCCGTCACGGTAGCGATGCTCCAGCTCTACATCCTCTTCATGATCGCGCCCATCTTCTTCATGCTGGCGCAGATCGACAGAAGCTCGCTCGAGGCGGCCCGGGACCTCGGCGCCAACGCGTTCAAGACGTTCCGCGAGGTCGTCTTGCCGCAGTCGATGCCGGGCATCGTCATCGGGTCGATCTTCGTCTTCATCCTCACCATGGGCGAGTTCGCAACCGTGCGGATCATCGGCGGGGGCACCGTCTCCTCGGTCGGGACGATCGTCCAGACCCAGGTCGCGTCGGTGCAGTTCCCGCAGGCCGCGGCCTCGGCGGTCTTCCTCGTCCTGGCGATGGTCCTCGGCGTCTTCGTCCTGCTCCGGTTCTCGAACCTCCGGGAGGACCTCTAGCGATGCGCCGCGGCCGCTGGACGAAGCGCATCCTGGCGGTCTACTTCGTCCTCTTCCTGCTGTTCCTGTACGGGCCGATGATCGTGATGGCCGCGCTCTCCTTCCAGGGGCCGCAGGGCGCGGTGACCTTTCCCATGCGCGGGCTCGGGTTCCACTGGTGGAACGAGCTCGTGAACGGCTCGCGCGCCGACACCATCCGCGAGACGGCGATCCGGTCGCTCGAGCTCTCGGTCGTGAGCGGCCTCGTCGTTGCCGTCCTCGCCTTCAGTCTGTCGATGGGCTATCGCCGGCGCTTCCGGCTCGACGGCGTGCTCTTCTACCTGATCATGCTCGCGCTCATGACGCCCGGGATCCTGCTCAGCCTCGGAACGTCGTTCTTCTGGCGCTTCATGGAGACGGAGACGAGCCTCTGGCAGACCGCGCTCGGGACGAACGTGGTCTGGGGGCTGCCGTTCGCCTTCCTCATCATGGTGGCGGTCTGGAACCGGTACGACAGCGGGGTGGAGGAGGCCTCGCGCGACCTGGGCGCGGGCGGTTTCCGCACGTTCCGGGAGGTGACCCTCCCCCTCGTCTGGACCGGGGTCTTGGGCGCCTTCCTCTTCGGGTTCACGCTCGCGTGGAACGAGTACGACCGCACCGCGCTCCTGGCGGCCGGCGACAACACGCTCCCGCTCGAGATCTTCGCCCTGACGGTGGGCTCGGTCATCCGTCCCGACCTCTACGCGCTCGGCACGGCGACGACCGCCGTCTCGCTGATCGGCGTCGGACTCTTCCTCTTCGTCGCGGCGATCGTCCTGCGACGGCGAGCCCGGTCGGTCGAGCCGCGCGAGGAGTACGGCGAGCTCGGGACCGACGGGACCGGCGTGCCGGCCGGCGCGCCGGCCTCGCGCTCCCGCTAGGACGCCCGTGAAGGTCGTGGTCGTCTCGACCGGCGGCACGATCGCCATGCGCCCCGACCCGGCCACCGGCAAGCTCGTCCCCGCGGTCAGCGGGGAGGAGCTCGTGGAGATGCTCCGCTGGCCGGAGGCGCCGCCCCTCGAGCTGGACGAGTTCGCCCGCGTGCCGAGCTTCGACATGCACGGCGACCTCGCGCTCGCGCTGGCCGACCGCGTGGCCGAGCAGTCCCGCCGTGACGAGGTCGCCGGCATCGTCGTCACGCACGGCACCGACACGATGGAGGAGTCGGTCTACACGGTCGACCGCCTGCACGACTCCGAGAAGCCGGTGGCCTTCACCGGGGCGCAGCGCGCCGCGGACGAGCCGGACACGGACGGGCCGCGGAACCTCCGAAGCGCGATTCGCGTGGCGTTTGCGGGTGAGTCCGCCGGTCGTGGGGCCGTGGTCGTCTTCGCGGGGGAGGTCCACGGCGCGCGCGAGGTGCGCAAGGTGCACACGAGCGCCCTCGAAGCCTTCGCCTCGCCGGGCTATGGGCCCCTCGGGCACGTCGACGGGGAGCGGGTGACCTACCGGCGGCGGCCCGACCGCGGCCCGCCGCTTCCGCATCCGGAGGGCGCGCTCCCGCAGGTCGACCTGATCCGCCTCCACGCCGGGAGCGACGACCGTTTCCTGCGCAGCTCGCTCGAGTCGGGCAGCCGCGCGATCGTTCTCGAGGCCACCGGCCGCGGCAATGCGAACGAGCGTGTGCTCCCCGGTGTCGAGGCGGCCGTCGCGGCCGGTGTCCCCGTCGTCATCTGCTCCCGCTGCCTCGCGGGGCGGGTGGAGCCGGTGTACGGGCGCGGGGGCGGCAAGGACCTGGCGGAGGCCGGCGCGCACTTCGCCGGCGACCTCGCCGGCCCGAAGGCGCGCGTCCTTCTCCAGCTCGTGCTCGCCGCCGGCGGGGACGTCTCGAAGGCCCTTGCTGCCGAGGCCGGATGAGCGTTAGGGTCGAAGTCAGACAAAAGGAGGTCAGCCATGTCCGTACTGATCAAGGGCGGTCGCATCATCACGGCCGCGGATGACTACTTCGGCGACGTCTACGCCGAGGGCGAGACGATCTCCCTGATCGGCGAGTCGCTCGACGTCGCCGCCGACAAGGTGATCGACGCTGCCGGGAAGTACGTGTTCCCCGGCGCGATCGACCCACACACTCACATCGAAATGTTCTTCGGTGGCACGACGACGTGCGACGACTTCACGTCGGGCACCGTCGCCGCCGCGTTCGGGGGGACGACGTCGCTCGTCGACTTCTGCATGCAGGCGCCGGGCACCCCGTTCCCCGAGGCGCTCGACAACTACTTCGAGAAGATCGAGCGCTGCAAGCCTGTCATCGACGTCGGCTTCCACATCGGCGTCACCGACATCGAGGGCGGCGGCGGCCTCGACGCGCTCGCGAAGCTGCCCGACGAGGGGATCACGTCATACAAGCTTTTCATGGCGTACAAGGGCGCCGTCATGGTGGACGACGAGACGCTCTTCAAGACGATGCAGGTCGCACGAGAGACGGGCGGCCTCGTGATGGTGCACGCCGAGAACGGCGATGCGATCGACGTGATCGTCAAGAACGCGGTCGCCGAGGGGAAGACGGATCCGATCTGGCACGCGCGGACGCGCCCGATGGAGACGGAGGCCGAGGCTACGAACCGGGCGGTCCAGCTGGCCCGCGTCGCCGGGTGCCAGCTCTACGTCGTCCACGTGTCGTGCCAGCCTGCGGTGGAGCCGATCGCCCTCGCGCGGGAAAAGGGCTGGGACGTCTGGGGCGAGACGTGCACGCAGTACCTCTTCGTCGACGAGAGCGCGCTGGAGAAGCCGGACTGGGAGGGTGCGAAGTACATCTACACGCCGCCGCCGCGTCCGAAGGAGCAGCAGGAGCACCTGTGGAAGGCCCTCGTCACGGACGACCTCTCGGTCGTCTCCACCGACCACTGCCCCTTCAACTGGCCGGAGCAGAAGGGGATCAACGGGCGCGAGTTCGAGAAGGTGCCGAACGGTGGCCCCGGCATAGAGAACCGCCTCCACATGCTGCACCACTTCGGTGTGCGCAACGGCCGCATCACGCTGAACCGGTTCGTCGAGCTGACGTCGACGAACGTCGCGAAGCGGTTCGGTCTCTACCCGCGCAAGGGGACCGTCGCCGTCGGGAGCGACGCGGATGTCGTCGTCTGGGACCCCGAGAAGCACCTGACGATCTCCGCGCAGACCCACCACACGAACGTCAACTACAACCTCTTCGAGGGGACCGAGGTGACGGGCGCCCCGGAGGTCGTGCTCGTCCGCGGCCAGGTGATCGTCGAGAACGACAAGCTCGTGGCCGAGCCCGGCGCCGGCCGCTTCGTGAAGCGCGCGCGCGTCGGCGAGAAGCTGCCCGCCGCCGGGAAGGAGGAGGCGGTCGCGGTATGACAGATCAGGAGGCTCGGGAGGTCTACGAGCGGGCGCAGCTCGGCGGGAGCGTCACGCTCGGCGAGCGCCCGGCCATCCTCGTGGTCGACTTCAGCTGCGGCTTCACC
>Ga0126313_10001101_pt1 | contig 13934 bp, 11 predicted proteins | sample Plot105A_FD_89954 | JGI IMG/M metagenome (GOLD analysis project Ga0126313, IMG submission 89954) | Serpentine soil microbial communities from UC McLaughlin Reserve, CA, USA - Plot105A | ecosystem: Environmental > Terrestrial > Soil > Grasslands | place: USA: UC McLaughlin Reserve, Lake County...
CCGCGGATCGCATGCCTGTGCTCGGCGCTCGAGAACTGGGCGCTCGAGCAGATCGGGTTCAGTTCGGAGCAGCTGACGAACGCCGCAATCAACTCGGCTCCTTCCGATCCGCTCGCGAACTACGACGTGATCTACAACACGACCCAGAACTACCCGACTGACACTCCGGCGAACGCCACGGTGCGCGCGCGCTATTCGGCGTTCTTCGCCGGGGGCGGCGGCTACGTCGGCGCGCGGACGAGCGGGGCCAACTTCCTCGTGACCAACGGGGCTGGGCAGTTCCGGGGCCTCGACATGGAGGCGCAGGGCGACGGGTCGAGCGGCGGGCGCGCGACCGAGCGGTTCGACCTCCTCTCTGAGGAGTTCGGGCGCGTCACCCCGGCGTTCCAGGAGGACGTGAGCGGGATCGTCCTCTGGGACAACCAGGCGGGTGCGAGCAGCCCCATCGTCGGGTCCTATCCCGAGCAGGACACGGGGTTGGTCGAGACGCCGGTCTGGTTCACGGACGTTCCACCCGAGGTCACGGTCGACGGCCGCCTCCCGGCGTCCGACTTCCTAGCGTCGGGCCATTGGCCGAACCCGGATCCCACGGCGGGCGGCTCGGCGATCATCGTCCACGGGCCCAACACCGCGAACACGGCTCGGATCACGCTGTTCGGGATCGACCCGCTCTTCCGGGCGCACCCCGAGCGCGACTTCCCCGCCGTGTCGGCGGGGTTCTACTGGGGCGACATGTAGGCGCCGGCCGAAAAGTCCATACATCGGCGAGGTCCTCCCATTGGCGGGCGGTCGTGGAGCTGCCAATAATTGTTTGCGCAATTACCTTTCGTAAGGAGGAGCAAGCGATATGGCAACCACAGCGATCGCCACGGCCGTTCCGACCGGCACCTGGAGGATCGATCCGGCTCATTCCAGCGTCGAGTTCTCGGTGAAGCACCTCGGAATCGCCACCGTGCGGGGCAAGTTCAACGAGTTCGACGGCACCCTCGAGATCGGCGACGACCTCGGTTCTGCGCGCGCGTACGGCACCGTCCAGACCGCGTCCGTGTACACGAACGAGGACCAGCGGGACAACCACCTGCGCTCAGAGGACTTCTTCCACGCCGAGGCACACCCCGAGCTGTCGTTCGTGTCCAGCGCGATCCGTCCGGTCGACGAGGAGACCTTCGAGATCGAGGGCGAGCTCACGATGCGAGGCGTAACCCGGCCGATCACGCTGAAGGCCGAGGTCCAGGGCACCGAGAGCGATCCCTGGGGCAACGAGCGGGTCGGGCTCGAGGTCACGGGCCAGCTGGGCCGCGGCGACTGGGGCATGACGTTCAACCAGGCGCTCGGCAGCGGGAACGTCCTTGTCTCGGACCGCGTCAAGCTCAGCCTCGACATCTCCGCGGTCAAGCAGGCACAGTAGCTTTCGTTCACACCATGGCTTCTCGGCCGGATCGATTGGACGGCGAGCTCACGCTCGACCGCATGCCCGATCCGGCCGAGGTGGTGGACGTGCTGCCGCTGGAGGGGTCTCGACCAGCCCGGCCGAGGCGCGCGAGCCGCATCGGCATGACTACCACGAGCTGATCTGGGTGCGGTCAGGGAGCGGGCACCACCTGATCGACGGCAGCCGCGTGCCGGCGCGCCCCGGAACCATCGCGTTGATCGGACGCGGCCAGGTGCACGTCTTCGAATGCGCCGAGGACGTGGACGGCGCAGTGGTGCGCTTCGGCGAGGAGCAGCTGTTCGGCGGGACGGAGCAACGCGTCGTGCCGGGCTGGCTGCTGGCCGGCAAGTGCGGGCGGACGGTTACGGTGCCCGCCGAGGAGACGGAGCGCCTCGACGCGGTGATCGAGGCGCTCCGCGCCGAGGTGGGCCGGTCGCGCGATGCGCAGAGCGTCGAGCTTCAGCGCCAGCTCGTCTCCGTGATCCTGCTCTGGATCGAGCGCTGGTACGACGCGGAGCGCAGCGAGGAGCACGCGGCGGACGAGGCGGACCAGGCGGACGTTCAGCTCCTGCGCCGCTTCGTCTCGCGGCTCGAGTCGGATTACGCCCGTCATCACGACGCCGCGTACTACGCCGACACGCTGGCGGTGCCCCCCGCCGTACTGTCGCGGTCTCTCACGCGCGCGACCGGGAGTTCCACGAAGGAGCTCGTCACGGACCGGGTGATGGTGGAGGCCGCCCGGCTGCTTCGCTTCAGCGACCTGACGGCGGGCCAGATCGCCCACCGGGTGGGCTTCTCGGATCCGCTCTACTTCTCGCGGGCGTTCAAGCGGCACCACGGCGAGTCGCCGACCGCCTATCGCGTCCGGGTCCGGGGAGGCGGCAAACTGAGCGCATGAGCGTTTCTTCGGCACTATCGGCTGCGACCCGACTCGGCCCGGTGCATCTGGCGGTGACGGACCTCGAGCGCTCGAGCGCCTTCTACGGCGAGGCGATCGGGCTTGGCGTGCAAGGCCGCGAGAACGGCGTTGCCGGCCTCGGCGCGGGCGGCGAGGCCCTGGTCGTCCTCCACGAGGAGCCCGCAGCGTCGCGGGCGGGCGATGGCCGGGCCGGGCTCTACCACTTCGCCCTCCTGCATCCCTCGCGGCTCGAGCTGGCGCGTGCCGCGCAACGCCTGGCCGTCACGAGCACGCCGATCCAGGGCGCCTCGGATCACAAGTTCTCGGAGGCGATCTACCTGCCGGACCCGGACGGCAACGGGATCGAGCTGTACGCCGATCGCCCGCGCGACCAGTGGCCCGATCCGCTCGAGGCGCTCCCGCCGGGCGGGCCGATGCCGCTCGACCTTCAGGGTCTGCTCGAGCTCGCCCGGGACGACGGGCCGGCCGGCCGCGCCGACCCGGGTCTCGTGGTGGGCCACATCCACCTGCACGTGGGCGGGCTCGAGGACGCGCTCGGCTTCTACCGCGACGTGATCGGCTTCGAACCGATGATCCTGACCCCGAGCGCGGCCTTCGTGTCGGCCGGCGGCTACCACCATCACCTCGGGCTCAACACCTGGCGCGGTGTAGGTGTGGCGGCTGCTCCGGTCGACGTCGTGGGCCTCCGCCGCTGGACCGTCGTGCTGCCGGACGACGGCGAGGTGGCGCGGGTTCGTGGCCGGGTGGAGGATGTCGGTCTCGAGCACGAGAACCGGAACGGTGGTTTCGTGGTGCGCGATCCCTGGGGCATCCCGCTGCTGGTGGCGGCTGAGGCGCCCTGACTCTCGCGAGCGAGATCGTCGGGCGCCGCCTGGGTCTGCCTCGCCCCGAGACGCGCGACCTGCTGGTGGAGCGCAACCTCGAGGTCCCCATGCCCGACGGAGTCGTGCTGCTCGCGGACCGCTATGCACCGCGCGCGGACCCGTCGCGCCCCACCGTGCTCGTACGCTCGCCCTACGGGCGCCGGGGTGTGTTCGGCTTGCTCTACGGCCGCTTGTTCGCCGAGCGGGGCTTCCAGGCGGTCGTGCAGAGCGTGCGCGGCACGTTCGGCTCGGGGGGAGAGTTCAACCCCTTCGACGAGCGCGCCGACGGGCTGGCGACGATCGCCTGGCTCGAGAAACAGCCGTGGTACGAGGGACGCCTGGGGATGACCGGCAGCAGTTACCTCGGGCTGACGCAGTGGGCGGTGGCGCGCGACGCCGGCGAGTCCCTTGACGCCCTCACGCCGTCGGTCACGGCCTCGCAGTTCCACAGCCAGGCCTACGGGGGCGGCAGCATCGCGCTGGCCACGGCGCTCTCGTGGGTCGTGATCGTGGCTGCCCAGGAGAGGCGCTTCGCCATGTTGCGGATGCTCCTCGGCCTGCGCCGGCTGCCCCCGTTGCTCGACAGCCTGCCGTTGGGAGAGCTCGACGCCCTGACCACCGGTCGCCCGCTCGGCTTCTACGCCGAGTGGCTCAGTCACAGCGCGGCCGACGACCCTTACTGGGTGGCGCGTGACTACTCGGTGGGGGTCGGCGAAGTGAACGCTCCCGTGCAGCTCGTGGGCGGCTGGTACGACATCTTCCTGCCCTGGATGCTGGAGGATCACGCCACGCTGGTCGCCGCGGGCCGCGCACCCCAGTTGGTGGTCGGCCCGTGGACCCACAGCTCGCCCGGGCTGCTCGTCGCGACCATGCGCGAGGGGCTCGGCTGGCTGCGCGCGCACCTGCTCGGCGATCGCCGCCTGTTGCACGACGCGCCGGTGCGCGTGTTTGTCGGGGGCGCCGCTCTGGAGTGGCGCGAGCTGGAGGCGTGGCCGCCGCCCGAGTCGCATCCGCTGCGACTCCACCTCCATGCGGGTGGTGGACTCGGGGCGGCCGTCCCGCGCGACTCCCCGCCGGACCGCTACCGCTACGAGCCGGCGTCGCCGACGCCGTCGTTCGGCGGGCCGGTCCTGCTCGAGCGGGCGCCGGTGGTCGACAACCGTCCGCTCGAGGCGCGATCGGACGTGCTCACGTACACGAGCGAGCCGCTCGAGGCGGATCTGGACGTGATCGGGCCGGTGACGGTCGAGCTCCAGGCCCGCTCGAGTCTCGACTACTTCGACCTCTTCGCCCGGGTCTGCGACGTCCACCCGTCGGGCCTGTCGCTCAACGTGTGCGACGCGCTGGAGCGGGTCGCGCCCGGCGGATCGTCGGAGACAGGGGCCGACGGGGTGACCAGCGTTGGCTTCACGCTGTGGCCCACGGCACACCGCTTCGCGGCCGGCCATCGCCTGCGCCTCCAGGTCTCGAGCGGCGCGCACCCGCGCTACGCGCGGAACCCCGGCACGGGCGAGGATCCGGCCACCGCCTCGCGGCTCCTCGCCGCCGACCAGGAGGTGTTCCACGATCCGGGCCACGCGTCCGCCCTGACGTTGTCCGTCGTGGACGGCGTCTCGTGAGCGCGGTTGGCCTGGGGCTGGCGGCGCTGGGGCGCCCCGGCTACCTGAACCTCGGCCACGGCGACGACCTCGACGCGGCCCGCACGGTCGCGGGGCTCGAGCGCCGCTGCCACGACGTGCTCGACGCCGCCTACGAGGAGGGCGTGCGCCACCTCGACGCGGCCCGCTCGTACGGGCGCGCCGAGGAGTTCCTGGCCTCCTGGCTGGAGGCGCGCGGCATCGGGCCGGGGGCGGTCACGGTCAGCTCCAAGTGGGGCTACACCTATACGGCCGACTGGCGGGTCGACGCCGATCCGCCCGAGGTCAAGGACCTCTCGCTCGACACGCTCCGGCGCCAGCTCGCCGAGACGCGGTCATGGCTCGGGCCCTGGCTCTCGCTCTACCAGATCCACTCGGCCACCGTCTCGAGCGGCGTGCTCGACGACGCCGGGGTGCTGGAGGAGCTCGCGTGGCTGCGAGACGGCGGCGTGCTCGTCGGCCTCACCGTGACCGGGACCGATCAGTCCGAGACCATCGACCTGGCGCTCGAGCGCGGCGGATTCGACTCCGTCCAGGCCACCTACAACCTGCTCGAGCGCTCGGCCGGGCCCGCGCTGGAGCGCGCCCACGCCGCCGGCCTGCGGGTGATGGTGAAGGAGGCGGTCGCGAACGGGCGACTCACCCCGCGAGGGGGCTGCGCGCCACTGGAGGCCGTGGCGGAGCGGCTCGGCGCCACCAGCGACGCCGTCGCGTTGGCGGCCGTGCGCTCGCGGCCGTGGGTCGACGTCGTCCTGAGCGGCGCCGCCACGGCCGAGCAGCTGCGCAGCAACCTCGCGGCGCTGGAGGTGCGATGGTCCGCCGAGCTCGACGACGAGCTGGCCGGGCTGGCGGAGCCGGGCGAGGCCTACTGGGCCACGCGCTCCGGGTTGTCCTGGACCTGACCTCGTTCAGGACCCGAACGACAGCCACGTGCCGCCCACCGGCTGCTGGCCCACGCCCGGGCGGCCGTAGTCGCAGACCCCGTCCGGGAAGACGGCGTGGAGCCGCGCCTGCTGCTCCGGGGTGAGTGGGCCGTACTCGCTCGGGTCGACGGGACGGAGTCGGCACTTGATGGCGAGCGACGAGAGCGGCTGTCCCGCTCGCATTCGAGGCGTGCTTGCCGGCGGGTAGAGCTGGGTGCAGGGACCGGTTGCCTCGATCTCGGCGGGATCGTTAATACGCTCCCCGGCTGCGGTCCAGCAGGCGTCCACCGCCTGGGCCGGCTTCGCCGCGATCACCTTCCTCGGGAGCGCGCGGCGGGAGTGGTCGGCCACGAGCGCGTCGAGCCAGTCGGCCATCAACTCGCGCGCCGCAGTGGTCATGGGGGCGACGCCACCGCCGGCCGCGCGCCACATCACCTGGTTGGCGGCCGTGCCGGTCGCCTGCCGCAGGCGCTCCCGAACGATGTAGGAGTGGATGTAGGTGTGGATGTCGATCTGCGGGAAGTCGCTGTAGGGGCGCACGTCGAGGATCGGGACCCGGGGCAGCCCACCCGCCCCGGAGTTGACCCGCCCGGTCCGGTAGGCGATCGCGAGCGCGGCCGGATCGGCCACGGCTCGCTCGGGACGAGGATGGCCGTCGTTGTCGTAGCCGCCGATTCTCTCGTTCAGGTCGAGGAACTGGTCGGCCGTGATCGCGCCCTCCTGGAGCGCCTTGAGCCCGTACTGCACCCCGACGTTGTCGAGCGTTCGGCGCGCGAAGCCGGTTGCGGGGTCGCGGCCCCAGATGTTCACGTTGCTGTCCCAGGTCGTGCAGCGGGCGCCCGTCGGGTTCGTGACAGCGTTGTAGACCAGGTTCGCCGGAACCGCTGGATCGCAGCCGATGTCGGCCACGATCACGTCGGCGAACGCCAGGTCCCAGGCGAGGCAGGACAGGATGTTGCGATAGCCGTTGATCGCCTGGCGCTGAGCCGGAGTGAGGGCGGAGCCCGGACCGTTGAAGTAGTGGTTCAGCAGGCGACAGTCCACCAGCTCGCCCAACTGGGCGTCCTGGAAGGTGAGCGCGGGGACGATCCCGTCGAGCAGGCCCGGGTAGTTGTGGGCGATCGAAAGCTGCTGGATAGCGCCGCCGGAGCCGCCCCAGCCCATCGTCCAGACCGGCGCCGCGCGCAGGCTCTCGACGATCCGCTCCTTGACCATCATGGTCGTCTCCGCCGAGAGCACCTCGTTGCAGGCCGTCTGGAAGGTGTTGAGGCTCGCGCTGGCCTTCGCGTAGCCCCGCGAGAGCACCGCGCCGTCGAGGACCACGCCCTGACCGAGGGTTCCCTGGTGATAGCCGGTGCCGCAGCCGCCGCCGTACTCGTAGACGAGGCGGTGATTCCAGCCATTGCCGGCCTCGCCGCCCGCGGCGAGCACCGCCCAGCGGTAGATCGCACGGTCGATCGTGCCCGTCTCCACGCGCACCACGTAATCGACCGTCTCGCCCGAGCGGGTCGTGGTCTGGGCGAGATCGGCTGGGCGCGAGGTCGGGTCCGCCATCGGCTTGAAGCCGCCAGTCTCGGTCGAGCGGTAGAAGAACTCGGTCCGCCGAGGGGCGGAGCAGTCGGCGTCCACGGCTGGGCCGAGCTCCGTCTTCGCCGTCTCGCAGATGAACGGCGTCTGGTGCGGGCCCGAGAACACCGGGCCGGTGATCGGGAAGTTGCGCAGCGTGAGGTCGTCCAAGCGCTTCGAGTGGTCCTTCGAGCGTTGGGACTCGACGGCCTCGATCGTGTTGCGGCCGACCGTGAGCCCGTCCACCAGGCCCACGAGTCGCCGCGGCCGCGCCGGGTCGGGGTCGAAGGCCGCGGTCACGTCAGCGCCGTTCCGCTTGATGCGGAGATCTTCGATCGAGACCTTGCGGGGGACGTCGACGGCCAGCAGGACGTCGCCGCCCGTGACGCGGGCCGGGTCCGCCGAGAGGGAGGCGATGTCGACCTTGCCGTGGTAGGGCTCGCGGGCGGCCGCCGGTGGGCCGAGGGCCATTGCCGCCGTGGCCGCCGACACCAGCACGAACACCAGCTTGCGCATGCCTCTCCTCGCTCTCCCTCAGTGGGCTTTCCGCGCTCGGGCGGCTGGGAGCCTACCCCCAAGCCGCCGGGTGGGGGCGAGGTTGGCGCGGCGGCGCCTTCTCAGCGCATGGAGGCACTCGAGGAGCTCGCCGTGGCGCTGCGTGGCCGCCTGATCGAGCGGGCGCGCTCGGGGGAGGCCTCGGGGGCGGGGCTCGAGGCGGAGGTGCGGAAGCTGGTGGAACGCGAGGCTGCGCCGCTCCCGGAGGAGGATCGGGCGGCGCTGTGCGCGCGGGTGGTCCTGCTCGCCCGCGGACTCGGTCCGTTGGAGCCGCTGCTGTCCGACCCGCTCGTGGACGAGGTCATGGTCAACGGACCGGGGGAGGTCTACGTGGAGCGTCGTGGCCGCCTGGCGCGAACCGGAGTGGCGTTCGCGGGCGAGGCCGAGCTGATGCACGCGATCGAGCGGATACTGGCGCCGCTCGGCCGACGCGTCGACGAGGCCTCGCCTCTCTGCGACGCCCGGCTACCGGACGGCTCTCGCGTGCACGTGGTGATCCCGCCGCTCTCGCTGTCGGGACCCTGCCTGACGATCAGACGCTTCCGACGCGAAGGATTCTCGCTGCGCGACCTGGTCGCGCGCGGCACGCTGGCGCCCGAGCTGGCCGAGTTCCTGGCGCTCTGCGTGGCGGCGCGGGCCTCGTTGCTCGTGAGCGGCGGCACGGGCTCGGGGAAGACGACTACGTTGAACGCGCTCTCGGGGGCGATCCCGGGAGAGGAGCGCATCGTGACGATCGAGGACGCCGCGGAGCTGCGCCTGCGTCAGCGACACGTGGTGCGGCTCGAAGCACGGCCGGCCAGCCTCGAGGGCCGCGGCGAGGTGACGATCCGCACCCTCGTGCGAAATGCACTGCGCATGCGCCCCGATCGGATCGTCGTCGGCGAGGTCCGCGGGGCCGAGGCGCTCGACATGCTGCAGGCTTTGAATACCGGCCACGACGGCTCCCTCACCACCGTCCACGCAAACTCGCCGGGGGACGCGCTGCGCCGCGTTGAGACACTCGCTCTGATGGCAGGCGTCGGCCTGCCGCACGGCGCCGTCCGCGAGCAGGTGGCGAGCGCGCTCGACATGGTGGTGCACCAAGCGCGGCGCCCGGACGGCTCGCGCGTCATCGAGTCGGTCAGCGAGGTGGTGCAGGCGGCCGGCGGAATCGGCACCCGCGAGCTGTACAGGCGCGGAGGCCGGCTCTTGCCGCCCGCGGACGGCACGCTGGCGGCGAGGCTGGCGGCGCTGCGGGGCGGGGGAGCGCGCGTGGAGCCGGCCAGGGATCTCGAGCGCCTGCAGGCGGCGGAGGCTTCGGAGCCGTCGCCTGGGGCTGGGACTCCCCAACGCGCAGACGAGGCCGATGGCCCGCCCGAGTCGAGGGAGTCCGCTTGAGCGCGGCTTCCGCTATCGCGTTCTTCGCCGGCGTGGCGGGCGCTGTCGGCGTACTCGAGCTCTGCTGCCGCGTCCCAACCTGGCTCTCCCGGAGCGGTCCTGCGCTCGTGCGCGGCCTGGCGGGTCTCGCGGACGTGCTGGTCCGAACCGGTCGCGAGGGGAGGGATCCGGGAGCCGTCGAGCGCCGAAGGCTGCTGCTGGCCGGCGCGCTCGTTGCGTTCCTCGGTGGATTGGCGGTGGCCGGACCGTTGCCCGGACTTTGCCTGGCGGCCGGCGGCCCGTGGCTCGTCTCGCGCGCGCTGCGTGCGCGACGCGAGCGTTACCGGCGCGCGGTCGACGGCGGGGCGGCGCAGATGGCGGTCGCGATCGCCGATGCCCTGGGGGGCGGCCACTCACTGCGCGGCGCGCTCGAGGAGGCCGCCGGCTCGGTGGACGGGGCGGCGGGACACGAGCTGCTACGAGCCGGCGCCGAGCTCGCTGCCGGTGCGACCACCGAGGGCGCGCTCGAGTCCATGCGCGCACGGGTTCGCTCGCCACGAGTCGACGCGATCGTTGCCGCGTGCCTGCTCCAGCACCGTGCCGGCGGCGACCTCGCACGCCTGCTTCGCCACAGCGCCCGCTCGATGGAGGAGCAGGCTCGCCTCGAGGCCGAGCTGCGGGCAGCAACCGCCCAGGCCCGCTTCACCGGACTGCTGGTCGCGCTCTTACCCCTCGGCGGCGCCCTGCTCGCGGAGCTCGCAAGCCCGGGCTGGTTCGCCAGCCTCTGGAGATCGTTTCTGACCGCGTGGCTCGTCGGGATCGCGCTGATCCTGCAGCTCGTGGCTGCGGTCGCGATGCGAAGGCTCGGGCGAGTGCGGTGGTGAGCGTTGCGCGGTCCTGCAGGCCGTCGCCGGCTGTCCCGATGCGAAGGCTCGGACGGGTGCGGTCGTGAGCTTCGCCGCCCCGCTCGCCTTCGCCGCCGGCGCGCTGGGTGCGCTCGGCCTCGGGCTGCTTGTCGGTCCGCTCGCCCCTCGTTCTCGAACGGTGCGCGGGACGCGCCTCCTCCGCGCGCTCGCGGCGGTTGGGGGCCGGCTGCGCTCCGGCGCCCCGGCACCGCGGGACCTCGCCGCAAGGATCGCGGCCGCCGGCCAACCGGCCGGACTCGGCGCACGGGAGCTGATGGCCGCAAAGATCGCAGCGGCTCTCGCGGTCGCCGCCGCAGGGATGCTGGTCGCCACCGCCGCGCCCGGACGGCTCGGGCCCCTGATCGCGGTCTTGGCGCCCCCAGCCGGCTTCCTCTCTCCAGATCTCTGGCTGGCGCGACTGGCCGCCGCACGGGCGCGCCGGGTCCGGCGCGAGCTCCCGACCCTGCTCGACCTCCTGCGCGTGACCGTGGAGGCCGGCAGCTCGCTCGGCGAGGCGCTGCGTTCGGTCGGCGAGCGAGCGGAAGGTCCCCTGGCGTCCGAGTGGCAGGCGATCGGCCGCCAGGTGGCGCTCGGCGTGCCGCTCTCCGCCGCGCTCGCCGGCATGGTCGAACGCGTCCCGCTCACCGAGGTGCGCGCGCTCGTCGCCGCCCTCGACCGTGCCCGCCGCCATGGCGCCCCGCTCGCCGAGACGCTGGCGGCCCAGGCCCGGGACGCGCGCTTCGCCCTGGCACGGCGCGTGCGCGAAGACGCGGCCCGAGCCGGGCCAAAGATGCAGCTGGTCGTCGCGCTGCTCCTCGTGCCATCGGTTCTGTTGCTGGTGGCGGCCGCGTTGGCGGCGGCGCTCCTTGGCTCGGGAGGACAGGTGGTGCCCGTGTAACGGCGGCCCGAGCAGCAGCGGGCGCGGCCCGAGCAGCAGCGGCGAGCGCTTCCGGCGTTCGGGTTGGCGTACGTGGGACGGCTGGGTGGGGAGTGCGGTGTGCGGACGGGGGATGGGCTGGGTGAGGAGCGGGCGCTGGTCACCTCACCGGGAAGCGTGCGCGTCCTGAAGTGGTCCGGGAACGGTGTCGTGGTCGAAGATGGCTGGCCGTCGCCCTCCTTCGCCGGTCGAAATTCGTCTCCCCGACAGCGGAGACCCCGTGCGGGTTTGCACCACTCGCCGCCCAGGGGTCGATCCCCTGCCCGCTGCAACGTCACTTGCAGCGCGATCCCAGTCCCGCGATCGCGGGGCACGCGCCCCACCGCTCTGCGCCCGCTCTGGAATGCGGAAACCCGATCCGGCACCCGGCCCTTTCAGCTCGCTCGGACGGAAAGGTGGGACAGGGTGTTGAAAAGTGGGATGAAGTGGGCTACGGTGGCGCCAGCAAACGACCGGAGTGGCGGGGCTCCTCCCACTCCGCCACTCCGGTCTCGAACCTTCGCGGGGACAATGAGCTTTGGCGTTTCGAGGCCACTTCGAGCACTCGCTGGACGCGAAGAACCGGCTGAGCATCCCGGCCCGGTTCAGGGCCGCCTTCTCGGGGGGAGTGGTTCTCGCCAAGGATCCCGAGCCCTGCGTGGCGGTCTGGACCCCCGCGACTCACGAGGCGATCATCGAGCGCGCGCTCGGCGACCTGAATCCGATGGGCTCCGAGTACCGCAAGCTCTCGCGCTTCTACCAGGGCAACTCCTTCGAGATCGAGCTGGACGCCTCCGGACGGGTCACACTGCCGCCGCCCCTCGTCGGGCACGCAGGGATCGAAAAGGAGGTGGTGGTGGTCGGCGTGGGTGACCATCTGGAGGTGTGGGGGAGAGAGCGTTGGCGGACGCAGCAGGACGCATTGGACGCCGAGATCGGGGAGGTGACCGAGCGGCTTGGCAATCCTTCTTGACATGAGTCGCACGCATGTGCCCGTGCTCGCGGGCGAGCTGATCGATCTGACGGTTCCCAGCGCCGGCGAGATCGCCGTCGATTGCACCTTCGGCGCGGGCGGCCATGCCCGGCTGATCGCCGATCGGCTGGGGCCGAGGGGGACGCTCGTGTGCATCGATCGCGACCCCGCGGCCGAGGAGCGGTTTGACGAGTTCGCTCGTGAGGCCCCGTGCGACACCCGCTTCCTGCGCATGGACTACGCCGACGGTCTTTCCCTCCTCAGCGACGAGGACCTCCGGGCCGACCTCGTCTACCTCGATCTCGGGATCTCGTCGATGCAGGTGGACGCGCGCGAGCGCGGCTTCTCCTACTCGTACGACGCGCCGCTCGACATGCGCATGGACCCCGAGCAAGCGCTCGACGCGCGGGCGATCGTCAACGGCTGGGACGAGCGGCAGCTCGCCCACCTCTTCCGCCGCTTCGGAGAAGATCCGAATGCTCGCCGCATCGCTCGCGAGATCGTGAGGCGGCGAAGGCGAGCCCCGATCGACACCACCGGTGAGCTCGTCGCCGCGATCGAGGGAGCCCTCCCCGCCGCAGTGCGGCGGAGCTTCGGCGGCGGGCATCCCGCAAAGCGAGTTTTCCAGGCAGTGCGGATTGCCGTGAACGCGGAGCTCGACTCGCTCGACCGGGCGCTGCCGCTCGCCTGGGAGCTGCTGCGCGATGACGGCCGGCTGGCGGCGATCTCCTTCCACTCCCTCGAGGATCGGCGGGTCAAGCGCTTCCTGGCGGAGAGGGCGCGCGGCTGCGTATGCCCACCCGACTTCCCGGTCTGCGTCTGCGGCCACCAGCCCGAGGCCGACCTGCTCACCGGGCGCGCCATCGCGCCCACTCCGGGCGAGGTCGCGCAGAATCCGCGCGCGAAGTCGGGGCGCCTGCGCGCCGCTCGCAAGCTGCCTGCGGGGGAGACCCGCTCGTAGTGGCACTTCCGGCAAGTCCGCACCGTTCACGGACTCACCGGAGGCACCGCTAGTGGGGCGCGCGGCGACGGCGGCCGCCGCGCGCCCGACGCGGGCGGCGCCCCCGACGCGCGGCGCGAACGACGGGGGCGCCGCGGCGTCCGGCGAGCATGCCCGTCGCGGCGCGCCTCGCGCCGGCCGGGTCCGGGTTGCCGGGCGCCGGCCCTCCCATCGGACCCGCTCTCGCAGGCCCCCCGCCGCGGCCGCCATCTGGGCCGCGGTGGCCGTTCCGGTTCGGCTGCTGAACGCCCCCTTCGCCCGCTCCCTGAGGGTCCGAACCGCCAGAGTTCTGGACGCGCTCCTTTCGGGGCGCGGCTGGATCGCGCTGATCGGGGTGCTCCTCGCCGGGATCGTCTTCTTCAACGTCGATCTGCTCCAGATGAACCGGGACATTGCCCGCGATGCGGAGCGAGCGTCGACGCTGAACCGAGAGAACGCGCGTCTGCGGCTGGATTTCGCCCGTCTGGCGTCGAGTGAGCGGATCCAGGAGGCCGCCGCGGGACTCGGGCTCGTGCTGCCGGCTCCCGGAGAGGTTCGCTACCTGAAGGCCCGGCCGACCGTGGACGCCCGCCGCGCCGCCAAGCGCATCACAGAGCCCGACGCCACGCTTGTGCCGCCCGCCCCGGTGCCGACTGCGCCCACGTCTGCCCTGCCGCAAACCACGAGCACAACCCCGCCCGCCACCAACACACCCCCGGCGACCACCACGCCGTCCACGGGCGCCGCTACCCCACCCGCGACGACCACGCCGGACGGCACGGCCACCCCGCAGGCAACGGCTCCCGGCGTTGTCCCGCAGGCGACGACCGGACAGACTACCACGCCCACCACCGGACAGACCGTCCCGCCCGCCACCGGCCAGACGACCCCGCCGACGACCGGCCAGACC
>Ga0126313_10001102_pt1 | contig 13934 bp, 18 predicted proteins | sample Plot105A_FD_89954 | JGI IMG/M metagenome (GOLD analysis project Ga0126313, IMG submission 89954) | Serpentine soil microbial communities from UC McLaughlin Reserve, CA, USA - Plot105A | ecosystem: Environmental > Terrestrial > Soil > Grasslands | place: USA: UC McLaughlin Reserve, Lake County...
ACCAACTATCTGCGGCCCGACGAAATGCACACCGCGTTCAACTTCCCGTACATGAAGGCGGCCTGGAACGCGGCTGCGCTGCGGCAGGTGATCGACGCAACGCTCGGTCAGTTCGTGCCCATCGGCGTCCCCGCCACCTGGGTCACCTCTAGCCATGATGAAACCCGGCTCGTCACTCGCTACGGCCGCAAGACCACATCGTCATCACACATCTCCGACGGTCAAGGCGAGACCTCCGATCCAGCTCTTGGCACCCAGCGGTCTCGCGCCTCCGCCCTTCTTACGCTGGCTCTTCCCGGCAGCGCCTACATCTACCAAGGTGAGGAGCTCGGACTGCCCAATGTGGACGACCTCCCAGACCACGTTCTTCAGGACCCGGTGTTCAAGCGGACCAACGGTGAGACTCGCGGCCGGGATGGCTGTCGCGTGCCGCTCCCCTGGGAGGGCACCAAACCCCCCTACGGCTTCTCCCGCGCTCCGAGCGGCGCCGAACCTTGGCTGCCACAGCCCCGGAACTGGGCACCGTTGAGCGTCGAGGCTCAGCTGGCCGACCCCGAGTCAACACTGTTATTGCACCGCGCCGCCCTCCGGCTCCGCCACCAGGTGCCAGGCCTGCTTGGTGAGGATTTTCGTTGGCGCGACTCAGCCGATGGCGTGCTCGACTTCGAACGCGGGCCCGACTTTCGCTGCGTGGTCAACATCTCCGGGAAGCCGCTTGCGCTCATTTCTGGCTGGGTGCCGCTGCTGTCCTCCGCATCGCTGTCAAACGGCTCCCTGCCGCACGACGCTGCCGTTTGGCTTCAAGCACGACAGGACTCATCCGATGGCGTCTGACAACCATCTTCGAAACTTGCCGAGGCGCTCACCAGTGAAGCAAAGAGACTATAAAGAAGGGTGAATGGAGCAGCACGAATACGCGAGATTGGTAGAGTACTCGCTGCACGATGAGCCTTTATCCGCGAACACTTATACCGAGAGCCACCTGCATTTCGCCTATGTGCTACAGACCGAGAATAGGCGCATTGTACTGGAGGGAACCACGCTATTAGCTGCACTCAACGAGATTGGTCGCGATGGATGGATCGTATATGAAGTTGTTCATCCAGATCAGCCGCATAGCGTCCGATCACCTATGAGCGAAGGTGATCTCCATGCGTTCGAACGAACGCACGGTTGGCGGCCGAGGATGGGTCTCCTGGGTGGACTCAGGTCAGTGCGCCGCATGCTGTAGAGCGATCGAGCATTTCCTTACCAGTCTGCGAATCTCGTAAGCGCGCCATCGAGATACGAGACCTGACGCAGCAACGTATGCGCCTCGGAAGGACATCCGGAATCAGCTGGACTCGCTTTCGGCTTTCTTGGGCCTTGTACAGTCGGTACGTCGCAGGCCACCCTGTGGACACCGCGGAGGGTCAGGAGCTCGGCTCTGTGCTCAGAAGACCAACGAGGATCACGCGGCAAGCCGTCCGCACATCTGCCCAAGCCAGGACCGGTGGGGGCACTGATCTCCTCAAATGATCAAGCTGGTGGCCACCTTGAGCTGATCATGATCGATCAGCCACCGGACGCTGTCCAGCACCGCCGCCTCAGGTTCGAAGGCCGGAGCGTAGCTGAGCACCGTGCGCGCCTTGTCGATCGAGGCGAACTGGCTACGCGACAGGTGCTGCCAGCTGGAGTCGGCGTACTCCGGGGTGATGGCTGACCGAAACTCAGCCCAGCTCACCGAGCGCGTTTGAGCGGTCTGCCCGAACCAGCCGGCAGCGATCGCCAGGAAACCGCGGACAGTCAGGGCCGACGGCGCCACCACATTGAAGGACTCCCCCGCCGCCACGTCAAGGTGCTCCACCGCCAGCTGGAAGGCGTGCGCCACGTCGTCGGCGTGGACGTGGTGCATCAGTTCGGCGCCAAGGCCCGGGACGGCGATCTCGCGGCCGGCGGAGAGGGCGTACCAAACGTCCGGGTCGAGATTTCCCAGTGGCCCGATCGGCGGCCAGCCCGGGCCGCTGATGTGGCCAGGCTGCAGCACCGTGGTGGCCAGACCACCTGATCCGGTCTCAGCGGCCAGGAGCTCGGCGATGGCGGCCTTCTGGGTGCCGTACTCGCCGAACGGCGGCGAGGTGTCGTCCTCGCGCATGGGCTGCTTGAGGCTCGGCCCGTAGCGCCAGATAGACCCACAGTGGATCAGGTGCCCGCTCCATCCGCGCAGTGCCTCCACCAGGGCGCTCGCCGAGTGCGGCGTGAAGCAGATCATGTCCACTACCACGTCCGCGTCGAGCGCGGCGACCCGCTTCCCGAACGTCCCGGCGGCGTCCTCGGCCGATCGGTCCACCGCGATCTGCTCGACCTCTGACCACGCCTCGTCGTCGACGTAGGGGGTGCGGACGCCGCGGGTCAGGTTCACCACCTCATGTCCCGTGCGGACCAACCGCGGAACCAGGAAGCTGCCGACGTGACCGCTGCCGCCAATCACCACGATGCGCATAGTTCCCGACCCTAACTGCCGACGGACGGTGAACGTACTAGCCTCCGTTCATCCGCTGTCACTGAGGAGGATGCAGCTCGATCCGCGCTGCGCCGCCTCAGCCGGCATTCGTTCCGACGTCCGCGGTCCTGTTGGCTGCACGCTGATCAGTCACCGATTTTTCAGCGGCAGAACTCGAGAGAAGTGGGTTCACCCAGCCGCGCTCGGGATCCACATCCACGAACAGCGCCTTGACCAACAGACTGGCTGGGACCGCCAGCAGAGCGCCGACACCGCCCAAGACCGAGGTCCACACGACCAGGGATAGGAAGCTCAGGGTGCCGGACAGGCCAACCGTATTGCCGACAACGCGAGGCTGGATGACGCTCTGCAGGATCACATTGATCACGGTGTAGATGACGACCACCGCAAGCGCAGTCCCGACGTCGTGATCGAGCAGCGCGATGATCGTCGGTGGAAGCAGCCCGATCAGGAAGCCGACGTTCGGAATGTAGTTCGTAACGAAGGCCAGCAGTCCCCACAGCCAGGCGAAGCGAATGTCGAGGATCACCAAGCCGACGACGTCCAGCAGCGCGACCACCGCACCGAAGACAGTGGCCACGGCGAGATAGCGGCGACTGCCATGAGCGAAGATCACAAAGGCGGCGGCCAGTCTTTGACCGGCCGGAGAGATCCGGGCTAGATTGGAAGTGAACGTCCCTGCGTCGGTCACGGTGAAGAACAGCAGCAAGACAAGGAAGGAGACGCTGCTGAGGATGCCCGCGACGCCACCAAGGAGTTCGGTGGCGAGATCGATCAACTTGCCCGGACTGGCCTGGGCGATAAGGGCCTGAACCTCGCTCGTGTCGAACCCAGCGTTCTCCAGCAACTCGTTGACGTTGCCCAAGAAGGCCTGGAACTGCGGTGCGTAGTCCTGCAGCAGTCCGGCCAGCTGAACCCCGGAGATGGCCAAGATGAAGAGCAGAGCGGCCACGATCGCGTACACCGCGATAAGGCTCAACACAGTTCCCACCCAGCCGGGCAATCCACGCCGAGCGGGTAGCCGGCGCAAGGGCTGAACCGTGATAGACAAGACCAGACCCAGGAACACCGGTGCGAACACGTCGGAGAACGCCCGCACGCCCAGGGCGGCCACCAAGGCGCCCGCGATACCGAGAATGATCAGCAGACCACGCGGTAGCAGGTGCTGGGAAACGTTGTCGCTACCGCCCGGGCGGCCGACTTCAAGGTGTTCAGACACGTCCCGCATTCTGTCGGGAGCATGACCCCACGTCCAGCCGAAGAACCGCGCATGATGCGCTAGCACTGCATTGGATCTGGCGGTGGCGTTGCCGCACTGCTAGCGGCAGCGCAACGGAAAGGCCAACTGGTCCTTTTGGCCAGAGCAGGAAGGGCAGAAAGGCAAGAAGATCACATGACGCTGACCGGATAGCACCCTTGTGAACAGGGGAAGACCTGCCTCAGGCCGCTGATGCACCGATGGCAGCATGACCGTCACGGAGCCGTGGGCCCGCCATGCGCTGGCTTCGACAGCAGCTCGTGTCGACTACTTCTTGCATGAGACAAGGGTACAGATTTACATGCCATATCGAATGCTCACCGTCCGACAGCGAGCACAGATCTGGGTGGGAGGGCCCGAGATCAGACAACCAGAGCTTCTATTCGAATCCGACACGATGCTCATCGAGGCGCCGAACTGGTCTCTCGACGGCGCCTTTCTGTTCGTCAACGGGCGCGGTCGTCTCTGGCGTCTCGATGTCGGTTCGCGGGAGCGGGGCCTGGCCCGTGTCGACTTCGAGGGCCTCCCCGAACTCAACAACGACCATGTGCTCGATCCCAACGGTGAACACATCTATATGTCTGCGATCGATGGGCACATCTATCGAGGCCACCTTGATGGCGGACCTGTCGATCGGGTCTCGCCGGACGATGGCTATTGGCACTTTCTTCACGGAGTCTCTCCGGACGGATCACGCCTTGCCTATGTCCAAATTGGCGAACTTGCCGATCCCGGGAAGCTTGCACTGCTGGATCCGCCTGGTCCACCGGTCGTCGTTGACACCGGAGAAGGACATCTTGACGGACCGGAATGGTCGCCCGACGGCAAGTGGATCTACTTCAACACCGAGAGTTTCACAGATGACACCGGCCACGCTCAGCTCGCGCGCATCCCGGACGCGGGCGGACCGGTTGAGCGGCTCGTCACCAGCGACACCGTCGATTGGTTCCCGCATATCTCACCCGACTTTCAAGCGGCCGCCTACATCGCCTTCCCTGCGGGGACACGTGGGCATCCTGCCGATCTTGATGTCGAGGTGCGCGTAGTCCCGGCGTCGAACTGGTCGAGGCCCATCCAGCGCTACCCACTGTTCGGCGGTCAGGGGACGATCAACGTGAATAGCTGGTCACCGGACAGCACTCGATTCGCCTTCGTCGCATACCCGATCGGATGACAACGCACTACCCATAGATCCGTCAGGGGGCCGTTGCAAGTGTGCTGTTACTTCTTCAGGCGCTTCTGAGCTTTCCGTCCTGCCTTGGCTGCGGCCTTGCCCGGCTTCGATCGCCTGAGCTGCTTACTGGTGTCTCGCGCCGTGCGGTTCAACTGCTTGCGGCCGTGCTGCACCGGATGAGCCATGTCTCGGGGAAGCATGAGCCGGACTGCCATGCCAAACAGGCGACGCGTGACACCGAGCAGGGCCAGGCCAATCGGCAGCAGAACGACGGTAATGCACAGCACGATCGCAACGAGCCCGAGTACGGCCGCGACGATCCACAGAACAGCACCTGTCAGTCCGCGGAGAATCCTCACGGCTCAGCCGGCTCAAGGATGCCGGGACCAGGAGCAATCCGCTGAGCGTTCATTTCGGATGACGTCCTGGGGCGCCACCAGGTCATGCCAGCAGGGTACGCGATTCTGAAGCCTGCGTAACGCCACCGGCCGGATCGTCGGCAAGATCGGCTCACTCCGGCGGCAAAAGCCAACCGAGGGGACCCAGGTCGATGTTGAGGTCTTCAGTGGTCAAGCCATACCGGCCCTTCAAGTCCGCCATGGCCTCCTCCAGGTGCATAAGCCCGAGCCCGAGTCCCTCGATCTGGTCTTCGGTGAGGTCTCCCTCGTCAAGCCGGCGCAATGCTTGGGCTTCCATAAGCTGACGGATCAGCTCGATTATCGTCAGCACCAGTTTGAAGAGGTCCCGCTCGACCGAATCTGGGTCCGTCTCGAGCCGTTGCGGAAGCCTCCTAGGCTGTTCCGACACGACCTGTCGCCGATCGCTCCATGTCCGCTCTCACCGAGGCGATCAAGGCGTGCAACCTGATCTGTACCAGATCGACACCGGCCAATGAGATGACGATGTCGCCGGACAGCACCACGCCGGCGCCCAGCAGCCGGTCGAGCAGGTCCACCAGGGAAACCTGCGGCTCCAACTCCTGATCAGCTGCTGGATAAAGGCTCATGCGTCGTCGAGACCGGCAAACGAATAGGGCGGCCAAGGGCCAAATCGCACGAGCTCGTACTGATCCTGGCCAGCCAAGACCTCCTCGCTTCTCGTCACGAATTCCTGCTCGCGGTCACTCCGCACGAGATATGCCGCGTTGAGCACGAGCTTGTCGGGATGGCCGCTCAGCTTGGGATCCTGTGGCCGTAGCAACCTCGACGCCACCGCGACTGCGGACAGCTCAGTGTGCACTGATCGGGCCGCTTCTTCCGCGTACTCTTCGCCGACTCTCCGCTTGTTCGCCTCGTTACGTTTTCGCTGCAGGTACGCCGCTCCTGTGCGTCCTGCCTGCTCCGCCGGCGGTGTGCTCGGCTGCTGCACAGACGCCGCAGCAGGAGTCGGGATCCGCAGATACATCTTCACTCCCCACTCGGCACTGCCGCTGATCCGCCCGAATACGGCATCAATCTGGTCATGAAGCGCGTCCAGCCTGGCCCGGACCGCCTCGGCATCGAGGCAGATCGTGGCCAACCGAAGGGGCGCAGCAGGCGCAGCGGTGAACACGAACTGGACTACCTGATGGTGGACCCGGGCCACCTCTTCCAACCAAGGGAGGTTTTCCAGATTGTGGCGCAGCCCCTCCTCGCCGAACTCCTCGAGGTCCACCCCGCTGGCGATCGCGACCAGACCGCGGTGCTCGATCAGTTCTTGGGGCTGCCCGCGAAGCCCGTAGCCGGTGGTAAGCGACTCCGGCGCAGGAGCGCGGATCACGGCGTACAGATACTTACCGGTCTGGGACACCTGCTCTCACCTCGGTCTCCCCCTCGGTGTCCTCTTCGGTCTCCTCATCGCTGGACACGTTCCCGGACTCGAGTTCGAGAGCTTCCAGCCGTTCACGGAGGCGCCGGTTTTCCTCGGCCAGCCCTTGTGCGCTCGTACTCAGCATCGGATCGTTCCGCCACCAGTCGATGCCCATTTCCTGGGCCTTGTCGACCGACGCTACGAGCAGCCGAATCTTGATGGTGAGCAGCTCGATGTCGAGCAGATTCACCCTGATGTCGCCGGCGATGACGATGCCCTTGTCCAAGACCCGCTCGAGGATATCCGCCAGATTCGCAGGGGCTGAGGACCTCAAGGGCTGCGCCATCGACGACCGGTACGAGCGTGTGCCGGTGAGGTCAGAGCCCGGTTCGGTCACCGCCCGACTTCCTCGCTCGCCGATCCGCGTACGTACCTCGACACGCGGCGGTAGGCGACGAGTTCACCGTCTGAATCGACATCGACCTGGTACAGGGCAAGCAGGTCGGTGGTGTGCGGGATGCGATTCACCTCCAGGACCTCGAGCTGCACCTGCCAACCATCGTCGGTGCGTTTCAGCCCGACGATGCTCTCGGGCTCCTTACCCGTCAGCTCCGCCAGCTGCTGGGCGGCCCGCCGAGCAATCCGCAACCCCGGGCTGCGCTTCGCTGGTTCCTTTGGCGCATCCAGTCGGCGCGGGGCGCTCGGCGCTGAGCTGGAGGGCTTGCCTCCACTTCCGCCCTTCGAGGATTGCCCACTACCCCCTTGCGCCTCCGGTCCATGGTCACCGGTCGAAGGACGGCCGCCTTCACGCGGCGTTCCTGCCGATGGCCGAGACCGCACTGCCTTGTCGTCTGCCATGTCACTCCTCTCGGACTCGGCGTTGACCTTCGATGAGCCGCTCGACGAGCTCCTCTTCCCAGGCTTCCGCCTCCTCATCGCTTAGGCTTCCCTCGGCTCGCTGCCGGTCGACTTCCTCCAGCTGCGCCCGGATGCGCCCCGGATCGTAGTATTCCTCCTCGGCCTGCTGCCGGACCTGCTCGGCGACAGCGACGACCCCCCGCAGTGGCAGCAAAGGCAGCCCGAGGAGCTCAGCCAGCAAGCCCATCCACATCACCCACAAAGTCGTAGGGGGCCATCGGCCCCAGCAGCCGGATAGTCATCCGCTCATACGCGACCGCAGCCAGGTCCTCTAACGTCTCCTCAAGCGCTGAAATGCGATCGTTGTCGACCAGTAGAGCGATGTGTACCACGTGGTCCATACCACCACCGGCTCGCGGCGAGGAGGCCACCGTCAACGGAAGCACTTCGGTCAACAAGCCCTCGGCGTCGGCTGCTCGCTTCTCCTCGACGGCCCCGCTGACGAGCTCACCGAGACGGACCCGATCGGCGTAAGACCCAGCCTCCGGCAGGTTGCGGGTGCGCTCCCGCAGGTCCGCTATGCGTTGGTCGCCCGCCACGACTTCGCGCAGAACGACCTCCTCTCGGTAAGAGGCCCGCATCACGAACTGCGTCCGCCCTTCGACTTCGGCGAGCAGACTTCGGAACACCTCGTCACGACCCCGGAGCAGGTCATTCTCTACCGATTCCAGATCCGCCAGAACGGAACCAAACTGGACCGGAATCACCGGGCCCGATCCTGCCAACGTGTCCAAGACCGCGCTGTGAGCCAGCAAGTCGGACCGGCTTCTGGGAGGTCGATCGAGATCGATGACACTGACGACGGCAGCAAGGTCGCCGGCGCGCACCGCCTCCACGCCGGCTTCCTGCACACCTGTCAGGCCAGACATGTCCGGGGTCTCCGCAACCACGCCGTACACGTAGTACGCCTCGCGCTGCGGGTCCTCGAGAACCTCGTCAAGCTCCGACAGCGCCAACGTCACCCGTTCCCGGCTCGCTGTGGCGAAGGCGCTTTCTTCGCTGGTCGGGGCCGTTCTTCCTCTTCCTCTTCATCGTCCCTATCGCCACCGGTGATCGCCTCTTTGACGCCCTTGATGGCACCACTGACCTTGCCGGACGAGACGCGCTCGGTCGAGTCTCCGAGCGCGTCGAACAAATCCTTGCCCCCGCGCTCGTAAAGATCGAGCCGGTTGGTCGCCTCGGCGAAGCGAAGATAGGTGTCCACGCTGGCGATGACGATCCTGGCATCGATGGTGAGGATCTCGATGCCCACCAGTGAGACTCGGACGTAGACATCGATAACCATGCCCTTGTCCAGGATGATGTCGATGACATCGGCGAGGCCACTTGATGAAGGCCTATCCAGGTATCCGCCTCCGCTGCGGCGATGGGATGTCTGTACGGTCACAGGTCAGTCCTCTCCAATTAACGAATAGGTGTCAGAGCGTGCCGTCGTCTCGGGCCGCCAGTCAGGCAGGACGACGACGGCGGCGGCTAGGTGGCCGACTCGGCTCCTCTGGCGGGGTCTCCTCCGCTGCCTCCTCGACATCCTCGTCGGCCTGTTCGTCTCCCTCCGGCGCCTCGACTTCGGCTGAGGACTCCTCGTCCTCGGCTACTGTGTCCTGCTCTTCGTCGGCAGGCTCCTCGCCGCCCTCATACTCATCGGCGCCTTCCTCCTCGTACTCGGCGGCCTCGTCGCCTTCGGCAGGTTCGGCGCCTTCCTCCTCGTACTCGGCGGCCTCGTCGCCTTCGGCAGGTTCGGCGCCTTCCTCCTCGTACTCGGCGGCCTCGTCACCTTCTGCGCCCTCGGCTTGGGCCTGCTGCTCCTCAGCAAGGGCGTCCTCGTGGGTTTGGACGACCTCACCGTCCTCGATTCGCCCGCGCCAGCCCTCAACCTCATCCGGGTTCAGGATGGTGCGGGTCATGACGTGCCGTCTGAAGTGCTTGAACTCTAGTCGAGCCCGGCGTCCTGCAGCACGCCAGATATTGCCCGTCCGCTCGAAGAATCCCTGCGGGTAGTACTCGAGGATCAGGAGGATCCGCGTCAGGTTGGGACCGAGTTCATGAAAGGTAACCGCGCCGTCGACGTGACCCTTCTGGCCCTTTGAACGCCACACGATGCACTCATCAGGGACCTGCTTCTGAATCGTCGCTTCCCAGCTGCGATGGGACCAGAAGACCTGCGCCTTCCAGTTGAGCTTGTTGTCCTCCGCCGTCTCGACGCTCTCGACCTTCTTCATGAAGCTCGGGAATTCGCCGAACTGGGTCCACTGGTTGTATGCCACCCGGATCGGCACGCCGACGTCTATCGACTCCACGATGTTCATAGCCTTGGTGGCCTTGTCCGCCCCGCCACCGCCGCCGCCCGACAGCTTCTCCTTGAGCCCAGTGAACAGGCCCTTGACTGCCCCACCGGCCGGGGATTTGCCCTCGGCCTTTGCCGAGGTCGCGCGAAGCGCAGCCTGACCAATCGGGTTGCCATTGGCCACGCCCTCCAGCTTGTCGGTGACGTCGGACATCTTGTCCCGCACGGTCCCCAAAGCCTCGTCGCCGAGCGTCTTGAGCAGGTCAGCACCGGACTCCTTGAGCCTATTCAACGGTTCAGTGGTCGCCATGACGATTACCTCCCCGCCCGGCCGCCGGCGGACTTCTGTGCCACAGGTCTCTTCGCCCCGGCCTTCTTAGTGGTAGCCGCAGCGACCTTTTTCGCAGGGGCCGCCTTCTTGGCCGCAACTTTCTTCACCGGCGCTGCGCGAGTGGGCTCAGACTGCTCTTCCTCGGGCTGCTCTTCCTCGGGCTGCTCTTCCTCCTCGCCCCCCTCGTACTCGGCCTCGGGCTCCTCGTCTGGCTCCTCTTCACCCTCCTCGTACTGGTCCTCGGGCTCCTCGTCGCCCTGCTCGGCCTCCTCGTACTGGTCCTCAGACTCCTCCGCGCCGCCTTCGTCACCAGCTTCTTCGTACTGGTCCTCAGACTCCTCCGCGCGGCCTTCGTCACCAGCTTCTTCGTACTGGTCCTCAGGCTCTTCAGCGGCCTCCTCCGACTCGGCCGGGGCCTCCTTGTCAGCGCGCTTCTTCTCCCCACGCGTGCGCAGCGTGTCGGTCAGTTTGTCAATCCGGCTCGTGGCCACTGAGACCGCCGCTCCCTTGGCTGCGTCGAACGCTCGGCCGCGAAGCTCGGTCTGTAGCGCGGAAAGCGCCGGATTGTTCTGGACGAGACTGGAAGCCCCTTTGAGCAGTTTCTGCGGATTGGTGGAGATCCGTTGACCGGCCAGCACGCTCCCGACCGTAATGGCTAGCTTGAGCTTCTTGGTTCGACCGAGCAGGTAACCGGCGGCAACCGCCGCCGCTACCTTCTGTTTCGCGTCCATGTGCTTCCTCTCTTCTGGCCGCGTTCGACACGGCCGCCTCTTTGGCTGTTCATGCATTCCCGTTTGGACACCGTAGTAAACCGACTGCAGTCCGGGGTGCGTGACCCGGGCCGGGGACCGGCGTCACGACTTCATACGGCAGCCCCGATGGATGCCACGATGTTGTACTTTACGCCGTAAGCTGGCTGTGGCAAGCGCCGCTCCAGCCTGTGAAATCTGGCTCTGATCGAGGGCAGAGGGAGCTCGCTTGGCTACGATCTTGACCGCACAAGGCGATTGGGAACTAGGAGGAAATCCATGGAGATCATTGGGGTCATCGTCGCAGGCATCATCATTGGGGTGCTTGGCAAGTTCGTTGCTCCGGGCGACAAGGACAACATTCCGATCTGGCTCACGATCCTCTGCGGCATTGGTGGCGTGATCATCGGCTGGTACATCTACACCCTGTTCGGCGGGAATGGCAGTGCTGGAATCGACTGGATCCGCTGGCTGATCGCCATCGCAGTCGCAGCGGTGCTTGTCGTGATCGCTTCGACCCTGACCGGGAGGAACAGGAAGCGCATCGTCTGAGGCGTACTGGCCCAGGCGACCGCTTCGGCCACGTGGCCGCGCCTCGTGCCGAGGGAAAGTCCGAAACGACCCCTCAGCGACTCCGGCGGGCGTTGAGCCGGGCGGCCTGGCGCGTCAGGTGGTCGCGCTCGGCGAGATTGGGTGCCTTGTGGGCCGCTTCGGCGTACAGCCGTGCCGCCGTCACCAGGTCGCCGTCGCGCTCGTGAAGGTAGGCCGCCACCGCGGCGTGGCGCGGCAGTGAGTCGTCCAGCGCCGCCAAGGCCGCCAGGCCGGCGCGCGGTCCGTCGGCCTCGCCGACGGCCACCGCCCGGTTGAGCCGGATGACCGGGCTGTCGGTCAGGCGCGTGAGCTCGTCGTACCACTCGACGATCTGCACCCAGTCAGTCTCCTCGGCGGTGAGCGCGTCAGCGTGGAGTGCCGCGATGGCGGCCTGGGCCTGGAACTCACCCAGCTGGTCGCGGGCGAGGGCCGCCTGCAGGATCTCGACCCCCTTCGCGATCGACTCGGTGTCCCACCGGCCGCGATCCTGCTCGGCCAGCGGTACCAGTCTGCCGTCGGGCCTAGTCCGGGCGGCACGCCGAGCGTGGTGGAGCAGCATGAGGGCGAGCAGCCCCGCCACCTCGGGATGATCGATCGCGACCGCGAGCTGCCGGGTGAGCCGGATGGCCTCGGCGGCAAGGTCGATCTCGCCGGAGTAGCCCTCGTTGAAGATCAAGTAGAGGACGCGCAGCACGGTGGCGACGTCGCCGGGCTGGTCGAACCGCACGCCGGAGATGGTGCGCTTGGCCCGGCTGATGCGCTGCGCCATGGTCGCCTCCGGCACCACGTAAGCTTCGGCGATCTGGCGGGTGGTCAGCCCGCCCACGGCGCGCAGCGTGAGGGCGACCGCGGACGACGGCGTCAGCGACGGGTGGGCACACAGGAAGCAGAGCTGGAGCGTGTCATCCACCGCAGGCGCGGGCCCTGGCGCCGGTTGGTCGTCGACGAGGTCCTCGCGCCGGCGGCGGGCAGCGTCCGCCCGGGTCGCGTCGAGGAACCGGCGCCAGGCAACCGTGACCAGCCAGCCCTTCGGGTCCCGCGGCGGATCGGCCGCCCAGACGCGGACCGCCTCGACCAACGCGTCCTGCACGGCGTCCTCTGCCGCCGCGAAGTCGGCTCCACGGCGGCAGAGGATCCCGAGCACGCTCGGCGTGAGGCTCCGGAGCAGGACCTCGTTCACCTCAGAGGTCACTCCGTCATGGTGGGCGGCGCGGCCAGGAGCGGGCGCACCTCGAGCCACTCGTGGATCGGCTGCCCGCCCGCCCCGGGCGCGGCCGACAGGTCCCCGGCCAGCTCGATGGCGCGCTCGTAGCTGTCGACGTCGATCACCATCCAGCCGGCGATGAGGTCCTTGGTCTCGGCGAATGGACCGTCGGTGACCGGCGGGCGACCCTCGCCGCCGTACCGGACGAACATCCCCTCGGGAGCGAGCGCCTGACCGTCCACGAATTCGCCGGTCCCCTGGAGCCGGGCTGCGAAGTCGTCCATGTACTGCACGTGGGCCGAGATCTCCTCCGGCGTCCACCGGTCCATGGGCACGTCGTTCACCGGGGCCGGGGCGCCGCGGTAGTGCTTGAGCAACAAGTACTTGGCCATCGTGTTCTCCTTGGTGCTGGCGACCCCATTTGGTCGCGTTCAATGCGGGGACGGAGCCGGTCACGGGTTCTCGACATCGGCTTCGCACCTTTTTGGCGCTCATAAAGAACCCGGTGGTGAGCCAGGTAGGGCAGGTCCGGCACAGGCTACGCCGACTGGCTTGAGGACCAGAGTTCAGCATCTGCGCTTCACGATCGTTTCTTAGGACGCTCCCGCAGGACTGAGCTGTCTGACTCAGTGGGCAGTTGAGAGGTCGGCGTCGTTCTTCGGCATGGTGGCCGCGAGGCCCACGATGCCGGCACAAAGAACCGCCGGCACGGCCATCGCATGATGCAGCCCGAGATGGTTGATGAGGAAGCCGACGGCGGCCGGCCCCAAGAGGAAGGCGGCATAACCGAAGGTGACGACGACGGCAAGCACTCGGCCGCCGCCGATGTGGCCGGCGACCGCGTAGACCTGCGGCGCGATCATGCCGACTCCGAGTCCGACCAATGCCCAGCCGACAAGCAGTAGTGGCAGACCGCTGACCAGGGTGACCGCGCCGTACCCTATCGCCGCGCAGATACCGCCGAACCGGACGACGGCGCGGCGACCGAAGCGAGCGACGAGACGGTCACCGACTAGCCGGATGAGCACCATGAAGCCGCTGACCGCGACGAGGCCGAGCGAGCCGGTGGTGGAGTCGACCTGCGCGACCTCAGTGACGTGCAACGCGGACCAGTCGGTAGCTGTGCCTTCGGAC
>Ga0126313_10001103_pt1 | contig 13925 bp, 14 predicted proteins | sample Plot105A_FD_89954 | JGI IMG/M metagenome (GOLD analysis project Ga0126313, IMG submission 89954) | Serpentine soil microbial communities from UC McLaughlin Reserve, CA, USA - Plot105A | ecosystem: Environmental > Terrestrial > Soil > Grasslands | place: USA: UC McLaughlin Reserve, Lake County...
AGCCGCTGCGGCGGGCACGGCGGCTCGCTCGTACCGCGCGAGGCGCCGCACGATGAGACAGCGCCGAGTGTCGAATTTGTCAGAGTGACGCTGACTTAGTCGACACTCGGTGTGGGTGTGCGTTACCGGCGGCGGCCGCTCGCGAAGCTCTGCACTGCCGGCGCGACCGCGCGGAAGTCGTCGGCGGCCGTCTCGGGCTCCTCCTCGTGCAGCTCGCGTACCTCGGCGGCGTCGCGGCCGGGCGCGTGCAGGCCGGTGACGCGGTCGGCGACGATGTTGATCTGGCCGCCGCCATCGGGCGGCTTCTCGAGGATCCCCTCGCAGAGGACGAGCGGCTCGGCGCGGGCCGCGTGGCGGTGCTCTTCGTAGACGGGCGGCGGGATGATCACGTTCACCGTCCCGAGCTCGTCCTCCATGATCAGGAAGACGACACCCCGGGCGGTGGCCGGGCGCTGGCGGGCGATGACCAGACCGCCCACCTTGACCCTCGTGCCGTGCGGGATCGTCTCGAGGTCCTTGCTGGTCGCCGTTCCGGCCGGCAGCGTCGGGCGCAGGAGCTCGAGCGCGTGCGCGTTGAGCGTCACGCCGGTCGTGCCGTAGTCGGCCAAGAGCGACTCCCAGTCGCTCAGCTCGCGCAGCCGCGGGGCGGCCGGGAGGTCGAGCGGCAGCGCGAGCTGGGTGCCTCCGTCCATCCGCTCCCCCGGCGCCGCGATGCCGAGCTGCCACAGGGCCGCGCGCCGGTCGCCGGTCAGCGCGTCGACCACGCCCGCCCACGCCAGCGCGGCAAGCGCGGCACGGCCGAGCCCGGTGCGGGCGGCGAAGTCGCCCGGTGTGGCGTACGGACGCTCCCGCACCACGGCCTCGGCGTCGTCGCGCCGCAGGCCGGAGACATATCCGAGCCCCAGCCGCACCGCGCCGTCCTCGACGCGACAGTCGACCTCGCTGCGGTTGACGTCCACCGGCAGCATCGCGATGCCGCGCCGCTGGGCCTCGTGGGCGAGCGAATCGGGCGGATAGAAGCCCATCGGCTGCTCGTTGAGCAGGCCGGCCAGGAACTCGGGCCCGTAGTGGACGCGCAGCCACGTCGACTGGTAGGCGAGCAGGCCGAAGGCGGCGCCGTGGGCCTTGGGGAAGCCGAAGCCCGAGAAGCCCTTGACCATGTCCCACACCCGCTCGGCCAGCGCCTCGCCGACGTCGGAGTGCCGCTCCTGCGCCCCGGCCACGAAGCGGCGGTGGTACTCCTCCATCGCCGCCTCCGAGCGCCGCTTGGACATCACGCGACGCAGCCCCTCGGCCTCGCCGGCGGAGAAGCCGGCAAACGCCATCGCCACCTCGATCACCTGGTCCTGGAAGATGATCGTGCCGAGCGTGTCGCGCAGGACCGGCTCGAGGCAAGGATGGTCATAGGGGACCTCGAAGGAGGGATCGGCGCGCAGCTTCTGCAGGCGGTCGATGTAGGGGTTGACGGCGCCGCCCTGGATCGGGCCGGGACGGACGATCGCGACCTGGATCGTGAGGTCGTCGAGCGTCTCGGGGCGCGTGCGGCGCAGCGACGCCATCTGCGCGCGGCTCTCGATCTGGAAGACGCCGATGGTGTCGGCGGCCTGGATGGCGGCGAAGGTCTCGGCGTCGTCGTAGGGGATTCTCGAGAGATCGATGCGCTCGCTTCGCGTGCGCGCGATCTCCTCGACCGTGCGCTCGACGGCCGAGAGCATCCCCAACCCGAGCAGATCGATCTTCAAGAAGCCCGCGTCACCGGCCGAGTCCTTGTCCCACTGGATCATCTGGCGCCCGGCCATGGCGGCGGGCACCGCCGGGCAGCATTCGATCAGCGGACGGGTCGACACCACCATCCCGCCCGGATGCTGGGAGAGGTGGCGCGGCAGTCCCATCGCCTGCTCCGCGAGCCACGCGAGCCAGCCCCATCGCCCTCGCGTCGCCTTACCGGGGCCGTAGGCGGCGTCGATGTCACCCTCGACGTCCGCGGCCAGGCCCTCGGAGCCACGGGCGACGCGCTCGATCTCGCCGGGCGGCAACCCCAACGCCTTGCCGAGCTCGCGGATCGCGCCGCGCGCCCGGTACGTCGGGAAGGCGGCGACGAGCGCCGAACGCTCACGCCCGTAGCGCTCGTGCACGCGCGGCAGCAGGACCTCGCGCACGTCGCGCGGGAAGTCGAGGTCGATGTCCGGCAGCGCTGTGATCTCGTCGTTGAGGAACCGGCCCAGCAGGAGCTCGTTGGCGATCGGGTCAACGTGCGACAGTCCGGTCAGGTAGCAGACGATCGAGGAGACGCTCGATCCCCTCCCCCGCCCCGGCGGCAGCAGCGCGCGGGCGGTGTCGGTCCCGCGCACCTCGACCGCCACCTCGCGGGCCAGCTCGAGCAGGTCGTGGTGAAGGAGGAAGAAGCCGGCCAGGTCGAGGCGGTCGATCAGCTCGAGCTCCTCGTCCACGCGCGCGATCGCGGCCGCGCGGTGGCGGTGGCCGGGCGGGTAGCGGTCCTCGAGCCGCGCGGCACACAGCTCGGCCAGGCGGCGCGGCGCGGCCGGGTCCTCAGAGCCGGGGTAGCGGTACCCGAGGTCCTGGAGGAGATCGAAGTCGAGTCGCTCCGCGAGCCGAACGGTCTCGGCGACCGCGTCGGGGTGGTCGCGGAAACGCGCGACCATGGCCTCCGGCGTTGTCAGGACGTGCGCGTGGTTGCCGCGGCGCAGGGGCTCGGAGGCGTCGAGCGTGGTGTGCTCGCGGATGGCGACGAACGCGTCCTGCAGCAGGGCGCGGTCGCGGTCGTGGGCATGGATGTCGCCGGTCGCCACGGTGGCGACTCCGAGCCTGCGCGCGAGCGCCTCGAGCGCGCGGTTGCGGGCGCGGTCATTGCGCAGGTAGGGCCGCTGGAGCTCGATGCGCAGCCGGTCGGCACCGAACGCGTCGCGCAGGCGGCGCAGCGTGCGCAGGTCGTGCACGCCGCGGGTGGCGCAGCCGGACAGGCATACGAGGCCGTCGGCGTGGTCGAGGACCCGATCGAGCGAGACGCGGGGCGTATCCCGGATCGGTCCGCCCTCGGGTGCGCGCGTGTGCGCGTGGGCCTGCGTGAGCAGCCGGCAGAGGTTGGACCATCCCCGCTCGCTCTCGACCAGCAGGACGAGGTGGCGTCCGTCGTCGAGATCGACCTCGGCGCCGTGGATGGCGCGCAGCCCCAGCGAGCGCGCCACCTGCGCGTGCTCCATCGAGCCGTAGACACCGTTGTGGTCGGTGAGCGCGAGGGCGGTATGGCCGAGCTCCAGCGCCCGCGGAACGAGCTCGTCGGGCATCGAGGCGCCGTCGAGGAAGGAGTAGGCGGAGTGGCAGTGGAGCTCGACGTAGTTCCCGAACATACGTTCGCTTCAAGATACTCCCTTCTGCATGCCCGCAAAAGCGAAGATCGCCGGGATGCTGCGCTGGCAATCGAACGCCTGCGCGCAGCTCGGCTCGCCGCTCTACGCGGAGCTGCTCGCACGCGCGGCGGACGACGTCATGGCGGGCGGGGCGTGCTGGGCCGTGCTGGCCGGACACGAGGACGACGACCGCCAGTCGATGCCCGCGCTGCGGTTCATGGGTGCGGTGCACCGGCTCGCGCTGGAGGGACGAGCGCCGAGGCTGGCCGAGGCCTACGCCGCGGGCCGTCCCGACACCTGGCCGGAGTTCCGTGCCGCTGTTGCCGAGCACGTCGACGAGCTGCGAGCGGGCATGGAGCGCGGCGTCCAGACCAACGAGGTCGCCCGTAGCGCCGCGCTGCTCGGCGGCTTCATGCTCGTCGCACAGGCGACCGGCCTGCCGTTGCGGGTGCTCGAGGTCGGGTCGAGCGCCGGCCTGAATCTGCGCTTCGACGCCTTCCGATACGAGAGCGACGGCCGTGCCTGGGGCGACCCGCGCTCGCCGGTGCGGCTGGACTACGCGCCGCCCGTCGAGCAGGCGGTGAGGGTCATGGAGCGGCGCGGCTGCGACCCCAACCCGCTCGACCCCACGACCGAGGAGGGGCGTCGCACGCTGCTTTCCTACGTCTGGCCGGACATGCGCTGGCGCCTGGAGCTCATGCGCGGCGCCCTCGATGTTGCCGCGCGGGTGCCCGCCACCATCGACCGGTCCGGCGCCGTCGAGTGGCTGGAGGCACAGCTGGCCGATCCGCCGTCCGACCGGGTCACGGTGGTCTTCCACTCGGTGGTCACGCAGTATCTGCCCGACCACGAGCGCGAGCGAGTCGAGGGGCTGGTCCGCGGCGCCGGCGAGCGGGGCGCCCGCCTGGCCTGGCTGCGCATGGAGCCCGACACGGCCGAGCGCGCCGGCGTCTGGCTCGACCTCTGGCCGGAGGGTCGCCACGCGTGCATCGCGCGCGCCGGCTACCACGGCCGGCCGGTGGAGTGGGAAGGGTGGTAGCGCTCAGCGACGGCGAGCGCTGGGCGCGCGCCGAGCTCGAGCGGCTGCTCGAGCGCCGCTTCTCGCCTGCCGCCGTGGCCGGCTTCCTCGCGACCTCGTTCCGGCGCAGCGCCGACGTGCGGCGTTCGCGGCCCGAGCTGGCGCGCCAGTCGCGCCGATGGATGGCGGTCGGCGCCGCCGCATGGCTGCTCCCGCCGTTTCGCGCGCGGGCGCGCACCGGGCTCGCGTGGTGGGCGCTGACGTCGCTCATGCTCGACTGGCACCTCGGGATGGTTGAGACGCCGGACGGCCGCCCGCGTCCGCTTTCGGGCGCCGATGCGCTGACGCTCGTGCGAGCCTGGCTCGTCCCCGTCGCCGCGCGCGACCCGACGCCCGCGGTCGTCGGCGCGGCCGTGCTCAGCGACGTCCTCGACGGCGCGCTGGCGCGACGGGGGAGCCGACCCGCGCCGGGCGCGACCTCGAGGGCCTCGTCGACGCCTGCTTCGGCGCCGCCGCCCTGGGTGGCGCGCTGCGGGGCGGCGCGGTTGCCCCCGCCGGGGCGGGCGTCGAGCTCGCCCGGGTCGGCGCCGGCTTCGGCTATGCGCTCGTCGCCTCTTCGGGCGGGTGGACGCTCCCAACCCGCTGGTGACTCGTGCCGCGCGCAAGGCCACGCCGGTGCGCGCCGCGGGCCTGATCGCCGCCGGTCTCGGCCGCCGGCGCCTGGCGAGCACCCTGCTGGCGGCGGGATCGGCGTGGAGCATCGCGTCGCTGGTTTACGGGGTGCGCCGGGGGTAATTCCCAATGGATGCCCGTCACTTTCCTCACCGGCGCCACCGGCTTCGTCGGCCAGGCCGTCCTCGCTCGCCTGCTCGAGCGCACCGACCGCGACGTCGGAGTCCTCGTGCGCGCCGGCAGCCAGGAGGGCGCACAATCCCGCGTCCGCGGCATCCTGCACGCGCTGTTCGGCGACGCCGACCGCCACGCCGACCGGGTGCACGCCGCGCGCGGCGACCTCCTGCGCCCCGGGCTCGGCCTCGACACCACCACGCGTGCCCGGCTCGCCGACGAGGTCGACGAGATCGTCCACGCCGGCGCTTCGGTCTCGTTCAACCTGAGTCTCGAGAAGTCGCGGGCGATCAATGTGGACGGGACGCGCCGGGTGCTCGAGCTGGCCGAGGGCTGCCGGCAGCTGCGCCGCCTGACCTACGTCTCGACCGCGTACGTCGCGGGCGACCGAAGCGACATCGCGACCGAGGACGAGCTCGACGTCGGCCAGGGCTTCCGCAACCCGTACGAGCAGTCCAAGCACGAAGCCGAGCGGCTGGTACGCGCCCACTCCGATCGCCTGCCGCTCACGATCGCGCGCCCGAGCATCGTCGTCGGCGAGCGTGGCACCGGCTGGACGTCGTCGTTCAACGTGATCTACGGGCCGCTGCGCGCGTTCGCCTCCGGCGCCTACCGGATCCTTCCCGGGCGCTCCGGCGCGGTGATCGACGTCGTCACGGTCGACCACGTCGCCGACGCGGTCCTCGCGCTGACCGCGGCACCGCAGGCCAAGGGCGGCACGTTCCACGTCGTCGCCGGCGATCGCGCCGCGACGCTGGGCGAGCTCCTCGCGCTCGCCGGGCGCCGCTTCGGGCATCCGTCGCCGCGCCTGCTGCCGCCGCGGCTCTACCGCCGCCTCGTCCATCCGATCGTGCTGCGCCGGGCGAGCAAGCGCGCGCGCAAGGCGTTGCGCGCCAGCGAGATCTACTTCCCCTACTTCTCGCTGCGGATGCGCTTCGACGACCGACGCGCGCGCGAGCTGCTCGAGCCGGCCGGGATCACGGCGACCCCGATCGCCGAGCACTTCGACACGATGATCGACTTCGCGGAGCAGGCCGGGTGGGGCCGCAGGCCGGTCACCCGCGCCGAGGCGGCCCCGTCAGCTCTGACGAGCGACTCGGCGTGGCTGCCAAGGACGCAGGGCCGGGACAGGGCTAAGCCCGTCCCGGCCTGAGGACACCGGCAGGCGCGTCGATACGCCGTCAGCTCTGACGAGCGACTCGGCGTGGCTGCCAAGGACGCAGGGCCGGGACAGGGCTAAGCCCGTCCCGGCCTGAGGACACAGGCAGGCGCGTCGAGACGCCGTCAGAGTTGTTCGAACCAGGCGCCGGTGACGAGATCATGGAAGACGATCAGGTTGCGGCCCGTCGTCGTCACCACCTCCCAGTAGCGTCGGCGTAGGGGACGGCCGGTCCACCAGCGGTCCTCGACCAGCCACGACTCGCGCACTGCGTCCACCGGCTGGCCGGCGACCGAGACGGGGCGGCCGCCGTCACCCATTCGTACCGGCGCCGGCCGCGGAAGGTTGAGCCTGCGGGTTGGCGGGCTCACTGGAACGGCGTGAGCACCGCCCGCCGCTCGGGCACGCGCGAGCCGGGCTCGACTTCGAGCACGCGCAGGGCGGCCTCCGGGCCGGCGGCGACGCGGGCCTGGCGGACCGCCTCGCGCAGGCGCGACCGGCGGACGGCGATCGAGTCTTGAAGGAGCGAGGGCTGGTCGGACGCGGGCGGCCCGAAGCGCTCGACCGCCAGCGCCAGTGCCTCGGCGGGCGCGGGCAGCGCCTGCAGCCGCGGCGCCAGCACCAGCCGCATGCGCGCCGCGTCGGCCAGCGCCTCGCGGAACACCGTCCGCTCGCGCCAGGTGCCGCCCTCGACCAGGGTCGCCTCGAGCACGGCGGCGCGGATCGTCCGCCCGCGCCGCTCGCGACGGGCGAGCAGGCGGTCGACGAGCAGCGCCAGTGCGCGCTCTAGCGCCGGTCCGGAGGCGGACTCGGGCAGGTCCAACCGCTCGCGCAGCCGCTGCATCGGCCGGCGCGGCGCCGGCGCATCGCCGCCGCCCCGCGCCAACTCCCACGCCGTGAGGCCGGGCGTGCCGAACCGGTCGGCCACCTTGGCCCGCGACAGCGCGGCCAGCTCCCCGAGCGTGCGAATGCCCAGCCGCTCGAACGGCTCGACCAGCGCCGCTGTGCGGCCGTCCAGCGAGAGCAGGTCGATCGGCAGCGAGGCGAGGAAGGGACCGGCGAAGTGCACCACCACCGGCCTGCGTGCCCGCGCACGCGCCGCCGCCGCCAGCGCGGCGAACCGCGACGGCGCAGCGGCGAGCCGGGCGGGGCGGTCGAGCGCGCGCCGGGTTGCGCGCAGGACGCCGTCGATGCCCCCGTGGAGCCCGAGAAGGCCGGCGGCGTCGAAGCAAACGGCTCCGGCCCCCCCCGGCTCGACCGCTGCACCGATTGACTCGAGCGCGGCGAGCACACGCTCCCACGCATCGGCCACTCCGGCCGGAACGGGCGGCACGAGCACGAGCTGCGGGCAGCGCGCCATCGCCTCGCCCAGCCGCATTCCCGTCCGCACCCCGTGGACCTCGGCGGCGGGCGAGGTCTCGCCGATGAACTGTGCCCGGCCAAGCTCGGGAGCGAGAGCAACGGGCCGCCCAACGAGCTCCTCCCGCGATCCGGAAAGAGCGACCAACAGCGAGAAACGGGGAAGGAGAACGGCAACGACCATGCGAACACATGTTCGCATACCCGCCGGCCTAATGCCTAATGCCTAATGCCTAATGCTATTCGAACATCTCCCCCAGCCGCGCGGCCACGCTGAAGTCGCCTTCAAGTATCAGCTGGCCGGTCATCAACGCCTTGCCGGGATCGAGGTCGCGCGTGGCGATGCGCAGAAAGTCGGCCACGCCCATCCTGATCGTCAGGCTCGGATCCCCCGCCCTGCCGGGTCGCGCGCTGGCGCGGCGTCCCTCGACCCGTACGACCCACGGCTTGACCGCCCCGTTGGCGGTCAGCTCGTACTGGATCTCGCCGGTGAAGCCCTGCGCCTTGTCGGGCTGGAAGCGCTGGGCCATGCCGCCGAAGAGGAGGCGCAGGCCGATGTCGTTGCCCAGCGTGCGTTCCAGGCGCCGGTCGTCCGAGCGCCTGACGAAGGCGCCGAAGGCCTGCTCGCCACGCTCGCGCAGGCGGTCGGCGAGCCCCGGGCCGGCGGGCGTCTGGGGTGAGGCGTCCGAGGGAGGCGGCCCGGAGTCCATCGGCGGGATGGCATAGGCGGGGTCGGCTTCGCGCGCGGGCGCGCGCCGCGCGAGCGCCGCCTGGACCGCCGGTGCCAGCCGCTGCGCCTTCTCGCGCTCGCGCTCCTCGCGCGCCTCGGCGAACTCGGGCAGCACTTCGTTGGCGACCAGCTCGATCGACTCGCAGATGTGCTCGTGGCGGTTGTGGCCCGCCTGCGAGACGAAGATGACCTGGTCGACCCCGGCCGCTTCGTAGCGGCGCACGAGATCGGCGATCTGCTCCGGCGTGCCGATTGCGCCCCGCAGCGAGCCGAGGCCCTGCTGCATGATCTTCAGGCCGAGCGGCGCCTGGTCGGGAGTGACGATGTGGCGCGCGAAGCCGACCTCGTCGCGACGGCGCTGGAACTCCTCCCAGATGTTCGTGCGCCCCGGATGGTGCTCCCCGAACACGTAGTAGTGCGCGAGCGAGTAGCCGAAGAAGTGGGCGCCGTCGATGCCGCGCTCGATCGCCTCGGCCTCGTCGCGGGCGCACATCATCGGCAGCACCACGGCGACGTTCGCGTTGACGTCGAAGCCGGCCGGGACGCACCGCTCCGAGGCGACGATCTCGTAGTACTCGTCGACCCACGCCTTCGCCTCCTCGGGCTCGACGAACGAGAACGACAGCGCGCCCATCCCCTTCTCGGCCGCCGTCCTGATCATCTCGCGCCGCGAGCACGCCACCCACAGCGGCGGGTGCGGCTTCTGCTTGGGCTTGGGGACGACGTTGCGGATCGGCATCGTCACGAAGCGGCCCGCGTAGCCCGCGAATGGCTCCTCGACGAACATGCGGGTGACGACGTCGACCGCCTCCTCCCACTGCGCGCGCTTGGTGTCGCGATCGACGCCGAACCCACCGAGCTCGGCGCCGCTGGCGGTCTCGCCGGTGCCGAACTCGCAGCGCCCGCGCGAGACGAGGTCGAGCGTCGCCACCTTCTCGGCCACGCGCGCGGGGTGCTGGTAGCCGGGCGGCATCGCGACGATCCCGAAGCCCAACCGAAGATTGCGCGTGCGCTGCGAGCAGGCGGCCAGGAACACCTCCGACGCGCTCGAGTGCGAGTACTCCTCGAGGAAGTGGTGCTCGACCTCCCAGACCGAGTCGAACCCGAGCTCGTCGGCGAGCTGGACCTGGTCGAGTGCGTCCTGCAGCAGGCGCTCCTCGGCCTCGTCGTCCCAGGGACGCGGAAGCTGATGCTCGTAGAAGAGGCCGAACCGCATCCGGCCGCGAAGCGTACCGGTGGGCCTCAAGCGCGCCCTGAGGCGACCGACTACCTCGGGGGTGCCGATCCACCTCTCGGACGGCCCGCTGTGGGGCACGCTGTACACGCGCCACAGCGACGCTCCCTGGCTGCGCGAGCGCGACATCGACTTCCTGCACGTCCTCGCCCGGCCGACCGGCGACGAGCTCGACCGCGTGGAGCTCGAGGCGCGCGTCGAGCGCCTGACGGCGCGCCTCGCCGAGCTCGAAGGGGCCTGCGCCGGGGCCTGCCGCTCAGGCGCGCAGGCGCTTGCGCACGGGCTGGACGGCGAGCGCGAGGCGGCCGAGCGTCAGCGCCCCCAGCATGAGCCCGAAGTCGCGCAGCGCGATGTCGTAGTACTCCGGCGCGTTCTTGGTCAGCAGGTTGACGATGATCCCGGCCAGCCACGCGGCCACCACGAATGCGCCGATGCGGGGCGCGACCGCGACCAGCAGCCCTGCCGCGATCTCGATGCCGCCGACCACGTACATCCAGTCCTGGCCGCTGCCGGGGATGATGTCGTTGACCCAGCCGGCGAGATAGTCCGGCCAGTGCACCGACCAGTTGAAGAACTTGTCGAGCCCGAACAGGATCGGGGCCACGGTGAAGCCGATGCGCAGCAGCCAGAACGCCTGATACGCGGCCTTGGCCATGCCGGACTCGGCCGCGGCGCCGGTGCTGCCGTTCGTCGCCGCGGACGCCCGTCCGGGCGCGTCTACGGTGGTTTTTGCCATCGGGAGCAACCTCCTCGTTCGTGGGTCTGCGAGTTGGCTGCCCGGAGGGCGCCGATTCTTACTTCTGCGCGGCCACGAGGTCGCGCAGGCTTTCGTGCTCCTCGGCGCAGGCCGGGCAGCCCGCCAGATGCGGGCGCATGCCTGGGACGGCGGCATCGGCGTCGCCGCCGGCAAGCTCGACCTCGACGTACCGGTCGAGCTCGTCGAAGCAGGCCTCGCACCCGAGCTCGGGGTCGGCGGGGCCGAGCAGGCGGCTGAGCAGGTCGTCGGTCATGGCAGTTCACCTCCAAGCGCCCGGCGCAGCTTGCGGCGGGCGTCGTGCAGCGTCTTGTAGAGCGCCCCGCGGGTCGTGCCCATGCGCTCGGCCAGCACGTCGATCGGCACGTCGTTGAGCGCGACGGCGACGAGGACCTCGCGCTGGTGGCCGGTGAGCTCCTCGGCGATCGCGTCGCGGATGGTCGCGAGCAGCTCCCGCGAGGCCGCCTCGTCGGAGGCGGCGGCGGCGCTGCCGGCGGCGGTCTCGGGCCAGTGGTCGGGGGCCGTGGGGAGCTCGCGTCCATGCCAGGCGCGGCGCCGAAGCTTCACCGCGGCCTCCAGGAGCGCGAACTTGTAGGCCCAGGTGGTGAAGCGGCTGTCGCCGCGGAAGCTGTCGAGCTTGGCCAGGACGGCCACGAGTGCGTCGTCGGCGCTCTGGACGGCGAGATCGTCGAGGTCTGCCTCGTGCAGGTTCGGGCTGCTACGGCGGCGCGCGACCTCGAAGCGCGCGGCCCGCAGCAGCAGCGCGTGCAGGCGGGCGATCGCGCGGTCGCGCTCCGGACCGTCCGCGCGCAGGGCGGCGAGCCACGCTTCGGAGTCGCGGTCGTCGGTGACATCGGGGTGTGCGGTCAACGCGGTCAGCTACGGGTTAGCGACGCCGGCACTGCGGGTCTTACCCCGGAATAGAGAAGCCCCGCTGAGGCGGGGCTCTCCGTAGCAGGCCGGTAAGCCGGATTCTGTCGTGGGCAGCCATCCATCTGTGCGGCCTACCTGGACCTCGGCGGGCAGCGTCATCGGTCCTGCTTGGCCTTGCACCGGGTGGGGTTTGCCTGGCCGCCGCGTCACCGCGACGCCGGTGCGCTCTTACCGCACCATTTCACCCTTGCCGGCCCGCGACTCACGTGAGGCCGCGGACGTAGGCGGTGTCATTTCTGTGGCACTTTCCCGCGGGTTTCCCCGGGTCGGCGTTACCGACCACCCTTGCCCTGTGGTGTCCGGACTTTCCTCGAAGGAGTCCTCCTTCGCGACTGCCTGGCCTGCACCGATCAGGATAGGGGTCGGAAGGGCGCGTGCCTACCTTGCGGGCCAACGCCGACAGTTTGCGCGTCCCTACCTGCGGGCCAGCGCCGACAGGTTCCCGGAGTAGGTCACGCTCCCCTTGTCGTCGGTCTGGACGACTGTGACCGTGGCGGTCCTGCCGTTCGTGCCCGTGACGGTGCAGTCGAAGCGCTTGCCCTTTTTGATGTCGACGTCGTCGGGACACGTGACCGAAGCGATCGCCACCCTGCCGCCGGGCTTGCTCTCGAGGCCCGCCTTGATGGATCGCTCGGCCTTGTGCGTGTCGATCTTCTTGGAGCAGGCGGCGACGGCAAGGGCGATGGGCACGATGGCGACGACGGCGAGCAGGCGGCGCATTGGACGCGGGCACGTTAACCGCGCCGCGGTCGGGCCGGAGGCGCGTGGCCGTCATTCGGTCGGACTATCCGACCGAATCGCAGCCACCCCCCGCAGGCGGGCGCAGCGCCCAGGTCGGCGACGAACCGGAGTCAGCTCAACGACGAGCCGCAGTCGCGGCACCGGCCGGTCGCGGCGGTCTCCCCGCCGCAGACGAGGCAGCGCGCGCGGCCGCGCAGCGCGAGGTCCTCGATCGCCGCGACGACGCGCTCGTCCAGCGTGGCGTCGTCGCCGCCCGCGGGCGCAAACAGGCGCTCGGGGAGCGTCACCGCCGTCACGTGACCCTCCGCAGCACCCCGACGACGCGCCCGAGCACGCGGACGTCCTTCGAGCGGATCGGCTCGAGGGCCTCGTTCTCGGGCTGGAGCCGGATGTGGTCGGACTCGCGGAAGAAGCGCTTGACCGTCGCCTCCTCGCCGACGAGCGCGACGACGATCTGGCCGTCCGGGGCGGTGTCCTGTGGACGCACCACGACGACGTCGTCCTCGAGGATCCCCGCGTCCTTCATCGAGTCGCCCCGGACGCGCAGGAGGTACTCGCCCGCGTCGCCGCCGGCGATGTCGGGGATCTCGACGTACTCCTCGATGTTCTCCTCCGCCAGCACCGGCGAGCCGGCCGCCACCTGGCCGACGAGCGGAAGCCCGTTGGGCCGAACCACCGACTTGACCCCTTCGACGGCGCGGTCGAGCAGCTCGATCGCCCGCGGCTTGGACGGGTCGCGCCGCAGCAGGCCGACCTTCTCGAGATTGGCGAGATGCGCGTGCACCGTCGACGAGGACGCCAGCCCGACCGCCTTGCCGATGTCGCGAACCGTCGGCGGGTAGCCGTACTTGGCCGAGTAGCGCTTGATGAAGTCGAAGATCTCCTGCTGGCGCTTCGTGAGGTCCATCGACGACGCTCCTAGAGCCGGGGACGAAGTCCGTAAGCGAACACTTGTTCGTACCTTAGCGGGCACCTCCGACGGACTCAAGGGTGGGGCCCCGCGGGGCCGCCCATCGGGCGTGCCAGAGGGGGTTCCGGCGGGCCGCCAGCACCGCAGTCTGGCGCTATGCTGGCCCTCCCACGCGCCTGTGGCGGAACTGGTAGACGCGCAAGGTTGAGGGCCTTGTGGACCGTATGGTCCGTGGAGGTTCGAATCCTCTCGGGCGCACTCGACGAATCCCCGCCAAGGCGGGGTTTTCGTGTCAGGGTGAGTCGGTTCGATCAGCCGGCGAAGGGCGGGGACTCGTGCACCTGTGAGAAGCGGACCGCGGCGGCCACGCGCGCCGTCTTCCCCGAGATACGCAGCTTCGCGTAGATGTTCGAGAGGTGGCGCTCGACGGTCCGGACGCTCACGAACAGGCGCTCGGCAATGTCGTCGTTGTTGAGGCCTTCGGCGACGAGGGCCAGCACCTCGTGCTCGCGGCTGCTGAGCTCGGACAGCTCGATCGGTGCCGAGGTCTCGGCGGTGGGCCCGAGAACGGGTTGAGCCTCGGTGCCAAACTCGGCGGCGAACAGGCGCCACTCGCCAGGGACCCCCTTGAGCCGGTGCACGCCGCGGTCATGGAACACGATGCCCGACCCCGCGACGAGGTCCTTGACCGTGCTCGAGACCAGCACCTCGCCGGCCGCCGCCTTGGCCGACACCCGGGCGCCCGTGTGTACCGCGATCCCGCCGACGTTTCCGTGCCGCATCTCGCACTCCCCGGTGTGGATGCCCGCGCGAACTTCGATCCCGAGCGCACGGACCTCGTCGCAGATGCCCTGCGCGCATCGAATCGCCCTG
>Ga0126313_10001105_pt1 | contig 13916 bp, 7 predicted proteins | sample Plot105A_FD_89954 | JGI IMG/M metagenome (GOLD analysis project Ga0126313, IMG submission 89954) | Serpentine soil microbial communities from UC McLaughlin Reserve, CA, USA - Plot105A | ecosystem: Environmental > Terrestrial > Soil > Grasslands | place: USA: UC McLaughlin Reserve, Lake County...
ACGTGAGCCAAAATTGGGCCATCGCGATCGGCCAAGCAGTTCACACCCGGGCGCGGGCGCTTTGCCTGGCGCTCATCGTCTTCCTGACCGGTGCGGCGGGCTGTTTCGGCGGGAAGGACGGCGACGAAACGGTCGAGCCGCTCAGGCACCGGATCACGGTGTGGTCCCTGGAGTTCCAGCCCGATCGCCTCCGCGCCACGAAGGCGAACATCGCGGCGTTCACGCGCGCGACGCGCATCGGCGTCGATCTCGTCCCGATCGGGGACGACGAGCTTCCCAGCCGCATGGCTCGAGCCCGATCGGCCGGGCACATGCCGGATGTCGCCCAGCTCCCGCTCGACAGCCTCCACACGTACGCCGGCGAGAACCTCCTCGACACCACGGTTCCGCAGGACGTCCTCGAGAGGCTCGGCGATGACACGTTCTCGCAGACCGCGCTCAGCCTCGCCAGCCAGGAGTCACGGATCGTCGGTGTGCCGAGCGACGGCTGGGGGCAGCTGCTGATCTATCGCAGAGACCTGTTCCGCAGCGCCGGTCTGCAGCCGCCCACCACGCTGGAGGACATTCAGCGCGCGGCGCGACGGCTGGATCGAGGCCCGCTCGCCGGCATCGCGCTTCCGGATGCCCCCGACGAGAACTTCACGGCCGAGATCTTCGAGCACATTGCCCTTGCCGCTGGCTGCGAGCTCGTCGACGACCGCGGTCACGTCTCCCTCGACACGCCTCGCTGCCGCAGGGCGTTCCGGTACTACGTCGCGTTGGCCCGCGACGACGCTCGCCCCAGCGTCGGCCGCACGACACGCGACACGGCGCGCGATCTCTACTTCTCGGGGCGCACGGCGATGATGTTCTGGTCGCCGTTCGTGCTGGACGCCATGGCGGGCCTGACCGACGATGCCGAGCCGACCTGCCCCCAGTGCCGCCGTGACCCCGCCTTCCTGGCCCGCAACAGCGGCCTGGTGGGGCCCCTTTCGAGCGGGCACGGCACGCCGGCACAGTACGGCAGCATCTCGTCCTGGGGCGTCTTCAAGGGCGCCGACCTCGACGCCTCGCGGCGCTTCGTCCAGTACATGCTCTCGGACGGCTACGTGCGCTGGCTGGCGCTCTCACCGCAGGGCAAGTTTCCCGTGCGGCGGGGCGACGCGACGGATCCCGAGCGCTACTTCGTCGCCTGGGAGCGACTGCGGAGCGGCGTGGAACGCAAGGCGCCGCTCCGCCGCTTCTACTCCAAGGAAGCGATCGACTCGCTCGGCGAGGGCGTCCAGGCCTTTCGGCGTTGGGGTTTCCCGCACGGGCAGGCCGCGCTCGCCGGTGCATTACGGGACTCGCAGCCGCTGAGCCGCGCGATCGCCGACGCTGTCGACGGGCACATCACGCCCGCAGGGGCAGCCACGCGCGTGAAAGCGGCCGTCGAGCGATTGCGCGCGCCAGGGGAGTGATCCGACCGCATCACGCGAGACCGCAAGCTTCTTCTGCTTGCTTGGCTCGGGACAGGAGGGCGGCGGGAAGGCCCCGGGCGCACCAGGGCGCGCGGCGAGATCGGAATCGACAGCGCGATTCAGCGTCGGCGCCGCCCGTCTACGCCGGCGGATGGCTCGCCGGTTCGAGCGGAGCCAGCAGGCGCACGTCGTCCTCGAACGCGAACAGGAGCAGGTCGACCATGCTGAACCGCGTCGCGTCGGGCCCCAGCGTTGGGCGCCAGCTGCGGTCGCGCACGATCGATGCCCGGCTCCCCTCGATCGCGCGGTGGAACGTCTCGGCCACGATCCGGGCGCCGACTCCGTTCAGCTTGCCGCCGTTGAGCTCCGCCTCGCGCAGGATGTAGAACCAGAGCGGCGTGTGCGCGGCGAGCTCCTCCGCCTGCTCCGGCCTCAGCTTGTGCAGGTTGGCGCCGTTGTCCCCGCCGAGGATCTGCTTGCGGTCGAGCCTGCGCAGAGACACGCCGCCCGGGTCGAGCAGGTCGGCCATCTGCTGGCCTGTGGCGAGCTTGACCATCCGCGCTCGGACCAGGTTGCGGAACGCCAGGTTGGACTGCGGGTCGTCGGGCGGCACCTCGGGCTCGCCGAAGATCCCGGACGGCAGGCCCGTCAGCCGCGCGGCGAGCCGCGTGTCGATGCGCAGCGCGCGATTGAACTTGTCCGCGCACACCGCGAATGCCGACCGGCCGGCCTCGGCGAAGTCGTACAACCGGCGGAAGTCCGCGACCATGTCGCTCCGCAGCCGCTCCCTGCCGCCGAGGTTCCCTCCCTTCGCCGAGTGCACGAACAGCTGCTCGAGCGCGACGGTGTTGTCGTCGTGGCGGCGGTTCCAGCTGTAGAAGCTCCGGACCATCGAGTGGCCGAGCCGGAACGTTCCGATCGAGAACTCGATCGGCATCGTCGGAACGGCATCGACGCCCGCGGCCGGCTCGAACACCCTGCGGCCGTTCGTGAACACGTCGTCGACTACCGCGCTCGCGCAGATGCGATGGAGGTAGTCGGTCCGGATCATCCACTGGTAGTGCTTCGTGACGAGCTCGCGCGCGCGCACGAAGCACAGCGCCGGCGGAACAGAGGCGGGCAGCGTGTCGACGACCCGGTTGTGGAAGCGGATGAACGCCAGATGCGTCTGGGCGAGCGCCAGGTTCTCGTCGTTGCGCTCGTCGGCGATGACGGCCTTCCGGATGTCCGCCTCCGTGCTCCCGGCGCCCCGGGGCAGGTCGAAGCCGTCCCTCCCGCTGATGCCCAGGGCGTCGACCGTGGATCCCATCGTGAGGTGGACTCCATCCGGCTCGTAGAGCCCGGCCGATTCGGGATCCTGCGGCCCGGCGCCGTACAGCGAGTCGAGGTCGAGGCACGGGGACCTTCCCTGGAGCAGCCGGGCCGGTGAGACGTTCTCCCCGAGCGTGACGCAGGTGCGGTCGAAGCTCATGTCGTGCGCGATGAACTGGCCCAGATAGGTGAAGCCGGCGGGGACGTCCGACTGCTCGGCGCCGAAGCCGCCGCCATGGGTCATCGCGGCGCTCAGTCGCCTGATCGTCAGGTCGTCGAGCTGGCGACCTTCGGGCCCGATCCGCGAAAAGCGGAACGGCGGCGCTGCGTCCGTCGCGTCGGCGGCCATCCCGGGGCAGTCACGACGACCGCCGGCAGTCACCGCGAGTAGGCCCTCGCCCAGGACGTGATAGCTCTCGGAAGCGTGCCGTTCCACGATGTCGCCTGTCGCTGCGGGCGTTCGGCGCGACACTCTCACTCCAGCGCCGTAGCGTCAATCGCTCGCCGGCCGCGGCTTGCAGACGCGTCCGCGCCACGTGTAGCGTTGGACGCACCGCCGGCAACCCCACCCTCATGGACTTCCACATCCTCGGTCCGCTCGAGGTCCTCGACGAGGATCGGGCGGTTTCGCTTGGCGGGAGCAGGCAGCGAGCGCTGCTTGCGCTACTGCTGCTGCACGCCAACGAGACGCTCAGCACGGACCGGCTGATCGACCAGCTGTGGGGCGAGCGCGCGCCGCCGACGGCCGCCAAGCTCGTGCATGTCCAGATCTCGCGTCTGCGGAAGGCGCTCGCGGCCGGAGGAGCGAACGAGGACGCCGGCGCGGGCATGGTCGTGACGCGCGAGCGCGGCTACGAGCTGAGGCTCGAGCGCGGACAGCTCGACAGCCAGCGATTCGAGGACCTCGTGGCCGCGGGCGGCCACGAGCTTGCCGCGGGCCGCCCGGACCGCGCTTTGTCCGCGCTCGAACGGGCGCTGTCGCTGTGGCGCGGCGCGCCGCTCGCCGACGTGGCGTACGAGCGCTTCGCCCAGAGCGAGATCGCCCGTCTCGAGGAGCTGCGCGTCAGCGCGATCGAGCAACTGGTCGATGTGCAGCTCGCGCTCGGCCGCCACGCGGAGGTCGTCGGAAGGCTGCAGGCGCTGATCGGCGAGCACCCCTACCGCGAGCGCCTGCGGGCGCAGCTGATGCTCGCGCTCTACCGCTGCGACCGCCAGGCGGACGCGCTGCAGGCCTACCAGGACGCGCGGCGGGCGCTGGTCGAGGAGCTCGGCATCGAGCCGGGGGAGCGGCTGCGCGAGCTTGAGCGCGCCGTGCTCGCGCATGACCCTGCGCTCGTGCCGCCCACCGCGGACGCGGTCCAGCCGCCGCCCCCGCGCGAAGCGCCGCGGCGCCCGGTGGCGCCCCAGGCGGACGCCCGGAGGCTGGTCAGCGTCGTCTTCGCCGACCTCGCCGACTCGACGGCGCTGGCGGAGCGGCTCGATCCGGAGTCGCTGCACGGCGTCCTCGACCGCTGCTCGCGGGTCTCCGCCGACGTGCTCGAGCGGCATGGCGGGACGGTCGAGGAGTACGTCGGCGACGCCGTCGTAGGCGTCTTCGGGCTGCGCGAGCGGCACGAGGACGACCCGCTGCGGGCCGTGCGAGCCGCGCTCGAGTTGCGTGAGGCCGTTGCCGCGCTCGGCACCGAGCTGGAGCGCGACCACGGCATCCGCGTCGGGCTTCGCTTCGGCGTCACCTCCGGCGAGGTGTTCGTCGGCGCCGGAGCACGGCGCGGGACGCTCGCGAGGGGCGACGCGATGAACGTCGCCGCGGGGCTCGGTGAGGCCGCCGCGGAGGGCGAGATCCTGCTCGGCGAGCGGGCGTACGGGCTCGTAGCCGCCGACGTCCGCGCCGAGCCGGTGGAGCCGCTCGCGGTGCGTGGGCGCCAGGCGAAGGTGGCGGCCTGGCGGCTCCTGGGGCTGAAGACCGACGAGCCGCTGGCACTCGGCTCGTCCGCCACCCCGTTCCTCGCCCGTGCGAGCGAGCTGCGGGAGCTCCGGGCGGCGCTCGAACGCGCCACCGGCGAGCGGTCCTGCCGGCTCGTCACGGTCGTCGGTCCGCCCGGCATCGGCAAGTCGCGGCTTGCGCGGGAGCTGGTCGCCGAGGTCGGCGACGAAGCATCGGTCGTCGTCGGCCGCTGCCTCTCCTACGGCGACGGGATCACGTACCGCCCGCTCGCCGAGATCATCCGTCAGCGCGCGGGCGCCGACCCGGAGCGGTGTATAGCCGGACACGTGGCGGGGGACGACCGGGCCGACCTGATCGTCCGGCGGGTGCTCGGCGCGATCGGCCGCTCCGGCGAGTTGGCGCAGTCCGGTGAGACGTTCTGGGCGGTGCGCCGGCTGTCCGAGGCGGTCGCTCGCGACCGTCCGCTCGTCGTCGTCGTCGAGGACGCCCACTGGGCGGATTCGACTCTGCTGGACCTGCTCGAGTACGTCGTCGCGTTCTCGACCGGGTCGCCGATCTTGCTGGTCTGCCTGGCGCGGCCAGAGCTGCTCGAGCGCCGGGCCTCGTGGGCGGCGCCGCAGCCGAGCAGCTCTCTGCTGGTGCTGGACGCGCTCGCGCGTACCGACGCGCTTGCGCTCGTGGAGACGCTGGCCGGAAACGCCTTGGAACCGCACGTCGCCGACCGGATCGTGGCGACGGCCGAGGGCAACCCGCTGTTCCTCGAGCAGCTCCTGGCGGTGCAGGCCGAGGGCGAGGCGACGACCCTGCCGCCGAGCATCGAGGCCGTGCTCGCGGCGCGCATCGATCAGCTCGAACCGCGCGAGCGCGACGTGCTGGTGCACGCATCCGTCGAGGGCCGCAGCTTCCACGCCGGCGCGGTCGCCGAGCTGATGGCGGACGCCGACCGGGACGCCGTCGCGACGGCGCTGATCGGCCTCGTGCACAAGCAGCTGCTCCGCCCCGACCGGCCCGAGTTCGCCGGCGAGGACGCGTTCCGCTTCGCGCACGCGCTGCTCCGCGACGTGGCGTACAGCGGCATGCCGAAGCGGCTGCGCGCCGCGCTGCACGAGCGCCTGGCGGGCTGGCTGAAGACCAAGCCCCGCGTCGTCGACGAGATTCTCGGCTACCACCTCGAGCAGGCGTGCCGCTACCGTGCGGAGCTCGGCCATGTCGACGAGCGCGATCGCGCGCTCGCCGGCGAGGCGGCCGAGCGGCTGGCGGCGGCCGCCCAGGCCGCGCTCATGCGCGGTGAGGCTGCGGCCGCGGCGCGCCTGCTGGAGCGGGCGGTGGCGCTCCTGGCGCAGGGCGATCCGGCGCGCTCGGCGCTGCTGCCGACGCTCGGCGCCACGCTCGTCGAGGCGGGCCGGCTGGCGGACGCCGACCGGTTCCTGGCCGAGGCGATCGAGCGCGCCGAGGCAGCGGACGACCCGCAGCTCGAGGCGCGCGCCCGCGTCGAGCAGCAGCTCGAACGGCTCCACGCGGGGACGGGCACGGGGGCCGATCAAGCACGGCGCGTCGCGGACGTCGCGCTGCGGGAGCTGGAGCGGCACGGGGACGACCTCGGCCGGTGCCGGGCGTGGCGCCTGCGCGCATGGATCGAGTGGATGGCGAGCCAGGCGGCCGCGGCCGACGACGCCTGGCGGCGCGCCGCCGAGCACGCCGGCCGCGCGGGCGACCAACGTGAGCTGTTCGACATCCTCGGCTGGCGTGCGTCGGCGGCGGTCTTCGGGCCGACGCCGGTGCCGGAGGCGATCCGCCGCTGCGCGCGGATCCGTGAGCAGGTCCGGAGCAGCCCCGTGGCCGTGGCCGTGATCCTGCATCCGCTCGGGCTGCTGCACGCGATGACGGGCGACTTCGACCGCGCGCGCGGGCTCGTCCGCGAGGCGAACGAGATCCTCGACGAGCTGGGCCGGATGGAGGAGGCGGTCTCCCACCACGAAGCGCTCGTGGAGCTGCTCGCCGGCCGGCCCGCGGAGGCGGAGGCGCGGCTGCGCCCCGGCTACGAGAAGCTCGAGCGGATGGGCGAGCGGGCGTTGCTCGCGACGACCGCCGCGATGCTCGCCCAGGCCGTCTACGCCCAGCATCGCCTCGACGAGGCCGAGGAGCTGTGCCGGACGAGCGCACGGATCGCGGCTCCCGAGGACGTCGCGGCGCAGGCCCTGTGGCGCGGCGTGCGGGCGAAGATCCGCGCCCATCAGGGCGCGCTCGACGAGGCGGAGGCGCTCGGCGGCGAGGCGGTGCGGCTCGTGGAGCCGACCGACCTGCTGACGGACCGCGGCGACGCGCTGCTCGACCTCGCCGAGGTCTTGCGGCTCGGCGGGCGCCCGGCCGACGCCGAAGCCGCCGCTCGACGGGCCCTCGAGCTGTACGAGCGCAAGGGCAATCGCGTCTCGACCGCGCGGGCACGGTCCTGGCCGACCGTGACCGCTCCGGCCTGAGGCGGCACACCACCAGGAGGTGCAGCATGGCGTATTCCCGGTTCACGGCAGCGCAACTGGACACTGAGAGCGGCACGGTGTCGGTGAGCGGGCCGTTCGAGTTCGGGCCGAATGAGCCGCGGACGGAGGTGGAGTTCTTCCACTTCGTGATCGTGCAGGGAGACGAGTTCGTCTCCGGCGACGGCCAGTCACGCGGCGACGGCAACTGGAGCGGGACCGCGGACGCGGGCAACCTCGACGACGGGCCCGCCCAGGGCTTCGGCGTGGCCGTGCTCGTGAGGCAGCCTCAGGAAACGCCTCCGCCCGGGTCTCCTCCGGCCGTCCAGACGTTCACCTGGTCCGAGCCGATCGAGATCACGGCGTAGGCGTCAGCTGACCGTCTGAACGGGCACCTCGTAGAACTCGACCGACGTGCGGCGCTCGGTTGCGCCGGGGCTCATGGCGTTGAGCGCCTCGTCGCCCCGGCGCATCGCCTCCTCGCTCTCGAACAGCGTGACACCGAGGCCCTTGCCGCTCTCGCGGTTGATCAGCATCAGCATCTTCGCGCCCTCGAGCCCGGGCGGCGTGTCGCCGGACTCGACCTCGGCGCGAACCAGGCCGATCGCGTCATCGACCTTCGCGGGATCGCTCTCGAACGTCGCTACGCGTGCGTACACGTCGCCTCCTCCTGTCGAATCGGACACTCGCCAGCCTACGCCGATGCGAGGCCCGCAGCACGAGCGGCGTGTTCGGCGAATGCCTACCATGGCCACGGGGCATCCCCGCCCTGACGACGTGCACGAGCAGGAGGGATCGACCACATGGCGCTGGACGACTACCTGGATTCGGAGGTTGCGGTGGCTGTCGCCGCGACCGCAGCGGCCTTGTCGCCCCGGTTCCGCCGGGTGCTGCGGCGAGGGGCCGTCTACGGGGTGGCCGGCGTGCTTAAGGCGACCGACGTAGCGACCGCCGCGGCGCGCGGCGTCGCGCGCGGCGCAAGCGCGGCGAGCGACACGGTCCGTACGGGCGACGGCGGAGCGGACAGCTCGCCGACGGTTCCCGGCACTCCGATTCCATGACCACCGAACGTACGACGACACCGAGGGGCGAGGCTGACGACGCCAGGCCGGCCGGTGACGAGCGGCCCGTCGAGGAGCGGGCGGAGGAGATCGTCGGGCGCGTCTCCGAGGAGGTGGCTCGCTTCGCACGCCGGCTCGTGGCCCGTGCGCGCGAGGAGGCCGAGGACATCGTCGCCGAGGCGCAGAGCTTGCGACGCGGAGACCGGCCACGCGACTAGCGTCCAGGTGAGCCGCGAAACGAGCATCGGCGCCCGGTGACTGCGACCGCGACTCCTCGCGTCGTGCACGCCCTCCCCGGGCGGTTGCGGGTCCACGCGCCCGAGTGGGCGCGGGCCGCGCCCGGCCGGCTCGAGCAGCGGCTGCGCTCGCTTCCGGGCGTCGAGCGCGTGCGGGCGAGCGCGTCGACCGGCAACGTGCTCGTCTGCTTCGACTCGTCCCGGATCGAGCGAGACCGCGTTCTGGCCGCGCTCGCCGAGCTCGACGCACCGCCTCGGGAGAGCGGCGAGGAGCCCCGGGGCGACGAGCGCTCGCCTGGGCCGTCCGCGGTCGTCCGGCCGGACGCCGGACCGCACGGGAGGGCGCGCATCACGGTCACCGGACTCGACCGTGACCCGCAGCTCGCACGCCGCGTCGAGGAACGGCTCGAGGCGCGGCCGGAGGTGCAGCGCGCGGAGGCCAGCCCGATCACCGGCCGAGTGCTGGTCGAGTTCTCGCGACGGGTGACGGATCTCGACGACCTCGTCAACGAGGTCGCGAAGCTGCAGCTGGCGCCGCGCCCTGGAGAGGACCGGCCGGAGCACCCGCTCGATCCAGGTCCGCTCGTGCAGAGCTCGGCGCGCCTGATCGGCGCGGGCCTGGGGCTTGTGCTGCTCGGGCTGCGCAAGGCCATCCGGGCTGAAGTGGCCCTGCTGCAAAGCCGCGTGCCGGCGACCGTCGCGGGCACCGTCGGCATCGCCGAGGGCCTGCCGCCGGTGCGCGCCGGGCTCCGGAGGGTGCTCGGCCGCGATCGTGCCCAGCTGCTGGTCGGGGCAGCGAGCATCGTCTCTCTCACGCTCGCCGGATCACCGGTCGGGCTGGCGGTGACCGCCGCCTCGGCGCTCCGGCTGCTGACGGAGGTTCGCGCGCGCCGGTCGGCGTGGTTGGCATACGAGGAACGGCTCAAGGACGCCGTCGAGGCGGTGCCCGGCGCGGTCGTCCGGCTCGAAGCGGGCGACTGCGTCCCGCTGCGCGGCCGGATCCTCGAGGGGAGCGGGACGGCGGTCTGTGCTGACGCCCTGCCGGACAGCGTGTGCCCCGGCGCCGAGATCGAAGCGGGGGCGCGCGTCTCCGGCGGGCCGTTCGTCGTCGAGCTGACAGGCGACGAGGGCTTCGTCCCGCGGCCGCGCCCCGCGCCGCCGGCTCCCTCGACGCTCGACCTCTACGCCTCGCGCATGAGCGTGATCTCGCTCGGCTATGCGGCGCTGAGCGTTGTCCTGACGCGATCGCTGAGGAGCGCCTTCCCGGCGCTGCTCCTGCTCAGTCCCCGCTCCGCGTTCATCGGCGCAGAAGGCGCCGACACGGCCGCGTCCGCTCGCGTGCTGCGGGCCGGAGCGACGGTCGTGGGCACGCGCCCCGAGCGTCCCGTGGCCCGGCCCGACGTGGTGATCATCGACGGCCCGCGCACGGTCGCCGAGGGCGTCGAGCTGGCGCGCGTCGTCCCGCTCGAAGCCGACGACGCTGACGCCATGGCGGATCTCGCGCGCGCCGTCGCGTCGGCGGCCGGCTCGCCCTGGGGCCGCGCGCTGACGGCGGGTGGCCAGGCGACGGCCGAGGAGGGCGACTTCGACGGCGAGGCAGCGTGGGCCACCGTCGATGGTGAGCGCTATCGGCTCGGCACGATGGAGGAGGCGGGCGACCATCCCGCCGCGATCGACGGCCGCGACCGCGGCGAGGAGCTGCTCGCACTGTGCGACGAGCGGCGCTGCGATCTCGCGCTCGTCGCTTTGCGGCCGTGCCTCGCGGCTGGCGTCGAGCAGCTCGTGCAGACGTGCCACCGCCGCGGGATCGGGATCGTGATGCTGGAGCGCGGCGACCGGCGGGCGGCGCGTGCCGTCGCACGGCGCGCGAACGTGGATCTGGTCGTGGAGGCCGATCTCGCCGACCTGGTGCGCGAGCGCCAGCGAGACGGCAGCCGCGTAGCCGTCGTGTCCGACAACGCCGAGGCCGCCGAGGCGTTCGACGCCTGCGACCTTGCCATCGCCGTCACGACCGGGCGCTTCCCCGCGCGCGCCGACCTGCTCGCTCCCGACCTCGAGACCGTCGCGGCGATCGTCGAGACAGGCGCCCGCCGCGACGAGGCCGTCGACGTGTCGGTCGCACTCGCCGCCGGCGCGAACGTTGCCGGCGCGACGTGGGGATTGGCCGGTGCGCCGGGGATCGCCCGGGCCGGGAGTGCGACCTACGCGGGGGCGGTGGGGTCGCTCGCCGCGGGGCAGCTGCTGCTCCGCGGTGGCGAGCGACCGCGCTCAGTCGCCCAACGACTGGTGGATCCTCGGCCCGAGCGCTGGGGACGTCGCTCGAAAGACGACGTCATGGCCGAGCTGAAGACCCGTCCCGACGGCCTCACGACCGAGGAGGCGGCGGGGCGGCGTGAGGCGCGGCCGTCGAGCGGTCAGCGCAGCGCGCTGCTCGAAGCGGTTATGGACCAGGTCAGGTCGCCGCTCACCGGCGTGCTCGCCGCGGGGGCGGTCGTCTCGCTCTCGCTCGGCGCGGTCGCGGACGTCGCGATCATCGCGGCGGCGATCGGCGCCAACATCGCGGTCGGCACCTGGCAGGAGCGCCAGACAGGGCGCGCCGCCGAGGCGCTCGAGCGCCTCGGCTCGGTCCAGGCCAGGGTCCTGCGCGACGGAGAGGCGGTCTGCGTCCCGGCGGAGGAAGTCGTCCCCGGCGACGTCCTCGTGCTCGCGTCGGGCGACCGTGTGGTGGCCGACGCCCGACTCCTCGAGGCCGATGCGCTCGAGATCGACGAGGCCGCGCTGACCGGGGAGTCGCTGCCCGTCGCCAAGGGGCCGGACATGACCGGCGATGCGGATCGCGTCGTGCTCGAGGGCAGCGACGTGACGGTCGGGAGCGGCAAGGCGATCGTGGTCGCGGTCGGCGCGGGCACGCGGTTGGGGGCGACGGCGGCCGCGCTCGCGATCGATGAGACGCAGGAGAGCCCGCTCGGCCGCCGGCTGGGTGAGCTGTTCCATCAGGGTCTCCCGGTGCTGCTCCTCGGGGGCGCGCTCGTCACCGCCTCGGGCCTCCTGTGGGGCCGGCCAGTGGTCGAGCAGCTCGCCCTCGGCGCAAGCATCGCCGTCGCCGCGGTGCCGGAGGGACTCCCGCTGCTCGCCGGCGTCGCGCAAGCCGGCGTCGCGCGCCGGCTTGCCCCTCGCCGGGCGCTGGTGCGCCGGCTCGCCGCCGTGGAGGCGCTCGGGCGTGTCGACGTCGCCGCCTGCGACAAGACGGGCACGCTGACCGAGGGGCGCCTTGCGGTCAGCGTCGTTGCCGGCGCGGACGGCGACGAGGCGAGCTTCGGCGACGACCTGCCAGACCACCTGAACGAGGTGCTCCTCGCCGCGGGACTGGCCAGCCCGCCGCCCGGTGAGACTGCTGCGCACCCCACGGACGTCGCGGTCGTCGAGGCTGCAAGCGAGGCGGGCGTAGGCGACCTCGAGGCGGAGCGGGCACGCGAGGCGCCGTTCGAGCCGGCGCGTGCCTTCCACGCCACCGAGGCGGGCGGTCGCCTGTACGTCAAGGGGGCGGCCGAGGCCCTCGCCCCCGCCTGCACGGCCACGCGGCGCGGCGATGAGCGCTCGGCGCTCGATGACGCCGGCCGCCAGCGGCTGCTGACGATCGCCGAGGAGCTGTCCGGGCGAGGTCTCCGCGTGCTGCTCGTCGGCGAGGGAAGCGCGGACGGCGACGTCGAGCACCCGCGCGAGCTCATCGCGCTCGGTTTCGTCGGCATCGCCGATCCGCTGCGTGCGGGCGTGGCGGAAGCGGTCAACCGCTGCCACGAGGCGGGGGTCCGGGTCATCATGCTCACCGGGGATCACCCGGCCACGGCGCGGGCCATCGCGGGAGACGCCGGCCTGCCCGCCGGCGACGCCGACGTCCTGACCGGCGACGAGCTGGAGCAGCTCGACGACCGCGAGCTCGACGACCGCCTCGAGCGCGCGCGCGTCATCGCGCGCATCACGCCACTCGACAAGGTCAGGATCGTCGAGAGCCTCCAGCGCCGAGGCCACACGGTCGCGATGACCGGCGACGGCGTCAACGACGCTCCCGCGCTCCGCCTCGCCGACGTCGGCGTCGCGATGGGACGCGCGGGCACCGACGTGGCGCGCCAGGCCGGCGACGTCATCCTGGCCGACGACGACTTCGCCACGCTGGCGGAGGCGCTGGTCGAGGGCCGGGGCTTCTGGCAGAACATGCGCCGGGCGCTTGGCCTGCTGCTCGGCGGCAATCTCGGCGAGATCGGGCTCATGGTCGGGGCCAGCGTGCTCGGGCGCGCCTCGCCGCTGAGCCCGCGGCAGATCCTCGCCGTCAACCTGGTCTCGGATGTGCTGCCGGCGGTGTCCGTGGCCGTCCAGCCGCCCGAGCATCGCAAGCTGTCCGGCCTCGCACGCGAGGGCACCGCGGCGCTGGACCGGCCGCTGCGCATCGAGATCTTGCGCCGCGGCGCCGCCACCGCCGTGCCGTCGCTCGGCGCCTACCTCGTCGCCGACCGCTGGCGCGCCCAGCCGCAGACCGTGGCGTTCGCGAGCATCGTCTCGACGCAGCTTGCGCAGACGCTCGACCTCGGTCGGCTCGACGGCCGCATCAGCGGGTCGGTGGCCGGAGCGGTCGCCGGCACCGCGGCGCTGCTCACGCTCGCGGTGATGCTCCCCTCGCTTCAAGGCTTCTTCGGTCTCGCGCCTCCATCGCCCGCCGCCATCGCGCTCGTCGGCGGAGCTGCCGCCGGCGCTGTTGCGCTGGCCAGCCTGCTCTCGCGTTAGCGCCGGATCAGTACCGGAGCACCGCCGTGACCGGCAGATGGTCCGACGTGCCCTTGCGGGTCTCGCGGTCGAATCCGCGCGGCCGTCCCGACTTCGTGGCAACCGTGTCGGTGGTGTGGATCGCGACCGAGTCGACGTCGAGGCGCAGTCCGCTCGCGGCGAGCAGCCCGCGCGAGCAGATGATCTGGTCGAGCACCTGGTAGCGGTTGGCGAATGCCTCCTCGCGCGTGGCGCTCATGAAGAACGTGCCGGTGTCCTCCGGCGCGAGGAACTTCCACGACCCGTTGTAGAGGAACGTGTCGCCGCCGCGGTAGCTCGCCGTCTGCGACCTGAACGCAGTGATGTCGTTCGTCGACCCGGCGACGCGGTCGACCTCGCTCGAAGCCTGCAGGTGCTCGACGACGCTGCGGTCGCCCGGCTCGTCGTTGAAGTCCCCGAACAGCAGGAGCTTCGTCTCCCACTTCTGCACGACCGGCGCGAGCTTGTCCTGAGCGCGCAGCTGCTCGTATGTCTTCGCGTCGACCCGGACGTGGTCGCGCACGAGGAAAGCGATGTTCTCGGCGACGGCGATCCGTGACGGCTCCGAGCGCCACTTGCCCAGCCGGCGCGACGGCCAGTGGCTGGCGATCACCACCAGCCTCTCGCCCGTCTCGGTCAGCTCGAGCACGACC
>Ga0126313_10001106_pt1 | contig 13909 bp, 15 predicted proteins | sample Plot105A_FD_89954 | JGI IMG/M metagenome (GOLD analysis project Ga0126313, IMG submission 89954) | Serpentine soil microbial communities from UC McLaughlin Reserve, CA, USA - Plot105A | ecosystem: Environmental > Terrestrial > Soil > Grasslands | place: USA: UC McLaughlin Reserve, Lake County...
GCGACCGCTATGTGGGGCAAGTGGCACCTGGGTAGCGACCCTGAGACCCGCAGTCCACTCGACTTCGGCATCGACGAGGCGGTCTGGTCGCCGCGCGTGCACACCTCTTCCCGGTGAGGTTGCCACACTCCCGGCAGAAGCGCACCGCCTCCTTGACGTCCTCGACCGCGCGCGCGAGCGCCAGCGCCTCGTCCTTCGGCGTCGAGAGCAGGTGAAAGGCGAGCCGCTGCGCCGTGCGGCTGCCGATCCCGGGCAGGCCGTGAGCTGCGCGACGAGGTTTCGACGGCCGGGCTCAGCATCCCGTCAGCCTAAGGACCGTCCCTTTCGGCCACGTGCTGAGGGCCCATCGACGCGCGGCTAAGTCTGCTTGCCGCGACCCGCCGGGCAGTTCGGGTGGGCTAGAGCTCGACCACGGCGTGCGTGCGCAGTGACGCGACGCCGGCGAGCGTGACGGCGGTCGTCTGGACGAGCGTGTCGACCGAAAAAGTGGGCGTGGAGCGCCCGCGAATGACGTCTACGAAGTCCGCGACCTCCTCCGCATGGCCCTTTCGCCCGTCGTAGGAGCGGCGCTTGCTCGACCGATCTGCGCGAAACGTTGCGGTCTTGAAGTCGTCCATAATCGCGGAGCGACCTCCGGCGCTCACCTCACACCGTTCCGTCGGCCGGCGCTGGCCGTTGGCGACGTAGAGAAGCGTCGCGACCGAGCCGTCGGCATAGGTCACGACGACGCTGGCAGTGTCCTCCGCGGCGAACTCGGCGACGTCCTTTCGGACGGCGGTCGCGTAGACGCGTACCGGTCGGGCGCCGGTCAACGCGGCAAACACATCCACGGCGTGGCAGGCCTCGCCGACGATCCGGCCGCCCTGACCCTCGGCGAGAATCCAGCTCGAGGGTGGAAGCGGTCCCACGTTCATCCTGTACGTGATCGCAAGGGGCTCGCGCCGCTCCGCGAAGAACGCCTGGATATCGCGGACTGGCGTTGCGAATCGGCGGTTGAAGCCCACCGCGAGGTACTGGCCCCTCTCCGCCGCCGCTTCCGCGGCCACGCGCACGTTTTCCAGCTCATCCGAGGTCACGGCAAGTGGCTTCTCGACGAACACGTGGTTCCCGGCCGCCAGTGCCTGTTCCACGATTCGCGCGTGGGTGTCGTGTCGTGTCGCTACGAACACGGTGTTCGTCGTCGCGTCTGAAAGCACGTCATCCCAGTCGGTGGTCGAGAATGAGAATCCGAATTTCTCCGCCGCGGAGCGCGCGTTCACGGGCCGAGAGGTCGCGACGCCGGCGAGCGTCACGTCGAGTTTTTTGACGTGTGGCAAGAGGTAGGACTGGGCGAAGTTCCCCGCGCCGATGAACCCGGCCACGACGGTGTCGACCGACGCCGGTGGCGCCGCCTCCGCGCGCACGATCCGTGAGCGCACTTCGTCGACTCGCTGCGGATACTCCAGCAGAATCGCGAGCGAGCGCTCGTTCCTCTTTCCAGTCACCAGGTCGTACGCTTCGACAGCACGGTCAATGGGGTGTCGGTGCGTCACGAGCGGCCGTGTGTCGAGCTTGCCCGCCGTCATGAGTGCGAGCACCGCCTCCATGTTCCGGTTCTCGGTCCAACGCACGTATGCCAGGGGGTAATCGAGTCCCAGGTCTTCGTACGTCGAGTCGTAGCGTCCCGGCCCGAACGAACACGAGATTCGGAGGTCGAGCTCCTTCTCGAAGAACGGAAGGCGTGGCACGTCCAGGCCCACGGCGCCGACAATCACCACTGCTCCCTTTCTGCGTGCCACCTCGAGCGCGAGCTCGATCGGTTGATTCGAGGGTGTGGACGCCGTGATCAGGACGGCGTCGGCACCGTAGCCGCGTGTGAAGGCGTCCACGGCCAAAGCAGCGTCCGCGTCGTTCAGTGCACAGTCGTCGCAGCCGACATTACGCGCCAGCGTCAGCTTTTGCGGATCGACGTCCAGCCCGATGACCTGGCACCCCTGGGCCTTCAAAAGTTGCACCGTGAGCAGTCCGACGAGCCCAAGCCCGATGACCGCGACGTATTCGCCGAGTCGTACCTCTGCCTGGCGGACGCCCTGGAGCGCGATCGCGCCGAGCGCCACGAACGCGGCTTCGTCGAGGTCGACTTCGTCGGGAATTCTGACCACGAGGTTCTTCGGAACCGAGACGATCTCCGCGTGATAGGCGGTGCCCGCGCAGGCCACGCGGTCGCCGGGCGAGAGGCCGGGAACCGCGGATTCGAGCACGATGCCGGCCGAGCTGTATCCCAGCTCGTTGTAGTTGTCGAGCCTCGTCTGCACCTTCCTGTACGTCGCGAGCAATCCCTCCCGCTTTGCGTTGTCGACGACCTGGCGGACGAGGTCGGGCCGGGTGCGCGCCTTGCCGACGATGGACGACTGAGCGGTCTTGACAGACGTTCGCTCCGTACCGGCGCTGATGAGCGAATACGCGTTCCGTACCAGCACCGAACCCGCTTCGAGTTGAGGGGGCGGTAGCTCCTCGACGCGAAGCTCGCCGGTCTTCTGGTACTGCGTCACCTGAAGCATCTTCTCGTTGATTCCTCGGCTCGCCTATCAGTCCCGCTCTAGCTGTCCAAGGTCGCCGCTTCTTCCGCCGGCGACCGAGCTCCATCCGCTCGCGCGGCCTCGAGCAGTCCGGCCATGCGTGTCTCGAAGCGGTCGACCGAGAAGTGCTCGGCGTACGCCGAGCGCGCGCGATCGACGTATGCGGCGTACGTCGTCGGGTCGTTCAGGATGGTGCGCACACCGGCGGCCAGCTCCTCGACCGAGTCGTCGGCCATCAAATAGCCCTCGACGCGGTGCCGAACGGTCTCGGGGATCGCGCCGACTCGCGTTGCGACGACAGGAAGGCCGAACGCGAGCGCCTCCAGGATCGTCACCGGCTGACCGTCCCAGGAGGTGGGGTGAACGAGTACATGCGCCTCGCGAAATACGTGCCATTTGGCGTCGCCCACGAGCAGTCCCCGCACGGTGACACGATCGTGGAGGGCCCACTCGTTCAACAGAGCGGATACGTGCTCGCGCGTCGCGGTGCTTTCCCACTCGCCGACCAGATCCAGATGGGCGTCGTAACCCGATATGGCGAACGCGCGCATGAGATCGAGAAGCGTGACGATGCCCTTCGCTCGTGCCAGCTCGCCCATATAGAGAAGGCGGAAGGGTGCGTCGAGCGCCGGCCGGAGTCCGCCGGCACCTGGTGGCTTGGGAATGCCGTTCGAGAGCACAGTCGTGTTCCGGATGCCACGCGCAGCCAACGTCGCAGCGATCGACGTACTCAGCACGCGGATCGAATGGACACCTCCGAGTGACCAGCGGCCATAGCGCGCCAATATCGACGACCCTTTGATGAAAGGAAGGTCGGCTCCGGCGAGGTCGCCTACGACTCGGATGTGAAGTGCGCGCGCCACGAGCAGGATCACGCTCGTCCTGAGAAAGGACGGGGCGTCTTTCGGAATGTCGATGTAGACGGCATTCGGACGTTTGCGTACGAGCCTGGCCGAGCTCGCCGCAACGTAGCGCACACCGAAGGCGACGTTGCCGGCCGTCAGCCGACCCTGTTTGCGTTTCGAGTGACCATGCCGGCGGAACGCGAGGATCGCGTATCTGTCGGCGAAGAGCCGCTCGAGTTCCGCGCCGATTATTTCGCCACCGCCGTACGGCGGTGGTGTTCTCAGGATCAGGAGCACATCTCGATCGCGTCCAGGAGCGACCGTGTGGACGCGTGGCCGAGCTACAGCCCGAGACGTCATCGGCAGCTGTGCTCTACGGCCAGTTCGTCGCTCGCGATGGCGGCCGCGGAATGAGGCCTCGCCCGGCATGGGTGCAGAGGCGCAGTCGCCGCGGCAAGCTCCTCGCCTCGTTCCACCCTCACTGCGACGACGAGTGCCAACCCTCGCACTGTCTCACGTTAGCCATGGCAACTCGTGCGATCAACACAACTGACCTCTGCCCGTGCGGATCGAGACCGAACTTGTCGAACACGCCGCGCACATCGGGAGCAAAGCACCCGCGATGTACGCACGAAGGTTGGCGACGACATTCGCTGGATCGTCGAGCAGCCGCCGGAAGTCGAGCGGGCTGGTGTTATAGAACAGTTCCCCGGCCACCGCGTCGAGCACGGGCGCGACGTTTTCGACGCGACCCGGCAGCGCCTCGTCCCGAGGCACCGCCACCTTCGTCGGCGCGAGCACACAGTCGAGCCGCCGTAGAACAACGAGGGGCAGGATCACCCGCCGTATTCGGACTGCTTGTAGGGCCGCGCGGCTTGTCCGCAACCACGAGATGAAAGCGGCATGATTACGGACGTGCGCGTCTGACATTCCACCCACCCCTCACGCGCCGCGGTGTTCGTGAACTACTTCGCGGCTCAGGCGATCGTATCGCTGTGGGCGGCCGCCTCAAACTTTGAGGCGTGCGCCAGGAATGCGCCAGCCTGAGCCTTGATCAGGCGATCTAGAGCGGACTAGCGCGGAAGACGGGCCGCGCTCGGCCCTGCCCGGGGTCGGCCGGGAACCCAGCGAGCGCGTGGGATCTCGACTGCTGAGGCGGCGGGGGTGGGATTCGAACCCACGAGACGGATTTCGCCGTCTAGCGGTTTTCAAGACCGCCCCTTTCGACCGCTCAGGCACCCCGCCGGGTGCGCCGCGAGTCTAGCCGCCTACCCCGGCTAGGAGGCTTGGCGAGACAGTCGTTGTTCCGCTGTGGTGCGATGAAGACCGTTCCACCAAGCCCTCCTAGCCGGGGGGCTCGATCTGCGCAGGGGCGCCGGCGTCGACCAGCGCCTGCGGGACGGCGACCGCGCCGTGCTCGTCCTGGAAGTGCTCCAGGACAGCGAGCATGGCACGGGCGGTCGCGGCCGTCCCGTTCAGCGTGTGGACGAAGCGCGGGCCGCCGTCGGCGGGCCGGTAGCGGATGTCCAGGCGGCGGGCCTGGTAGTCCGTCGTGTTCGAGGTCGAGGTGATCTCCCGGTAGCGCCCCTGGTTCGGGAACCAGGCCTCGATGTCGTATTTCTTCGTCGCGGAGGCCCCGAGCTCGCCGGCCGCGATGTTCACGACCCGGTAGGGGATCCCGAGCTCCCCGACGAGCGCTTCCTCGAGCCCGAGCAGGCGCTCGTGCTCGTCACGCGACTCCTCCGGCCGCACGTACGCGAACATCTCGACCTTGTCGAACTGGTGGACACGGAACATGCCGCGTGTGTCCTTCCCGGCCGCGCCCGCCTCGCGGCGGAAGCAGGTCGAGTAGCCGGCATAGCGGCGCGGAAGGTCGTCTTGTTCGAGGATCTCGCCGGCGTGGAGGGCGGCGAGAGCGACCTCGGAGGTCCCCGTCAGGTAGAGCTCGTCGCGCTCGACCCGATAGATGTTCACCTCTTCGGTCGGGAGGAAGCCGGTCCCGTACATCGCGTCCTCGCGGACGAGGACGGGCGGAAGCACCGGCACGAACCCCTCTCGCGTAAGCCGGTCGAGCGCGAAGCGGTAGAGGGCGAGCTCGAGGAGCGCGATCGGGCCGGTGCGGTACGTGAAGCGCGAGCCCGAGACCTTGGCGGCGCGCTCCATGTCGATCCAGCCGGCCGCAGCCGCGAGGTCGACATGGTCCCGGATCCCCTCGCCCGAGCGCGGCTCACCGACACGGCGGAGCTCCGCGGCGTCCTCGTCCGTCATGCCGTCGGGCACGCTCGCCTCGGGCGGGTTGGGGACGCGGTCGAGGAGCGCGCGGCGCTCGGCCTCGGCGGCGGCGAGCTCCTCCTCGAGCCGCTGGAGATCTGCCTTGACCGTCCGAAGCTCCTCGATCTGCTCGGGGGTCGGCTTGCCCTTGAGCTTCGTCTTGCCGCGGAGCTCGTCGACCTGGGGCACGAGCTCGAGCCAACGGCTGTCGGCGGCCATGAGCGCGTCGAAGTCCTCGGCGGCGCCCTTGCGCTCGAGCGCAGCGCGCCAGGAGGTCGGGTCGTCCCGGGCAGCGCGGACGTCGATCATGCGCGGAGTCTACGAACCCAAGTAGGCCTCGACGACCTGCGCAACGCCCTCTTCGGCACACGGCGGGCACGTCCAGTCGGCGACGGCGCGCAGGCGCGGATGTGCGCCGGCCACCGCGACGCCGTACGCGGCCCACTCGAGCAGCTCGACGTCGTTCTCGCCGTCGCCGAACGCGACCGTCCGCTCGCGCGAGAAGCCGAGCCGGTCGGCGACGAACTCGATCCCGGCCGCCTTCGTCACGCCGGGCGCCGCGAACTCGAGGAAGATCGGGAGCGACTTCGAGATGTAGAGCCGCCCGTCGAAGCGCGCCTTCATCCGGGCCTCGAGCTCGTCCAGCCCCGGCCCCTCGCCCACAGAGACGAGCTTCGTCGGCGGCCGGGCAAGCCAGTCCAGAAGCGGGCCGACCGTGTGGATCTCGAGGTTCTGGAAATGAGCGTACCGCTCCGCCTCGGGCGTCTCCTCGGCAACATAGAGCTGGTCGTCGACGTAGCAGTTCAGGTGGAAGCCGTCCGCCTCGACCGCGGCGATCGCCTCGCGGGCGAGGCCGAGCTCGATCGGCTCGCGGCGCAGGAACCGTCCGCTGACCGGGTCGGCGACGACCGCGCCCTGGTAGCAGACGACGGGATCGTCGAGCCCGGCCGCCGCGAGATACGGCCGCACGGACTGGAACATGCGGCCGGTGACGACCACGACCCGGATCCCGGCCTTCCGGGCGGCTGCCAGCGTTGCAAGCGTGCGGTCGCCGAGCACGAGCGTCTCGGGCAGGAGCGTCCGGTCGAGGTCGCACGCGAACGCCTCGACGTCGCGCGGGAAGTCGGGCGGCAGCGTGAGGCTCAGGACGGCTGGAGGAACGCCACCAGGTCGGCGATCTGCTTCTCGGAGAGCTGCTGGCCGTAGCTGCCCGGCATGACGTTCGGCTGGAAGCCCTGGGCGATCTCGGCGTTCGGGTTCACGATCGACGTGTGGATGAACTCGGCGTCCTTGCCCTTCAGTGCTTCGTCCAGGTCCGGTCCGACCTGCGCGTCCGAGCCCGCGGGCTCGTATGTATGGCAGCCGCCGCAACCGGCCGACTCGAAGACCTGCTTGCCGGCGGCCGCATCCCCCGTGGCCACCGTCTCCTGCTGGAGCGTCCCCTGAACGGTGTCAGGCGTGGGCTCGACGCTCTCCTCGCCGCCGCAGCCAGCCGTCGCGAGCGAGAGGACGACGACCAGGAGCGCTGCGAGCAGGGCCGGCCGACTCATCGGGCGCGAGCCTACCAAGCACCAGCGCGGCGAAACCCGCCAACCCCACCGCGGCCACGTCGTTCGGCGAGTCGTTGACGACGAGGGACGCCGCGAGCGCCGCGAGGAAGGCGAGCGGAACCGCGCGCTCCGCCGCCGTGGGCCGTCGGCGCAGGAAGAGCACGACGAGAACGACGAGCGCGGCGAGGCAGCCGAACGTCGTCAGCCCGGCGGCCCAGCTCGAGGTCGCACGCTCCCAGGACAGGTGCAGGCGGCGGCCGAGGTCGCCCGCCAGTTCGCCCGGCCCGCCGTGGAGCGCGCGCGTCACGTGGCTCGAGCCGCCCGTCAGAGCATCGATCCCGACGAGTGCCGCCGCGAGCGCGATCGCTCCCGCGACGGCGACGGCGGCCGCGCGACGGGACCCGCCCACGAGGCCGACCCCGAGCGCGGCAAACCCGACCGCGAGGACGACTGCGCCCCCACCGTCGGCCCCGAACCGATTCCCGGCGACGGTGACGAACGAGAGCAGTGCGACGGCGGCGAAGCCAGGGAGGCCGAAGCGGCGGTAAAGGAGGGCGGCGCCCCCGAGCGCGGGAACGAGCAGCATCGTCTCGAGCTCGTTCGAGATGCCGTAGAAGCGTCCGTTCTGCGGCGCGCCCCACGGCGAGAACGCGATGAGCTTCGGGTCGATCGCCATCGCGATGAGGTAGGCGGCGATCACGCCCGTGAAGACGAATCCGAGCACGGTCGGGTCGCGCGCCCACCGGGCGATCGCGACGACCCCTCCGACCGTGACTCCCGCGACGATCGCGACGAGGACGGCGTGCACGGAGCTGCCCGAGATCCCTGCGGCGAGGTTGCCGACGAGACCTGCCGGAAAGACCGCCGGCGCGAGCCGCGGCGCGACGGCGGCCACGACGATCAGCGCCATGAGCGCGAGGAGAACCGTGGCGAGCCTGACGTCGTTCTTCGCGGCGATCCGATCGTCGAGGGAGGTGAGGTAGGCGGCCGCGTCGGAGTGAGACTCCCAGCCGAGCCCATCGGCCCGCCCGATGGCGGTCGGCGCCACGTCGGCGATCGAGACGAGCCCGGAGATTCGCGTCGCATCGGAGGTCAGCACCCCGTCGAAGCCGCCGCCGACGACGACGATCGGGTAGCGGCGGTCGTTCGCCCGAGGGCCGTCGCCCGGGATCCCGAGCAGAATCGTCGCGGCCCGCGGGCCGGAGTCCGTCGGCGTGCTGCGCTTCGCCGCCCTCCGCACGCGTATCAGCGGCTTTCCCTCGGGGATCCCGCCCAGGTAGGCGCTCTCGGTCTCGCCGCGGGCGAGGGCGACGCGGGCCTGATGCCGGCTCGTCGTCGGCCCGTTCGCGGGCACGAGCAGGCCGACCGCGCCGAGATGCGCGAGCTCCGGGAGATCCGCGGTGGTCAGATTCGGGTCGACGACGACCCGGAAGTGCGCGGCGCCTGCCGAAGCGGGGAGCGCAAGGGCGAGGACGGCCAGGACAAGGAGCACCCGGCGCACACCCCGAGGGTACAATTCGTGCACACGACGCTCAGCGCGAAGGAGCTGATCCCCCTCAGATGAGACGACGAGCTTTCGGCCGTGACCGCGGGCTTTCCACGCGGATGTTCCTGACGATGTTCCTGCTCGGAGCGCTCTACGTCGTCTTTTTCATCGTCCTGCTCCAGCTCTTCGATCTCTCGCTGGGCGCGGTCATCTTCATCATGGCGGCGCTCGCGTTCGTCCAGTACTTCACGTCGGACAAGATCGCGCTCGCCGCGTCCGGCGCGAAGGTGGTGACGCGCGAGCAGGCGCCCGAGCTCCATGCGATGATCGAGCGGCTCGCCGCGATGGCCGACCTGCCGATGCCGCGGGTCGCGATCATCCCGACCGACGTCCCGAACGCGTTCGCGACGGGCCGAAACCCGAAGCACGCGGTCGTCGCCGTGACGCGGGGCCTCTGGCAGCGGCTCGAGCCGCGCGAGGTCGAGGGCGTCCTCGCGCACGAGCTCACCCACGTCTCCAACCGCGACGTTGCCGTCATGACGATCGCGAGCTTCTTCTCGATGCTCGCCGCGATGCTCATGCGCTTCGGTCTCTGGGGCGGCATGCTCGGCGGGGGCAACCGGAGCAACGACAACAACTCGGCCCCCGTCTGGTTGATCCTCTTCGTCGTCTCGCTGCTCACCTACGTGATCAGCTGGATCCTGATCATGACGATCTCGCGCTACCGCGAGTACGCGGCCGACCGCGGCGCCGCGGTCATCACGGGCGCACCCGAGCAGCTCATGAGCGCGCTCCAGAAGATCGCGAGCGACATGACGCGGATCCCGAACCGCGACCTTCGCGAGGTCGCCGGCATGAACGCGTTCTTCATCGTTCCGACAAACGTGAAGACCGCGGCCGCCGAGCTCTTCATGACCCACCCGCCGCTCGAGAAGCGGATCGCCCGCCTCTCGGAGATCGCGCGCGAGATGGGTCGCCCGATGGCGGCGTAACCGCGCAGGCGCGACGGCGCCCTGGGAGGACGAGGGCGTACACGCGAGGCGGTCACGCAGAACGCGCCTTTGCTTCGCGCGGCCGCCGGTAGCATCGGCCGCGGGATGGGGCTGACCGACATCATCTTCGGACGGAAGAAGCTGAAGGGCGCCAAGCTCGACAGCCTCTTCGCACTCTCGACCGCGAGCGTCACGCTCGAAACCGAGCTCGAGCTGAAGACGGCCGGCGTCGCCGCAGTCGTGTTCAAGCCGCTCTCGGCCGGAGAGTTCGCCCGCGCCGCCGACGAGGTCGACGAGCTCGTGGACGTGACCGCCAAGAGCTCGGGCTCGCAGATCGCCCGCAAGCCGGACTCGTTCGGCTTCCAGTGGGTCGTCGTGAAGGATCCCGACGTCGAGGACCTCGTCACGACCGCGAACCTGATCGCGACCGAGCTCGATGCGCACGGCTTCGGCGAGCAGCTCCTCGCCGCGCTCTTCGCCTTCGATGACCCGAACGGTCGCCGCGTGAACCTCGTCTACGGAATGAAGACCGGTACGTTCTGGCCCTTCATCCCGACCGGGGACGGTCAGGAGCGCGACAACGCCGAGGAGCTCAGGATCCGCAGCGAGCTCGAAGGCGAGCTCCCGATCGAGCGGGACCTCACCCGCTGGCTCGGCCTCTTCGACGCGCCGCTGGACTGAACCCGGCCCTAGGCCGCCGGCAAGTCCGGGATCAGCCCCTCGTCCGACATCAGCTCGCGCGTCTCGTCGAGCGTCAGGTCGCTCGGGGGGATGATCGCGTCGGAGGGTGAGAGGTCTTCGAGCGGGAGCTCACGGCCCTCGGCTCGGACGAGCGCGGCCATGTCTTCGAGGATCCGGTCGAGGTCCGGCTCGTCGTTCGACTCGAGCGCGGCGAGCGCCTTCTCGTCCAGCGCGTTCAGGCGCGCCGCGCATTCCTCGTCGACCTCGTACTGGCCGTCGCCCATCAGGCGGACGATCACTTCTCGATCTCCTTCTGCTTCTCGCCGGGCTCGAGCTCGCCCTTCAGCCGGGCGAGCTCCTCGTCGACCTGGCTCGATGCGGAGAGCTGGGCGAGCTCACGGTCGAGCGCGGTCTGGTCGGAGGTCAGGTCGTCGAGCGTGCCGGCGGCGGTGAGCTCCTCCACCGCGGCGGCGCGCGCCTGCATCTGCTCGGTCTTGTCGCGAGCGCGCTCGATCGCGAGGCCGGTGTCGGCCATCTGCTCGCCGATCCCGGTCGCGGCCTCGCCGATCCGCACCTGCGCCTCGGCGGCCGAGTACTGCGCCTTGATCGTCTCCTTCTGCGTCCGGAACGCCTCGACCTTTGCGGCCAGGCGCTTCTCGGACCCGACGAGCTGTTCCTGCTGCTGCTCGAGCTGCGCCGACTGCTGGTCGAGCGACTGGAGCTGCTGTTGCACCGCGGCCTTGCGCTCAAGGGCCGTGCGCGCGAGATCCTCGCGACCGGCGCCGAGCGCCTGGCGGGCCTGGTTATCGAGCCTCTCGACATCCTGCTCGAGCTTCTGCGTCTGCAGGTCGAGCCGCTTCTTCGCGGTGACGACGTCGGCGATGCCCTTCTTGACGTTGACGAGCAGCTCGCGCTGTTTCTCGTACGAGTAGTCGAGCATGATCTGCGGGTCCTCACCACGGTCGAGGAGCTTCGAGATCCGAGCCTTGACGACCGTGGAGGCCCGGCTCATGAGACCAGGCACTTCGCGTCCTTTCAGTTGGGGTTGCCCGATCCTATCTACGGATAGACGGCCGCTTTCAACAGGTCGCTCGGCGGATCCTCGAAAAGCGCTGCGACTCCTTCCAGCCCGACCCGATGCGTGATCAGGCGTTCCCACGGATACGCGCCGCTCGCGAGGAACGCGAGCGCCGCGCGAACCGTCCGCGGCGTGTGGTGGAAGGCGCCGACCAGGCGGAGCTCCTCGTAGTGCAGGCGGTAGGCGTCGACGCCGAGGGTCGCGTCGCGCTCGCGCCCGCCGAAGAAGAGGACGGTGCCGCCCGCACGGACCAGCTCGGCGGCGGCGGCCCACGATTCCTCCGTCCCCGCCGCCTCGATGACGATGTCGGCGCCCCGGCCGTCTCCGGGCTCGCCACCGAAGTCGCCGGCGAGTGCGCGGCGCTCGGCACGGCCGCCGACTGCGACGACGTGGGCGCCTGCGTCACGGGCACAGGCGCACAGCATTAGGCCGATCGGCCCCGTGCCGAGGACGGCGACGGACTCCCCGACCTCGACCTGCGCACGGTCGATGCCGTGGAGGCAGCAGGCGAGCGGCTCCACGATCGCCGCGACCTCGGGCGCGAGCCCGGGCGGGACGGGGAGGAGGTTCCGGCTCGCGATCCGCTCGGGGACGAGGAGAAGCTCGGCGTACGCGCCGTTCAGGAGCGGGAAGAGGTTCTCGCAGAGCGTCTCGTCGCCGCGACGGCAGGGCGCGCACTTTCCGCAGGGCGCGGAGTTCGCCGCGACGACGCGTCGTCCACTCGCGACGTCGATCCCGCAGAACTCGTGGCCGAACGGGCTCGGCGGCTCCGAGAGGAGCACGGGGTGGCCGCGACGGTAGGCCTTCGCGTCCGTGCCGTCGGTGAGCGCGACCTCGACCTGGACGAGGACGTCGCCGCGGCCCGGCTTGGGCTCGGGCACGTCTTCGAGCCGGACGTCGCCGGGTCCGTGGAAGCGGAGCGCCCTCACGGGGTGAAGACGACCTTCAGTGCCTTGTGGGCGCGGTAGCGCTCGAGGCCCTCGGTGAAGCGCTCGAGCGGCAGCACGAGCGGTCCGGGCGGGTCGAGGCGCGGGAGGAGGGAGACCGCCCGCTCCATCGCCGCGGGCGTCGCGGAGCGGGAGCCGAGCACGGTCAGCTCCTGGCGGTAGACGACGTCAAGGTCGACCTGGCCGCCCGGCGCGAAGACGAGGACCGTGCCGCCCGGCTCGACCGCCTCGGCCGCGGCCGCACCTCCGCCCCCCCGCGCAGACGACGGCCGCGCCTAAGGGTCGCGTGGCGCGGGGGCCATCCCGCGCGGGGTCGACGTCGTGGACGTAGACGTCCGACCCCTCAGCGTGGAGGACGAGCTCGAAGAGCCGCCCGACGAAGCCGCCGCCGACGACGACGACCTCGCCGCGTGGCACGCGCTCGCTCGCGCGCATGACGCAGGCGAGCGGCTCGACGTACGTCGCGACCGCATCCGGGAGCTCGACGGGAAGCTCGACTCCGACCGTCGCCCGCACGCGTTCCGCAAAGCCACCGGGGACGATCGTCGCCTCGTTGAAGGCCTTGCACATGGTCTCGTGCCCGGCGCGGCAGCGGTCGCACTCGCCGCACGGAAGGTGGTGGACGAGCGCGACGCGCTCGCCGTCCTCGCGCCGCGCGACCACCTCGTGACCGAGGACGAGCCCGGCCGCGTCGGGCCCGAGCTTCTCGACGTCCGAGCCGCAGAGCCCGCAGGCGAGGACCGTGACGAGATCGCCGTCCCCGACGGGGCTCGGCGATCTCGCTCAGCTCCGGGGTTCCGTCCCGGCCGACCACGACGGCGCGCACGCCGCCAATCGTAGGTGCCTACCGGCGGCCGCCTCGACGGCGGTAGGCGAGCGCGGCGAGTCCGAGGCCGCCGAGCGCCCCGACGAGCGGCCAGTGCGACAGGCCCTCCTCGCCGCCCGGGTTCGCCTCCGACCCCGACGCGGCGAGCGGGTCGGGCACGATCTCCACGGCCGGGTAGGTGTGCACGGTCCCGAGGCCGTCCGACGCCTCGTAGCGGTAGCGACCCGGTGTGGGGAAGACGACGCTGAAGCTGAACTGCCGCGCGTCTCCCGGGTCGAGGTGGTCCGAGGTCGGCTTCGCGTCGAAGCGCTTCGACTGGCTCGTCGCGATGTTTCGGATCTCGATGTACGGCCGGGCCTCGCGCAGCATCTGGCGCTCTGGCGCGAAGACGACGAGTGTTCCCATCCAGGCGACACCCGTGCGGACGTTGTACGGCGTCGTGCTGAGGTCGACCCCTGGCTCCTTCGCGAGCGCCCCGACGCGAGCGCGCTTGCTGCGATCGCGGCTAGGACGAGCGACAACACGACTCTCTGCATGCCCTGCCTCCTACTCGTGTTCCACCCGTACACCGCCTGGGCGGTTCGGGTTGCGCCCGAAGCGCTACCTAGGCCCTTCGATCGCGCGACCAGCCGGCGAATTCGGCGGCCGCGACGATTCCCCAGGCGACGGCGACGA
>Ga0126313_10001107_pt1 | contig 13906 bp, 13 predicted proteins | sample Plot105A_FD_89954 | JGI IMG/M metagenome (GOLD analysis project Ga0126313, IMG submission 89954) | Serpentine soil microbial communities from UC McLaughlin Reserve, CA, USA - Plot105A | ecosystem: Environmental > Terrestrial > Soil > Grasslands | place: USA: UC McLaughlin Reserve, Lake County...
ACGTGGAGCTCGGTGCGCTGCTGCACGACATCGGCAAGATCCGCGTTCCCGAGTCGATCCTGCTGAAGGCCGGGCCGCTCACGGACGAGCAGTGGGAGGTCATGCGCTCGCATCCGGAGGTCGGTGAGCGGATCCTCGCCCCGATGCAGTCGCTCGAGGACGTGCTGCCGATCGTCCGCTCGAGCCACGAGCGCTGGGACGGCACCGGCTATCCCGACGGGCTCGCCGGCGAGGCGATCCCGCTTGGCGCCCGCATCGTCGCGGTCTGCGACGCCTACCACGCGATGGTCGAGGACCGGCCGTACCGGAAGGCGCTGTCACGCGGCGACGCGATCGAGGAGATGCGCAATGCCGGCGGATCGCAGTTCGACCCGGACTGCGTCAACGCGCTGCTCGAGGTGCTGCGACGTCGCTCAGCTCGGCTCGTCCTGCCGGAGCTGCACCGGCCGACGCCTTAGTAGGAGGGCTTGCCCTCCTAGAGGAAGGAGCGGATCGCCTCGCGCTCGACGTCGAGGCCGATCACGCGGCTGCGGTCGTCGACCTCGACGATCTCGACCTTTCCGACGATCCGCCCGCGGGCGTCTGCTACCAAGGAGCCGATCGTCTGATCGAGGTTCATAGCGACAACCTACGAGCCACGTATTGAGGAAAGTCCGCACCGCCAGTAAAGATTCGGCTATGGACGCCTCCGAGCGTCATCTCCGTCTGCTCACGGAGACGATCGCCGCAGTCAACTCGTCGCTCGACCTCGAGGAGGTGCTGGGCCTCGTCGCTACCGGCGTCGCCGACGCGCTCGGCACCGACGCCTGCTTCGTCTACCTCTACGACGCCCGCGCGGACGAGCTCGTCCTGCGGGCGACCCACGGGACGCGGGTCGAAGAGATGACGAGACGGCCGAGGATGCGGCCGGGGGAAGGCATCACCGGAACCGCGGCCGCCGCGCGCGCGCCGGTCATGATCCCCACGCAGGCGCACCTCGACGAGCGGTTCAAGGCCTTCTCGAATCTGCCCGAGGACGAGTACGAGTCGATCCTGGCCGTTCCGATCGTGGCGCGAGGGGACAAGCTCGAAGGCGCGCTCAACGTCCGCACCCGGGCTCCGCGCGAGTTCTCGAGCGCAGAGATCGACCTGTTGCTGGCGATCGCCGCCCAGGTCGCGCAGTCGATCGAGCACGCGCAGCTCTACGCGCAGGCCCAGCGGCGCGTCGGCGAGCTCGAAGCGCTCGCAAAGATCTCGGAGGCCGTCTCCGAGTCGCTGTACCTCGAGGAGTCGCTCGAGGCGATCGTGAAGACGACGATGGACGCCGTGGGTGCGACGGGCGCGGCGCTGGTGCTGGAAGACGGCAAGATCGCGTGGCCCGAAGGACGCGCGGGCGCGAATGCGGTCCGGTTGCCGCTCCGGTGGAAACGACGGGTGATCGGCGAGCTCGTCTGCGACCGCGACACCCCCTTCACCGACGAGGACCGCGCATTGCTCGTTTCGATCGCGCACCATGCGGCGGTCGCGCTCGAGCACGGGCGGGCGGTCATGCGCGGGGTGCTCGCCCAGGAGATCCACCACCGAGTCAAGAACAACCTGCAGACCGTCGCTTCGCTGCTCCGCCTGCAGGCGCGCGCGAACGGCGTCGAGCCGCAGCGGGCGCTCGAGGACTCCGTCAACCGCATCCTCGCGATCGCCGCCGTGCACGAGGCCCTGACCGAGCAGCGCGACGAGGAGGTCGACCTGCACGAGCTGCTCGACCGGCTGCGGGCGATGCTTGTCCAGGGGCTCGGTGCCCAGAAGTCGATCGAGACCGCTCTCGAGTCGGTCTCGCTCGACGGCGACAAGGCGACGGCCCTGGCTCTCGTCTTCAGCGAGCTGTTGCAGAACGCACTCGAGCACGGCGGCGACCGCATCCGCGTCGAGCTAGCTCGGAGGAATGAGGAGGTTGTGCTCACGATCGCGGACGACGGCGGCGGGATCCGAGGGGCGGCGGGAACCGGCCTGTCGATCGTGGAGGCGCTCGTCCGCGACGAGCTCGGCGGCGAGCTCAGCTTCGTCGACGACGGCGGCCTGCGCGCCGAGGTCGCCTTTTCCGCCTAGAGGGCGGCGAGGATTCGGGCCAGCGGTCGCGCCCTCGGGCGCAGCCGGTACATGGTCGCCGGTGGGTAGTCGGGCGTCACCCGGCGTTCCACGAGGCCGGCCGCCCCGAGGTCCTTGAGCGCGAGTGCGAGCGCCCGCGGCGTCACTTCCGGGAGTCGTTTACGCAGCTCGGAGTAGCGGCACTCGCCTCCGGCGAGGGCGAGGACAGCCGGCATCGACCACTTCTTGAGCCCCACGTCGCTCGCGCCGAGGCGGTCGAGCGCGGCGATCAGCCGAGCGCACGCGGGGGCGACCGCGCGGCCGCGCTCGGTGAGAACGTACTCGGGGCGCAGTGGATGGCCGTAGCCGGGGTTCTTCATCACGAGGCCCGCATCGATCAGCGCGGCCAGCGTCCGGCGGAGGGATTCCCGGCTGAGGCCGAGCCTGTTCGAGAGCGTGACGAAGCGGCTGCCCTTGGAATGATCGAGCTCGGCGAGGATCGGCGCCGCCCAGCGGTGGTGGAAAAGCCGGGTAATTGACATGGAAGTGTGCTTAGTATAAAAACAGGACACGACAGCGACCGAAAGGATCCGCCGTGAGCGAGCAGGCTGCAACCCAGACCGCGCAGACGCTTCCCTTCGAGAAGACGCGGAACATCGTCATCTCCGTGAACGTGTCCGACCTCGACCGCTCGATCGCGTGGTGGGGCGAGATGCTCGGGTTCGAGCCGGGCTACGTGATGAAGGAGTACGGCTGGTGCGAGCTCACGACGAGCATCGAGGGCGTCGGGCTCGGGCTCGGGCAGGTCGAGGACCTCAACGTGTCGGGAGGGGTTACGCCCACATTCGGCGTCTCCGACATCGAAGCCGCCCGCGAGCACATGGAGTCGCGAGGAGTGAAGTTCGACGGCGACACCCACGAGATCGAGGGCCAGGTCAAGCTCTGCACGTTCTACGACCCCGACGGCAACCCGTTCATGCTCGCCGAGGTGCTCGACGTGAAAGAGGAGCGCGGGACGAGCTAGGCGCGGTCGTAGACTCGCCTCCGTGCGAGTCCTGATCGCCGAAGACGAGACGATCATTCGCCTCGACCTGCGCGGGCTGCTGGAGGGCGCCGGCCACGAGGTCTGCGCGGAGGCGAAGGACGGCGTCGAGGCGGTCGAGCTCGCGCGCTCCGAGCAGCCGGACGTTGCGCTGCTCGACGTGAAGATGCCTCGGCTCGACGGGATCGAGGCGGCGAAGCAGATCCTAGACGAGCGTCCGATCCCGATCGTGATGCTCACCGCCTACGGGCAGGAGGAGCTCGTCTCGCGCGCAGTCGAGGCGGGCGTCTTCGGCTACCTCGTCAAGCCGTTCCGCGAGGGCGATCTCCTACCTGCGATCCAGACGGCGCGCGCTCGGCACGAGGAGCTGGCGGCGCTGCGCGAGGAGGCCGAGTCGCTGGCCGAGGCGCTCGCGGCCCGCAAGGCGATCGAGCGCGCAAAGGGGATCCTGATGGCGCAGGAGGGGCTCTCGGAGCAGGACGCCTTCGCGCGGTTGCGCAAGGCGAGCCAGATTTCCGGCCGCCCGCTCAAGGTCGTCGCCGAGGCGCTGATCGCGACCTACGACGCGTGAAGCACCCCAATGCCGAGATCGCCGAGCGGGTCTTCGCCTCCTTCAGGCGCGATCCGCGGACGCTCGCGTCGCTGATCGCGGAGGACGCGGTCTGGACGGTGGTCGGACGCGCGCCGGTCGCCGGTGTCTACGACGGGCGGCGCGCGATCTTCGACCTGCTCCGCGCGACGCAGACGCTGACGGATTCGACGTACAAGGCGGAGCTGCGCTGGGTGCTCGCCGATGACGCGCGCACCGTGGCGGTCTATCGCGCGAGCGGGCGGCGCGGCGACCGCGAGCTCGACATCGACCAGGCGCTCTTCATTCGCCTCGAGGACGGTCGCTGGCACGAGATCCTCGCGGTTCCGCTCGACCCGGTCGCGTTCGACTCGTTCTGGGCCTAGTCGGAGACTTGCCGAAGCGAAGTCCCGTCCTAGGCCTGAGAGGCCTCGAAGAGCTGCTCCCAGCGGGCGAGCAGCGCCTCGAGTTGGTCGCGCGCGCGCTTGTGTGCCGAAACAGTGTCGACGTCGCTCCAGTCGTCGGCCAGCCGGCGTTCGAGGTCGGCGATCGCCTGCTCCTGGGCGCTAATCTCGCCCTCGAGCCGCTCGAGCTCGGTGGACCGCCGCGGCTGCGGCCTTTCGCGCGGCTTTCGTGACGCTTTTGTCACGCCGGCTGCCTGGGGGTCGGCCGCCGCCTGCCTTCGTGCCAACTCTTTCGCCTCTTCGCGCCGCGCGACGTAGTCGGCCCAGCCGCCGTCGTAGCTCTTCACCGTACCGTCCTCGATTGCCAGCGTTCGCTCGGCGGCCGCGTCGAGGAGAGCGCGGTCGTGCGAGACGAGGAGCATCGTGCCGGGGAACGCCTCGAGCGCCGCCTCGAGCGCCTCGCGGCTCTCGAGGTCGAGGTGGTTCGTCGGCTCGTCGAGCATGAGGAAGTTCGCGCCCGACGCCACGACGAGTGCGAGCGCGAGGCGCCGCCGCTCGCCGCCCGATAGGACGGACACCGATTTCTGGTGCTCCTCCCAGCCGGAGAACAAGAAGCGTCCGAGCAGGTTCTGCGCCTGCGGCCGCGGGAGCCCAGTTTCCCTCTGAGCCGTCTCCAGAACGGTCAAGCGCTCGTCCAGCTCGACCTCGTGCTGCGAGAAGTACGCGGGGTGGACGCCGTGGCCGAGGCGCGCCCTCCCCGCCCGCGGCTCGCGGCGGCCCAGCAGGGTCTCGAGCAACGTCGTCTTCCCCGACCCGTTCGGCCCGACGAGCGCCACGTGCTCGCCACGCTCGAGCGCAAGGGAGGCGTCCGACAGCAGCTGCTTCTCGCCCGCGCGGACGTCCAGGCCGACCGCCTCGATTACCGTCCGGCCGCTCCGAGCGGGCTTCAGGAACTCGAACCCGAGCGACCGCTGGCTCCGCGTCAGCAGCGAGAACTCGCCGACCGCGGCAGAGCGCTCCTGCTCGAGCCGGCCGATTTGCGTGAGCTTGGCCTGCGCTTGCTTCGCCTTCGACTTCTTGTATCGGAAGCGCTCGACGAAGCGCTCGAGGCGCGCGATGTCGACGCCGACGCGGTCGGCCGACTTCTGCGCGTCGAGCGCGCGCGCCGCCTTTTCGCGCCGCCAGGCGTGCCACGGCCCGGGGAAGAAAGTCGAGCGACCGCCCGCAAGCTCGAGCACGGCCGTCGTCGTCGCCTCGAGGAACCAGCGGTCGTGCGCGACGAGCATCACAGCCGCATCCATCGACGCAAGCTCGCGCTCGAGCCACTCGAGGCTGGAGACGTCGAGGTGATTCGTTGGCTCGTCCAGCAGCAGCAGGTCGGGATCGCCGGCGAGCGCACGCGCCAGCGACGCGCGGGTCAGCTCGCCGCCGGAGAACGTCGCCAGCCCGCGGTCGAGGTCGGGCTCGGCGAACCCGAGGCCGCGCACGACCCCGGCCGTCCGCTCGCGCCAGGCGTAGCCGCCCGCGTGCTCCAGCTGCGCCTGCGCGTCCGAATAGCGGCGCATCGTCGCCGCCGAATGATCTCCGGCCGCCATCGCGGCCTCGAGCCGGCTCAGGTCCTCCTCGAGCGCGATCAGGTCTCCCGCGCCCGCGAGAACGTATTCGCGCAGCGACAGCGACCGCTCCAACGGCGGCCGCTGGTCGTGCAGCGCGACCCGCGTTCCCTTCGAGAACGCGAGCTCGCCGCCGTGGATCTCGGTCTCGCCGGCGAGCATCCGGAGCAGAGTCGTCTTTCCCGCACCATTCGGGCCGGAGAGAGACAGTCGGTCGCGGCGCTCGAGCTTGAACGAGACGCCCTCGAACAGCAGATTGCCGGCGAGCTCCTTGCGTAGGTTGGTTGCCGTGACGACGGCCATGCACCAAGCCTAGATCGAGCGAGCGCTCAGGCCCGAACGGCCGCGCCGACCAGCTCTCGCGCGGCCTGCGCGATGTGGTCGGCGTCGATCCCCGCAGCCGCGAGCAGCTCGGCGGGCTTGCCCGAATGTGGCATGTCGCGGACGGCCAGCACCTTCACGCGCGGCCGCTCCTCGGCGTCTGCGAAGGCGGCGAGAACAGCCTCGCCGAGCCCGCCCTCGGGCCAGTGGTCCTCGGCCGTCACGATCCGGCCGCCGGTCGCCTCGGCCGCGTCCCGGAGCGTCTCTTCGTCGATCGGCTTGATCGAGTAGGCGTCGATGACGCGCGCGCTCACGCCTTGCTCGGCGAGCGCGTCGGCGGCCTTGAGCGCCTCGTGCACGGTGATCCCGGCGCCGACGATCGCGACCTCGTCGTCGTCGGATGAGCGAACGACCTTGCTGCCGCCGATCGCGAAGTCGTCATCCGGTTCGTAGAGCACCGGCGTTGCCGGGCGCAGTGTCCGCAGGTAGGTGATCCCCTCGCGCTCCGCCATCTCCGCGACGAGCCGTGCGGTCTGGTTGGCGTCGCACGGGTGGAGGACGGCGCTGCTGTGCACGGCACGCAGGGCGGCCATGTCCTCGAGCGCCATCTGCGAGGGGCCGTCCTCGCCGATCGAGACGCCTGCGTGGGACCCGGCCAACCGTAGGTTCGCCTGGCTGATCGCGGCCATGCGGATGAAGTCGTAGGCGCGCGAGAAGAAGGCGGCGAAGGTGGACGCGAACGGCTTCCAGCCGCGCGTCTGCAGGCCGACGGCCGCCGCGACGAGCTGCTGCTCCGCGATGAACATCTCGAAGTACCGCTCGGGGAACGCCTTGGCGAAGATCTCCGCATAGGTCGAGTTCGAGACCTCGCCGTCCAATCCGACCACCCTGCCGTCGGCGGCCCCGACCGCCTTCAGCGCCTCGCCGTACGCCAACCGCGTCGCCACCTCTTCCCCGACCTGCCACTTGGGCAGCTCGAGCGGCCCGTCGGCGGACGGCAGCTTCGGCACCGGCCCTTCCGGCTTCGCCACGTCGATCTCGAGGTTGCGGATCCCGCCGAGCTCGGCGATCGCCGCATCGGCGTCGTCGAGGGCCTTGCCGTGCCAGCCGGGCTTGTCGGCGACCGCGGCGACGCCCTTTCCCTTGATCGTCCTCGCGACCACCACCGTCGGCCGGCCGGTGGTCGCGATCGCCTCCGCGTACGCACGATCGATCGCCTCCACGTCGTGTCCGTCGACCTCGATCGCGTGCCAGCCGAACGCCTGGGCGCGGTCGCGGTACACGTCGAGGTTCCAGCCGACCATCGTCTCGCCGCGCTGGCCAAGCCGGTTGACGTCGAGGATCGCGATCAGGTTGTCGAGCTCGTAGTGCGCCGCGTGCTCGAACGCCTCCCACACCGAGCCCTCGGCCAATTCGCTGTCGCCGTGGAGCACCCAGACCCGCGTCGGCGCCTTGTCGAGGTACTTGGCGCCGAGCGCCATGCCCACGCCGATCGGCAGGCCCTGTCCCAGAGACCCGGTCGCGACGTCGACCCAGGGAATGACCGGCGTCGGGTGGCCTTCCAGGCGCGAACCGTGCTGCCGGTACGTCAGCAGCTCCTCGTCGTCGATCGCGCCGGCCGCGCGGAAGATCGCGTACAGCAGCGTCGACGCGTGCCCCTTCGAAAAGACGAGCTTGTCGTTGCGAAGGTCGTCGGGGTTGTCGAAGTCGTAGCGGAGGTATTTCGCGACGAGCACGGCCATCAGGTCGGCCGCGGACATCCCCGAGCTCGGGTGGCCGGACTTCGCCGCTGCGGCCGTCCGGATCGAGTCGACTCGGAACTGCTGCCCGAGCTCGCGCCAGAGCTCGACGTCACTCACGGCTGTAACGTAACGATTTGGCGATGAAGGTCGCGGTCGCGTTCGACCACCGAGGCGTGAAGCTGCGCGAGGCGATCCTCGCGGAGCTCAGCGGGCTGCGTCACGAAGCAGTCGACCTCGGCGTCGACGCGCCGGAGCCCAAGGTCGATTACCCGGATGTCGCGAGGAAGCTCGGAGGCGCCGTGATCAACGGCGAGGCCGAGCGCGGCATCCTCGTCTGCGGCTCGGGTGTCGGGGCCTCCATCGCGGCCGCGAAGCTGCCCGGAATCCGCGCGGCAATCTGCCACGACGCCTACTCGGCGCACCAGGGGGTAGAGCACGACGACATGAATGTCCTTTGCCTCGGCTCCGAGATCGTCGGGCCATCGCTGGCGGCCGAGCTCGTGCGCGCCTTCCTCGGCGCCCGGTTCGACGGCGGCGAGCGCTACGTACGGCGTTTGGAGAAGGTCGAAACGATCGAGAAAGAAGGTCTGAATGTCTAAGTCACGCCTACAGGAGCTTTCCGAGCACGGCCAGAGCGTCTGGGTCGACTCGCTCTCGCGCGAGTGGCTCGAGACGGGTGAGCTGAAGCGGATGATGGACGAGGACGCCGTCGTCGGCGTCACGTCGAATCCCACGATCTTCCAGAAGGCCCTTGCCGAGGGCGGCTGGTACGACGACCAGCTGCGCGAGGTGCTTGCCGAGGAGGACGAGGACAAGGAGGTCTTCTACCGGCTCGCGGTGCGGGATATCCAGGCTGCATGCGACCTGCTGCGACCCGTGTGGGACGAGGGCCAGGGCCGGGACGGCTACGTCTCGATGGAGGTCGACCCCGACCTCGCCTACGAGCGCGACGCCACGATCGACGAGGCGATGCGGTTTCACGAGTGGATCGATCGCCTGAACCTCTTCGTGAAGATCCCGGCGACCGAGCCGGGGCTCGGCGCGATCGAGGAGTGCATCGCGCGCGGGCGCCCGATCAACGTCACGCTGATCTTCTCGCTCGAGCGTCACGAGGCGGTCGCCGAGGCCTACATCCGCGGCCTCGAGCGGCTGGTCGCATCGGGAGGTGATCCGTCCACCGTCGCCTCGGTGGCGAGCTTCTTCGTCTCGCGCGTCGACACGGAGGCCGACAAGCGGCTGGACGCGATCGGCACGGAGGAGGCGCTGGCCTTGCGCGGCAAGCTCGCGATCGCCAACGCCAAGCTGGCGTACCAGAACTACGAGCGGATCTTCTCGGGCGAGCGGTGGGAGCGGCTCGCTGCGGCCGGTGCGACGAGGCAGCGCTGCCTCTGGGCGTCGACCTCGACCAAGAACCCGGAATACCGCGACGTGATGTACGTCGAGGAGCTGATCGGCCCGGAGACCGTGAACACGATGCCGAAAGAGACGATCGAGGCCTTCCAGGATCACGGCGTCGTCGCCGAGACGCTGGAGCGTGACGTCGACGCGGCGCGACGGCTGCTCGATGAGCTGTCGGCGGTCGGCGTCGACTACGACGACGTGGTCGACACGCTCGAGCGCGAGGGGGTGCAGAAGTTCTCCGACTCGTTCCGCGACCTGCTGGACGGGATCCGCGCCAAGCGGTCTCAGCTCGTCGCGGCGTGAGCGTCGTAGATCTGGTCGAGCGCATCTGGGAGCGCGACCCGTCGGTCTGGACCGGCGTGGACGAGGCCAACTGGCTCGGCTGGCTGGACGAGCCGATTCGCATGCTGGAGCGGGTCGACGACCTGCTCGAGTGGGGCGCTGCCGCGGACTACGACAGCGCCGTCCTCCTCGGCATGGGCGGGTCGAGCCTGGCGCCGGAGGTGATGCGGCGGCTGTTCGAGGTGGACGTCTTCCACGTGCTCGACACGACGCATCCGACCGCGATTCGCCGGCTGGAGGACCAGCTCGACCTAAACCGGACGCTCTTCCTCGTCTCCTCGAAGTCCGGCTCGACGCTGGAGACCCGTTCGCACGCCGACTATTTCTTCGAGCGAGCCGGACGCAACGGCCAGCGGTTCGTCGCCGTCACCGACCCGGGCTCCGAGCTGGAGTCGCTTGCGTCCGAGCGCGGCTTCTACGACGTATTTCCGGGCGAGCCGACCATAGGCGGCCGGTATTCGGCGCTGTCGATGTTCGGGATCGTTCCGGCGACGCTCATGGGTCTCGACATCCGTCGCCTGCTCGAGCGCGCCGAGGAAATGCGCGAAGGCTGCAGGCTCGCCGAGGGCAATCCTGGACTCGAGCTCGGCCTCGCCATGGGCAACGGCTGGCGCGACGGACGCGACAAGGTGCTCGTGTCGCCGAACACCGGCGGCTTCGGGCTCTGGGTCGAGCAGCTGATCGCGGAGTCGACCGGGAAGGAGGACAAGGGGCTCGTCCCGGTGCTGCTCGAGGCGGACGGCCCGGACGTCCAGCAGCAGGAAGTGCGACTCCCGGACCCGTACGAGCTCGGCCAGGAGTTCTTCCGCTGGGAGTTCGCCACCGCGGTCGCCGGCTCGATCCTGGGCATCAACCCGTTCGACCAGCCGAACGTGCAGGCGGCGAAAGACAAGACCAACGAGGTCCTGAGCGCCGGCGAGGCGCCTGTCGAGCCGGAGGGGTCGCTCGACGAGGCCCTCGAAAGCACGAAGCCCGGCGAGGACTACATCGCGATTCTCGCGTTCATCGACCCCGCGCGCGAAGCGGAGCTGGAGCCGCTGACAGCGCGGGCCCGCGCAACGGGTTGCGCCGTCACCACCGGCCTGGGCCCGCGTTACCTGCACTCGACGGGCCAGCTGCACAAGGGCGGCCCGAACCGCGGCGTCTTCGTCCAGGTCGTCGACGATCTCGGCGAGGAGCTTGCCATCCCCGGCCGCGAGTTCGGCTTCCGGCGCCTGATCGCGGCCCAGGCGGCCGGTGACTTCCAGGCGCTGAAGGAGCGCGGCAGGCGTATCGTCCGGGTCAGATTGGAGGACGTCACATGAAGCTCGGAATGATCGGCCTCGGCCGGATGGGCTCGGGCATGACGGAGCGCCTCGAGCGGCACGGCCACACGGTTCAGACGTACGACCCGCGCGTCGAGTCGACGGCGGACTCGCTCCAGGAGCTCGTCTCCCAGCTCGAGACGCCGCGCGTGCTCTGGATGATGGTGCCGTCCGGCCCGATCACCCAGGAGACCTTCGACGAGCTGCTGGAGCTCGTCGATGCCGACGACGTGGTCGTCGACGGCGGCAACTCCAACTGGCGCGACTCGCAGGCGCGCTACGCGGCGGCGAAGGAGCAGGGCGTCCACTTCGTGGACGTCGGCGTCTCGGGCGGGATCTGGGGGCTCGAGGTCGGCTTCTGCCTGATGGCCGGCGGCGAGGAGGAGCCCGCCTCGCGGCTGACGCCGATCTTCGAGGCGCTCGCCCCCGAGGACGGCTGGGCCCACGTCGGCGAGCCGGGCGCCGGCCACTTCACGAAGATGATCCACAACGGGATCGAGTACGGCCTCATGCAGGCCTACGCGGAGGGCTTCGAGATCATGCACCGCTCCGCTTTCAGCCTCGACCTGTCCGAGATCGCCGGCATCTGGCGCTACGGCTCGGTCGTGCGCTCCTGGCTGCTGGAGCTCCTGTACCAGGCGATGCAGGAGCACGGCGACGACCTCGGCGAGATTGCGCCGTACGTCGAGGATTCCGGCGAGGGACGCTGGACGATCGACGCCGCGATCGCCGAGAACGTGCCCGCGCCCGTGATTTCGGCGGCCCTGTTCGCACGCTTCTCCTCGCGGCAGGACTACTCGTTCGCGGCCAAGGTCGCCGCCGCGCTGCGCAACCAGTTCGGCGGTCACGCGATCCGCGCCGTCGAGGAGGCGAAAGCGGCGCCGGACCCGCGCTGATCGTGGCCACCACCCAGGAAAACCCGCTCCTCGAGGGCCTGCCGCTCGCGCAGACGCCCGAGCCGTGCCTGCTCGTCGTCTTCGGCGCTTCCGGTGACCTGACCAAACGGAAGATCTTCCCGGCGCTCTACGCGCTCGCATTCCGGCGCCTGCTTCCTGAGAAGTTCGCGATCCTCGGGGCCGCCCGATCCGACTGGTCGGACGACGACTTCCGCGGCCACATGGAGGCCGCGGTCCGCGAGTTCGGCCGCGACGAGTTCCGCGAGGACGTCTGGGACCGGCTCGCCGAGGCGACCAGCTATCGCTCGCTCGACTTCGCCGACGACGAGGCCGAGGAGGAATTGACCAGGTACCTGCAGCACGTGGACGAGGAGAGCGGGACACAGGGGAACCGCGTCTACTACCTGGCCGTCCCGCCCGCGGCGATGCCGACGCTCGTGGAGGACATCGGCAAGCGCCGGGCCGCCCAGGGCTGGACGCGGCTGATCATCGAGAAGCCGTTCGGCTACGACCAGGCCTCGGCTCGCGAGCTGAACGAGCTGATCTGGAAGCACTTCACCGAGGACGAGGTCTTCCGGATCGACCACTATCTCGGCAAGGAGACCGTCCAGAACATGGCGGCACTGCGGTTCGCGAACGGGATCTTCGAGCCGATCTGGAACCGCCAGTTCATCGACCACGTCCAGATCACCGTCGCCGAGTCGATCGGGATCGAGGGCCGTGCGAACTACTACGAGCGGGCGGGCGCGATCCGCGACATCTTCCAGAACCACATGCTCCAGCTCGTCGCGCTGACGGCGATGGAGCCGCCCAGCGACTTCACGGCCGACTCGGTTCGGAACGAGAAGGTGAAGGTGCTGAAGTCGATCCACACGCCGGGGCCGAAGCACGTCGTCCGCGGCGAGTACGGGCGCGGCTACGTCGAGGGCATCGAGGTTCCCGGCTATCGGGAGGAGCCCGGCGTCGACCCGACATCGATGACGGAGACCTACGTCGCCGCGAAGTTGTACGTGGACAACTGGCGCTGGGCCGACACGCCCTTCTACGTACGGACGGGAAAGCGCCTGCCCCGCCGCGAGACCACGATCGCGATCGAGTTCAAGCGCGCGCCCCATCCTCCGTTCGCCGAGGCAGCCGCAGAGGAGCTGCGGCCGAACCTCCTGATCGTCCACGTCCAGCCGGACGAGGGTGTCTCGCTCGCGATCGGCGCCAAGGTGCCCGGGCTCGGGATGAAGCTCCGGACCGTGCACATGGACTTCGTCTACGGCGGCGCCTTCCAGGTCGAGATGCCCGAGGCGTACGAGCGCCTGCTGCTCGACGCGATGCGCGGAGACGCGACGTTGTTCACGCGCGCGGACGAGGTCGACGAGCAGTGGGCGATCGTCGACTCGACCGTCGCGGCGTGGAAGCGCGACCGCCCGGCGTTCCCGAACTACGCCGCCGGCACCTGGGGACCGCCGTCTGCCGAGGACCTACTCAGGCGTGACGGCCGCTCGTGGAGGCACCACTGATGGCCACCGCAGTGCACCTGGAGGAATGGACGGGCGAGAACGTGTCGCTCGCGCAGATCGAGGAGGCGCTGTTCACGCTCCGCCGGGAGTCGTGCGAGGAGACCGAAGGGCCCGATATGCGGACGAGCGTGATGACGCACGTCGCCTGGGTCCCGCCCCAGTGGCACGAGGCTGCCTGGACGACGCTCGAGGGGATGGCCGAGCGCCATCCATCCCGCGCGATCCTGCTCGTTCCGGGCGCGGCGGACGACGACGAGCTCGCGGCGCGGGTCCAGGTGGCCGCGTTCGCGCTCCCGGGCGAGCGGCGCCACGTGGCTGCCGAGATCGTCGAGCTCCGGCTCGGAAGCGAGCGAGCCAGATCGCCGGCGAGCATCGTGATGCCGCTTCTGATCTCGGGCTTACCGGTCTTCTGCCGCTGGCGCGGCCGGCTGCCGTTCGGGGAGCGCGTGCTCGAGGATCTCACCGGCCTCGCAGACCGGCTCGTCATCGACTCGCGCGAGTGGGACGACCCCGTCGGAGACTACGAGCACCTGGCCGATCTGTTCGACACGGTCGCCGTCTCGGACATCTCCTGGCGCCGGACACTGCCGTGGCGCGTCCTCCTCGCCCAGGACTGGCCGGAGGTCAGTCGCTGTCAGGAGCTCGCCGTCAACGGCCCGGCGGCACCCGCCAACCTGCTCGCCGGTTGGCTTCGCTCGCGG
>Ga0126313_10001108_pt1 | contig 13901 bp, 15 predicted proteins | sample Plot105A_FD_89954 | JGI IMG/M metagenome (GOLD analysis project Ga0126313, IMG submission 89954) | Serpentine soil microbial communities from UC McLaughlin Reserve, CA, USA - Plot105A | ecosystem: Environmental > Terrestrial > Soil > Grasslands | place: USA: UC McLaughlin Reserve, Lake County...
CCTCGGGGGAGCCCATGCGGGCCGGGCACAACATAGGCGGCAACAGGACCAAGAAGTCGGGCTACGTGACGCTGCGGCCGGACGCCCGGGAGTGGAGGAAGGCTCTTTCCCCCGCGGAGCAGCGCCTGGCGTGGGCACTGATGGGGTGGCTCATGCGCCGGTACGGTTACGCGGCGGCAATCTATTCGGGAGCCAACGACAATAGGCGATAAAACTATCAGCCGCCGTCGTTTCCTAGCTTTGGGAACGGCCCTGGCTGGCGCACTGGCCGTTGGTGGTTGTATGACCGCGAGTAAGGCGTATTTCCCAGGCATTCGCTTCTTCCCTGGTCTAGGCATACATGGAGGCGGAAAAACGTGGACTGGTAATGCGTCGTTCGTGCAGGACCTCTACAACCAATTCGCAGCGCCAAGGGAGGACCGATACTACCTTACGGACCCCCGCTACTGGTTTATCGCGGAGAAGAAGCTGCCGTGGAGGGCGTTCCTGGTAGATGCGACCAAGGCCCCGTCAAGCCATGCGGAGGCTAGGGACCCGAACTGGTCCAACTACAGGTGGAACCATAACGACATCTTTGACAAGATGCTTCAGGCCCCAGCGGTTCTAGGCGGCAAGGCGAAGGTGAGTATCTTCGTCGCCATGACGGCCACCGCCGAACAGGAACCCGTCCCGCCGTGGATGATGGCCAAGGGCTTGACGTGGCGGGATGCCAAGAAGAACCGCGTTCACGTTCGCATGGACCTGGAGGAAGGCTGGCGTTGGATGGCCGACTTCCTTGTTGCTCTCGTCAGGCGTTACGGGCGTCGTTGGGATATAGCAAACGTGGTTATAGGTGAATACTACATAGCTCCCAATCCCCCGGTAGACCTCGACAAGACCGCTTACAGAGCGAACGCGAAGAAGATGTGGGCGGACGTTATAGCCAACGCTCCGAAGGACAAGGCCGGTAACAGAATGAACGTCGTGCAGGTGAACCCTATATTAACCGGCGGTGACGTAACCTCCGCCGATATTGCCGACCTGAAACTGGGCCTCTCGGACAGCGACCCGCATATCTTCATTAACGGCTGCGGGGAGCCGGAGGGTTCTCCCTGCGAGCCTGGGACTCCCAGCCGCGCCCGCCAAGACCTGTACGGCGTCGTACCACTACACCATCAGGCCAACGCGGCTATCTTTAGAAGCGGATATGAGGTTACTTGGACCGGGATTGACAACCCGTTCGGCTTTACCCGTGGTCAGACGGTACCCCTTGAGCTTCAACACGTAACGTGGTACCACGGAAGCAAGGGCATAGTCCCGTTGAACTCCATGACCGTCAAGGACGATGAGGTTCTTACCGACGATTGGTTCTCGACCTTCGACCGCTTCGGTCCGAACGGAACGGACGCAGCGACATGGGGGCAAATCCCTAAACCACCCGTCAAATCTTGGCTCTGGTGAGCCCAGGGCGATATTCGCCGGCAACCGAGGGGTGGGAAAACGTGCCTCGATCTGTCCCTACGGATGCCGAGGTGATCACTTTGGGCGTGGAAACAAGGACATCCACGTCGCCCTGGATGGTCTCGGCAGACGCCTTGGCGCCCTGACGCCCGCCTCGCGTCGAGCGGACGATACCCGTTGTTTGTACGGTACGCTTCAGCCTCCGGCAGAGTGTGTAGAATGGCAAGCTGATAAGACGGGGCACGGCTAGATAAAAGAGGGCGGAATGAGGACTATCAAGGAGTGGTTGAAGTCACACCTGGACGAGAATATTGTCGCCTTTAGGCTCGAAAAGTGGCTCCAGATTCACGCGGGCGGGCACCCCGCCGTCTACTTCAGTCTGTATCGGATGTTGCGCATGAACACCGCACGCATCGTAACTCCGGACACGCAACTTGTCATAGAAGGGTTCCCGAGGTCGGGCAATTCATTTGCCAGGAGGGCCTTCGTTTCGGCGCAGGACGAGAGCTTCGACAAAACGCGTATCGCTCATCATCTCCACGTTCCGGCGCAGGTGGTTCGGGCGGCACAATGGCAGATACCCACCCTGGTGGTTATACGTAGGCCCAGAGATGCCGTACTGTCCTTTGCAGCATGGGACCCGATATCCGTAGACCAGGCCCTCAGATACTACCTATCTTTCTACGAGACCGCCGAGAAGTACCGCGATGCCTACGTCCTGGGACGCTTCGAGGAGGTAACCGAGGACTTCGGAGAGGTTATCGAACGGATAAACGAAAAATTCGGGACCACGTTCTCCATGTTTAGTCACGACGAAGAGAACGTCGGCAAAGTGTTTACCGACATGGACACATTCGCCAGGGAAAAGTATGGCGAGACGCGATGGGAGCGCAAAGTTCATCACCCCTCCGCCGTCAAGGAGAGAATCAAACAGGAGATAGAATACGACCTGGAGAGCCCGAAACGAAAAAAGCTGATTGCCGAGGCCGAGGCTGTATATGATCGCTTGACGAATCCGATGCGCAATCCGGCACCAGGGAAGTAAGGACCGCCCCGAGACGCTACGCGCCGAACCTCGTGCCCCTGGCGAGCCTCGTACCCGCCTTGGCGGCGCCGACCACAAAGAGGCTTGGCGTCCTACCTAAATCCGGCAAGCTACTCGCACCTCCACATGGTCCCCGGATCGGCGCTACGCATCTTACGGTATCAAGAAGTCGCCGATTTAGAGCGTCTTGCAACTTGCAGGGCCGTGTTGGATTACCGCGCCAGCCCGCTCCCCGAGGCCTCTTACGCGCGCTGCGGACAATCGCACCGGTCCTCTGGAGGAGCAGAGCGCGACCCGAAACGGTAAGGTGACGTACGATCTTGAACGAGAACCAGGGGAGAATCTTCTCGCCTAGCCTCCTTCACGCCGACGGGCTGTTAACATCGGCACGCGGCCAAAGTGCCCAAAATGGCCGTAAATCTTGGCCCAACGCCTCGCGGGGGCTAAACTTGCGGGGACACCGCACCTCGGCGTGAAGCTGTCAGGACTGACCCAGGACCGGCCTAAGTGAAGCGAAGAAACAAAAAAGCGTACACGGTCAGGCACATCGGCAGGCTGGGCACCGCCTGGATGCGAACGCTGCCCGACTATCTCGTGATCGGTGCTCAAAAGTGCGGCACCAGTTTCCTTCACCGGCTTCTGGCGCGGCACCCACGCATCAAGCCCTCTTTCTTGAAGGAGGTGCATTACTTCGATCTGAACTTCGGGAAGGGCGAGAGCTGGTATCGTTCCCAATTCCCTGTGCAGGTGCGCAATGACCGGGGGTACATCACGGGAGAGGCCAGCCCCTATTACCTGTTCCATCCGCACGCCCCGAGGAGAGCCGCGTCGGTCATACCGGAGGCCAAGATGATCGCGCTGCTACGCAACCCGGTGGACAGGGCCTACTCCCATTACCAGCACCAGGTGAAGCGCGTGAATGGGGCGGGCCACGACACCCTCTCGTTCGAAGGGGCCATAGAAGCCGAAGAGAGCCGATTGGACGGAGAGCTGGAGAAGCTTCTGCAGGACGAGTACTACGACAGCCTCAATTACCGGAGTTACTCGTACCTGTCGAGGGGCATTTACGTGGATCAACTCCTCGCGTGGTCGGAGTTCTTCGACAGGTCCAGGATGCTCGTGCTGAGGAGCGAGGACCTGTTCGGCGCTACTGAGGATACCCTCGAAACCATACTAGATTTCCTCGGAGTGCCGCGCTGGGCGCCCAAGACGCCCACGCCCATCCCTAACAAGCGTGAGTACACAGGCCTGAGCCCCACCACCCGGCAGCGGCTCGACGAGTATTTTAGGCCCCACAACCGCAGGCTCTACGAGTACCTGGGGGTAGACCTCGGCTGGTAAACGGCCCGCCGGGAGCGGCCCCCATCTTCTCCGACGCTGCCGGCCAGGGTAGGGTTTGATCTCGCTGCCCGAAGGGTTTGGGATTAATGTCCCTGTGGTTAATCTCCTCTTCCATGCGGGGGGAGCGTCGGGATCGGGCCTGAATCGTGTTCAGCGCGCGGAGAAGCAGTGAGAGGTGTACGCGAACGATCGACGCGACGATCTCCCATTCTCGTAGTAGATACCCCTAGGTATCAAGGAGCTGGAGCGTATAGCTGGCGCCGTGTTGGGTAGCCCAGAGTAGGAGCATCTCTCATTCGTCGCCCAGGGTGGCGACGAAGATCCGCCAGGGCGTTGTCAGGGAGTCTCAACCCGCCCCATCAAAGGACGGCATGCACGTCCCGGAGGGTGAAGCGCCTCTTCCTGCCGCGGAGGAAGCCCCTAAGCCGGGCTTCGCGCATCTGCCTGGCCGCCCGCTTGCGACCGCACCGTAGGCCGAGGACCCGCAGCTCGGCTAGGAGTCGAGGACATCCGCAGATCCCTCGACTCCTAGCATGGACCTCCACGACCGCTTCTCAAGGGAAAAGAGGTCGTGGTCGGTTTCGTGGTCGATGGGGTGAGCGGCAAGACCTTGGGCTTCGAGTTGCTATTCGAGGGCGATGGGCGGGCTTTTAGGGAGTGGTTGGAGCCCTACGCCAGAGAGATGGGAGCCGAAGTGTCATCTCAGACGGCAACGACTCCTACTGGGCGGCCGAGTTGGGCTTGTCACACCAGCTGTGCGTAGCTCACGCGTGCAAGCACGTCGCCAAGAGGGCCGACTCGATCTTGGAGCAGGCCGAAAAGGAGTAGAACGAGGAAGACGAGAAGCTCGACAAGCTTGCCGAGGACCTCGAAGTGCTGAAGGGACTATTCGAAGAACTCTCCGAGGAAGGCGCCCATGAGATCGGATGGTTGCACCGAGGATACATGTGGTCTGCTCCGCCCAGAAGAAAAGGGCGAGAGACGAAGAAAGCCTCCGTCGCTTACAGGATGAGGATGCCCATCTTGGGGCTGTGGAACAAGTGGCGTAAGATGCGGCTGCACCTGGCGCGCCCGAACTGGGTCTCGATGGCACCAACAACTCAACCGAGCGAGGCATCGGCAAGAGCAAGGTGCGCTGCAAGACGATGCGCGGCTACCAGAGCATGGACGGCATGACCGACGGGATCGCGCTAACCCAGTGGCTCTACAGCGGCGGGGACGAACACGACCTGGCGAAGGAGATGGCAGCGTAGAGACCACGTCGGGTACCTGGCCGAAACGGTTATCTCAAATTCGCCCACCGCTCGTAGGACAGTTACCCCCGGGCCAGAGCTCGACCGCCGAGTCCGGCCTCAACCCGAGCCGCGACGCGGACCGCCGGATCGTCGGCTGGCAGAGCATAATCGGCGCGAAGCAACACTCGAGCCTCGAGGACCTCCCGAACCCGTACCTCGCCCCGCCGCCGGCATCGGCCAACCACCGAGGTGACCGGATCCGGTGGCGGACCGAGATGAGGATCGAGACCTGCCAAAACCCGCCCGTCCTCCACGACGGCCCACCTTCCCCTGCTCGGGATTCCGAAGCGATGCAGGAAAGGGTCAGCGGGATCCATCCCAAAGCTTCTAGCCTCGCCGACTCCGGCCAGCAAATGCAGGTCGATGCCCCGTGACCATCCCGGGCCCATGGAGAGGTGCGAACACCGCCCGGGAGCAGAAGATCCGCGAGCGTGTCCGAAGCGAGAACGGTGGCGAGTCCCCGAGCGACCGTCTAGTCGGGTTCCGGTACCCCGTTTGCGGCTCGGAGGGACCGGGGAATCCGGCCCAGAAGCTCGACATCCTCGGTCTTCATCGAGACCGTCGCACCTGTCCGGGCAGCTTCTCCACGCTCGTGAGCAGCGGCACCGGGTCGCGGAGTGAGAAAATGGCGTGGGTAGTGTCGCGCCGCGGCACGAACCCTCGGAGCGCGCCCAGACGCTCGCCGTTCCGAAGCATCCGCGTCAGCGCGAGCAGATCCTTCTCCTCGTTGCGAAAGCGCACGCCGACGCGATAACCATCGACATACGGTCGCCTACCGAGCAGAAGGCTGAGCCAGATACCCGGCAAGTTCAGACCGGCGGCCACCGCGAGCGCGAGCGAGCCGTAGGTGCGTGGGTTGAGATCGATCAGGTAATGCTCGCCACCCGGCGTACTGACGAACTGCGCCTGAAAGAGGCCACTCCAGCGGAGCTCTCGCATCAGGCGGCCGATACCTCGCTCGAGTTCCGGGTTTGGCGGGACCGTCTCCGCGTATGAGCTTCCGCCCGTGCGCAGCGGCCAGAGCCGGATCGAGACCTGGTGCATCGCGCAGACCAGTTCGCCTTCCCAACAGACCCCCGAGACGCTGTGGAGCTTCCCGGAGATATAGGGCTGGAGGAGCCCCTCCCCGTCCGGGAGTCCGTCGAGCACCTCTCGAGCTCGCTCACTCGTGACGTAGCGGGAGGAGTGCTGGACCATCGTCCCGTCCGGGTTCTGGATCTGGCTGCGCAACGGTTTGACGATCGCGGGAAAGCCGAACAGGCCCACCGCCTCACTATCGCCGCGGATGATCTTCTTGGTCGGCGGCGTGTGCAAGCCCGCCTCCGCGGCGAGCTCGGGAAGCAGGCCCTTGTGGGTGGCCAGCTCGACGCTCTCACGCGGAGGGACGCCCAAAGGGATGCCCGCGAAGTCGGCCTCGCGACCGGCTAAGGCAAGCAGGTGGGGCTCCGCAGCCGGTAGCACGGCCGCCACAGCGAGCCGCGCGGCAGCGGCGGCGAGCCCTCGCACGAATCCTTCGCGGTCGAGGCGAGGGTCGGGTACCGGTACTGTTCCGGCCTTCGCCCGCGAGCGGGCGGAATAGGTTCCCGATTCGTTCACCGCCAGCCAGGGGGCGTAACCGGCGGCGCGCAGGGCCCGCACTGCGGCAAGTACGCTGTGATAGGAGTCGTTCGCGAGCAGGACCGGGGTGGGTTCGGAATGCGGCATTACGCCCCCTAGTCATCCCTACTCTGCTTACGACCGACTAACCCGAATACAGGCACATCGGTCCCTCCTATCCACCTTTGTGTTACCCGGAGGTCAAATGATAGCGAGTTTAGACCATACTCGCCAGACGACACATCGGCCGCCAGATGGCACGTATTGACCCCCGAACCTGGATGGGCGTCCCTGCCATCGTCTGCTCCTCCGGCTTCCGGCCCAACCGATGGACCACCGAGATCCAGCTCTTTCGTGCCGCGCGTACGCTACCGAGCGTAGCGCTGGTACTCGTGCGGTAGGGCGGCCGCACCACGGATATTTTGCGCTAATATGCTGAGGTGTGTACCGCCGGTCGAAATCCTTCGTCGAATCTCCGGTCGCACGCCGAGAGGCGTTGTCAGCGATATCTTCGCTCCAGCAACGAGGCACAATTCCTCTAGTCCTACAGTGCCATTTATGTAGGTCCTGCGGTATCCTCTGACCATTAGCGGTCGCCATCTTCACCGAGAGGCTCCAGAACAGGCAGCTCACCCTCACCATCTTCGCCCAGTGGTCCCGTTTCGCAAGCGAGAGGGACTTCTACCGCTACGCCCAGACCAACCTCCCAGATGCCTTCCCTACCTTGCCCAGTCGCTCACAGTTCAACCGCCTGGTGCGCTCCTGTACCCAGCTCATCGAGGCTTTCTTCCTGCACCTGGTGAGTCTATTGGAGGTCCGGAAGAGTCCTTACGAAGCCCTCGATAGCTCGGCGATGCCCATCCGCAACTGCAAGCGCCGTGGGCACGGATGGCTGGCTGGGAATGCCGACATCGGTTGGTCCAACAGCATAGGCTGCTACGAAGGCTTTAGCTTGCTCACCTCCGTTGACCCTACTGGGGTCATCAGCGGCTTCTGTTTTGGAGCCGCCTCCACTGCCGACCAGCAGATGGCCGAGACACCTTCTTCGCCACAAGAGCCTATCCCAACGAAAGGCTCATCAGCGTGGGTTCGGCTTCCTCGGGACCTTACATGACCGACAAGGGCTTCGAAGGCGCCGATAACCACCTCAGGTGGCTCCACCACTATAGGGCTCGAGTCATCCATCCGCCCGAAGGAAACTCTAAAAAGTCCTGGTCCAAGCGCCTGAGGAGGTGGGTGGCTTCTATCCGCCAGATTGTGGAGAGCACCTACGAGAAGCTCTTCAATACTTTCGGTCTGTGGCGGGAGCGTCCCCACGAGCTTGAAGGGTTGCGGGCGCCTCTGGCAGCGAGGATGGCTCTGCACAACTTCTGCATCTGGCTCAACGAAAAACAGGGGCGTCCCCGGCTGGCCTTCGCCGACTTGTTGGGATGGTGAGCTGACAATTCACACCAAGCGTTTAAGACAACCTCAAATACGAGCTCGATCGGCTAAAATGGTAGACGTGTCTGATATGGTAGTCGGAGTGGTCGAGGACTCTCGGGGCTTCGCGGAGCTGGAGGAGGAGTGGGAGGACCTATACCGCCGGTGCCCGCGGGCGACTCCGTTCCAGTCGTGGACGTGGCTGTACTCCTGGTGGGAATGCTACGAACTGCGCCTAATCACGGTGCGCAACTCCAGAGGTCTTCTAATAGGAATTTTTCCCTTCATGGTAGAGTTCGGGAGCGTCTACGTCGGTAGGTTACTCTTCGTGGGAACCGAGCTAAGCGATTACCTTGACGTAATCGTGAGGTCGGGGTGGGAAGACAAAGTTCTCGAGTCCGGGGTGCAAGCTCTTGAAAAGCTGGAATGCTGGCACATAGCGGACCTGCAACAACTGCCGCAGGAGGCGGCAGCATGGGGTGTCCGCCGGTGGTGGGATGGCCCCCGAATATGCTTGCGGCGGGATAGCTGTCCAGTAGTAGAAGTCAAACCTTGTGATGAGTTGCTCGCTTCCCTGAGCAGGAATCTCCGCAGCACAGTTCGACGAACCTTGCGGCGAGCCGCGACGGACGGCCTTCAACGTAAGGTGGCGGATGCGTCGAACATCAAGCATGCGGCCGAGAGACTGGTGGCATTGCACAGGGAAGCGTGGCAGGGACGGGATATCGGACCGGAGCATGTGACCCAGAGGTTTGAGGCCCCTACAGTAGCTGCCACCCAGCGGTTGGCTTATCGGGGGCTAGGAACTATATCCGAATTCTGGCAAGATGGAGAGGTTCTTATCTCGGATTTTCTCATGTTTGGGCGAGCCTACTGTGGAAGCCTCATCCTGGGCGCCAGCCAGAATGCTCCGCAGCGGTACCAGTGGAGCTCTCTCTACATTTGGGACGCAGTCGAAATCGCTCATATCGGGGACAGCAGTTATCTAGACCTACTACGAGGGGAGGAGCCCTACAAGCTTAGGTGGAGCTCTAGGATAATTCCCACCCACCGCCTGATTCTGGGTCAGCATCGGACAGCGCGGATTCCCTACGCCGGATACCACGCCCTGAGATCCAGAGCCAAGCTGTACGCGGGCTCCGGGAGCGCTCCCCTGTGGATCAAGAGTGCCGTAGGTAAGTACCGTACTCTACGGCATAGGGTTAACCACAGCCGGGATAACCTTGTGACGGGCGTCTTTAACATCTTCAGGCCGACTGGAGCTTCAAGGGTGGTGCCATCTAATTTGGAGACAATGCATAGTTTGACTGGTGTAACATGAAAAGCAAAACGCTCTTCCCTCGGGTGCTAATGTACCATTCCATTAGCCGACAGGGCGATTATGACGCGTTGTGCACTTCGCCTGAACGGTTCGAAGCTCAGATGCTCCACCTCAAGCGGCATAAATTGCGAGGGGTCACTATGCGGGAGTTGTGCCGGGCGATGAACACCGGCGACGCCAGGGGTCTTGTAGGGTTGACGTTTGACGACGGGTACGAAGATTTCTTGAGCACCGCCCTTCCGACGCTGGAGACGCTGGGTTTCTCCGCCACGCTGTTTGTCGTTGCCGGCATGTTAGGAGAGGAGAATACCTGGGAGCACCAGGGCGGACCTAGGATACGATTGAGACTTCTTGACGCCGACGGTGTCCGTGAGATCTCGGAGCGGGGGATGGAGGTCGGGTCGCACACCGTTACTCACCCGCGGCTCTCCGGCCTGGATACGGAAATGTTGGCTCGCGAAGTGGGCGATAGTCGTCAGATGCTTGGTGAGATAGTGGGCACGCCAGTGGAGGGCTTCAGCTACCCGTACGGGGACTTGGACGGCTCGGCTGTTCGGGCCGCGCGTAGCGCCGGGTACGATTACGCCGTTGCGACGAAGAAACAAATAGAATACGGTATCCATGACTGGCCCCGAACGTATGTGGGAGAGAAGGACTCTCCCCTCAGGTTCGGGGTAAAACTCAAGGTAAGCCCTATCTTAACCCGGTGGCGGAAACGTTGTCTAGGATAACCGGCGCCCTACGGAGTACACTTCCTCAGAGATAGCGGCTTCCGCCGAGCCCTCTTGGTCTTTGACCCACCTGTGGACAGATACAGCACCCGATCGATGCTGGCCGCTGCTGCGTGAACCATGGACGTGCCTGGTCTGTCTTACTGCCATCGCAGGTACACCCATCCTTCGGAGGGAAAGAGCAAGCGAAAGATAATGCGCTGCCTCAAACTGTGAATACACTATGAGCGGTTGCGGGCCACTCCCTTCGGTGGGCCTGACCCAGGCCGCAATCCGGCTCCGAGGCGTGCGGGTGACGGCGCCGCAGGCGCCTGCGCTCTCTCCACGAAGGAGCTCCTCGCCGTGGCCTCCCGTTTTCGCCCCGGTGGGAACCCGGACGGCGTAGAGGAAGCGACCAGGTTCGCCCTGCGCTCAGTGGCCCGCCGTTACCAAGCCCTCTCCAAGGAGATCGCCTTGCTCGACGCCCAGCTCGATCGTCTGGTAGCCGAGAGCGCTCCCGAGCTTACCTCCCTGCCGGCCATCGGCACGGACCACGCCGCGACGCTCCTGATGGTCGCGGGGGACAAACCCCAGAGGTTGGGCAGCGAGGCGTCGTTCGCCAGCCTCTGGGACGTCTCACCTGTGGAAGCCTCCTCTGGCAAGGTGGTTAGGCATCGTCTCAATCGTGGCGGCAACCGAGACACCAACCGCACCCTGCACCTGATCTGCGTCGTGCGCATGCGCATCGACAGGTGTGCGGTTGCGGATACGACTACCTTTCCGGGTATTCGCTGGTACCCGGTGATGGGTGTCTACGAGGGGTCCCGCAGGAGATGGGTTTCGATTGCACGCTTCTTCAGGACCAGTACAACTTCTGGGTTGGCACGAGCCGAGAGAACCGCTACCTTAACCTGGGCGACGGCGACGCCGAGCGCTACTGGTTTGCGGGTGGGCGGAAGATCAGCTGGCGCGACTGCCTAGTGGATGAGAACCTTGCACCCGCGAGCCACACTCAGGCGCGCAACCCAACCTGGTCAAACTACCGATGGAACCAGCAGGACATATTTGCTGAGATGCTAGCCGGCTCATCGGCTGTCTCACAGGACAAGGCCAAGCTTGGGCTGTTCGTCGCGGTTACCGCGACGGCGATGAAGAACCCCGTACCGACGTGGCTGCTTCGCGACTCGCGCGGGCTCGCCTGGACCGACGGGCAGGGCAAGGATCACGTCAGGCTAGATAAGGACGAGGGCTGGCGGGCGGGCGCCGACTTCCTCGTAACTGTGACCCAGCGCTATGGCTTAGATCAGCGCAGTTCGGGGTGCCTCAAGACTCCTGCGTCACACTGGCGTACACGAGCTTTGGTGGCACCAAGCAAAGCCGACGTCGGTGGCAGCGACCCATCCCTATTTTCATGCCCTCGGGGTGGCCACGCAAGGGCCATGGACCACTGGTGTAACCACAGGTAGTATTATCTCGGTCGTAATGCAAGCATCGGCACGAGAGCCAGTCCGCATCCCGTCAGGCGCATCTGAGAGACCCTTTGGATCGTCCGCGCGGGCGTTGCGCACACGAGGGGCGTTACAAGCCGATACCCGGCCCCGCGCAGGCGCTTACAGGAAGCTCTCAGGCCCTCTAGCGCGAATGTCCGGCCCATGCCATCATGTCGCAATATACTCCACGGACCACTATAGTAAGTGTCGCCTTAGCATGAGGGATGGCCAAGGACTAGAGGAGCCACGGCGGGTCTTTGGACGACCGCGCGCAAGGTCCTCGTGTCCTCGGTGGTGCCGACGCCCACGTTGCGTGGAGTGGATAATCCCCTATCATTCTAGACAATGCGCATCGCTGCCAAGCTAGCCAGGAAGAACGAGCGTTCTCCTACATGATGTAGGACCGTGAGGAGTGTGAGGCATACCGAGAAGCCCGTGAGAGTCCTTAAGATAACGGGCTTGGGACGTAGTGGGTGCACCATACTCGACATAGTGCTCGGCAATCACCCTCAGATCGAGAGCGTCGGCGAGGTGGAGAACCTAATGCGCACCGGCTGGATCAGCCAATCGAAGGAGCCGATGCACCAACATCGGCGGAAGGACACACTGATGAAAAGCTTACACCAGGACGAGAGAGCCCACGAAGAGTTCATGCTCGGCCTCGACAGGATCGCTCGCCACGGAGTCAGGAAGATGCTCGCTGAAGCGCTTGAAGCAGAGGTGCAAGCTTACGTCGAGGCGGCAAGGAGCGAGCCCAACGATGAGGAGCATGCCCCAGTCACGAGAAACGGCTGCGCCACGGAGCGAGAGATCCTCTGTGGAGCTGGGGCTGTGGAAGTCAAAGCTCCCAGGGTCAACGAGAGGCGAGTTGACGAGGTCAGCAACAGGAAGGGATTCGAGAGCGTGATACTGTCACTCGGTATGCGCCGCTCGCCGAAGGTCACGGAGGCGGATCCACACTTGACAATACCTCTCTCTGGCTAATATCTGTGTGAAAGGAGGGTTCGGCCCTCGTTTCCGAAGGCTCTGTGTACTAGAATGCGGGAGCGCTCGCGAGAGAAGAACTGAAAATAGCAAAGGAGGGTCTTGGACTCGATGCCGAGGTGGAAGCGATCCGATAAGTTAACTGAGGAGACAGCGCTTGGGAGAGGAAGCATGTACTCTCCACAACTTATCTTGCAGACACTCCGACAGCGCATGTGGACGATCATGCTGGTAGCGCTTGTGACTACGGGGGCGGCCATAGGCTTTAGCCTGTTGCAGACACCGACCTATGAGTCTTCTGTGCTGATACTGGTCGGCCAAAAGACTACAGGCGATACGAACTCCGGTCCGGATGTTGCAGATCTTCAGGAGCTTACGCTAACCGTGGCCAAAGCGGTGCCCACCACGCCCGTGGCTGAGGCGGTCGTCGAGCGGCTGGAGGCTCCTCCAGAGGGAGGTGCTGGGGAAGTGCTCGCAAACTCCAGCGCGGAGCCGGATCCCGGCACCGTTTTCGTCAATGTATCCTACAAAGATTCCGACCCCAAGAGAGCGCAGCTGATCGCTAATACCATTGGTATAGTGTTATCAGAGAAGATTCCGGAGATGAGTCTAGGTGCCAACGCCATAACCGCCACGGTATGGGAGCCAGCTACCTTACCCGAAACTCCCTTAAGTCCCGACCCGATACGTAATGGCATCATCGGATTAATGCTTGGGAGCCTTCTTGGTCTAGTGTTGGCCTTCTTGCTCGAACATGTCAGCGACAGGTGGAAGTCCAGGGACGAGCTGGAAGAGGACTTCGGAGTGCCAACTTTGGGTGTTGTTCCTAAGTTTAGGGTCTCGGCAAGAAGGAAAGAGACTTTGGTGAGTAAGGAAGGCGAACGATAAGTGGCTCGTTTCCGGTCTCGTAGGCAGGCACAGAACGACGAGGTTGACGCTCTCTCCGGGCAGTTGGTGACGCTGCTCGATTCCGCTGCGGTGGCCTCCGAGGCCTACCGATCTCTGCGCACCAGCCTTCTGTACGCGGTAGCGAACGCGCCACCGACGGTGATCCTAATAACCAGTCCCGGTTTGAGGGATGGCAAGAGCACCACCTGTGCGAACCTAGCAGTGGTTCTAGCGCAAGCGGGTAAGGAGACCCTTGTGATAGATGGTGATCTGCACGAACCCAGCTTGCATAAGATCTTCGGAGTGCCAAACGTCAACGGAATGGTGAACGTACTGTCTGGCGAATACGACCTCTCGGAGATGTGCACG
>Ga0126313_10001111_pt1 | contig 13894 bp, 7 predicted proteins | sample Plot105A_FD_89954 | JGI IMG/M metagenome (GOLD analysis project Ga0126313, IMG submission 89954) | Serpentine soil microbial communities from UC McLaughlin Reserve, CA, USA - Plot105A | ecosystem: Environmental > Terrestrial > Soil > Grasslands | place: USA: UC McLaughlin Reserve, Lake County...
CCTGCACTCAGAGAGCGACGGCCCGATCGCCGACATCGCCGCACGCTTCACACACCGGCCATCACGCGCCGCAGCGACCGGACGGCGCGCAGCCTGATCACGGCGGCCAGCCCCGCCGCCCGCTCGGTAGCGCCACACACACGCCGCGCCTATCCGAACGACGAGACAGCCGCCTGCGCGCGCTCGGTACCTAGCGCCTGCCAGGCCACGCATCACTGCGCCGCCCGCGGCGCCCCACGGTCCGCGCTCGCGGCGCCCCCACCATCCCCAACCAAAGGGACACCCATGACGACACGACTCACTCTCAGCGCGGTCGCGCCGAGTGGCCATCTGGGCCACGCGCCCGCCGGCCCGACAGCCACGCGCGTCGCCAGCGGCGGCCGCCACCACGTCACAACCACGGCCACGCGCCGGTGAAAGACACGACATGGCCAAGGACACCGAAAAGCTCATCCGCCAGCTATCGCTGATCTCCTACCTGATCGCCGCGCGACGGCCCATCAGCGGCGCGGAGATCCGCCACGCCGTCGAGGGCTACAGCCCCATGACCGAGGACGCGTTCGCGCGCCGCTTCTACGCCGACCGTGTCGAACTCGATCGGCTCGGCATCACGCTAACGATCGAGCGCCCCATCGAGGTACTCCAGGAGCCCGAGCGCTACTCGCTTGCGCCACAGCAATTGCAGCTGCCGGCGATCGCCTTCACCGACCGAGAGCTCGCCGCACTGCACACCACGCTGGCGCTGCTGGATGGCGAGTTCGCCTACACCGCACCGCTGCGCCTCGCCCTGCAGCAGCTCTCGCCGGGACACAACGCGGCGCTCGACACGCCCGAGCAGCGGTCCATCGGACTCGCAGTCAAGGCCTCCGCCGGCGACCACGACGCGGCAGCACGCCTAGCCAGAATCGAGACGGCGATCTTTCGCCGCAAGACGATCACCTTCGACTACGCCACCACCGCCGCCAGCGAGGCCGAGGCGTGCATTGTCGATCCCTACCACCTGCTCTACCAACACGGCGAGTTTCACCTCGTCAGCCGCTGCCACGGTCGCGACACGGTGGAGGTCTTCGAGCTGTCGCGGATACGCGGCAAGATCGCGTACGCCACCAAGGCCGATCACGACTTCGCCGGACCGCCGGCGGGGTTTGACGCGCACAGCTACGCCAACCGCGCCCCCTGGCAGCACGGCGCGATCACTGCGACGGCGCGGATCCAGGTGTCGGGCCGGATCGCCTGGCATATCGAGCGCCACTTTGCCCGCCACGGCACGGTGACACCGCTGCAGGGCACCAGCGACGTCGTGTTTGAGACCGAGTACGCCGACAGTCGTCAGCTGGTCGGGTGGGTGCTCAGTCTCGGCGGCCACGCGCACGTCACCGAGCCGCCCGAGCTCGAGCACGAGCTCGCCGAGCGCCTGGAGCTGCTCCACGGACGCCACCGCCACCCGGTATTTGAGCTGCCCGCCGCAGCCAAACCGGGCCGGGACCTCGAGCCGCAACCATCCGGCGCGCAGCCGCATCGGCAGCCCATCGACGCGGCGATCCGGCCCGAGCCCGTCGCCCGCCTCGTCGCGCTCGCCTCGATCCTCATCCAGGCCGGCCGTGCCGGGGAGCGCCTTGAGGTGCGCGAGGTCTGCGAGCGGATGCAGATCACCGAGGGGCAGCTGCGTGAGGACATCGACATCCTCAATGTCGTCAACTTCGGCGGCGGCTGCTACGTGCTGTACGCCGAGGTCACAGAGGGCGGCGTGATCGAGGTCGATCCGGAGCCCTACTGGGACACCTTCGCGCGTCCAGCACGGCTGCTGCCCGCCGAGGCCAAGGCGCTGGTCGCCGCGATCGACCTGATCGGCGAGCACCTCCCCAACGGCTCGCTCACCTCGGCACGCGAGAAGATCGTCGCGGCGCTCGAGTTTGACCCGCTCGAGCACGGCCTGCAGATCGCCCCCACCGAGGGCGACGACCCCGAGATCGCGCGAGTCATCTCGGAGGCGATCACCCGGCGGCGGCTGCTGCGCCTGGAGTACTACAAGCCCAGCGACGATGAGTACACCACCCGCCAGGTGGAACCCTACGCGCTCGTCAACGGCCGCGAGGGCTGGTACGCCGCCTGCTTCGATCCCGCACGCGACGACATGCGCCACTTCCGCCTGGACCGCATCCGCTGGGCGCAGGTCACCGACATCGCGTACCGGCCGCGGCCCAGCGTCGACCCGGCCGCCGAGCTGGACGGGTGGCTGCGTACCGGCGAGCTTGAGGCCTCACGGATCGCCAGGGTGTGGATTACTCGCGAGCGGGCGTCGCGGGCACGCGATGAGCAACGCATCATCCAGGAGCTCTGCGATGGGTCGGTGATCGTCGAGGTGCCCTTCAAGGGCACCGCCTTTCTGGTGCGCGACATCCTCGCCGAGGCTGGCGACGCCGTCGTCCTCGAGCCCGCTGACGCGCGCCGGGCCACCTGTGCCGCCGCCCGGCGGATGCAGATTCCGCCCACAAGTCGGAGGACCACCAGCAAGGGTCGTGCCACTGCGGCGACGGGAGCGTCGTCATGAGTGCTCTGGCGCTGCGGCCGTATCAGCAGGAGGCGATCGCGGCGGTCGAAGACGCCTTGGAGCGTGGGGTGCGGCGGCCGTTGATCGTGTTGCCCACGGGGACGGGCAAGACGGTCGTGTTCGCGTCACTGATCGCCAGGCGCGGCGGCAGCGCCCTGGTCCTCGCGCACCGCGACGAGCTGCTCAGACAGGCCGCCGACAAGCTCACAACCGCGGACCGCACCCTCGGGCTCGGCGTCGGGTTCGTGCAGGCCGAGCGCAACGACACCCACGCCCCGGTCGTGGTCGCCAGCGTGCAGACGCTGGCCCGCCAAGCCCGGCTGGACCGGCTGCCGCGGCGGTTTGACACCGTCGTCGTCGACGAGGCCCACCACGCGGCCGCCCGCTCCTACCAACGCATCATCAGCCACCTCGACGCCTCCCCGTTGATCCTCGGCGTCACTGCCACGCCGCGGCGCAGCGACGGCCGCCTGGGCGACGTGTGGCAGGAGGTCACGTTCCAGCGCGGGATCGCCGAGATGATCCGCGCCGGCTACTTGGCTGAGGTGCGTGGCGTGCGCGTCGGCTTGGAAGCCATTGACCTCGACAATGTCGCGCAGTTGGGCGGCGACTTCGACGCCGAGGCGCTGGGCGATGCGCTCGAGCAGGCGGCGGCTCCGCGGCACGTGCTCGCCGCCTACCAACAACACGCCACCCCGCGGAAGGCGGCCGTGTTCGTGCCGACCGTCTCGCTCGCGCACACCGTCGCCAGGGTGTTCACCGAGACCGGGATCGCCGCCGAAGCACTCGACGGAAGCACGCCGTTTGAGCATCGGCGCGCGATCCTCGATCGCCTGCGCACCGGCGAGACCCAGGTGGTGGTCAATGTCGGGGTGCTCAGCGAGGGGTGGGATGAGCCCTCGCTTGAGTGCATCGTGATCGCGACGCCAACCCGGTCGCAGGTCAAGTACGCGCAGATCGCCGGCCGCGGGCTGCGGACCTTCCCCGGCAAGACCGACTGTTTGGTCATTGACGTCGTCGGCGTCACCGACCGCCTCGACCTGCAAACCCTGCCCAGGCTGTTCGGCCTGCGCGCGCAGCCCGAGCCGGGCGTGACGGTCACCGAGGCGCTCGACCGCCAAGCCGCTGCCGATGACGCCGCGGCCGCTGCGTCGACCGCGAAGAGGGCGCAGGCGGAGGGGGCGATGCGCAGCCGCCAGGTCAGCGTCCTCGGACCACGAGCCCGTGACCGGCCGATGCACTGGCTGCGCCACGATCGCTTCTGGCTGCTGGCGGCCGGGCAGGGCACGATCCTCGCCCTCGGGCCCATGCGCCACGATGACGGCGACCGGTGGGCGGTCGTGCGGCTGGACCGCGACCGCCACGAGATCCTCGCCCGCGACGTCGACCTCGCCTACGCCCACGGCATCGCCGAAGACCACATCCGCGCCCTCGGCGCCCACCGCCTCGCCGACCCACAAGCCGCCTGGCGACGCAAACCCATCAGCGACTCTCAGATCCAAACCCTGCGCCGCCTGCACATCCCCATCCCCGACCGGGCAACCAAGGGCGACGCGTCTGACCTCATCGCCCTCGCGCAAGGCGCCCGACGACTGCGGGCATTCATCCGACAGCGCGCCGCCTGACCGGTGCCCGCCCCGACGCTGCATCGCGACCGGGCCGGCGTATAGACCATGGGGACGCCCGGCTTGCCCGCACGGGGGCCGGGCGCCCGCCGTCTGCCTCCCCTCTGAAAGTGAGGCTCATGATGAGCAATCCCATCCCCTGCCACGACGCCCGGACAGGGGCGGCCCGCCGTGGAGCGCCAAGGACACCGTGTACTTCTACGGCGGTCCGCTGTCGAACTTCGCCGCCACCCCCGGCCTCAGGCTGCCGTTCGGCTACCACGGCCACCACGAGAACGACCGCGTGCCCGTACGTACCGTCGAGCACTGGTTTCAGGCCTGCAAGGCCACCAGCCGCCAGCAATTCGACATGATCCTCGCCTGCGGCAGCGCCCAGGCCGCCAAGCACGCCGGCCGCCAGACCGAGTTGCGTCCCGACTGAGAACAGGTCAAATATCAGGTGATGTTGTGCGGACGACGTCGGAAGTTCGCGCTGGAGCCCTACCGCTCCGCGCTTCTCCTCACGCATCCGTGCCTACTGGTCGAAGACAGCCCAACCGACTACGTCTGGGGCTGCCGCGATCCACAAGGCGGCTACAACGATCACAACCTCCTCGGCCTCGCGCTCATGCACATCCGCAAGGAGCTGGTCGCCGACGTGCGCACCCGCCTCAGCGCGCTCACAACACCGCGCTGAGCCCGCGTTCCGGGACCCGGCCGGCGCCCGCCGTGCCGCGCAATAGCCCCGCCCACACGCCTCCCGCCCCAGCGCTCCTGCTCGGTGGCGGGAGGCCTCTGCGACCACACAAACCGTTTGCCGCAAGATCACGGCGCAGACCCGACACCTTTCTTTTTGCCTTGATTGGCTATCCAGCACGCCGGTAGCTCATACGTCCGCGTCAGCGCGACAAGCAGCGTCTCCCCGCCGGGACCCGACCACTTGCCATCGGCGCAGAGCGCTCAGTTCGTCGAGAAGCAGCGCTCTCGGGCATGCAATCTGTGGTGCGTGGCCTAGCCAATGTCGTCTGCCGGCTGCCCGTGGGACTGAAGCGCGCGGCTCCAAGTACGCGCCCGCCGCCCACCCAGGAGGCTAACCGCATCCCGAGACGTGGGCCTGGCTCACGGTGAAGCCCGTGCGCACGAGGATACTGATGCCTATGCTCATCCCGATTGTCACCGAAGTCCCTCGGGCCATCGAGCGGTAGTGCACGACACCTTCATCATCAGTGGACCCGACTCCCCGTCCGGCTGACGGTTTGCCGTGGTTCCGGAAGGTCGCGGAGATCCGCTACGTGGTGGTATGGGTCCCGTGAATTCGTGCTGGCTCGCGGGGGCTGCCTCCACGAACCGTGGAGCGTCATGCCGCTGAGGCGGTGCGCGTTTCGAGTGCTGCGGTGAGTTGCTCGCGCGCGGTGATGTCGAGTTTTGTGTAGGTGTTGGTGAGGTGGCTCTCGACGGTTCGGACGCTCACGAACAGCGCCTGCGCGACCTCGCGGTTGCTGAGCCCGCTGGCGGCGAGCTGGGCGACCCGTCGCTCACTCGGCGTCAGCGAATCGCGGCCACTGAGCGCTGCGCGGCGCGGCCGCGCGCCGGTCGTGATCAGCTCTTCGCGTGCCCGGGCCGCGAGCCGCAGGGCACCGCAGCGATCGGCGACGTCGAGCGCCTCGCGCAGCGGCTGGCGGGCGTCTCGCGGACGACGGGCGCGTCGCAGCGCAGCTCCGAGTTCGGTCAGCGATTGAGCATGCTCGTATGCCGCGTGCGAGTGCTCGACGCTGGCGACCGACTCGCGCAGCAACTCGATTCCTCTCGCGCCGCCCTCGATAAGCCCTGCCGTGCGTAGCGCGAACGCGAGCGCGCTCGGGGTGTCCCAGCGCCGGGCACGCTCGAGGCCCTCCTTGGCCAGTGCTTGGGCAGCGTCGCGCTCTCCGAGTCGTGCGTGTGCGAGCGCGCGACATGCGCATGAGGGATAGGCGGGGATGTCAAGACCGGAGCGCTCGTCGCGCCTGCGCATCTGCTCCAGGTCGTCCAGCGCGCGGCGCGCGTCGCTGGCGGCGAGCCACAGTCGGGCGCGGGCGAGCAGCACGAGGCTGGTCATTGGGCCTTCGCGAAGGTCGCCGTCCAGCTCGTGATCTCGCAGCAGCGACGTCCACGTCGCTGGTTCGCAGCGCTCGATCATCGTGTGCAGCAGGCACGAGTGCAGCATCGGCCGGGCCACGGCGTGAGCGTCGCCGGAATCCAGCAGGCTGAACGCCTCGGCCTCGGCCTCGGCGAGGCGGCCCTGCCTGATGAGCACCTGGCAACGAAAGCCCGACGCGCTTCCAAAGACGGCCGTCGATCCGCACAAGCGGGCCTCCTGGACCGCGAGGCCGAAGTAGCGCTCGGCCTCGTCGAGACGGTCGGCAAGCATGAGCGCCCAGACGGCGAGGAAATACGGCGGCGATCCCAGCTTGTGGTCGTAGAGCAGCTTTCCCTCGGCGAGCGCGAGCCGGGCGAGCCGTGCCGTCTCGACCGGCGACTCCCCGCGGTTCGCCGCGCCGAAGGCCAGGCTGGCAAGCACGAAGCGCTCGCCACTCGTGGCGCCGCGCAGCCTGCCCTCGTAAGGGCGCAGCCGCTGCAGCGCCGCCTTCGCGAACGCGGGCGCAAACTGCGCGAGCGAGACAAGCTCGCCCTCCAGTCGCAACGCCAGCTCCGCGTCCTCGGCACCGACGCCGGCGAGCACCTCGACGCCCACCTGGACGGCCTCCTCCGTACGGCCGTGGTAGACCAGGGCCCACATGTACTCGTGCGCGGCTTGGAAGCGCGTTGGAGTGTCGCGCGCGCCCTCCAGCGCCTGGCGCAGATGTTCGGCCGCGGTCGGCTTGGCCATGGCGGTCTCCGCAGAGCCGAGCGCGAGCAGCAGCGCCGGTCGGTCCGGCTCCACCGGAGGCTCACGATAGGCGCGTTCGAGGTAGGTGCAGGCCGCTTCGGGCGCTCCACGCTCCAGTACCTCGTGCGCCGCGGCGCGCAGGCGCTCGACGACCCACGAATCGCCGTCGGGCTCGGCCACCAGCAGGTGCGGCGCGAGTACGACGTCGCCAGCGCCGTCCTGCGCGAGGATCTGCGCCGCGCGCTTGTGGCAAGCCGCGCGTCTGGCCGGTGCGAGCTCGTGGTAGATCGTGGTGCGCACAATCGGGTGGATGAACTCCAGCGGGCGCCCGGCGCGCAGGATCGCCGCTGCCGTCAGCGCGTCCGCAGCCTGGGCGGCGACATCGCCCTCGAGCCTGGCAAGCGCCGCCGCATGGCGCACGCCGGCGCTCCTGCCGAGCACCGCCACCGAGAACGCGAGCTCGTTGGCGGCCGGACCCAGCCGCCGCAGACGGGCGAGCGTCGCACGCGCGATCGTACTGGGCACGATCTGCTCGACCCGGCTTGCCGCTGCGTCCTCGGGCACGGTGCCGTTGGCTTGGACCACTCGCAGCAGCTCCCGCAACAAGAACGGGTTGCCGTTCGTTGCGACGTGACAGGCACGCGCGAACTGCTCCGAGCTCGACCGGGCGAGCTGCTGGTCCACGAGCTTCACGGTCGCCGCCTGACTCAGCGCGGCCGGACGCAGCACCATTCTGACGAGCTCGGGCTCCGCCACTGCCGGCAGCCGCTCGCTCGCACCCTCACCGACGCGCGAGGCGTAGACGATCACGACCGCGAGCTCGTCGACACGGCGCGCGAGATACGACAGGAAGGCGATCGACGCAGCGTCGGCCCAATGGGCGTCGTCGACGGCGATCAACAGCGGTTGCTCGACCGATAGGTTCGCCGATAGCCAGTACAGGCCGTGAAGGACCGAGCTGGGATCCGAGCCGGTTCCGCGAGCCGGTGCGGTGTCCGACAGGATCGGCGCGGCGAGGCCCGCGGCACCCATCAACCAGCGCTCGCGCTCCGATTGATCTGCCGACGTCAGCACGCCCTCTAAGAGCTGGCGCACGACGCCGTACGCGAACTCCCGCTCGAGCTCGCCACCGCGCGCTCGCAGCACGCGCATGCCCGCGACACCTGCGGACCGGCTCGCATGAGCCAGCAACGATGTCTTGCCGATCCCTGCCTCGCCCTCCACCGCGACGACGGAACCCTCCGCACCGACAGCCGCCGCGACGGCGCGCTCAAGCTGCTCGAACTCGCGCGCGCGCTCAAGCAGCGCGGGGACCCCCCTCGGTGCTCGGCGCTGCATTACACCCCAATTCTCGTGGTAGGCGCCACCAAAGTCCAGTATCCCTCCACGTTGCCGCCCAGGGCACACGGATGGTTTCATGGACCTCGATCTTGTCCAGCCAGCGCACGGCACCAGCCACGCCCGCTTTGACAAACGCCAGCTTTGACAATAGCCCGACCGCGTTCGCGGTCGTTCGAGCCGTCGTCTCTCGAGCACATCCTCACAAGGCGTCTCCACAGTCCCTGCAAAGCGAAAGGATCACAGCCCATGAACACCGGACCGATCGACAAATCGCGACTCGCCAAGACAGACCAAGAACTGCGCGACCTGGTAGCTAGCGACTCGGACTGGTTCGCGCGGACGGCCGATGACGTGAAAACACTTCGTGAAGCCGGAAATAATGTATTCGCAAAGCTTCCCGAGAACGACTTCCACGCGTTTCTAGCGAGCCTTCACTTCGGCAATAATGCGATCGGCGGTGGGTGCTACAAGCCATTAATGTATACCCTAACCTTGCCAGACATTTTCGACGTGTTCGCACACTTTGGAATGAGCATGGAGCTGTTTACGTCAGACTTGTCTTCTTCATGCCTGGAATGTGCGTGTCCCGACTGCCACTTTAGCTTCTGGGACTTTTGCTCGAGCGTCTGCCAGATTCTACCTCCTGAGTAACTGCACCTCGCTGGCGGTAGTTACCCCGCGCGCCGTCCTGAGGGTAGGGACGGAGCCGTGACGCAAGGAAGTCCGCGTCCGTCCTACATAGCATCTCGAAGACGATCGGTCGCTAGTCCTCCGTTCGCTTTGACCCAGAAGGCAATCGGCAGGCGTTCGTCTCGCCCCAGCAATGCGCACACGGTCAGATGATGTGGACGCCCGCCGACGCCATCAACCTTCCAGAGCACGATTTCTTGGTCCCCGAAGACCGCGCCCTTTCCGTGAGACCAAGAATCCACGGGACGAGAGACGGCTCGACCATCGGGATAGTTTCCTGCATCGCACGTGGTCGAGGGAGCCGAGATAGCCTGGGAGCGAGAGTGCTGATTTTCGCGGTGGCTGTTGCGTAATCCCGCTGCTTGGCGTCCGGCGGGTTTAAGACGATGGCGTTATGCCTCAGAACTTCATTGGCTGTGATCGCGAGCAGGTGTTGTTGATGCCGCCAAGTCTGCAGGAGTGGCTGCCGCAAAGCCATCTGGCGTGGTTCGTGCTCGCGGCCGTCGAGGAGATGGATCTTGCCGCGTTCTACGCGGTGTATCGCGGTGACGGTGTCGGGCGTCCGGCGCACGATCCGGGCGTGATGGTGGCCCTGCTGCTGTACGCGTATTCGCGTGGGCAGCGCTCGTCGCGGCGCATCGAGCAGGCCTGCGTGGAGGACATCGCCCACCGGGTGATCTGCGTCAACGAGGCACCCGATCACACGACGATCGCGCGGTTTCGCCAGCGTCATGAGGACGCGATCGCGAGCCTCTTCACCGACGTGCTGCGGTTGTGCGCCGACGCCGGCCTTGCGGGCATCGGCCTGGTCGCCGTCGACGGCACGAAGGTGCACGCCGACGCGTCGCATCACGCCAACCGTGATTACGAGCAGATCGCCAAGGAGATCCTCGCCGAGGCCGACGCCATCGACGCGCAGGAAGACGAGCAGTTCGGTGATCGGCGCGGCGATGAGCTGCCATTGGAGCTGCAGACCGGCCGCGGGCGCCAGGAGTGGCTGCGCGCCGGCCGCAAGCGCCTGGAGGCCCAGCGCGACGCCAACGCCAAGTCAATCCCGGCATCACGACCCGAGCGGTTGAAGGAGTCCAAGCGCCGGCTGCAGGAGGAGCTGTGGGCCGAAATGCGCGCCAACGAGGAGTACCTGGCCTACCGGGCGCGTGGTGTGATGAGCAACGGCCGCCGGCTGGGACCGAGCACTGTCCCGAAGCTGTGGATGGCGCCGGACACGCCGACCGGGAAGATCAACGTCACCGATCCGGACTCCAGGAACGTCAAGACGCCGCGCGGCTACCTGCAGGGCTACAACGTCCAGGCAGTCTGCAACGAGCAGCAGATCGTGATCGCCGCCGAGATCACCGGCGACTCACCGGACTTCGGACACCTCCAGCCGATGATCATCGCCACCCAACGCGAACTCCACGCTGCCGGGATCACTGACCCGCTTGAGGTTGTCGTCGCCGATAGCGGCTATTGGCATCAGGCCCAGATGGACGAGCTCGCGCTCAACAACATCACCGTGCTCATCCCGCCCGACGCCGGTAAGCGCAAAGACACCCGGCCGGGCTGGGACGGCGGACGCTACGCGTTCATGCGCCGCGTCCTCGCGACCGACATCGGGGCCGCGCTCTACGCCAAACGCCAGGAGTTGATCGAGCCCGTCTTCGCCAACACGAAGTTCAACCGCCGCATCGACCGCTTCCAACGACGAGGCCGAGCCGCCTGCAGATCCGAATGGCGCCTCGTCACCGCCACCCACAACCTCCTGAAGCTGCACAAGCACCACCTCGCGCTTGCAGCCGCCTGAGAGGGCATCCCGGCCACTCCGGGCACCTCGGCTCCTACCTCGCCGACGGCCCGACGATGAGTCCCGCCAGCACCTCACGGCAATTACGCAACAGCCACCGCGCAGACGAGCGCTCGTCCGCCGTGACGCGCTCCCGTCGAAAAGCGAGACTCAGCGCAGGTCGCGTGGACAACCCGTCGCAGGCGGCAGGCGCCCACGCACTGCTAGTCGAAACCGGCCTCCGTCAACGCTGGGATCCAATCGTTACGTCTCAGACTGTCAGTGCCATCAGCGGGCGCGCCTTGTCAACCAGCGCCTTGAGGCTGAGCGCCTGGGCCGTGACGAGCGCCTGTTTCACCAGCTCGCGTGCTTTGTCGTTGTCGCCAGTATGGTTGCGTAGGAGGAGCATGCGGGCGTAGTCGTGTTTGGTGTGGGCGATCCACAGCGGTGATCGGATCTGGGTGTTCATCTTCAGGGCGTTCTCGAAGTGTCGCGCCGCGCGGTCGTACAGCGACAGTGTTGTCGCGAGCGATCCAAGCTGCCGGGAGGCGGAGCCTTGGCACACGGCGGCCGCAATGACCACGCAGCGATCGGCGTAGGGCAGCAGCAGCTCGTAGAGCTGCTGCGCTCGGGGAATGTCGCCGAGGAGGTCAACGACACCACAGAGCCCCAAGAGGCTCGGAAGCCAGAGTGCGTCGCGCGGAAGGTCGCAGAAGTCAGCCCTGGCAAGTAACTCAAGCTCTTGGCGTACCTGCGTCCTGCAGCCGAGCTGTGCGTTCATGGCGATGAGTGCGTAGCGCCAGCTAATCATTTCAGGATATTGCGCGATGAAGCTCTCGATTGGTTCGAGCAGCTCGTCAAGTCGCCCCTGCTCGTTCCGTACGAAGAGCATCTGTAGTCCGAAGACCTGGGACGCTTGATCATCGTGGCCTTCAAAGCGGTGAGTGAGAGCTTTGTGGGTCAGTGCCTCGCATTCGTCAAGTCGGCCCGCGAGTAAGGCATTACTGGCCTGAAGTGTGGTCAGAACCCTGGTGAGGTTTCGTTCTTTTCGGGTCATCGCCAGCCGCTGCAGCGCCTGAAGTCCGCGTTCTGCTGCCGCGATGTCTCCCAGCTCGAGTCCATGGACGTGCAGCCAGAGGTGCGCCGCAGCCTGCAGTTGAATGTCGCTGACCTCGCCTGCGACGCGCTCGAGCTCCACGGCCAGGCCGAGAGACTCGTTGATGGTGTCTGGACCGCGGGTGACCCACTCGGTACTGGCGAGCACGTCGGCGAGCGTCGCCTTGTCGTCGATCCGTCGCGCCATCTTCAGCGCTCGGTGTGCGAGCAACGGGACGCGGTGCTCGACACTTGTGTAGGCCAGGGTGGCCGCCAAGCGACCCATCAACCGCGCGCGCAGCGCGCTGTCTTCCTCGCCCAGCGCGGCCAGTGCCCGTTGCAGTAGATGGGCGACAGGCAAGGTGATCGCAGTGGCCACTTCCACGCGGTGCGGTCCACAAGAACCAAGTGCTGCACGGGCCAATGCCGTGGCGTCACCGAGCTTGTCGGCGAGTTCGGCCGCTTGCCCGCATGCCCTCCTGGCCTTGTCTAGCTCGCCGGCGCCCCAGCGTGCCTCGCCGAGCGCGAGCAGCAGCTCACAGCGCTGCTGTTCGTGCGGCTGCGCAGTCAGCGTGAGCGCCTGAAGGCCCCGCTCATAGTGCGCGGCAGCCTCCTCGTAGCCCAAGCGCGCCATTGCGCTGTGTCCAGCCGCAAGTGCATAGTCGACCGCCTTCATGCATTGGCCGTCCGCTGCGGCCTGCGCGAAGTGATAGGCGAGCGATTCGACATGGCCATCCGTGTCGTCGAGTGCTTCGATTGCCTCGCCAAGCTGGCGGTGAAGGCGCATCCGCCGGGCCGCGGTGAGCTGGTCATAGATTGTCTGGCGCACCAGCGCATGCGCGAAGACATAGTCACCGTGCGCGGCCTCGACCAACCATCCAGCGGCGACGGCATCGTCAAGCGCGTCGATCACACCCGACTCTTTGCCCAGCACACGCTCTAAGAGCACGAAGGAGAACGTCGGCCCTGCGACCGCCGCGAGACGCAACACCTCCTTGGTAGACGCTGAGAGCCGCGCCAGGCGATGGCCGATGACCTGCCGTAACCCCACTGGAGCCGCAACCTGCCTGACTGTCACATCCACGCTCAACTGCCCGCTCGACTCCGCCAGATGAGCCAACAGCTCGCGCACAAAGAACGGATTGCCCGCTGTCTGAGCTTCAAGTACGCGCGCCAACTCCAACGTGGATTCATCCAGTGCCTGCCCGACCGCCGCCTCCACCAGCGCCGCAATCGCCGACTGTCGGAGTCCACCGATGCTCAGATGCTCGACGCTCGCATCGCGGTGTAGATCGGCCAGCAGCTGGGCCAGCTGATGACCGGGAAGAAGTTCGGTCTCGCGGTAGGCCACGAGCACGAGCGCGGCGAGCGAGCGCTCCGAGCGGATGAGGTGACGCAGGAGCAGCAGCGTCGGCGGGGCGGCCCATTGCAAGTCATCGAAGATCAACAGCGTGGGCTGGTCGCGCGTCATCGCCTCGATCAGCGCGACGACAGCCTCAAACAGTGCATAGCGCTGAGATTCGGGGTCGCCGCGAGATGTCTCGCCCAACCCCCCGAGCTCGGGCAACAGTCGTCCCAATTCCGGTGCCAGATCGCCAAGCTCCGCGCGCAGGCGATCCAGACCAACCTTGCAGGCATACGGTCGCAGCGCGTCGACGAACGGCTGGTAGGGAACCGCGAGGCCCTCATCGCAGCGTCCATAGAGTACGAGCGCTCCCTCTTCATGGACCGCACGAGAAAGCTCGCTTGCAAGGCGAGTCTTGCCGATGCCGGCATCCCCGCCTACGGCGACCGCCGAGCGCTCCCCCCGCCGCACATGCCTCCAGCGCTCGTGCAAGAGTGCGATCTCCATCTCGCGGCCCACGAATGGCAAGCCCCCGGAAAGCTGCAGCGACCGCGGAAGCCCCAGCATCAAGGGTTCGACGGCGACATCGGATCCCGGCCCGGCGGGCGTCTCCGCCGCC
>Ga0126313_10001112_pt1 | contig 13894 bp, 13 predicted proteins | sample Plot105A_FD_89954 | JGI IMG/M metagenome (GOLD analysis project Ga0126313, IMG submission 89954) | Serpentine soil microbial communities from UC McLaughlin Reserve, CA, USA - Plot105A | ecosystem: Environmental > Terrestrial > Soil > Grasslands | place: USA: UC McLaughlin Reserve, Lake County...
CCCTGGGCTTGCGCAGAACGAGCGAGCTGTTGAAGCCGCCGAACCCGCGCGCGTTCACCAGCACCGTCTGGAGCTGTGCTTCCTGCGCCTCGCGCACGAAGTTCAGCTCGCAGCCCTCGGCGGGCGAGTCGAGGTTGATCGTCGGCGGGAGGACGCCGTCGCGCATCGCAAACGCGGCCGCGGCGACGTCGAGCGGCGCACCACCTCCGTACAGCCTCCCGACCATCGTCTTCGGGGCCGTCACCGGCACCTCGTCACCTAGGACGTCGCGGATGGCCTGCGCTTCTGCGCGGTCTGCTGCGGGAACGCCTGCAGCGTCGGCGAAGACGGCGCCGACGTCACCCGCGCCGATGCCGGCGCGCTCGAGCGCGAGCCGCATCGCGCGGGCGAGCTGCGTCCCGTCGTCGGTGAGATGCTTGGCGTCATAGGCGTCGTTCGTCGCCCCGTAGCCGGCGATCTCCGCGTACAGCCGCGGAGCGCCGCGGCCGCGCGCGTGCTCGGCGCTCTCGAGCGTGATGATCGCGCCACCCTCGCCGGGGACGTAGCCGTTCGCGCGCTCGTCGAACGGCCGAAACGCGCCCGCCGGATCGCTCTCGTGGCTCAGACGCCCGTTCGTGAGCTGGCACGTCAGCGCGTACGGTCCGATCGGCGCCTCGGTGCCTCCGGAGACGACGAAGTCGACCCCGCGCACGATGTTCCGGCGCGAATGCCACAGCGCCTCGAGGCCGCCTGCGCCCTCCTGAGCGATGACGCCGCACGGGCCCTTCATCCCGTACTTGATCGCGATCTGGCCCGTCGTCGCAGCGTAGAACCACGCGATCGACTGGTAGGCGCCGACGAAGATCGGTCCCTTGCCCCACAGGTTCTCGATCTCCTTCTGGCCGAACTCATTGCCGCCCGAGCCGCTCGCCGTGATCACGCTCATGCGATACGGGTCCTTGCCTTCGGGGTCGAAGTCGGCGTCGGCGAGCGCGAGCTGTGTGGCCGCCAGCGCCATGTGCGTCCACCGGTCGGTCTGGACGATCATCCGCTGGTCGATGTACTCGCTCGCCTCGAAGCCCTTGACCTCGCCCGCCAGCTGGGCCGGGTACTGGGACGGGTCGAAGTGCGAGATGCGGCCGATGCCGCTCGTCCCGGCCCGCGTCGCCTCCCACCAAGCGTCGTTGCCGATCCCGTTCGGCGCGACGACGCCGATCCCGGTGATGACCGCCCGGCGCTCCGGGTTCGGGATGCTCGTGAACTCGGGAGCGGCGGTCAAATTCCGACCTCCTGCAGCTCGGGCGGCCGCGCCAGGATCATCGCCGATTGGAACCCGCCGAATCCGCTCCCGGTCGAGAGCGCGGCGTCGACCTGCGTCCTCTTCGCCACGTTCGGCGTGTAGTCGAGATCGCACTCCGGATCGGGGTTCTCCCAGTTGGCGGTCGGCGGCACGACACCGCGGTCGATCGCCAGCGCACACGCCGCCATCTCGACGGCGCCGATCCCGCCGAGCGAGTGCCCGATCATCGACTTGATCGAGCTGATCGGGATCTTGTACGCCTGGTCGCCCAGCGCGCGCTTGTAAGCCGCCGTCTCGTGCCGGTCGTTCTGCTTCGTGCCGGAGCCGTGCGCGTTGATGTAGTCGATGTCGTCCGGCTCGATCCCGCCTTGGGCCATCGCGTCGAGGATCGCCTCGGCCATCTCGGCGCCATCGGGCCGCAGGCCCGTCATGTGGTACGCGTTGCCGCGGTTCGCGTAGCCGGCGACCTCGCAGTAGATGTGTGCGCCGCGTGCCTGCGCCGCCTCGAACTCCTCGAGCACGAGGATCGCAGAGCCCTCCCCCATCACGAATCCGTCACGGTCGCGGTCGAACGGCCGCGACGCGTGCGCGGCGTCGTCGTTCCGCCTCGACGTTGCCTTGATTGGGTCGAAGCACGCCATCGAGATCGGCGAGATACCCGTCTCGGACGCTCCCGAGATGACGATGTCGGCCTCGCCGTCCTGGATCAGCTGGTGGCCGTAGCCGATCCCGTCGATGCCCGACGTGCAGCCGGTCGACACGACGACAGCAGGCCCACGCGCCCCGAACTTGAGCGCAACTTCGCTCGCGAGCGTGCTCGGGACGAGCGCGTGGTAGAGGAACGGCGACGCGTACTCGTGGTCGACGAGCCACTTCTGGCCGTGGTTCGAGACGACGACGTAGTCGCGCTCGAGCACCATGGTGCCGCCGACGGCGCTCCCGAGCGTGACCGCCAACCGGTCGCGGTCGGCCTGCTCGACGTCCAGCCCGGCATCGGCGACCGCCTCCAGCGCCGCGGCGACGGCGAACTGGACGTAGCGGTCCATCCGGTTGACCTCCTGGTCGTCCAGGCCGGCCGCGTGCGGATCGAAATCGGCCTCGGCGGCGATCTGCGAGCGGAAGCCTTCAGGATCGAAGAACGTGATCTTGCGCGTGGCGGTGCGCCCTGACGTGATCGTGTCCCAGAACGCTTCTCGATTGACCCCTCCCGGCGCGACCACGCCGACGCCGGTGACCGCGCTTCGCCTCAAGGGTTGCGCTCCTCGGTGTCAACGTGACCCATGTCCGGCCGCGGTGCGAGCGGCCCGAGGTGGAAGACGATGAACGCCTCGTCGTCGCCCTCGTTCATCAGGCGGTGCTTGACGTTGACCGGGATGTACAGCGCCTCGCCGGCGTTCACCTGCTTCGGCTCACCGTCGAGCCGCGCCGTGAGCGATCCGCGCGTGACGTAGATGAATTCTTCGGAATAGGGGTGGTAGTGCTCGGAGATCCAGTCGCCGGCCGGGATCGTCGCGACGCCCATGAAACCCGACGTCGATCCGACGCTCTTCGGGCTGAGCAGCGTGCGAACGTCTCCCCCACGGCGGTTGTCGGCAGCGGTGGCGTCGACGGCGCGGACGGCCGGTTGAGCGGTCTGTTGAGCTTCCATGTCTCCTCCTGACTCGGTCCGCGCGATCGTGACATACTCGCGGCCGCCATGTCCACGGCGTTTGTGTATCCGGGTCAGGGGTCGCAAAAAGTCGGCATGGGCGCCGAGCTGCTCGAGTCCGAGCCGGATCTCCTCGAGGGATATTTCCGTCAAGCCGAGGCCGCCTCGGGGCAGCCGATCCGCCGGATCTGCCTCGAGGGACCGATCGAGGCGCTGACGCGGACGGAGGTCGCGCAGCCGGCCCTCTTCTGCGTCTCGCTCGCGGTCACGGACGCCGCCCGCGCGCGCGACTTGCAGCCCGACTACGTCGCGGGCCACTCGCTCGGCGAGTACACCGCCGCCTGCGCGTCGGGCGCCGTGTCCGTCGAGGACGGAATCGAGCTGGTGTCGCTGCGCGGGAAGCTGATGGGCCAGATCGGCGACGAGCGACCTGGTGCGATGGCGGCCGTGATCGGGCTCGGCGCCGACGATCTGGAGCGTCTGTGCGGCGAGGCCTCGGACGCCGGCGTGGTCGCGCTCGCGAACATCAATTCGCCGACGCAGATCGTCGTCTCGGGCGAGGAGGAGGGCGTCGGTCGCCTGATGGAGCTCGCCGAGGGCGCCGGCGCGACGCGCGTGGTTCGGCTACAGGTCGCGGCCGCCTTCCACAGTGAACTGATGAAGCCGGTCCAGGAGCAGATGGCGGACGCGGTTCGCGAGGTCGCGTGGTCCGATCCGCGCGTCCCGGTCGCCGTCAACTCGCGTGGCGCGCTCGTCCGCGACGTGGAATCGCTGCAGGAGGCGCTGGTCGAGCAGATCGCCTCGCCGGTGCGCTGGGTCGAGTGCGTGCAGGCGCTCGTCGGGGAAGGCGTGGACCGGGTCCTGGAGTCTGGGCCGGGCCGCGTGCTCGGAGGCCTGATCCGCCAGATTCACCCGGACGCGAACGTTTTCAGCGCCGATTCGCCGGCGCGCCTCGACGAGTTCGCCGCCGCCGGATAACGCCCTGTCCAGAACGCCGTCGCGCAGGTTGCTCCGCTCGAGCGGATGCTTTACGATCGCCGCGCTAACCGCCGCCTCCAACACAGAAGGAGAAACCTAATGTTCGCTCGCGTTACCTATGTTCAGGCCCCCGAGGGACAGGGCGAGATCGAACGGGGCTTGAAGATCTGGTACCAGAATGTCCTCCCGATCACCAGCTCGCGTGAAGGGTTCATGGGCGTGCTGTCGCTAATCGACCCCGAGACCGGCAAGGGGCTGTCGGTGACGCTGTGGGAGGGTGACGAGGAGCTCCTGAAGAGCACCGAGGCCGAGTACCACAAGCAGGCGATCGAGCGCTACGGGGAGTTCTTCCCCGAGGGCGTGCACGACCCCGAGAACTACCAGGTGAACCTCTACCTGGGGCCGATCTACAACGGCGGCGAGGGCGGGCCGGGCCTGGAGGTCTTCAGGGGCACTCAGGCGACGGCCTGAGCGGTCGATCTGCCGATCAGGTGCGGCCGGGCGGCCGCTACGGCCGATGATCGTCGACGTCCACGGTCACGTCACGCATCCCGAGCTGTTCGAGCGGTTCCCGATGCCGCCGGCCCTGGCCGACATCGAGGGGATGCTCGAGCAGAAGGCGGAGGCCGGAATCGAGCTGACGATCGTGGGCAGCCCGGTTGGGTTCGGGACGATGATGCGCGTCCCGGGGCTGGACAACTACGCGCAGCCGCTCGACCGCCTGAAGTCGTTCCACGAGTGGCTCGCGGCGACGGTGGCCGCCCACCCGGCCCGGCTGGCGGCCTACGCCTACACGAATCCGTTCGGCGGCCCCGAATTGCTCGAGCAGACGGCGGAAACCGTCAGGGACGGCGGCTTCGTCGGGATCATCGTCAACAGCAGCGTCCAGGGGCGCTACCTCGACTTGGAGGAAGCGGACGAGTTCTTCGCGATGGCCGACGAGGTCGGGGTTCCGATCTTTCTCCACCCAGGGGCCGAGCCGGTCGGCAGCGACAGCGTCACGGACTTCCGGCTCGTCGAGCAGGTCAGCCGCTTCTTCGACGTCGCGGTCAGCCTGGCGACGCTGATCCTCGCGGGACGCCTCGCGCAGTACCCGCAGCTGCGCATCGTCGCGGCGACCGCCGGAGGTGGTGTCGCGCTCGTGGCGAACAGGATCGACAGCGCGCAGCGCGCTCGCCCGCCCGCGGAGGGCGTGACCCGCGCAGAGCTGACGCGCGCGCCGAGCGAGTACCTCCGCGAGATCTACGTCGACACCGCCAACCAGAGCCCGGCCGGCCAGCTGGCGAACCTCGAGCTGCTGGGGCCGGAGCGGATGCTGTTCGGGACCGACTCACCGCCGCTCGCGACGCCGCTCGAGCGCGCGATCGCCATGGTCAAGGAGCTTCCGATCGAGGCCGAGCAGCAGGACCGCATCCTGGCCGGGAACGCGCGCGAGTTGTTCGACCTGAGTTGACAGCCGGCCTCCGACACCGAGAAGCTAGGCCCCGCAAGGGGGAAGGAGTGAGATGACAGACGACAGCGCCGCATCAGACCGTTACGACGTCGCGATCCTCGGCGGCGGCCTCGCGGGGCTGACGCTCGCGATCCAGCTCAAGCGCCGTCGCCCGGAGACGAGCGTCGCGGTGCTCGAGAAGCGCGAAGGTCCAGCGCCGCTCGCGGCCTTCAAGGTCGGCGAGTCGACCGTGCCGGCGGGCGCGCACTACTTCGCGAAGGTCGTCGGGATGGAGACGCACCTCAACCAGCGGCAGCTGACCAAGTTCGGCCTGCGATTCTGGCTTCCCGCGGGCGACAACAGCGACATCACGAAGCGGATCGAGTTCGGCCCCGCCGAGTTCCCGCCGCAGCACAACTACCAGGTCGACCGCGGCCTGTTGGAGAACGAGCTCGCGGTACGGGCACGGTACCTCGGCGCCGACGTGCTCGGGGGCTGCCGCGTCCAGGACGTCGAGTTCGGCTCCGACTCCGCCGACCACACGGTCACCTTCACGCAGGGGGACGCCGAGCGTTCGCTCCAGGCCCACTGGGTCGTCGACGCCGCCGGCCGCGCGAGCCTGTTGAAGCGCAAGCTCGGGCTGGCGAAAGAGATCCCGCACACGATCAACTCGGGTTGGCTGCGGCTCCGCGGCGGGCTCGACCTCGAGCAGTGGGGGATTCACAACAAGGAGTGGATGGCGAAGATGCCGGAGCCGGGCCGGCGCCAGTACAGCACCAACCACCTCCTCGGCGAGGGCTACTGGGTCTGGTTGATCCCGCTCTCGAGCGGCCCGATCAGCATCGGCGTCTGCGCGGATCCCCGGATCCACCCCTACGAGCAGATCAGCGAGCTCGACCCGTTCATCGAGTGGATGAAGGTGCACGAGCCGCCGCTCGGAGCCGACCTCGACGCGCGCCGCGACGACGTCGAGGACTTCCTGCGGATCGAGGACTTCGCCTACGGCGTCGAGCAGTCCTACTCGACCGACCGCTGGTCGCTCGTCGGCGAAGCCGGCGCGTTCGCCGATCCTTTCTATTCACCCGGATCCGACTTCATCGGCTACGGAAACACCTTCACCACGGATCTCGCCACGCGCGAGCTCGACGGCGAGGACATCTCCGAGCGCGTCGACTACTTCAACGACCTCTACCAGCGCACCTTCGCGTTCGTGATCTCGAAGTACGAGGACCATTACCCGACGATGGGTCAGCCGGCCGTGATGATGCCGAAGCTGATCTGGGACAGCTTCGCGAACCACACCGCCCAGACGCTCGTGTTCATCCAGAACAGGCTGGACGACCTCGAGTTCCTGAGAAGCGTCGACGACGACATCGACCGCGTCTTCCGGCTGGGGATGAACATGCAGAAGCTGTTCCGCGAGTGGCGCGAGCTGCTGCCCGAAGGCGCGACCTACGAAGGCGGTCTCGGCGCACGGGCGATGGTGCACGCCACGTCCTCGGTCGCGCGCACGTTCGACGACGACGCGCTGCGCCAGGAGTTGCGCGTCAACGGCACGGAAGCGGCCGAGGCGATGGCGGTTGCGATCTTCCACCACGCCGCGGCGCAGGTGCTGCCCGAGGCGCCGGATCCCGAGCGCGCGATCAACCCCTACGTCGTCAGCCTCCAGCCCGACCGCTGGGAGTCCGACGGGCTCTACGAAGGCGCAGGCGTCACACTCGAGGAGGCGCGGGCGAAGACGACGTTCGGCCCCGGTGGCCCCCCAGGCGGCGGACCGCCCGGCGGCCCGCCTGGCGGAGGGCCAGGCATCGATCCTGGCGTCGGAGGACCGCCCGGCGCGGGACCGCCACCCGGTGTGGGAGGCCCGCCGCCCGGAGTGACAGGCCCGCCTCCCGGCGTCACCGGGCCACCGCCCGGCGTGACAGGGCCGCCGCCCGGAGTCACCGGCCCTCCCCCCGGAGTCACCGGCCCTCCCCCCGGAGTCACCGGGCCGCCCCCCGGAGTCACCGGGCCGCCGCCCGGCGTCGGTGGCCCGCCCGGCGAGTAGAAGACACATTCCGACTAGCGAAAGAAGAGGAGTCGCAACATGTACGCACGCATGAACACGGCCCGCTGGAATCCCGAGACGTACGGCCAGGCGATGAAGCTGACCGAGGAGACGATCATCCCCGCGTACCAGGACCACCCCGGGTTCAAGGGCTACATGCTGCTGACGGACGGCGAGAAGGGCGTGGCGGTCACGCTCTGGGACAGCGAGGAGACGCGGGAGTCGAGCATCGAGATCGCGCAGCGCATGACCGCCGAGCTCAGGGGCATCCTCGCCGAGCCGCCGCTCACGGAGAACTTCGAGGTGATCTTCGACATCCGGTAGCTGCCGGCTGGACTAGGCCGCGACGGCTGCGCCGCGCGCCGGAACGCGCTCGCGGACGATCACGCGCCCGCCGCGCGCGGGGCTGAATCCGACTCCGCGCCGCTGCGCCTTCTCGTCGGCCCGCTCGGCCGGCTCGAGCCTCGTCCGGAGCGCGAGCGTCTTCAGCACGATCCGCATCTGGGTCAGCGCCAGGCTCGACCCGATGCAGCTGCGGTGCCCGCCGCCGAACGGGATCCACGTCCACTGGGTCGACTCGCGCGACTTCCCGAGGAAACGCTCGGGCTGGAACTTCTTCGGCTCGGAATACAGCTTCTCGTTCTGATGCAGGAGCCAGATGCAGGCGGCCACCAGCGTGTCGGCGGGAATCTCATAGCCGCCGAGCTCGAACGGGCGGCTGACCTCGCGCGCCCCCGCGATCGGCAGCGGCGGCCGCGCGCGCAGCGACTCCTGCACGACCGCGTAGAGGTAGTCCTCGCTGTCGCCGTCCTCGGCCTCGGCGCGGAGGCGCTCCGTCACCTCCGGGTGGCGCGTGATCCGCTCGAGCGCCCAGGCGAGCGCCGTCGCGGTCGACGTGTGCCCCTGCATCATCAGCGTGACGAGCTGGTCGCGGAGATCCTGGTCGGGCAGCGAGCTGCCGTCGGCGCGGCGCGACCTCACCAGCAGCGCCAGCACGTCCGTTCGCTCCTCGAGCTGCGGGTCGGCGCGGTAGCGGGCGATGACCTCGTACAGCGAGTCGTTGAGCGCGTCGCGCACGTTGATGAACCCCTTCGGATAGCCGCGCTCGAACCGGTGCGCGAGGTGCAGGTGCCCCATGTGGACGGGGTTCTCCGCCCACGCGAGCAGGTTGCGGATGCGGTCGCGCAGAAGCTCCAGGTCTTCGCCCTTGGTCCCGCCGAACGTCGTCGTCATGATCACGTTGAGCGCGATCCGCTGCATGCGTGGAAGCATCGAGATCGGCTCGCCGATGGGCCAGCTCTCGATCTCCTCCTCCGTGACCGCGGCAATCCCCGTGCGGTAGCTCTCCACGTGGTCGCTCTTGAACGGTGGGCTGAGCAGGTCCTTCATCTCCATGTGCTCCGGCTCGTCCAAGAGCAGGAGCGAGCCCTTGCCGAGCAGCGCGGTGCCGATCCGCTGATGCGCCGCTCCCGCGCGGAGGACTTCCGGATCAGCCATGAAGAACGGTTCGATCAGGTCGGGCTCGGAGACGAAGACGAAGACCGTGCGGCCCAGCAGGCGCAGCGTCCACATGTCCCCGTAGCGCCGGCGCGACTCCTCCATGAGCGCGGCCGGCCGGCCCATCCACTTGACCATATTGAGCGTCTTGGACGGCCCTGGGCCGGGCGGAAGCGTCGCGGTCAACTCTCCGCCCCCGCCGCGGTCTGCTCGCGGACGACGAACTTCATCGAATTCCCCTCGGCGACGCACTCGCGAAGAGGGCGGGCGAGCTCGCGGTGCTCTTCCGTGCGCTCCCAGGCGAGGAAGTCCTCGAGGCTCTCCCACTCGCTCGTGATGCACCAGAAGTCGGCATCGTCCGGCGACTGGCACACCTGATCGAGGATGTGACCCTGAACGCCCCGCGCGACCTCATAGCGGATCCCGTCATACGCCTTCAGGAACTCGTCGGACATCCCCGGCTTCAGCCTCAGTGTGAACACGACCCGCCCGCGTCCGATCGCGTCGCCCGTCACTGCCGCACCCTACTCCACGTAGACCGGATACGACATACGCGTCGTGACGACCGCGTCCGCCAGCCGCGCGTACAGGCGCGAGTTGTCGATCGCGACCGCGGCCTGGCTCGCGAGCGCCGTCGCGACCTTCTGGTCGCGCTCGTCGAAGGAGCCGTCGCGCTTGTTGATCACCTCGATCACGCCAATCGTCCGGTCCTTCGTCGTCATCGGCACCGCGAGGATGTTGCGAGTCTCGAAGCCGGTTTTCTCGTCGATCTCGCCGTAGAACCGGTCGTCCGACTTCGGGTCGTCGACCAGCAACGGCTCCCCGTTCTCGACCACCCATCCGGCGATTCCCTGCCCCGCCGGAACCTGCTGTCGCATTACGGCCTCGCCGGGCTTCCCGGTCGCAACCTCGACGGTCAACTCGCCGGCTTCCTCGTCGAGCAGGAGCAGCGAGCTCGTCTCGGCTCCCGTCAGCTCCGTCGCCGCGGACATGATCTCACCGAGCAACTCGTCCAGCTTCAGCGTCGAGTTCAGGTGCGACGAGATCTCGAGCAGCCGCTCGAGCCTCGCCGCGTCGGTCTGCGTCTCAGTCATCCGCTCGTTCCTTCCTAGCCCGCCGCGGCGAGCTGCCTCTTCTCCTCGGCCATGAATTGCTCGACGAAGTCGGTGGTGACGTCGCCGGAACGAAACTGCTCGTTCTGCAGGATCCGCTGGTGGAACGGGATCGTCGTCTTCACGCCGCGGCCGGAGATCTCGAACTCCTCGAGCGCGCGCGACATCCGGTCGATCGCGCGGTCGCGGTCCGGCGCCCAGACGATCAGCTTCGCGATCAGCGAGTCGTAGAACGGGCTGATCATCCAGCCGGGGTAGCAGTGCGAGTCGACCCGCGTCCACGGCCCGCCGGGCGGGACATACGTCTCGAGCCGGCCCGCCGTCGGCGCGAAGTTGTTGTCCGGATCCTCGGCGTTGATGCGGCACTCGATCGCGTGGCCCTTGAATTCCACGTCCTCCTGGTTGACCGACAGGGGCTCGCCCGCCGCCACCCGGATCTGCTCCTGGATCAGGTCGCAGTCCGTGATCATCTCGCTCACCGGGTGCTCGACCTGGATCCGCGCGTTCATCTCCATGAAGGCGAGGTTGCCGTCGTGGTCGAGCAGGAACTCCATCGTCCCCGCGCCGGTGTAGCCGATCGACGTGGCGCCCGCGACCGCCTTCTCGCCGATGTCCTTGCGCATCTCCGGCGTCAAGTGGACGGAGGGCGCTTCCTCGATCAGCTTCTGGTGACGGCGCTGGACGGAGCAGTCGCGCTCGCCGAAGTAGACGCCGTTCCCCTGCGAGTCGCAGACGAGCTGGACCTCGGTGTGGTACGGCGCCTCCAGGTAGCGCTCGATGTAGACGGCCGAGTCCTTGAACACCGCCTGTGCGGTTGCGCGAGTCGAGCGGTACTGCGACGGCAGCTCCTCGCGGTTGTAGACGACCGTCATCCCGCGGCCGCCGCCGCCGGCGACTGCCTTGATGATCACCGGGTAGCCGATCTCGTCGGCGATGTCGCGCGCTTCGTCGACGCTGTTGACGGGGTCGACGGTTCCAGGCAGGAGCGGCAGCCCGGCCTTCGACATCAGGTCGCGCGCGGTCGCCTTGTCGCCGACCTTCTCCATCACCTCCGGCCGCGGCCCGATGAAGGTGATGCCCTCGTCGGTGCAGATCTCCGCGAAGTACGGGTCCTCGGACAGGAACCCGTAGCCGGGGTGGATCGAGTCAGCGCCGGTTTTCTGCGCCGCGCCGATGATGTTCGGGATGTGCAGGTAGCTGCGGCCGGTCGCGGGCGGGCCGATGTGCACCGCCTCGTCGGCGAACTTGACCACCGCCGACTCGGCGTCGGCGCTCGAGTAGACCGCGACCGACTTGATCCCGAGCTCGCGGCACGCGCGCGCGACCCGGAGGGCGATCTCGCCCCGATTCGCAATGAGGACTTTCTCAAACACGCTATTCCGTCGGCTCGAGGTACATCAGCGGCTGCTCGAACTCGACCCAGTCGCCGTCGGAGCAGACGATCTCCGCGACCTTGCCGGCCTGGTCCGTTTTCACTTGGTTCATCAGCTTCATCGCCTCTACGATCGCCACCGTCTGGCCCTCGTCGACGACGTCGCCCTCCTGTACGAACGGCGCAGCGCCCGGCTGCGACGCGCGGTAGAAGGTGCCGACGAGCGGCGCCACGATCGGGTGGCGGCCATCCGCGGCGGCGGCCTCCTCCGCGGCGGCGGGCGTCGCAGCTGCGGCCGGAGCGGCGCCAGCCGCCGAGACGGGAGCGGCGACAACGGTCGCGCCGCGCTCGATCTCGATCTTCGTCTCGCCGGCCTGAACGGAGAAGCGCTGGACGTCCGAGCCCTCCAGACGCTTGATCAGCTCGCGCGCTTCCTCCCAGACGGAACGGATCAGATCCATCTGCTTATCGGTCATCGGTTCTCCTCGATCGGGGGAAGTGTGGGCTGTCGGCCCGGCGCTCCGAACTTGCGGAAGCGCTCGTAGCGGCCTTCGAGCAGCTTGTCCGTCGGTGCCCCGACCAGCTCGCCGAGCGTCGCCACGATCGCCGCCTTCAAATTGGTGGCCGCCGCCGGGGGATCGGTGTGCGCTCCGCCTTTGGGCTCAGGGATGACGGCGTCTATCACGCCGAGCCGGAGCAGGTCGCGACCCGTCAGCCGCAGCACCTCGGCGGCACGCGGCGCCTGGGCGGCGTCCTTGAACAGGATCGTCGAGCAGCCTTCAGGGCTGATCACCGAGTAGTACGAGTTCTCCATCATCAGCACGCGGTCGGCGACGGCCAGCGCAAGCGCGCCGCCCGAGTTGCCCTCGCCGGTGACGATCGTGAGTGCCGGGACAGGCAGGCGCGACATCTTCATGATGCTCTCCGCGATCGCGATCGACTGCCCACGCTCCTCCGCACCGAGGCCCGGATACGCGCCCGGCGTGTCGACGAACGTGATCAGCGGCATCCCGAAGCGCGCCGCGTGGTCCATTAGCCGCATTCCCTTGCGGTAACCCTCCGGGTTCGGCATCCCGAAGTTCCGCTCCATCATCTCGCTCGTCGTGTGCCCCTTCTGGTGGCCGACGACGACCACGGCGAGGTCGCCGAGGCGCGCGACGCCGCCGACGATCGCGGCGTCCTCGTCGAAGAGGCGATCGCCATACAGCTCCTGGAAGTCGTCGAACACGTAGCCGGCGTACTCGAGCGTGTTCGGCCGCTCGATGTTGCGCGCGAGCTGAACGATGTCCCACGCCGGCCGCGCAGCGAGTGCATCCGGGTCCGTTGCCGGCGCGGCGCTGTCGGTCGCGGGCAGGCCGTCACCCGAGAGCGAGTGGAGCTCGAGCAGCTTGCGCAGGACGTTCTGCAGGTTCTCGCGCGGCTCAACCAGGTCGACCATGCCGTGGTCGAGCAGGAACTCCGACGTCTGGAACCCCTCCGGAAGCTGTTGGCGGATCGTCTGCTCGATCACCTTCGGCCCGGTGAAGCCGATGTGGCTCTTCGGCTCGGCCAGCAGGACGTCTCCGAGGGTCGCGAACGACGCGCTCACGCCGCCGTACGTCGGATCGGTAAGCAGGCAGACGACGAGGATCCCCTCCTCGTGCAGCCGCGCGAACGCGGCGCTCGTCTTCGCCATCTGCATCAGCGAGATGCAGCCCTCCTGCATCCGCGCGCCGCCGGAGGCGCAGACGACGAGCAGCGGGGTCCGCCGCTCGAGCGCGAGCTCAGCCGCGCGCGTGACGCCCTCGCCCACGGCGCTTCCCATGCTGCCGCCGACGAACGCGAAGTTCATCACTGCTACGGCAAGCGCGTGGCCCCCGATGGTGGCCGTCCCGTACGTGATTCCCTCACGCGCCCCCGTCTTCTTTTGCGCCTCCTCGATCCGCTGCGGGTACGGCTTCGAATCGGCGAACGCAAGTGCGTCGAGCGGCTCGAGGTCGCCGCTCAGGTCCTCGAAGCTGCCCTCGTCGAGCAGCTGCTCGAGGCGCTGCGCGACCGGAATCCGGAAGTGGTAGTTGCACTCCGGGCAGACGCCGAGGTTGCGCTGGAGCCGCTTGTAGTAGACGAACGCGTCACACGACGGGCACTTCGTCCACTGCGCGTCCGTGGTCGGACGCGGAGGCGCAGCCGCTTGCGTCACCACGCCTCCAGGTGCAACCGCCGGTGCTCGGCGCGCGAGCGCGCGAGCGCGGCCTCGACGTCGGCGCGCGTCGGGACGTCGCGGCCCTCCTCACCGAAGACCTGAGCGACGACGAACGCGAGCACCTCGGTCGTGCGTCCGAGCCGGTCGACGCGCGTCGCCTCGACCGCCAAGTCGAGCGCCCGCCGCCAGCGCTCACGCCGCAGCTCGACCTCGATCAGGCCGTGCACTGTGTAGACCTCGTGTGCCGGGTCGTCGTCGATCGTTCGCAGGTGCCGCAGCGCATTCTCGGCCTCGTCCAGCCGCCCGAGGTCGAGCGCGAGGTCTGCCACCTCGAGCGCCGCCAGCGG
>Ga0126313_10001113_pt1 | contig 13893 bp, 14 predicted proteins | sample Plot105A_FD_89954 | JGI IMG/M metagenome (GOLD analysis project Ga0126313, IMG submission 89954) | Serpentine soil microbial communities from UC McLaughlin Reserve, CA, USA - Plot105A | ecosystem: Environmental > Terrestrial > Soil > Grasslands | place: USA: UC McLaughlin Reserve, Lake County...
CACCGAGAGGCTCGAATCCCGCGAGCGCGAGGCCACCGGTCCGAAAGGGCGGAGGGTCGTCCACACCGACAACATAGTCGCCGTCAGACGCCTCGCGCGGTAACCGGCCCGCGGAAGTCCGCTCCTGCACCCGCTATCAACGCCTACCTCATAGCCGAGGATACGCCGGGTTCGGAACCAACCTAGGTTGCCTGTTCTGCGAGATTCGGTGGACACGAGGTGTTGGGCAGAGGGAGGGGCGGATCTGCGAGATCAGCCCCTCCCTCTGCTTCCAGACGTGTGTGGGGAAACCCTACCCGACAGGCTGCCAGTCGGGGGAGCGGTCATCGCCAGGGCTGTTGGTCAGCTGCCTTACATCGGTCCCGTCTGCGTCCATGACGTAGAGGTCGCGGTCTCCGTCGCGGTCGCTCGAGAAGACGATCTTGCCCCCGCCGGGGGAGTAGGCGGGCTCGGAGTCGTACGCCCCCTCTTCCGTGGGCAGCGGGTTCTCGTCGGTCCCGTCGGCCTCGGCCGTGTAGATCCGCGACTCGGAACCGTCGGGAGAACGATGGAAAGCCATCCGAGAACCGTCGGGAGACCAGGTGGGGTCGTAACCGGTGGTGACGGACTTTCGAATCGTGCCGTCGGGTCTTACCGTTTCGATACTGTAGGCGTCTTCGACACCGGAGAAGAAGGCAATCCTGGTCCCGTCTGGCGACCATGTGGGATCGCCCCCGGAGTGGTACTCGTAACTTGGTATGTTGACGAGTCGAGTCAGGCCGTTTCCGTCAGTTCCGATCTTGTAGATGTCGTTGTTGGTGTAGTGGGCGCTCCTGACAAAAACGATCTTGCGCCCGCTGGGCGAGAAGGAGGGCTGGGAATCGTCAGCCGTCGATGCCCCGGGAATCTCGCGCTCTTTGGTGACGCGCGTTTTGTCGGAGCCGTTGGCATTCATCACGAAGAGGTCGGCACTGTAGGAGTCCCAGGCCCTGCGGCCGCCTCCGGAGTAGGCTATCTGCCTGCCGTCTGCAGACCAGGCGGGGTCTGTGTCCTCCGTGGTGTTGTTCGTGAGGCGCTTCAGGTTCTCGCCACTGAAGTTTATGGAGTAGATCTCGGGGTCTTCTTGGCCCCTAAAGCCATCGGGATCCCTCTCGAAGACTATCCTGCCGTTCGTGCCAGGGAACGCCGCCTTGACCGGTTGTGTGGCCGCGAGGAGCACCAGCGTGCTCACGGCCACGGCGATCGCCGATGCGGTCGCGAGAAGTCTAAAGAAGTTGTTCTGCGTCATTACGCTTCTTCCTCCTATTCATTGTCCATTCGGCTCGGCCGAGTACGCACCAAATATGCTGCCCCGGAGGTCGGTTCGCCACGTACGCTACCCACACAGCACCCACACAACAGGAAGTGTGTGATCCAGCACCAACGAACCGCGCCGAATCGCGCCACTACTACTCGCGTTATGGTGGAATCCTCGTGATTCGCATCGACCGCTGGTCGACCTTGCTACCACCTCTAGGAGGCTAGAGGACATCTCGGCCGAAAAACCGGGGACGAGGCGCCGAAGGAAGATAACAGCTCACAACATGAGCCCGCGTCCCTTATCGGACAATCAATGAAGGTCCGTTAGCGAGCGTTGGCCGGAGGGCCATCAAACAGGGCCATCACCAAGAGCGTGCCTGACCGCGTCATCGAAGGTCATGGTCTCCCCCAGGGCACTTATCTCCTCGAAGGCTGCCTCGCCGAGGGCTGAGCGCGCTTCGGCCACCGTGCGTTCACGGAGGGAGGGATCCGTCACGTAGAAGTTATAGACGGGCGCCCCTACCCCTCGCAGTGCGCCATCTGCCGCACCGAGCAACAGAGCTGATCGTTTCGCCTCGCCTTGGAGCGCCGCCACCGTCGCGAGGGCCTCCATGAAGTGAGCAAGGTTGGCCAGATCTCTTGTCCACTCGGAGAGCTCGACCCCTTGCCGAAGCGCGTCGGCCGCTAGCGCAAGCTCGCCCTCGACGAGTGCCAGTTGCGCCAGGTTGTAGAGGGCCACGTAGGTGCCCAGGGAATTTCCCCTACGGCGGGCCGACTCCAACCCCTCTTCGAGTGTTCGCCTGGCGGTCGCGGGTTCTCCGCGCGCCAGAAAAGTCGTCCCCGTCCAGGTGCGTGCCAGCGAAGCCATGAACTCTTCGCCGTGCTCTTGGAAGATCGGAAGCGCTGCCTGGAAGCGGGAGGCGGCGGCCTCGAATTCGGAGCGGCTCATCTCGAACAATCCTGTGCCGGCCCGCGCGTATCCTTCGGCGAGCGCATCCTCCTCGGCCACGGAGATGCGCAAAGCCTCCCGCCAATAGTCTCCCGCCGACTCGTAATCGCCCTGCGCGTACGCCATGGAGGCCGCTACCGATAGGACCCTCGATCGCAGGGCGGGCGAGATCCGACCCGCAAGCGTCGCTTCCGTCCACGCGCGCCCCTCTTGATGGTAACCACGCGCCCACCAGAAGATCCACAGCGCCCAACAGAAACGTGCGGTGATCTCGTGCTCACCGGCATCAAGCGACAAGGAGATTGCGGCCCGCAGGTTGCTGCCCTCACGCTCCAGGCGGTCGAACCACGCTGCCTGCTCGTATCCCCACAGTTCCGGCGCAGCCCGCTCGGCGAACTGCAGAAAGTGTTCTGCGTGATGTCGGGCTGACGCCCCGGACTCCCCGCTCTCCCCAAGCTTCGCGCTTGCATACTGCCTGACCGGCTCGAGCATCCCGTAACGGGTTTCGCCCTTCTCCGCATCAACGAAGACCAGGGACTGCTCCACCAGGGTTCCAAGACGGTCTAGGGTCTCCCCCAAGGCGACGTTTCCGCCGACAGCCTCTGCAGCCTCCAGCGAGAACCCGCTGACGAAGACCGAGAGCCGCCGGAACAGACGCTGCTCGGAGGTGTCCAGGAGATCGTAGCTCCAGTCGAGCGTCGCCCTCATGGTACGCTGCCTCTCGGGCAAGTCCCTCGCCCAGGCGGTGGAGAGCGCCAGGTCCAACCTTGTCACTAGTGCGTCGGGGTCGAGGAAACGGATCTTCGCCGCCGCCAGCTCCAACGCCAGCGGCAGCCCGGCCAGCCGCCAGCATATGGTCGCTACCGCCGCCGCGTTCTCCGCCGTGATCTCGAAGGAGGAGGACACCACCCGGGCGCGCTCCAGGAACAGTTTTCCCGAGGAAGAGCCCGCTACTTCGGCCTCCCCAGGCGAGCGGGTCGAGGCGGGCAGGGCGAGGGGCGGCACGGCGTATTCCCGCTCGCCTCTCAGGCGCAAAGGAGCACGGCTGGTTACGAGCACGGTCAGGTTGGGACATTCTTCTATGAGGGCCGCCACCTCAGGCGCTGCTTCCAGAAGTTGCTCGAAGTTGTCCAGCACCAGCAGAAGGCGCTGCTCTCTGAGGTGCTCGATCAGGGCTTCGCCGGGAGAACGTCCCTCTGCCTCTCCCTGGCCCAACGAGCGCAGGACCGTTGGCACGAAGAGATCCGGGGCAGAGAGCGAGGCCAGGCCGATGAACGCCACCCCATCAGGGAAAACTCCCTCGGCTTCTCGCGCCGCCTGCGTGGCGAGACGGGTCTTTCCGACGCCGCCGATTCCGGTAAGGGTGAGCAGCCGGATCTCCGGGTCTGAGATCAGAGCAGTCACCTGCTCGGTCTCGCGCTCGCGGCCAACGAGCAAGGTGGCGGGATGGGGCAGCCTGGAGGAGGACGGAGTAACAGGTTCAGCGCCGGATGAGGCAGGCTCACCCCGCTTTGGAACGGTTTCCAGCAGCGCGGCGCGCTCCTCCTCGGGCAGCCCTAGTGCGTCGGCCAATGCCCTGACGGTGTGCGGATACGGACGTTTCCTCTGGCCGCGCTCCAGGCTACTCACCGCGTTTGGAGAGAGACCAGCCCGGCCCGCCAATTCCTCCTGCGTAAGCCCGGACACTTCTCGCATGCTCCGCAGGCGTGCGCCGAACGCGCCGCGAGATTCAGCGGCCCCCTTGGGTTGTCGCTCCGTCATGCATCCAAGGATACCAAAAACGTGAGAGTGAGATTTCGTGCCCAGACAGGCGGAAAATTCCGGCGTCATCCCCTGGTCACACGTTACCCACAGGCTCCAGATTGTTTGAGATGCGTGTGGGCCCCGTGCGTGGTCTTCCGGCCTCCCGTGAGACAAATTGGGGTCTGTCGAAACGGAAACTCGCCAAGGAGGTGAGGGATGGAGATCAAGGAACCAGGAACTGCTCCCGGTGGATCGGCAGACGGCCGGGCCACGCGGACGCCGTGGGGCGAGTCGGTCACCCGCAAGGTGGCCGGATGGCGAACCGGTGGCGCCTACTCCCTTTTCGAGGCCGAGGTGGACCCGAAAGGAGGCCCGCCGCCCCACGTGCAGCACCGGGAGGACGAGTGCCTGTACGTGCTGGAGGGAAGGTTCGAGTTCCTCATCGAGGCCGTAAAGATGGAAGCCGGCCCCGGCTCCATGGTCTACGTCCCAAAGGGTACGTTGCACGCCTTCGAGAACACGGGCGATACCGTCGGCAGGCTGCTGCTCATCCAGACGCCGGGAGGGGTTTACGAACACCTCCTGCGAGAAGTGGAGAAACCGGCGGCCGAAGGAGTCCCGGACGCGAGCACCTTCACCGGCATCGCGGCGGACTACGGTATGGAGGTGGTGCCATTGGGGGCCTGACACACCAGGAGAAACCTCCGGGCTTTTCCGGGAAACCAGCGCGTCACCGACTATCCGAAACACAGAGACGAAGGAGAAAGAGATGAAGAGGATCATGACTATAGCGTTGTTGGGGGCCATGTTTCTGGCGCTATCCGCCGGGGCGGCCCTCGCGGCAACCTACGGCGGCACAGCGAGTGGCGACACGATCAGGGGCACGGGCAAGGCCGACGTGCTGAAGGGCCTCGGGGGCGGCGACCGCCTCGAGGGCGCGGGAGGTGACGATCTCATCTTCGGCGGGCTCGGTAACGACGGCCTCTACGGTGGCCCCGGCGACGACACGCTTCGCGGCGGCCCCGGTGACGACCGGGCCGAAGAGCGCACGGTCCACGGCGGTAGCGGAGACGACACCGTATACGGCGAAGCGGGCGGTGATGCCCTCTACGGCGGCCCCGGCAACGACACCATGCACTCCGCGGGCGACGGCGAGGGCGACCTCGTGGACTGCGGTGGTGGCACCGATACGGTCGTTAGGGTGTCAGATTCCGGACTGGACAGCTTCGTCGGCTGCGAGAAGTTCGTGAATTAGCGTCATCCAGGCGAAGGAGATCCCGCAGGCCGGCGACAATCTCGTCGCCGGCCTGCGCAACTTGGAAAGGAAGTAAAGAGATGAGGACCACGGCGAGCGAAAGCGCGAGTGGAAGGCTGTGGATGGGAATGGTGGTTGCTGTGCTGGTGGCGCTGGTAACGATCCCGGCGATACAGTCATCCGTCAGCGCTCACGACCACCAGATCCCCCAAACCTATCTCAAGAAGGGCACGATGGAACTGCAGGCCGGCACCAGAGTAGCCGAGTCCAACTGGGTCCGTCCCGCCGGCGACGGCCTGTGCGTCAATGAGAACACTTTGTACCGGTGGCGATTTCCCGACACGAGCAGAGTCGCGGCTGGCAGCAAGCTGAAGGTGCGGATCTTCAAGACCCAGCGTCCCGACTTCTTCGAGATCACAGCCTACCCCGCGTTGGACGAGGAAGGCAGGCCGAGCGGCGAAGGCCGACTGTTGCCCAGGAGCCTGGAGCGCGTAGTCCGGGACGGGAAGACGGTGGCCTGGGACGCCTACTTCGAGGTAAATCGTCCGGATAGAGATTATTACCTGGTCGGCGAGGGGCACTGGAAGGACCGGGAGGGCTGCGGAGACGTCGATCAGTACGCTTCCTGGAGCTTCCACGTCAAGACGCGCGATCTCTCGTAGGGTATTCGTTGGGCGTCCTTCCCAGAGCGGGGGTTCTTCGAGAACCCCCGCTCTAGCTGGTGCGCGAGCTTGTGGGGTTGCGGGAGCCAGGCCAGGGTTGTGCTACATTCCCACTCGACGTTAGGCCAACCTAGAACTTCGCCTTCTGCCTATTCTCCGAACTCGCATCGGTCAGCCCTTCACGAGGTCGTGGACGTCTGTACTCCTCTTCGTGGGAAGAATTCACGCACGGGGAGCAACAGGCCCGCAAGCGAGAGTACGACGAACACGATCTGGTGGACGTGATCTTTGCCTGGCGGCAATCCGCCTACGAGATGTGCTGCCCAGAAGACCGGGTAATACCACAGGGCAAACCAAGCCCACCGTTCACGACGTCTGTACGCGATTATGGTTATTAATGAGCCGAATAGACCCATCCCGATCGCAGCCACGCCGATCGCTCGCAAGTATGGCGGGTCACCCGAGGCGGGCATTATCGTTGCGATGATGCCGAAGACGAGGATGGCGATGCCGATAATCGCGAGCGAGATCCAACCAGTCTTGAACCGGACGCTGGCGTTTTGACTCATAGGCCCCCTTGGGGTTGCATTTTTGTCCACCCTTACTAATGCCTCCGAGCATGCCATATAACGAAGCGTAGCGCATAGCAACGAAGGCTATTCACCTACGTGCGTGGAAGAAGGAAGATTCTGAGAGGTTCAGGCGCCTGCCAGACCCGCGCTTCATTCACACCCTCGCATCTTTATGCGCCACCACACCCTGTAGCGTCGCCTCTTATGCTTCCCGCCCTCGGAGATGTGCCCTAGCGCCCTCATAGGACCAGTGTTATGCAGGACCTCGTATCCGACCTTCGGAGAAAAAGCCTTTCTACGAGGTTGGGTGAATAGTCCTCATCTCAGGCTCCATGCCACGACTTCCGGCGTGGACTTCACCTCGAAACCGATACCTGGAGGGTCCACGTGGGTCACACCCCACAGGTGCTCCACCCTCAAGCGCTTCAGTTCGTAGAAGCCGGGTTGGGCCGCTCGGCCCCGCAGGGCGCTCTGCGTGGGCCTCTGCACAAAGCACCACGATCCCTCGACCGGATCGTCCGTCAACTCCACGACGTCCCCGCGTTCGTTGGCGAAGGTCGCAACGACGAGGCGCACCCCCTGCGCGGGCGGCAGGTCGAACTCGAGGTACACCTCGATGGTCTGTCCTACCGCATAAGCCATACTCCTCACATGATACGCCTTGGGGATCGCCGGCACATCCCGGGAGCCCTTCGTGGCATGCGGAGCCCTTGCAAGCGACCTTCGTTCTTGTACCCGCTACTAGAACCTTGGTATGGGTACGATCTGACCGGTGTCCGTGTCGAACCTGTAAGCGCTGCCGCCGCTGTCGTGCTGGGCTTGCGCGACCCACCGTGTCGCGGTGGCCGTGGTGATCACTAGCGTTACGTTGCTGGCGTGCTGGTAGCCGTTGGCCTCCAGCTGGGAGATCGTGCCGCAGTCGGCGTAAGAACCCTCGTTGTTGCCGGCGGCGCACAAGGTTGCGGTCGAGCCCGCGTTGCGCAGATCGCTCCGGGCGACGGCTTCCCAGGCATCGCTCGGCGAGGCCGCTTTCGGTGCGGCGACGCAGCGGAAGGCTGGGGTACCCACGAACGATGTCGAGGGGGTCTGGGCGCCAGACGGGTTAACCAGCATGACCATGTTGGGCCGGGTCGATCCTGCGGTGTCGGTCCAAGCCTGAGAGGAGTATTCCGCGGTGGAGAAGTCTTGCCCTTCACGAAGCCGGAAGGTCTGCAACTCGGCGACCGTGGGCAGGCGACGTCCCACCTGCAGACAGGTGCCCTCGGCGTTGGGGAACGCGGCCGTACTCCGTTTGGTGGTCTCTATGCAGGCGCCCTCGTGAAACAGGGTGCCGCTAGGGCACGGGTTGCTCGGCTGGAACTGGGAAGAGTCCTTGCCGTCCAGCAGGTCGGCGTCGGCCGCGCTGCTAGCACTGGCGGCGGAGTCGGCTCGGTCGGCGCGCGAGGAGTCGGCTACCTTGGAGCCCTGCGCGTAGAAGGCGGAGGAGTCCTTACCGTCCAGCTCATCCGCGGAGAGGTTGGTGGCCGTGCCGGACGCAGCGTTCACCCTAAGCGGCGCGTTGCCCGAAGCCACGTTTATGTTCAGCGCGGTGGCCGCGGCGTCGGTGCTCTGGTTTACGAGCGTCAGGGCCGGCCCCGCCACGGTGGACGTGAGCTTTGTGACGGTGATGGCCTCGTTGGCCTTGCCGAGCACGAAGTTGCTCCCGGTGGCGCTTAGGGCCGCACTGGCGAGACCGAAGATCAGCGCCAGTACCAACGCCAGACCAAAGACCATAGAAGCGGTTCTCCCCACCCACGCCACCTTGCTTGCCACGCTCCTGAGCACGCTTCACTCCCCCCTCGGTTCGGCATAGGACAGAAAAGAAGGATCTCGGATCCCCATCCCGTCACACGACAAACGAAGTCTAGCCTGTGCTAAGGCCAGGCGCATCTGCCACGTGGCTACTTCCGAGAACTCAGTGAAGCGGGAGTTCGACTTTGCAGATCGACGGAAGCTCGAAAGTCTCAGGATTTTGCATTCTATGCCGATGGGAGCGTCTAGGTTCGCGGGTGGTGCTCCCGCACCTCTTTTGAGTCACTCCTCAGCCCGTCGCGCTCGTCCGTCAGAACCTCACCCGCCTCGGCTCCGATGCCGCCCGCGTCGGGAAGTGGGCCGTTGGACCGGCACCAGAACCTCCCTGGGCGACATCAGCCAGGCGAGCCTGGCGCTTCCGACTGGTACATCTTCAGCGCGATCACGACCAGCCACTGCAGGAACGTCCCGATGACCAACCTTTCGAAGACCCCGGCGAACGGGTTGCCCGTGGGCACGGCCCACGCTGCCAGCCCCCCTGTCATCAAGATGATTACGACGGTTACGAACGAGTAGGTACCGTACCCACGCAAGCCGGGGCCTTTCTGAACCACAAGCCCATTAGCAAGATCGTTACCGCCGTAGCCAACGAGCTCAGCCCGGCAAGCACTATATGCGTGGCACCCGTGAACGTCGGTGCGGCACCACGCGGGTCCTGCGGAAAAAAGAGGGTGACGAACCCCAGGACGGCTTCGAAGACGAGCGCGAGCGCCCCGAGGGATCCGACAAGCCGGCGCTCGGTCTGCCTGCTTGCGCGTACCGTCATGAAGAGACCCAAGCCGAATGCGCCCGTAAGGAGATTGTAGATCGCGAACAACGGGTTGAGGAGCCACTTGTTAGGTGCCCCCGCTTCGATCAGCTCGCTTACAGCTTGTGCTTTCTGGCTGTAGTCCAGGCGCAGGATGCCTCCAAGGATGACCGTCGCTACGTAAACCGCCGGAGCGAGGATCCCGCAGAGCATCAAGAGCCTGTGTCTCATTCACGCCTCCTTCGATGGTTCGAAGCATCCTCTATCAATGAGATTGAGGTGGACAGTTCTAGTGGTTCGAGCCCGACCACGCGAGGTTGCCGCTACCCTCGCCCCAGGTCCGCGGCGATCCCGCTGGCCCAGCCCCGAATGGCATCCCAGTCGCGGAAGTCGCCCTCAGGCGCCCGCAGCGCCAGCACGATGGCCTTCTCGGCGAAGCCCAGGGCACCCTTGTCGAGCTTGCCGGCGAAGATGCGGTGATCGCGCGCCCCGCTGGCCTCGAGGACCGGGGCCACGTCCACTGGGTCCTCTTCGGGCCTGGGCGGCTCACCGACCGGCCCGACGGAGAACAGCCAGGTAGGCCTCCCGGCGAGTTCGGCCGCGTGGGTCCTGGCCAGTTCCTTTGCTCCCTCTAGCCAGTGCCCAGCGTAAACGGCGCTCCCCAGCACCACCGCATCGTAGGACTCTACCGAGCCGACTTGCCCAGGCGGAAGCACTTCCACCATCCACTCCTCTTCACCATCGCCGCCGTGCGCGCTTAGTGCCTCGCGTAGCGCGCTGCCTATCTCCTCCGCAACCTCGGAGGTGGCACCGTGCTTGCTCGCCGCGCTCACAAGTACTTTCATGTGGCCCTCATCTCCCTTCTCGTCGTTGCATTCAGCGTCCGGCGTCGCTCTCTCATCGCCTCCTACCCGACAGAAGGTAAGAGACGGAATCGCCGGGCTCGCTCCGCCGTATGTTGGCCCTGCCGCTCATCTACGAACGGGCAGCCATTTGCGCGCTCTGCGCTCGTTCCGCCCGCTCTCTAAGGCCTAGGAGCATCCTGCGCACCATCACGAAATGCTGCCTCTCCACGAACAAGTAATAGAGGAGCACATCCTTCATGCGCGGCTTGAGGCCTTTCCGCTCTCGCAGTATCAGGCGGGTGGTGCCTTCGGCCGGTTCTGCCAAGACGAAAGACCAGGTTTCTCCGTCTCCGTCGGCACCAGGGGCGCCGAGGTCCTGCGGTCGCCCCTGACGCCACACCATCGCCCGTCCCGGCTCTACCGTTGCCACGGTGAAGCCGCCCGTGGGGATGCCCCACTCGATGGGCGCCAGGGGGATGAAGTCGCCCACCTTCAGGTGCTGCATCTCCGGCACAATCCGGTCCACGTTGTGGATGTCGGCGGCGGCCAGGTTCTCCAGCCAGTCGTAGGAGTAGAAACCTCCCCGGTCCTGTCCCAGTTGCACCAACCACGGCCAGACCCGGGCGGCCGGGGCGCTGATGGTGATGGCCCGCGTGCTCTCCAACATAGGGTGGGACACGAGATCGTCTCCCGGCAAGCCCTTACGTACCTCTTCGTCGGTGGCCCCCCACCTCGTGTGCCAGGGACGAACGAGGAGCAGATAAGCCCAGGGGGCTAGCGCCCCCGCGGAGATGATCGGGCGGAGGACGCGGGCGACACCGCTCCTCTGCGGATCGGGCAGCCTTCCCAAGGCCGTTAGGAGCACGCTCGCCGACTGGAAGAGGTCCAGCACGACGGAGGGCCCGAACGTGACGGCCGCGGAGCGCAACTTGTCGGTCATGTAGCACTCGTCCCGCGACACCGGTTCCCGGCGTTCGGGATGGTAGTGCGTCTTCTCCGCGCGTTCCTGGCTCATGTGGCTGTCTCCCCGGCAAGGCCCGGCGCCGCGCCTGTACCGGGGCGGCGGTCCTGGTCGGTGCGCTCCACCCGCCGCTTGATACCCTGGAGCATCTTGCGGGTGGTGAGGAACTCCCCTCCCGCCAGGACAAGGGGTAGGGTAAGCGCTCGATAGAGGCGGGGCCCGTAGTTGGCCCTGGTACGCACGATCAGCCGCGTGTCTTTTCTCCCCTTCTCCTCCAGGACGAAGGCCCAGCCGAACTCCCCGTAGATGCCGTACTTCGGGTTCTCGCGGATGGGCCTGGGGACCATCAAGCGCAGGTGCGACTCTGAGTACAGCACGAGCGCTCTCTCGGGCTCCAGGAGGCGCACGGTGAAGAAGGCCGTGCCGGGCGGCCCATCGAGTATCGTGTCGCCTTCCTTTACGTCCTGGAACTCGGGAATGATCCTCTCGTCGCTCGGAACCTCTCGGAAGCCGTAGCCCGACTCCTCGGCCTCCTTGCGGGAGAGGGACTTGAGGTACTTGTCCGAGTACCTGTCCCACCAGGAGGGGTCGGCGTAGAAGCCGGCCCGGTAGTGGCCCATCTGCACGAGCCAGGGCCAGATCTCCTCGACGGAGGCAGCGATGCTCACGGCATGGGTAGTCTCCAGCATGGGGTGGGGCACCACCTCGTCGCCAGGCAAGGGCTTGTGCACCTCCTCCTCCGTCGCGCCCCAGCGCAACCCCTGACGGCGCAGAACGTAACCGCCCACCATCGTCGCCAACAACCCCACGCAGACCTCGTTCCTCAACTCCGCCCTCCTTCCGTCGGTCCCGAAGCTCCGCTGCGATCAGGCGAAGCCCCTACCAGAACGCAACCCGAGCGTCCGAGCGGACCTCCTCCACGCCCTCCGGTGACCAGGGGGGCGATCTCACGTCACGCGGCGTACAGAGCAGCGAGCCCAACATGACCGCAGCGGCGATACCGAACGAGCCCACGAACCTGAGCAGCACCCACCCGCGCCAGAAGACCACCTGTAAGAAGACTATGGCCAGCGCCAGGGCGACGATCGATAGATCGGGCCAATTAATAACCCAACGCGCGAACGGTGACGGGCCGAAGGCTCATCCCAGGGCCACGTGCCCTTTCCTTGGTGTGCTCGACCAGCTTGCACCTCCTCGCGCTATCCGGGTCTGGCTTGTAGGTTGATGGTAACGACGCCCTGATGGCATGCCTTGAGCATGATCGCCCAATCGCATGGGTCATCTTGACCATCTTTGGACGTAAGAGCGGTCCTCCAACGTAATGAAGAACGTCCAGGAACGCCGTTGGGGTGAAGTTCGCGACGAGCATCTTCCAGGAAGTGCCCCTGAACAAGAGCGGAAAGGGGAGGACCGTACATCGGGCGTGGCGTCGAGGAACACCTTCTCCGCGTGCCTTATGCTAAATCCAAAGCGATAGGGTAAACAGGACCGTACTTTGCGCCACTTTAGAATCGTCGCTCTCGTGCCCAAGGGGCCCGGTTGCGGGCGGAAGGCTCAGGGTACCCGGGTCATCTCTTTCCCCGTCGCGGCGGGACCCATGCGGCGAGAATCCGCTCGACCTCGGGTTGGTCGGGCGGCTTGCCCGGGATCTCCTCGTGCCGATCTCCGCGCTGTATCCCGTCTAGCACCATCGCGAGGTAGCGTCGCCACAGCTCGGGTTCCACGTGGATCGACGCGTCCATCAAGCCACCGATCAAGGCCAGAATGATCGCGATGTCGCTCTCCCCGACATCGGTGCGCATACGACCCGCCGCATGGGCTCGCTCGACGAGCTCCGTGACGAGCGGCTGGATCCGCTCCCTTGAGCGCCGCCCTAGCTCGGTGCTGTCGGCGCGGCCGAGCATGAACTCCTATACACCTGCGGGCTTCGAGCGGACGATCACGGAACTCGCGGAACCCGCCTTCGCCCGCGAGATCCCACCGTCAGATAGGCCGGCCATACCCGCCGGCTTCGACAAGGCCACAGCCCTCTTCCGGGAAATCGGGATGCATCCCGTACAGGAGCCCGACCTCCTGCGTGAAGGACGCTAAGGCGCGAAGCGGCCCCGCTCATCTTCCCTGGGGGCGCCCAGGTGAGGCTCCATGCAATTCCACGCGGCGTCGGATAGATCCGTCGGGCAAGATTTTCTCATGCTGCTAGAGTAGCGAAATACCCTCCGAGGACCATTTTCGTACAGCCTCCCCACCCCCCTTCGAGGCCAGGCCTGGTCGCGCTATGCATCGCGTAGATTGCGGGAGGTTTGCGAGGCGCCACCTAACCGGCGCTACTCCGGGAAGTCGGTATCCAGGAGAGCGGCGCAGTCCTCGTAGACGGCCACGACTCCGGCCTCTTCGAGCTCTTGCGTATGGAAGGCGCCGCCGGAGAGGACGGCCACGGTACGTATACCGGCATCCCTGGCGGCCTCGACGTCCCAGAGGGAGTCCCCCAGGGCGACGGTCTCGTCCGCCCTGGCCCCCGCCCTCCGGAGGGCCTCTTCGAAGATATCGGGGGCCGGTTTCGGGTTATCGACGGCGCTGGAGTTGACCACACCGTCTATCTTGTCCTCCGCTTCGAGTTCCTGCATGTGGTGTTCCAGCTCTTCGTCTTTCGCGCTGGTCACGAACCAGACCTCGTAGCCGCGTTCTTTGAGCGAGGAGATCAACTCCTTCGCCCCGGGGAGCGGGTGGCCGAACTTCTGGAACCCCTCGTAGAACCCGGTGTGGAACTCCTGGATCTCCTCCACCGCCTTGTCATCGTCGACGAATTGGCGGATCAACAACTCCGCACCCTTGCCTACCTCCCTGTGCAGCTTTACCCGCGGTACCCGATGTCCCGCCTTCTCGAACGCCCGCGCCCAGGCTTCGGTGTGCAGGTAGTTGGTGTCGACGAGCGTGCCGTCCAGGTCCAGGATCGCCGCCTCGATCACTCTACGCCTCCGTTCTCCTTGTTGCCTCGGCGCAGAGCCGTCCGGTGGGGTCGCGCCCGAGCC
>Ga0126313_10001114_pt1 | contig 13888 bp, 12 predicted proteins | sample Plot105A_FD_89954 | JGI IMG/M metagenome (GOLD analysis project Ga0126313, IMG submission 89954) | Serpentine soil microbial communities from UC McLaughlin Reserve, CA, USA - Plot105A | ecosystem: Environmental > Terrestrial > Soil > Grasslands | place: USA: UC McLaughlin Reserve, Lake County...
CAGCTTGACCGCCCACTCGCGCAGGGCCGGCGGTGCCTCCACGTCGCCCCGCGCGACCAACGGCCAGTAGCTCTCCATCATCTCGTAGGTGACGCGGCCCCAGAGCATCGCCCCGGCCTCGTCCAGGAGCCGGGTGAAGTAGGCGTGGGTCTCGTCGTCGGCGATCCCCTCCTGGTGGTCGACGCAGCCGTCCAGCGTGACGTTGATGCTGAAGGTCAAGAGTCCCATGCGGCGAGTCTAGGCGACGGCGAGAAGGCTCCCGCGACGCACTGCCCGGGCAGCGGGGCGCCGAGGCCGCTTGCGACGCTTCGCCCGAAAACGCGCGCGCCATCTACCCACCGCGGCGGACTCTCGCCAGATCCTCCCACGGCCACGACCCGCGCTCGGCTCGGTAGCTTGCCGCCCAGCGTCGCTTGCGCCAGCGGCGCGGCTGCTGCCGGACCGCTGCCCAGGGGCAGGCATGCAGCGAGACTTGGTGGACCCATCATGGGCGATGGGCCGCCGCGCGGATAAGGATCTGGCACAGGACGTTCTGCCTACGGAAGTCCCCCGATACGTGCTGCTATCGCGTTGAGTCTGAGCGTGGAGGTTTCTGCGGAAGATGCCGAGCAGCAGACGTGGCCGCCGCGTCGGGCTTGACCGCGTTTCGCACCATGTATGCCATGCCCGACTCATCCAGCACCGACCGTCACGGACTCCCTGCCGCGAGTCGGCCCTGGCTTCCTGTGGTGATGCTCTTCGTGGCCGCCACGGCGTTGATCGCGGTTGTCGCTGTGTCGTACTGGGCGATCGCCCGAGAGGCGCCTGAAGCGAACCTGATCCCCCGGCGCGTCGTCATCTCGGAGGACCTGACTGGCGACCCACGTGGTGACGTCCAGCTTCTGGGTGCCACGGAGCCTGATGATCGTTTCGACTTGGTCGAGCTCTACGGAGCCTTGCTCCCGGGCGAGCTGGAGGTGAGGCTCACGGTGGCGGAGCCCATCCCACAGGGCGTGAGCGGCGATGACCAGTCGATCCTGTTCCTGGTATGGGTGGGCAAGGGTGGAGTCTCGACCCACACGACCATTCACATCGAGAACACCTCGGAGGGGGCATGGACGGCACTCCTTCAAGGCGCCCACGACGTGGAGGGGGTCGACGTCCCGTTGGATCCGCCTGACGTGGACGGACGGACAGTGACAGCGCACGTGCCAATCGACCTGCTGCCGTCCGCTGACCGGTGGCGACTCGCGGCGCGCTCGCTGGCGGCCGTTGCCGGAAGTGAGGAGGATGGGAACTGGGGCTGGTTGGACGATCTCCCCAAGGAGGTGCACAGCCCGACCGACGACTGGCTGCTCCTCCACCCCTAACACTCCAGCCTCCAGCCATCCGTCATCGCGCTGCTTTCGGGCGGCGGCAAACCGAGCGGGGGTGGCGCACGAACGAGGCTCGGTTCGGCCCGAAGTCGCCAGTGGGGGCGCGACCCGGGGCTTTGCTAGAATCTGCGACCGAGACGGGCCTTGTGCCACCCTTCGACTCCTTGTGTGACTGGTGCCTCGACAGCCTCAGTTACACGCTCAGTCAACGGTGTGCACAAGTCCCAAGCTCGGCCCTGACTCAGTTACAGACTCAGTCTGAACGGGGGAAGGGGCTCGCGACCACGGCGGAGTAGCTCAGTGGTAGAGCAGGGGACTCATAAGCCCTTGGTCGGTGGTTCGAATCCGCCCTCCGCTACCAGACGATCGCCCTGGCGCCCGGGTCGCGGCCCGGGCGTCGTCATGTCGGTGGGCCTGCGAGCGCCCGCAGCCGCGGGACCATCGGGGCGGAGACGGTTGCGCGCGTTCCCCACCAACATGACGAAACCTGAACCCCAGTTCAACGCGACAGCATCCATCCACGCATCCGCCTGTCGCGAACTCCTGTTACGGTCGGAAGAAGCCGCGCAGGCGGCTGATCCATGACCCGACGATATACTCGCCGGACTGCCCGGCCCGGAGGCCGGCACCTCGGACTCGGAGGCGCTCCGTTTGAACGCTAAGTTCCTGCGCAACGGGATTGTCATGCTCGTCCTCGTGGCGGGCACCGTCGCGCTGCTCTACACATGGGTCACGTCCAGTACCCCGTCGAACACGGTCGGGTACTCGCAGTTCCTCGCGCGGGTCGAGGCTGGCGAGGTCAAGGAGGTCGTCCAGGACGGGGAGACCCTGACTGTGACACCGACGGGCGGCGGAGCCCCGTACACCGTCGTCGTCCAGAACCCGATCACCGGCAACGTCTACGACGACATGGTGGCTGCGGCCGCGCAGGGCAACCAGGAGCTGCCGCCGGAGGTGTACAGCCGCAAGGAGACCGCCGACACGTCGTGGGTCGGCCTGCTCCTCACGGGCCTGCTGCCGCTGCTCGTGATCGGCGGCTTCATCTTCTTCATGATGCGCCAGGCCCAGGGGACGAACAACCAGGCGATGTCGTTCGGCAAGAGCCGCGCCCGGATGTTCCTCGGCAACAAGACCGTGGTCACGTTCGCGGACGTCGCCGGCGTCGACGAGGCGAAGACGGAGCTCCAGGAGGTCGTGGAGTTCCTCAAGTATCCCGAGAAGTTCAACTCGCTCGGCGCGCGGATCCCGCGCGGCGTGCTGCTCGTCGGGCCGCCAGGCACCGGCAAGACGCTGATGGCACGCGCGGTCGCGGGCGAGGCCGGGGTGCCCTTCTTCAGCATCTCGGGCTCCGAGTTCGTCGAGATGTTCGTGGGCGTCGGCGCGAGCCGCGTTCGCGACCTGTTCGACCAGGCGAAGCGGAACTCGCCGTGCATCGTGTTCGTGGACGAGATCGACGCGGTCGGGCGCCAGCGCGGCGCAGGCCTCGGCGGATCGCACGACGAGCGTGAGCAGACCCTCAACCAGATCCTCGTCGAGATGGACGGCTTCGACACGAACACGAATGTGATCGTCGTCGCCGCGACCAACCGCCCCGACGTCCTCGACCCGGCGCTGCTGCGACCGGGCCGGTTCGACCGGCAGGTGATCCTCGACCGCCCGGACATGAAGGGGCGCACCGCGATCCTGAAGGTCCACACCAAGGGCAAGCCGCTCGACAAGACCGTGTCGGTCGAGGAGGTCGCGCGCCAGTCGCCGGGCTTCTCCGGCGCGGATCTCGCGAACCTCGTCAACGAGGCCGCGATCCTCGCCGCCCGCCGGAACAAGAAGGTCGTCGGGATGAACGAGTTCTCCGAGGCGCTCGAGCGCATCGTCGCCGGGCCCGAGCGGAAGAGCCGGGTCATCAGCGACGAGGAGAAGCGGATCATCGCGTACCACGAGGGTGGCCACGCGGTCGTCCAGCGGATCCTGCCCAAGTGCGACCCGGTCGCGAAGGTCACCGTCATCAGCCGTGGCATGGCCCTCGGCTACACGATGGCCCTGCCGACCGAGGACCGGTACCTCCAGTCGAAGACGGAGTTCGAGGACAAGATCGCCGGGCTGCTCGGCGGGAACGTCTCCGAGCGGCTCGTGTTCGGCGACACGACCACGGGCGCCAGCAACGACATCGAGAAGGCGACCGACCTCGCGCGGCGCATGGTGACCGAGTTCGGCATGAGCGACAAGCTCGGCCCGCTGTCCTTCGGGAAGCGCGACGAGCTCGTGTTCCTGGGCCGCGAGATCGGCGAGCAGCGGAACTACTCGGACAACGTCGCGATGCAGATCGACGAGGAGGTCCGGGCGATCATCGACCGCGCGTACGATCGCGCGACCGAGGTGCTGACGACACACCGCGATCGACTCGACCGGCTGGCCGAGAAGCTCGTCGCCGAGGAGACCGTGGACACGGTCGAGTTCGAGAAGCTGTTCGACGACCTGCCTCCGAAGCCGGAGCGGACGGCGGGTATCCCGCGCGTCGTCGCCCCTGGCACGGACGGCGGGACGAGCACCGGCCCGGCAGCTCCCGCCCCGAACCCCTCGCCGCAGCCGGCCTGACGCCCGGCCCCAACCGACGCCTCGAAGGGCGGACGATCCGTCCGTCCTTCGTTCCTTTAAAGGGTGAGTCGCCCGGGAGCGAGTCTCCCCGCCGCCCGCGGCCGGCGCGATACGATCCGTGCAACGCCGCCCCGTCGCCGCCCGACGCTGCCCAGTCGCTGGAGACCCGATGACCGAGACGTTCCCCGCGCCCGAAGCGATGCCGATCGACCTCGACGTCGAGGCTGCGCTGGATGCGTCGCGCGAGGCACGCGCCGAGGCGCTGCTCGAGTTCGCGCGGATCCCGAGCGTATCGGCGCTGCCGGAGCACGCGGGCGACATGCGGACGGCCGCCGAGTGGGTTGCGAACCGGCTTCGCGGGCTCGGGGCGACGGACGTCGAGGTGGTCGACACGGAGCTTCACCCCATCGTCTACGGACGGATCCACGAGGCCGACGGTGCGCCGACCGCAGTCGTGTACTGCCACTACGACGTCCAGCCGGTCGATCCCGTGGAGCTGTGGGAGACGGCCCCCTGGGACCCGTTCCTCCGCGACGGGCGGTTCGTCGGCCGCGGCGTGGCGGACGACAAGGGCCAGCTCGTCATGCACCTCTCGGCACTCGAGGCGATGCGGGCGGCGGGCCGGAGGCCGCCGGTCAACCTGACCTTCGTGTTCGAGGGCGAGGAGGAGTACGGGTCAGAGAGCCTGTACCGCTGGATCGACGCGAACCGAGACCGGCTGGCGGCGGACCTCGCCGTGATCAGCGACACCGGGTTCTTCGAGGGCAACATCCCGGCGATCACGGTCGGGCTGCGCGGCATCATGTACGCCCAGATCGACGTCGAGCTGTCGCCGGTCGACCTCCATTCGGGCATGTACGGCGGCACCGTGCAGAACCCGGCCAACGCGCTCGCGACGATCCTCGCCGCGCTCAAGGGTCCCGACGGCCGGGTGCGGATCCCGGGGTTCTACGACGACGTCGAGCCGCTGACCCAGGAGGACCGCGACGGGCTCGCCGCCCTGCCCTTCGACGACGAGGCATATCGCGAGGCGATCCCGGTGTCCGCGCTCGTGGGCGAGACGGGGTTCACGGTCCTCGAGAACAAGGGCTCGCGGCCGACGCTGGACGTCAACGGGATGTGGAGCGGGTTCCAGGGCGAAGGCGCCAAGACGATCATCCCGGCGCACGCCCACGCGAAGGTGTCGACCCGGCTCGTGGCGCACCAGGACCCCGCAAAGGTGTTCGACGCGCTGCAGCGGTTCGTCGCCGAGGTCGCGCCCCCCGGGGTCACGGTGACGACGACCTACCTCCACGGCGGCGACCCCAGTCACACGCACACCGACCACCCCGTGACGCAGGCCGCGGCGCGCGCCATCCGGGCCGTGTACGGGGTGGATCCCGTGTATATCCGGGAAGGCGGCTCGATCCCCGTCACGGCGGCGTTCACCAGCCAGCTGGGGCTGCCGGTCGTGCTGCTCGGGTTCGCGCAGCCGGCGTGCAATGCGCACGCGCCGAACGAGTGGCTCGACCTCGACAACTTCGAGCGCGGCACCCGGGTGATCGTCCGGCTGTGGGACGAGCTCGCGGCGATCCCAGGCGAGGGCCAGCCGCCCACCTGACGGCCCGCGAGGGTGGCACCCCCGCCCGCGTACCTGCACCAGGGCGGGACCATCGGGTCACTGGCAGCCCGAATCGCGGTGCTAGCATGCGCCACAGACCGATCACCGGGCGGAGGACGACAAGAAACGTGACGATCGAGACGGGGGCGATGCCGAAGGCCGAGTGGCGGCTGGACGGCCCGAACGGGAGCATGGCGCCACGCTCGGCGATCGAGGTGCTGGTCGACCTGAACGACAAGGTCACCAGCGGAGGGGTCGGCGAATACCAGCCAGTGCCGCTCGGGTTCACGCCGCTCGACAAGACGATCGGCGGCGGGATGCGCGCCGGCGAGCTCCTGCTCATCGGCGGGGCGCAGGGGACCGGCAAGACGACGATGGCCATGCAGATGGCGCGCAACGTCGCGTCGGGCGGCCAGGCGAACGTCCTCTACATCTGCTTCGAGCATGACGAGCTGTACCTGCTCAACCGGCTGATCGCCGCGGAATCGGCGCTGGCGCACCTTCCCCACAAGACCGGCGCAATCAAGATCCAGGACGTCCGCAAGGAGATCCTCGGCACGTGGATGGCCGAGGGCGGCGGAGCGGCGCAGCTCGCCTCGAACCCGAGGCTTCGCCCGTCGCTCGACCGGATCGCGCGCTACGGGCAGAACCTGTTCCTACTCCGCGGAACGCAGACCGCGTCGACGATCGACGGCATGCGAGACCTCATCCGCCAGCACAAGGAGCTGTCCGGCGACCGGCGCCTGCTGGTCGTCGTCGACTACCTCCAGAAGGTCCCCGTGATCCCCGAGCCGCCGAACGAGTCGGAGAAGGTGACGTACGTCATCAACGGGCTCAAGGACATCGCGCTGACCGAGGACGTGCCGATGATCGCGATCGTCGCCGCGGACAAGGAGGGCCTCAAGGCGTCGCGGCTGCGGAACTACCACCTCCGCGGCTCGTCGGCGATCAACTACGAGGCCGACATCATCCTGATCCTCAACGAGAAGTACCAGATCGTCGCCAAGGTCAACATCGAGTTCAACCCGTACCAGGCGCAGCGCTTCCGCGACTGGGTGATCGTCTCGGTGGAGAAGAACCGCGGCGGCCAGGATGCCGTGGACCTCGAGTACGAGAAGCACTTCGAGTTCTCCTGCTTCGACCCCAACGGTCGGACGGTGCAGGAGAAGCTGATCGAGGAGCGGCTCTACAACGACTAGCGGCCGGCGCGCCTGTAGAGTGCGCCCATGACGAGCGGCTACCTCGACGCGTTTCCGGACATCGTCGACATCGTCGTCGAGATCCCGCGCGGCAGTCGCAACAAGTACGAGTACGACGAGGTGGCGGGCGTCTACCGCCTGGATCGCGTGCTGTCGTCGGCCGTGTTCTACAACTTCGACTACGGCTTCATCGAGGGGACCCGGGCGGACGACGGAGACCACACGGACGCGCTCCTCGTGATCGATGAGCCCACCTTCACGGGCTGCCGTGTCTGGGCACGCCCGATCGGCGGGCTGGAGATGCGCGACGAGAAGGGCTTCGACTTCAAGACCCTGTGCGTCGCGATCGGCGACCCTCACCAGCAGCACATCGAGCGCCTCGACCAGGTGCGCCCGCACCGTCTCGTCGAGATCGAGCACTTCTTCAACACGTACAAGCTGCTCGAGGAGAAGGAGGTCGACGTCGTCGGATGGCGCGACCAGGGCCGGGCGCGCGAGGTGCTGGAGGCCGATCGCGAGCGCTTCCGGCGCGAGCAGGGTGGCTGACGGCCCGCATCGCCTGTTCGTCGCGATCCCGATCCCGGAGCCTACACGCGAGGCCGTCGGCGCGCTCCTCGCTCCCGTGCGCGCCATGGCGTTCGATCGCTCGCCGCGCTGGGTGCGGCCCGAGACGCTCCACGTCACGCTTCGTTTCCTCGGCGACACGCCGCCCGAGGTCGTCCCCGCCGTCGCGCGGGTCGTCCGCGAGGCCGTCGGCGATGCCGACGCGTTCGAGGTGCGGCTCGCGGGAGCCGGTGCGTTCCCGGCCCACGGCCGCAAGATCAGGGCGCTGTGGGTCGGGATCGCGGACGGCGGCGACCACCTCGCCGGGCTCGAGCGTTCACTCACGGGCGCGCTCGTGCAGCTCGGCTGGTCCCCGGAAGCGCGCCCCTTCGCGCCCCATCTCACGGTCGCCCGGACGGACGCCGCGTCGATCCGCGACGCCGCGCTCGCCGCCCAGGCGCTGGAGGCGGCGGCCGCCGGCTGGGCGAGTGAGTTTCGCGCGGAACAGGTCGTGCTGTACCGCAGCATCCTGGGTGCCGGGCCACCACGTCATGACGCGGTCGAGACGGTCGTGCTCGGGCCACGGGCGGGTTGATCGTCTGCTCCGAGAGGAGCTAGGCTGCCCGGACCCTGCCACCCGTCACCGGAGACTCGCGCGATGGCCGTCAGCACCTCACGCCGGACCAAGTTCGTCCTCGACGAGGACCGGATCCCGCGAGCCTGGTACAACATCGCGGCCGACCTGCCGACCCCGCCACCACCGCCGCTCCACCCGGGGACGCACCAGCCGATCGGTCCCGACGACCTCGCGCCGCTGTTCCCGATGGCGCTGATCCTCCAGGAGGTGAGCTCGGAGCGCGAGATCGAGATCCCCGAGCCGGTCCGGGATGCCTACGCGCTGTACCGACCCTCACCCCTGCACCGGGCGCACCGCCTCGAGCAGGCGCTCGATACGCCGGCGCACATCTACTACAAGTACGAGGGCGTCAGCCCGGCCGGGTCGCACAAGCCGAACACCGCCATCGCGCAGGCCTTCTACAACAAGCAGGAGGGCACGAGGCGCATCGCGACCGAGACCGGCGCAGGGCAGTGGGGCAGCGCCCTCGCATTCGCTGGCGCCCTGTTCGGCATCGAGGTCAAGGTCTACCAGGTCAGGGCGAGCTACGACCAGAAGCCGTACCGCCGGATGCTGATGGAGACCTATGGCGCCGAGGTGGTCGCCAGCCCGAGCCTCACCACCAACTACGGGCGCTCCGTCCTGTCCCGGGACCCGGACTCGCCCGGATCGTTGGGGATCGCGATCAGCGAGGCGGTCGAGGACGCCGCGACGCGGGACGACACCAAATATTCGCTGGGCTCGGTGCTCAACCACGTCCTGCTTCACCAGACGGTGATCGGGCTCGAGACGATCGAGCAGATGGAGCTGGCGGGCGAGGAGCCGGACGTGCTCATCGGCTGCGCGGGCGGCGGCTCGAACTTCGCCGGGTTCAGCTTCCCGTGGATCGGGCGGATGCTCCGTGGCGAAGCGCGATACCGCGTCATCGCTGCCGAGCCGGAGGCGGCGCCCAGCCTCACCCGGGGCATCTACGCCTACGATTTCGGGGACACGGGAAAGATGGCGCCGATCGTGAAGATGCACACACTCGGGTCGGACTTCATCCCGGAGCCGATCCATGCCGGGGGCCTCCGCTACCACGGCATGAGCCCGCTCGTGTCACTGCTCAAGGACCAGGGCGTGATCGAGGCCACGAGCGTGCATCAGCGGGCATCCTTCGAGGCTGGCGTCGCGTTCGCGCGGGCGGAGGGAATCCTCCCGGCACCGGAGCCGACACACGCGATCAAGGTGGCCATCGACGAGGCACTCGCGGCCAAGGAGGCAGGGGAGCCCCGCGTGATCCTGTTCAACCTGTGTGGCCACGGCCACTTCGACCTGTCGGCGTACGAGCGACACCTCTCGGGCGCGCTCGAGGACTACGAGTACCCGGAGGCGAAGGTCCAGGCGGCGCTCGCCGGATTGCCGCAGATCTAGCTGATTCCCGCCCCAAAAAATCCAAAGGCGGGTCGCTCCAGGGGATGGAACGACCCGCCGCGGCCACCTGCCCGTGTGACCGGGGCGCCGGATCGGCGCGCCGGCGCGATCATCCTCGTCTCCCGCCGGCGGTCGCATCCCTCATCGACCGTAATCGGGATCGGCCGGGTGGCGGATGGACCCCCAGACCCCCGACGCGCCCCGATACGATGGCGCCGTGTCGAAGCTCGCCTGCCGCGCGTGTGGCCGTCAGATCTACACGGTGGCGCCGGTCGAGGCGCTGTTCGCCGAGGAGCGGCGGTGTCCACGATGCGGGGCGTTCCTCGAGGCGGAGCGACGGCAGGTGGACCGGCGCCAGGTGGTCAGGCGCCAGAACCCGCCCGACGACCCCGGGCCGGCCCCCGGAAGCCCGGAGCGACGCGCTTCCGAGCGGCGTGTCCTGCGGCGGCGGGCGCCCGACCAGTAACTCCTCGAGTCAGTCCGCGCGCGGCGGCTCGACGAGGCGGTGCCGGAGCGCGAACGCCACGGCCTCGAGCTTCGAGTGCACGTGAAGCTTGCCCATGATGTTCTGGACGTGGGTCCGCAGCGTGTTGGGCGTGATGTACAGGCGCTGGCAGATCTCGGGCGTCGAGAGGCCGTCCGTGAGCGCGCGGAGCACCTCGAGCTCGCGGGGCGTGAGCTGCTCGACGGGCAGCCGCTCCCCCTGCCGCTCTCGGGCGTCCGCGACGCGCCGAGCGATCGTCACGATGACCGAGCGGGGCAGCAGCGTCGCACCCGCATACGCCGCTCGAACGGTCCGCACGACATCCTCGAGCGCCTGGTCCTTGGTGAGGTAGCCGTCGGCTCCTGCCTGGATCGACTCGAGCAGCGTCTCGTCGTCGTCAACGGCCGTGAGCATGACGATCCGCGACGAGGGCCAGCGCGCCTTGATCGCCCGGGTGGCGTCAACCCCCGTCCCGTCGGGCAGCCGGTAATCCATGAGCACGACGTCGAGCGGCTCGCGGGCGGCGAGCTCCTTCGCCTCGGCGACGCTGCCTGCGATCCCGACGATCCGGATGTCCGATTCGGCCCCGAGGACCCGGGCGAGCGATTCGGGGATCAGGCGGTGGTCGTCGACGAGCAGGACCCGGATCGGGCGAGGGGCGGAGGGGCGGGCGGGGGAGCGCACGTCTTGCGGTGCGCCTCCCTGCGGGTCGGCAGGCGACACGGTTGCCTCGCTGCATCACGCACGCGCCCGGGTCCGTCACCCGGGGCAGGCGGGTTGGTGACTCGGGATCCAGTCTAGCGCCGCCGCGCGATGCGACCGACCCTGATAATCGTCCCATGCGCGTCGCATTCCTCGGGCTCGGGCTGATCGGCGGATCGATCGCGCGTGCGCTTCGCGCGGCGCCTGACGGGAGCTGGTCGACGACCGCCTGGACGCCCCGTGGCGCCGGTCCCCGCGCGGCCCTCGCGGCGGGCGCGATCGACGCGGCGGCCGGGACGCTGGAGGCCGCGGTCGACGGCGCCGACATCGTGGTCCTCGCTGCGCCGCCGACCGAGTGCCTCGCGCTGCTCGACGAGCTCGCCGGGCCTGTCGCGGCGTTCCTCGGATCGGACGCCGTCGTGACGGACACGGCCTCGACCAAGGCGTCGATCGTCCACCAGGCGACGACGCTCGGGATCCGGTTCGTCGGCGGGCACCCGATGGCGGGCCGCGAGACGACGGGCTTCGGCTCGGCCGACGCGACCCTGTTCCGCGGCCGTCCGTGGGTCGTCGTGCCCGGGCGCGCCGATGCGGACGCAGTCGCGCGCGTCCAGTCGCTTGCCGCCGCGTGCGGGGCGAACCCGTTCACGCTGGATGCGAAGGCGCACGACTCGTACGTCGCGGCGGTCAGCCACATGCCGCTGGTCGTCTCGGCGGCGCTCGTGGAGGCCGTCGCAGGGACGGGACAGGCGCCGCGCCACGACTGGGCCTGGGCGGAGGCCCTCGCCGCGGGCGGCTGGACGTCGATGACGCGGCTCGCGCGCGGGGACGCAACGATGGGCGCCGGGATCGCGGCGACGAACGCGGGTCCGATCGCCGCGCGCCTCCGCGCCGTCCGCTCGGCCATCGACGAGTGGATCGAGCTGCTCGAGGGGCGCGACGGCCTCGACGAGCCGGTGCTCCACGAACGGTTCGCCGCGGCCAGGGCGCGGCTCCTCGCGGGCGACCCCGCCGATGGGCAGGGGGTCCGGGACGCCGACGCGGGGGGCGGCGAGTAGTGGGCAGTCCGGACGAGGAGGTCCTCGTCGTCCCGCGTGCGTCCGTGGTCCCGGGCAACGGGTGGCTGGGCGTGCGCCGGGACGGGCTGGCCGACGTGCTCGAGGTCGTCCGGGAGAAGGGTTTCTTCATGCGCCGCGGCGATGCCGAGGAGGACCCGACCCACAAGCAGGTCATCCCGTACCTGGTGCTGCGGGACGGCGAGCGGTGGTTCCTGATGCGGCGGACGCGCGCCGGCGGTGATGCGAGGCTCCACGACCTGTGGTCGATCGGCGTGGGTGGCCACCTGAACCCGGGCGACGGCGACGTGGAGGGCGGGCTCCGGCGGGAGTGGTCGGAGGAGGTCGTCGCCGGCTTCGAGCCGGCGTTCGAGCCCGTCGGGCTCCTCAACGACGACACGACTCCGGTCGGTGAGGTGCACCTCGGCGTCGTGTTCGCCGCGGATGCGGCCGGCCGGCCGGTCGCGATCCGCGAGACGGACAAGCTCGAGGGGTCGTTCGCCTCCACCGACGAGGTTGCGGCGGTCCGCGACTCGATGGAGACGTGGAGCCGGCTCGTGTTCGACGCGCTGACGCAGCGGGCGGTCGACGCGTTCTGACGCGGCCGCCGGTCCCGAACCGCGCGACTTGAACGCGTCGCGCGCTCGGGGCGGAGCCGGCGGTGCGATACTCGGGGAAGGTCACATGGCCATCCAGTCGCACCCGATCCTGATCCGGCTCGCTCGCACGCTCGCGCTGCTCGGCGTGCTGCTCGTCGTGGCTGCCGGTGCCGCCCGTGGCGCGCAGCCCTCGGTCGTCGTCCTGACGGCGACGGGCACGGTCGACGGGGTCCTCGCCACGTACCTGGAGGAAGGCGTCGCGAAGGCGGCGTCCCAGGGGGCCGCGGCGGTCGTCGTGGAGCTCAACACGCCGGGCGGCAGCCTCGATGCGACGCAGCGGATCACGAGCGCGTTCCTCGAGGCCGACGTCCCGGTCATCGTGTGGGTCGCCCCGGCGGGTGCACGTGCGGCGAGCGCGGGGACGTTCATCACGCTCGCCGCGAACCTCTCGTACATGGCACCCGGGACGAACATCGGCGCGGCGGCCCCGGTGAGCAGCACCGGGGACGACATCCCGGGCACGCTCGGCGACAAGGTGCGCAACGACGCGATCGCGAACGTGACCGCGATCGCCGAGGTCCGCGGCCGGCCGGTCGAGTGGGCCGTGTCGACGGTGGCCGACGCGCAGAGCTACCCTGCGAGCGCCGCGGTGTCGGCCGGCGCAGTGGACGGGATCGCGCGGGACATCGACGCGGTCCTGGAGCAGGCGGACGGCGAGGAGGTCGTCGTCGACGGCGCCCCGCAAACCCTCGAGCTCGCCGACGCGGTCATCACCGAGACCGGGATGAACGCGTTCCAGTCGCTGCTGCATCTCCTGAGCGACCCGAATATCGCGTTCATCCTGTTCACGATCGGGCTGTACGGGCTCCTGTTCGAGCTCCAGAACCCGAACTTCGTGACCGGGATCCTGGGCGCGATGGCGCTCCTGCTGGCGTTCATCGGGTTCGGGAGCCTGCCGCTCAACGTCGCGGGGCTCCTGCTCGTGGGGCTCGGCCTCGTCCTGTTCGTCCTCGAGACCCAGGTGGTCAGCCACGGCCTGCTCACGGCGGGCGGGATCGTCTGCTTCGCGCTCGGAGCGTCCGCGCTGTACACCGAGCCGGGTGGCGATCCGACCCTCCCAGTCGTCCAGGTGGCGACGCCGCTCATCGTCACCGCGACCGTGACCACCGCCGTGTTGATGGGGCTCCTGACGCTGGCCGCGATCCGCACCCGGCACATGGCTGCCCCTGCAGGGTCCGTGGGCTCACCGGTTCCGCTCGGGTCGGCCGGCGTCGTCCAGGCGCCGCTCGTGCCGCTGGGCACGGTGCACCTGGCGGGCGAGACGTGGAGCGCGCGAACCGCCGACGAGCGGCCGCTCGACCGCGACACGCCTGTCCGGCTCGCGGGCTTCGACGGCCTCGTGGCCATCGTCGAGCCGGTTGACGCCACAGCCGCCATCCCGCAACCCGTCGCGCCGGCACCCCTGCCGGCGGACCGCACCTGATCACCGGAGGACTCATGGAGCTCGCCCTCGTACTCGCGATCGTCGCCTTCGTCGTCGTCGTGCTGTTCGTGATCCTGTACCTGTCCGTTCGGGTCGTGCAGCAGTACGAGCAGCTGGTGGTGTTCCGGCTGGGCAAGACGAACGAGGGGCTCGTCCGCGGACCGGGCCTGCGTTTCCTCATCCCGGTCGTCGACCGGCCCGTGAAGGTCGACATGCGCGAGCAGTTCATCGAGGTCCCGAGCCAGAC
>Ga0126313_10001117_pt1 | contig 13866 bp, 13 predicted proteins | sample Plot105A_FD_89954 | JGI IMG/M metagenome (GOLD analysis project Ga0126313, IMG submission 89954) | Serpentine soil microbial communities from UC McLaughlin Reserve, CA, USA - Plot105A | ecosystem: Environmental > Terrestrial > Soil > Grasslands | place: USA: UC McLaughlin Reserve, Lake County...
CTACGTGGAGATCGGTGGGCGCTCGGTGCTGGACGAGGTGCGGGAGTACGCCATTCCTTGAGCCATGGCCGGGCTCGGCCCGGACCGGAGCGATGATCTAACTCTGCGTGGAGGGCAGCCAGACGTGGAAGGTGGTCGCGCCTGGCTCGGAGTCCACTCCGATCGTGCCGTGGTGGCGGTCGACGACTATCCGGTGCGCGGTCGAAAGCCCGAGGCCGATCCCGTGGCCGACCTCCTTGGTCGTGAAGAACGAGTCGAATACTCGCTGGCGGATCTCGGGCGCGATGCCGGGACCGTCGTCGCTGACGTCCACACGCGCGCCGCCCGCCTCCCGCTGGGTGGTGATCGTGATCGTCCCCTCCCCGTCGAGCGCGTCGATTGCGTTGTCGAGCAGGTTGGTCCATACCTGGTTGAGCTCGGAGCCGCGCAGGGTCAGCTTCGGTAGCTCCTTGTCGTATCGGCGGACGATCTCGATGTTCGTGTGCTTCAGCCGGTGGCCGAGAACCGCCAGTGTCGTCTCGAGCCCCTCGTGCAGATCGACCTCGACGAGGTCGCCGCGGTCCATGTAGGCGTACGACTTCACGGCGCCTACCAGGTCCGACATGCGCTTGGTCGACTCCTGCAGCTCGCCGGCGAGGCCGCGGGCGGTCAGCGTCGCCGCGACCCACGCGACGGCCGCGTCCGTGGCCGATCCCGCCAGCGCGGCCACCCGGTCGACCCAGGCGCGGTCCACGCCCGCGGCCGCCAGCGGCTCGGCGAGCCGCCACGGCTCGGGCAGGCCCAGCTCCTCGAGACGCGCGAGCAGCTCCTCCTCGGCGTCCGCCGCGTCGAGCGCGTCGAGGGCGGTGCGCTGCTCCGCGCCGGCCAGCGCCTCCCGCTGGAGGGCGACCAGCCCGTGCGCGTCCTCCCGCTCGATACCAGAGTCGACGAACCGGCCGACCGTCGAGCCGATCACGTCGAGCGCCTCCTCCATCTGGGCGGCGGCGCGGCGCGCCGCCGCGGCCGGGTTGTTCAGCTCGTGCGCAAGACCTGCCGCCATCGTGCCGAGCGAGGCGAGGCGCTCGCGGTTCTGCTCCATCTCGGTTATCCGGCCCATCACGGGCGCGACCTGCCGCATGACGCGCTGGTGCACCGCCGGCTGTGAAAACGCCAGGCGGCGGAAGTGGTCCGCCTCGACCAGCGCGACGCGGCATGGGGTCTCGGCCTTCATGCGCACTCCGAGCGGCCCGCCGGTGAGGACGGCGATCGCGCCGATCCAGGTCGGCGCGAACTGTCGCCCAACGGGCTCGGTGCGACCCCCCTCGACGAGGACGACGATCGCCTCGCCCTCGAGCAGCAGCTTCAGCCCCGGCGGCTCCACACCCTGCTCGAAGATCAGACCGCCCGGCTCGTGCTGCTCCACACTCGCCACGGCGACCCACTCGCCGAGCTGCTCGTCGTCAAGATCGTCGAACAGATCGACTGAGCGCAGCTCGGCAAGCGTGACGGATTCGCTCATGCTTGGGCCAGATACTGGTGGATGAGCGAGACCGCCATCGACCCCTCGCCGACCGCACTGGCCACCCGCTTGATCGAGCGCGCCCGCACGTCGCCGGCGACGAAGATCCCCGGGATACTCGTCTCGAGCGGATAGGGCTCGCGCCCCAGGGGCCACCCGTTCGTCTGGACGTCGGGCCCGGCGAGAATGAACCCGCGCTCGTCACGCGCAACGACGCCCTCCAGCCAGTCGGTTCGCGGCGAGGCGCCGATGAACACGAAGCACGCGTCCGCTTCCAGGGCCGACTCCTTTCCGTCGGGCCCGCGGACGCGCAGCCGCCGCAGCCGGCCGCCCTCGCCCTCGGCGGCGGTGGCGACGGTCCCGGTGCGCACGGTGACGTTCGGCAGCGCGGCCAGCTGCTCGATCAGATAGTGCGACATCGATCGCTCGAGCGATGGGCCACGGACGACCATCGTCACGCTGTCGGCGAACTCGCTGAAGTGAACCGCCCCCTGGCCGGCGGAATTCGCCCCGCCGATCACCACGACCTGCTGCTCGGCGCAGGAGCGCGCCTCGGCCAAAGCCGCGCCGTAGTAGACGCCCGCCCCGGTCAGCTCGTCGAAGCCGGGCGCATCGAGCTGGCGGTAGGACACGCCCGACGCCACCAGCACGCAGTTGGAGCTCAGCTCGCCGCCGCCGCTCAGCTCCACGATCCGGCCCGCGCCCTCGGCGCGCAGGCCGACCGCGTCCTGCACGGTCAAGAGCTCGGCGCCGAGCCGCCGCGCCTGGTCGGTCGCGCGGCGCGCGAGGTCCGAGCCACTCAAACCCGCCGGAAAGCCGAGGTAGTTCTCGATCCGGCTCGACTGGCCCGCCTGACCGCCGGGCGCCTCGCGCTCGACCATCACCGTGCGCAGGCCCTCCGAGGCCCCGTAGACGGCGGCGGCGAGGCCGGCCGGCCCGCCCCCCACGATCACCAGGTCATAGTGGTCCTCGGCGGGCTGGCCGGCGACGCCCAGGCGCTCGGCAAGCTCGAGGACCGTGGGCTGCTCCAGTACGGAACCGTCCTCGAGGAGCGCGACGGGCAGGCGGCCCTCCTCGACGCCGACCAGCTGCAGCAGCTCGCGCGCCTCGCCGTCGCGCTCGACGTCCATCCAGCGCGCCGGAACCCGGTTGCGCGCGAGGAAGTCGCGGAGGTCATGGGTGTCCCGCGAGAAGCGGTGTCCGACGATCCGCACCCCGCCCGCCTCGAGGGACGCGCCGGCCTCCCAGGTCTCGAGGAGATCCTCCACGACCGGATAGAGCTCCTCTTCGGGCGGGTCCCACGGCTTGAGCAGGTAGTAGTCGAGCGCGACCTGGTTGATGGCCGCGATTGCCGCCTCCGTGTCGGCGTACGCGGTCAGCAGCACGCGCTTGGCGTCGGGCACCAGGGTGCGAGCCTGGACCAGGTAGTCGGTCCCGGACATGCCCGGCATGCGCTGGTCCGCAATCAGCATGGCGGCCTGGTCACCGCGGGCGCGGATCTCGCCCAGCACGTCGAGGGCCTCGGGGCCCGAGCCGGCCCTCAGTATCCGGTAACGCTCCCCGAAGCCGCGGCGAAGATCTCTCGCCACCGCGCCAAGGACGGCCGGCTCGTCATCGACAGCCAGAATCGCCGGACGTCGCTCGTTGGGCACGCGAGTGAAGACTGCCAGACCGGCCCGCCCTGCAGCGCGCGCCGTCGGCTAAGTGAAGAGGTCAGCAGGGCTCACGGCGCTGAGCGAGCAGGAGCGGCGCCCGAGACCGCTCAGTCCGATGCGTGACCGCGCGCGGTTGGCTCCTTCGGCGCGTTCTCCGGCTCCGGCGCCGCGGGGTCCACCGCTGGGTCGGGCGCCGCCGCAGTTGAGGGTGGCGCCTTCAGCTTCACCTCGGCGGGCGCCTTCGCGGGTGGGGTGGCGGACGGCTTCGGATTGGGCGGGCCGCGCTTCACGGGCGTCTCCGCCGGCGGGGCTTCGATCGGGCCCCGGCCGTTGCCCTGTGGCTCGCGCTCCGGCTTTGCCGGGCCGTCCGAGATCGCCCTCTTGTGACCGCCGCGCTGTGCAACCCCCTCCCCGCGCAGCTGACCGGGCGGAACGGGCCCCCGCTCCGTCCGGCCGGATCCGGGAGCGTGCCCGCCCCGCCCTCTGTAGCCGTGGCGGGCGAGGCCCTTGGTCCGCCGCTCGGTCCCGCGCGGCGTGACCTCCGGGCGGTCTCCGCGCTCGGCGCCGGGCGTCGCAGGAGCCTGCGAACGCGCGGCGGGCTCCACCGGCTCGGCGCGGCCTCCGCGCGCCTCGGCGGCCGGACTGGCCGGGGCGGCCGCCGGCGGCCGAGCGTCGGGCGGCCGGCCCGTCTCGTCGATCACCGTCTTGCCGGCCACGGCCCCACCGCCGGCCAGCACTCCCACGACCGCAACCTTGGCGAGCGTGGCGCTGCCAAAGGACGCCGAGCCGGCGGCGGCGAGACCACCGCCGGCCGAGCCGCCTCCCAACCCGACCGCGGCCAGCACGCTCGACTTGAGTCCGAGCGAGGGCGCCACCGGCAGCGCGGCGGCGAGCATCCGACGCTGCTGCTTCACCTGCTCGCGATAGTCACGACAGCCCGCGCATACCCGCAGGTGGTGGCGCAGCTCACTCCGGCGCAGCGAGCCGCCGCGCAGGTTCGCGAGCTGCTCGCGGATCTCCTCGCAGGGGGTCTCGCGCGCGGCGCGACGCTGAATCAGCCCACTCCGCGCCCGGAAGACGAGGGCCTTCACCCTGGCCTCCGGGCAGCCCAGCACATTTGCGATCTCCGCATGGGAGAGATCGCCCGCCTCGGAGAGCAGCAGCGCCGCGCGCTGGTCCTCGGGCAGCTCGCGGAGATCGCGGAGCACGTCGCGCAACTCGGCGCGCCGCTCGACCTGCTCGACGAGTCCTGCGCTGAGCGGCTCCGGCTGCTCCGTCGCCCGTTCGCGCCGGGAGCGCAGAACCGAGAGGCAGCGGTTGCGGGCAATCGCGTAGAGCCACGGCTTGAGCGCCAGCCGTCGCTCGCCGTCGCGCCGAAGTTCGCGGAAGGCGGCCGCGAAGGTGTGCTGGACGGCGTCCTCGGCCTCCTCCTTAGATCCGAGCATGTGGCGGCAGAAACCCAGGATCCCGGCTCCGTGGCGCTCAAATGCGACCTCGAAAGCAGCCTCGTTGCCCCGCCGGATCTGCTCAACGAGCTTCTCGTCGCCGGCCAGCGCAAGCAGGCGCTTGGAGCGGAAAGGCGGGAGAGAGACCCGCGCTGAGATGAGTGAAGCCGCATCACCCATAGGAACGCCGCCGCGGCGGCGAGGTTCAAGAATAACTCCCCAACCTTGGCATCCGTCGGGCGTTTGAAGAGACATGAAGAAGATGACGGTGGCCATTGTGCTGGTGGCCGCGCTTGTCCTTCCCGCGGGGGCGGTGGCGAAGCCGAAGCCTGATCAGGCCGACAAGCGCGCTGCGAGCGCGGACTGCAGGAGCGAGCGGGGGAACACGAAGGCAACTCGCGAGGCCTTCAAGACCAAGTACCACAGCATGAGCCGATGCGTGCGCCAGAACGCGGCCGAGGAGGCGGCCGAGGAAGTAGCGGCGCAGAAGAACGCGGCCAAGGAATGCAAGGCGGAGCGCGCCGAGATCGGTGCTCAGGCATTCGCCGACAAGTACGGCACGAACAAGAACGGCAAGAACGCCTACGGCAAGTGCGTCTCCGCCAAGGCAAAGGCGAAGAAGGCGGAGATGGACGCCGCGGACGAGCAGGCCGCGACGGAGTTCAAGAACGCCGCGAAGGAGTGCGATTCCGAGCGCACGACCATGGGAGAGGAGGCGTTCGCCGAGAAGTACGGGGCGAACGAGAACGGGCGGAACGCCTTCGGGAAGTGTGTGTCGACCAAGACCCGCGAGGCGTGACGACCTGGGGGTGAAGGCCTGGCGGCGCAAGGAAGCGCCGCCCGGGCGGCCAGGACGGGAGGGCTCCTTCGGGAGCCCTCTCGCTTTCGTAGACGGCCTCTAGGGGACGATGCGCGCGCTCGCCGTGCGCAGCACCTCGAGGCTCTCCTCCCACGCTTCCAGCTCGGCCTCCTCGAGCTCCGGCGTCAGCGCGGGGCCGGCGCCGTTCGGGCCGAGCTGGACGGGCAGGCTGGCGCAGAGCCCCTCGTCCACACGAACGCTCACGGGGACGATCGCGCCGTGCTCCCGTACCACGTGGGCGGCGAGCCGCGCCGCCGTCAGGGCGATCGCGCTGCTCGGCGAACCCCCTTTCAACGCGTGCACGTGCGGGCCTGCGCGACGGACCTCCTCGGCGACCGCCGCGCTGTCGAGGGGCAGCCCAAGCCGCGAGGCATAGTCTTGGAGTGAGAACGGTCCCACGCGAGCGAGGCTGAACGGGAAGACGGCAGAGAGCCCGTGCTCCCCGATCACCCAGGCGTGCACGCTCCCGGGATGGATGCCTAGCCGCGCGGCAAGCAGCTCGCGCAGCCGCCAGGAGTCGAGCGCGGTGCCGGTGCCGAACACGTTCACCCCGCGCGGCGCCCACGCGCGCGTGAAGAACTCTGTCAGCACGTCGACGGGATTCGTTATGACGATCGCCACCCGTGGCAGGGCGCCGGCGAGTGCTTCGACGAGGTCCGCCGCCACCTCGAGGTTGCGATCGATCACCGTCATGCGGTTCGCACCGGCCTCGGGAGGCGCCCCCGCCGTGATCACGGCGATGTCCGCCGACGTAGCGTCCGCGAGGGGGCGCCCCTCCACCGCGCAGTCCGGCAGGAGCGGCGCGGCATGCTGAAAGTCGAGCGCCTCCCCCAGCGCTCGGTCGCCGTCGCGGTCGTAGAACACGAGCCGTGATGCCAGGCCCTGCCTCAGCACGGAGCCGGCGCATGCCACTCCCACCGCGCCGGCGCCGATGATCGCCACCTCGGCCATGGTCAGCGCCGCTCCGCTGCGGATGAGCGCAACCCCGGCGCCCCCTCGAGCAGCTCGTACGGAAGCGCCTGTGCGAGGTGACCGTCCCTGCCGGCGGTGGCGTCCGCGCGGCAGAGCGACCCCAGGACCGACTCGTGGACGACCTCCCCGGCGCCCTCGAACAGCTGCCGCAGGGCGCTCGAATCGTCGCGCAGGAAACGGAAATCCTGATGCGACCCATCGATCCGATGGGGAATTCGCTGCGCCGTCGAGAACGCGATCGCATACTCGCCGCTGGCGTTGGAGGCGAAGCTCCCTGCGCGGCCGAGGCCCAGGGCCGCGCGCACCGCGAGCCGGCGGAGTTGGCGCTCCGAGAGCGGCGCGTCGGTTGCGAGCACGATGACGATCGAGCCACCCCGGACGGAAGGCTCGGGCGTCCCGGCGGACTCGTCCTCGCGGCCGATGAGCATGTGAAGGTCGCGCCGCGTGCCGTAGTTCGACACCACCAGACAGCCGAGCGACAGTTCGCCCAGCCGCCGCGACGACGTTCCGACGCCGGACTTGAAGCCGAAGCAGGTGGTGCCCGTGCCCGCCCCCAAAGCGCCCTCGCGCGCCTCGTCCGCCCGCGCGGAGGCGATCGCCTCGAACGCGTGCTCCGGCCGGACCGCCAGCGCGCGAGCGTCGGACAGCCAGCCGTCGAAGCACTCGCCCACAATCACGTTGATCGTGTCGCGGTCGCGCGCGCAGTCCGGATTCTGCTCCAACATGTGGCGCAGGCCACCCTCCCAGACGGGCCCGACGGAGAGCGTGCCCGTGATGAGGATCGGGCTCTCGATCGTGCCCATCTCCTCGAGCTGCGACAGCCCGGCCGGCTTGCCGTAGGCGTTGATCGCGTGGCAGCCGCCCAGCACCTTCTCGGTGTAGAGGTTGCCGCCGTGGGGCAGGATCGCGGTCACTCCCGTGCGCGCGCTGCCGTCGGCGAGCGTCGCGTGGCCGACGAGCACGCCTGGAACGTCCACAAGGGCATTTCGCTCGCCGGTTGGAAAGCGGCCAACGGTGTAGCCGAGCTCGCGCAGGCGCTTGCGCACGCCGGGGAGCATAGGTTTCCGCCCGAATGGGAGCGATCGTCGCCAGGGCGCCGTTGCGTGTGGCGTTGGGCGGAGGCGGAACGGATCTGCCGTCCTACTACCGCGAGCATGGCGGCTTCGTGGTCTCGACGGCGATAGATCGCTACGTCCACATCGTCGCCACTACCGGCTTCCAGACGAGCTACCGACTCAAGCACTTGGAGTGGGAGGAGGTCGACGACCCGGCCGAGGTGCGCCATCCGATCCTGCGCGAGGCACTCGCGCACCACTGGAGCGGCGGTCCGATCGAGCTGGCCTCGGTGGCCGACGCCCCGCCGGGAACCGGGCTCGGCTCCTCGGGCGCGTATGCGGTCTGCGCGATCAAGGCGCTTCGCCTGCTGGCCGGCGTCGACCTACCGCCTTCCGAGCTCGCCGAGGAGGCCTGCCATCTCGAGATCGAGCTGCTCCGCCGCTCGATAGGCAAGCAGGATCAGTACGCCGCGGCCTTCGGCGGCGCTCGGGCCTACACCTTCCATCCCGACGACTCCGTCGAAGTGCGCGAGCTCGATCTGAACGACGACGTCCGACGGGCGCTGCGTGACGACTTCCTGCTCTTTTTCACGGGCCGTGACCGATCGGCCTCGGAAGTCCTCGCCGGCCAGGTAGCCGGCGACGCCCGGGTAAAGGGCGCGCTCGACCGGCTTCGTGAGCTGGCGCACGAGACCGCGGCCGCGCTCGAGACCGGCGACCTCGAGCGCTGCGGCGAGCTGATGGAAGAGCATTGGGAGGCGAAGCGCGAGCGCGCGCCCGGGACCGTCACGCACGACATGGACCTGCTCCGGAGGCGCGCCTTGGACGCGGGGGCCAGCGGGGTGATCTCCCTGGGCGCGGGTGGCGGCGGCTTCCTGCTCGTCTACACACCCGACCCGGAGCGCACGCGCACCGCGCTGGCCAACGTGCCGGAGCTGCGCTTTGGGCTCGATCGCCGGGGAGCCCTAGCGCTTCGCGAGCGGTTCAGCTAACTATCGCGGGCCGCGGGCCGCGGTCGAAGCGCGGAGGCCCGAGCCCAACGTGCGCGCTGCGCACGGTAGGCGGACGGCACTCCCCCACAGAGTGCGGCCGCCCGGTCGAGCCATTCGAGCGCGTGCTCGAAGTCGCCGAGACGCCCGTAGGCCTCGGCTCGATCAAAGCTCGCCTCGATGACCTCCTGGTGTCGTTCCTCGTCCGCTACGCGCTGGTCCCAGTTCCGCTCGTCGCTCGACTCCTGCCCAGCGTCGGGGCTCGCGCGCAGACGCCCGGCGCGCTCGTCCAGGGAGCGCTTGCGCGCTGCAGCCGGATAGCCGTTCCGCCGCCGGGAGGCGGGACGAGCCGTGAACGCGGCGATGTTGGTTGGCCCCTGCGAGAAGGTCGTCATGCTCCGCTCCTTCAATCACATTGCCGGTCGAGTGACCTCAACCATCTACGCCGGCCGGGTGCTGGGGCCGCAACGGTGCCCGCCATTTGGCTGGGGCGAAGCGTCCGCAACCCTACCATTGGAGGGGCCCAGCGGCTGGCCCAGGACGTCGGCGGTGGCGGCGCTGAAGTACGGGCCTACACCGCCAGCGCCTTGAAGCGCTTCATGTTCTCCGTCATCGCCACCTCGGTCGGGAGCCGCTCCATGCTCGAGGCCCCGAAGAAGCCGGCGACGCCGGTAGCGCGCTCGAGGACGTAGGCCGCGTCCTCCGGCTCGGCGATCGGCCCGCCGTGGCAGAGCACGGTCACGTCCGGGTTGATCGCCACCGCCGCGTCGCGCATGGCCTGGATCAGCTCCACGCAGTCGTCGAGGGACTTGGCGGTGTGGGCGCCGATCGTGCCCTTGGTCGTGAGGCCCATGTGCGGCACCAGCACGTCCGCCCCGGCGCGCGTCATCGCCGCGGCCGACTCCACGTCGAACACATAGGGCGTCGTGAGCAGCCCGCGCTCCGCGGCCGCGCGGATCATCTCGACCTCGAGGCCATAGCCCATCCCGGTCTCCTCGAGGTTGGCTCGGAACTCCCCGTCGAAGAGCCCCACCGTCGGGAAGTTCTGGACCCCGGCGAAGCCCGCCTCGTCGACCTCGCGCAGGAACTTCGGCATCAGGCGGAAGGGATCCGTGCCGCACACTCCCGCCAGCACGGGCGTCTCCTTCACCACCGGCAGCACCTCGCCCGCCATCTCCATGACGATCGCGTTCGCGTCGCCGTACGGGAGCAGGCCCGCCAACGAGCCGCGGCCCGCCATCCGGTAGCGGCCCGAGTTGTAGATGATGATCAGGTCCGCCCCACCGGCCTCCGCGCACTTGGCGGACAGGCCCGTGCCGGCGCCGGCGCCGATGATCACCCCGCCGGCTTCGATCGTGGCCCTCAGCCTGGCGCGCGCCTGGTCGCCCGTCACTCCGCGGCCTCGTTCATGTACGCGTCGAGCTTCTCGACCATCGCCTGCGCGAACTCGGGGTCGTTGATGTGCATGTCGAGCTCGACCAGCTCCACGCCGTCCCCGACCGCCCGAAGCTCCTCGAAAAGCGCGGCGTCCGCCTCCGCGTCGTGGAAGGGCTGCCCTTCGGCGTCGATCATCGACACGCCGCGGAGAGGCACGAACAGCGCGGTCGGCCCGGTGGCGGCCGACAGCTTCCGTGCTATCCGCCGCCCCAGCTCCGCGTTCTCCTCTTTGGTGGTCCGCATGAGCGTGACCACCGGGTTGTGCACGTACAGGTTGCGCTGCTCGAAGCGCTCGGGCACGGTGTCGCGCGCGCCGAAGTTGACCATGTCGAGCGCTCCCACGGACACCACCTGGGGCAACCCGAGCTTGCCGGCCATCTCGAGCCGGTCGGGCCCGGCTGAGAGCACGCCGCCGACGAGGTCGTCGCACAGCTCTGTGGTGGTCACGTCGAGGACGCCGCTCAGGAACCCCGACTCCATCAGGCCTTCCATCGCACGCCCGCCCACGCCGGTGGCGTGGAACACCACCGGCTCGTAGCCGCGCTTCTCGAGCTCCTCGCGGGCGGCGGTGACGCACGGTGTGGTGACCCCGAACATGGTGGCCCCCACCAGCTGCCGCTCCTCGGCCAGCTGCACGGGCGGCGCGCTCACCATCCCCGCCATGGCCGAGGCCGCGTTGGCCAGCACACGGGCGGAGACCGAGTTGACCCCCGCCACGTCGGCCACCGACGCCATCATCGCCACATCGCGCGCGCCCACGTAGTCGCGCGTATCGCCGGCCGCCATCGTCGAGACCATCAGCTTCGGCACGCCCACCGGAAGCGTCTGCATCGCCTGCGTGGCGATCGCAGTGTTGCCGGAGCCGCCTGCGGCCAGCACGCCGTCGATGCGCCCCTCGTCATGGAGGCGGCGCGCCAGGGCCGCCGCGGCGTCGGCCATCGCCGTGACCGCGGCGCCGCGGTCGTGGGCCTCGGCGAGCGCGGCGAGGTCGGCGCCCGTCCCGGCGGCCACTTCCTCGCGCGAGATGTCGGGCTCCACGAGGGGCGGCTCGAGGGTGCCGGTGTCGGCTAGTAGGACATCGACGCCGGCGTCGCGCAGACGGTCGCGCAGGAAGGCGTACTCGTCGCCCTTGGTGTCGAGCGTGCCGATGAGGAGAACGGTCGGGCTCACGCGCCCGCCCCCAACCCGTCGGCTGAAGACTTTCCCCCGCTATGGGGTGGCAAAGTCTTCAGGCGGCGGGGCAGACGGACGCTCACGCCCGGACCGACCAGTCCGGGGCGTCCGACTCGCCGAAGTCGGGCAGCTCGCGCAGGACCTTCTCCGCGCCGCCCGGGTTGTAGAGCGCGAGCAGGCGCATCGGCTGCCAGCCGCGGTTCACAGTCGCGTGGAACATCGCGGTGGGCACGTAGATGGTGTCGCCGGCCTTCACGGGATACCAGCGCTCCTCGCCGTCCTCGAGCATCTGCTCGCCCTCGCCCGAGAGCACATAGAGGATCTCCTCGGACTCCGGATGGTTGTGGCGCGCGTGCCCCTGGCCCGGGAGCAGCAGCACCTCTCCAAAGGTGAGCGCCGCCCCCTCGATGTCGTCCGGCGTGACGAGCCACTTGATGGCCCCCCACTCGAATGTCTGCACGGGCTTCGTGCCCGGATCGATCGGTTCCACTTGAGTCACCCCTCCGTTGCCACGACGCCCAGATAGCGCTGCTGGGCCTCGGGGTCTGCCTCCAACTCGGCGGCGGTCGTCTCGGCCGCTATCCGGCCGGCGACCATCACGAGCTGTCGATCGGCGAGCGAGGTCGCCACGCCGAGGTTCTGCTCCACGAGCAGCAGGGACGTGCCCTCGTCCGCGAGGCCGCGCACGGTGGCGATCAGGTCCTCCACCACCGTCGGTGCGAGCCCCTCCGACGGCTCGTCCATGATCAGGAGACGTGGGTTCGTCAGCAGAGCTCGCGCGATCGCGAGCATCTGCTGCTCGCCGCCCGAGAGCTGGGCGCCCCCTATGCCCTTGCGGTCGGCGAGGCGGGGGAAGAGCTCGTACACGCGCTGGGGCGTCCAGCGCTTGCCGTTGCGCCGCCCCGCCACAAGCCGCAGGTGCTCGTCGACCGTCAGGGAGGGAAACAGCCGCCTGCCCTGGGGGACGAAGCCGAGCCCGGCCGACGCGATTCGGTGCGGCGGCTGGCCCATCATCTCGCGCTCCAGGAAGCGTACGGAGCCGGTCGCCGAGCCGAGCAGGCCGAGCAGGGCATGGCAGAGCGTGGACTTGCCCATGCCGTTCCGCCCGATGATCGCCAGCGGCTCGTCGCCGACCTCGAAGCTCACGTCCTGAAGCACGTGCGCGGAGCCGTAGTAGCCATTAAGCCCCTTCACCTCGAGCAGCGCGTCACTCATCGCCGTAGCTGCTCCCCAGGTAGAGGTCGTGCACCAGCTTGTTGGCGCGGATCTCCGCAGGTGTGCCCTCGGCGATCACGCGGCCCTCGTGCATCATCGTCACCCACTCCGCCACGCGCAGGGCCACGTCCATGTCGTGCTCGATCAGGATCAGCGTGATACCCGGGTCGAGCTGAAGCAGTAGCTCCGTGAGCGACAGGCGCTCGGCCCGGGAGAGGCCCGCGGCGGGCTCGTCGAGCATCATCAGCCTGGGCTCGACGACGCGTGCCATACCCACCTCGAGCTGACGCTGCTCGCCGTGGGAGAGCTCCCCGACGAGGCTCTCGAGCCGATCGCCGAGGCCCACGGCCTCCGCCATCGCGCGCGCCCGCTCCCGCATCTCGGAGTCCTTGCCCGATCGCACCGGGCGCAGATGCCCCTCGCGAACACCCAGCACCGCCACATACAGGTTGTCCTCGACGCTCAGCCCGAGGAAGAGCTTCGACGTCTGGAACGTGCGCGAGAGTCCCAGCCTCGCCCGCTTACGAGCCGGCTGGACCGTCACGTCCTTCCCGAACAACTCGATCCCCCCCGCCGTAGGGGGGAACTCGCCCGAGATCACGTTGAAAAGCGTGGTCTTGCCGGCGCCGTTCGGGCCGAGGATCGCCCGGCGCTCGCCGGGCCGGATCTCGAGGTCCACCTCCTGCACCGCGTGGACCCCGCCGAAGCGCCGGCCGACCCCCCGCAGGCGGAGGATCGGCGCGGCGTCGGTGGTTGGTGCTACCGCCTCCACGGGTCTCCGGTCATGTGCCGAAGTTCACCGGTTCGGCCTTGCCCACCCACGCGGGCGGCTTCTTCTTCTCGCACGTGGGATTCTCCCGGTCGGGCGCCGGTGTCTCGGCGGTGAAGAACCCGCCGAAGGCCTGGTCCACCGAGGGGATGCGGCTGATAGTCCGGACGTCCGGGACCTTGTCGCCGTTCGTGTCAGGCACGATGCGCTTGACGTAGTTGTCGGCGATGGCCTGGCGATTGTCGTCGAGCTCGATCTGGCCGTAGCCTCCGTCGAGCTGGATGTCGTTCAGCGCGGCCTGGAGCTCCTTCTGGCCACCGGAGATGTTGCCGTCGACGTTCTCCAGCGCTTGCGCCAGACCCTCCATCGCGTTGTAGTAGTTGTAGACGAAGACCGACGCGGCGAGCGGAGCGATCTCCGGGTACGCCTTCTTGATCTCGCCGACGTACTGCTTGGCGGGCGGTTCGGTCGAGTCGCCCGCGGTCGGACCGGCCGTGACCGCGCCGGTCAGGGTGTCACCGACCTCCTTCAACACCAGCGGGTCGTCGAAGAAGACGTTCCCCATGACCTTCTTCGGGTCGAGTTTGCCGCGCTGCTGCTCGTACTGCTTCAGGAAGGAGATCAGGCCGGTGCCGCCGATGCCCACGTACAGCCCATCGACGTCCTCGGGGATCTGCGAGATGAACGAGGAGTAGTCCTTCTCGCCGAGCGGCGGCCAGACGCGCTCCGTCACGTCACCGCCGATGGCGCAGAACTCGGCCACGAAGCCGGCCAGCGACGTGTACGGGAACGAGTAGTA
>Ga0126313_10001118_pt1 | contig 13863 bp, 14 predicted proteins | sample Plot105A_FD_89954 | JGI IMG/M metagenome (GOLD analysis project Ga0126313, IMG submission 89954) | Serpentine soil microbial communities from UC McLaughlin Reserve, CA, USA - Plot105A | ecosystem: Environmental > Terrestrial > Soil > Grasslands | place: USA: UC McLaughlin Reserve, Lake County...
GCTCGCGCCGGAGCCGCGCGGCGCGCGAATCCAGCTCGTCGACGCGCGCGACCTCGCGCGCTGGATGCTGGCGATGGCAGAGCGCGGGCAAGGCGGCGCGTTCAACGCGGTCGCGCCGCCCGGCTGGGCGACCTGGGAGGAGCTGCTGGAGCTCTGCCGCGCGGCCGCGAACCCGGACGCGCACCTGCGCTGGGTCGACGGCGCGCGCGTGGCGGCCGCGCTCGAGGACCCGTGGACGCAGCTGCCGCTCTGGCCGGCGCCGCTCCCTCAGATGGCCGCGATCTACCGCATCGACGCGGCGCGGGCGCGCGCGACCGGGCTCGAGAACCGGCCGCTCGCGGAGACCGTCCGCGACACCTGGGCGTGGCTGCGCGAGGGCGGCGCCGAGGCGGCGTGGCGGGCCGAGCTGCGGGTCGCCGGCCTGGAGCCGGAGCGCGAGGCGGAGCTGCTCCGGCCCTGAAACGTCGAGAGCCCCGTTACGCACGGGGCTCTCGGAATGCGGATGCGGGGCTAGACGATCGGCTCGCGCTCATCGAAGCCGGGCCGGGTGTCGGCGCCGAACTTCGCGGCGAGTGCATCGATAGCGCCCATGACGGCAATCGGGGCCGCGATGGCGATGAGCGTGATCATGCAACCAGTATGGGAGCTGGCCGCGTCAAGTTGTAGGCTCTGTTGACTACCGGATCAGAAGGCAAAACCTATGACACTGCAGCAGTTGCGCTACTTCCTCGCCGCCGTCGAGCACGGCTCGTTCTCGGCGGCCGCCGAGGAGCTCCTGATGGCGCAGCCCAGCCTATCCGACCAGATCCGGCGCCTCGAGGCCGAGCTCGGCGTCGCGCTGTTCGCGCGCGCCGGGAGGCGGCTCGAGCTGACCGAGGCCGGCCGCATGCTGCGGCCGCACGCCGAGCGCACGCTGGCCGCGGCCGAGGACGCCCTCGAGTCGGTCAAGGCGGTGCGCACGCTCACTGGCGGGACCGCCAGCTTCGGGACGTTCGGCAGCGCCCACCACTACCTGCTCGGCGGGCTCGTGCAGGACTTCCGCCGGCGCTACCCGGACGTGCGCGTGCGCGTGATCGGCCAGAACTCCGTCGAGGTCGCGGACGCCGTCCGCGAGGGCCGGCTCGAGGCGGGGCTGGTCGCGCTCCCGGTCGACGACCGCGGGCTCGAGGTGCGCCCCTCGATCAGCGAGGAGATCCACTACGTGAGCGCCAGCCTGCAGCGGCTCGCGCAGCCGATGACGATCGCGGCGATCGCCGCCGCGACGCTGATCCTCTACGACGTGCGCTGGGGCGCGGTCGACCCGATGCGCCGTCAGCTCAACGAGCGCGCTCAGCGCGCGGGCGTACGGATCGAGCCGGAGATCGAGGTCGAGTACATGACGGCCGCGCTCGACCTGGCGGCGCGCCGCCTCGGGGACACGATCGCGTCGCCGAGCGTGCTGGTCACGCGCGGCTTCTCGCGCCGGCTGTCGAGCGTCTCGCTCGACCCCCCGCTCTACGACACCTACGCCTTCGTGACACGGCGAGGAGCCCACCTCTCGCCCGCCACGCGCGCGTTCCTGGAGCTGGCCGAGCGCCGCGTCACCGCCATGGGGAGCGGCGACTAGACGGGTACGATGGCGCGATGTCCCACGACCACGCGACCGTCGCCGAAGAGGAGTACCTGCAGACGATCTTCTGGCTCCAGGAGGCCGGCCTGCCGATGACGGGCGCGAACGTGGCGCGCGCGATGCAGCTGTCCGCCCCGACGGTGCACGAGATGATCGGCCGGCTCGAGCGCGACGGCTACATCACCCGGGGGGCTGACAAGGCGCTCGCGTTCACCGACAACGGGCGCGAGCACGCCGAGGGCGTCGTGCGCCGCCACAGGCTGATCGAGCGCTTCCTGACCGACGTGCTCGGGATCCCGTGGGACGAGGTGCACGAGGAGGCCGAGCGGCTCGAGCACGCGATGTCGCCCGTGCTCGAGGAGCGCATGCGCGCGGCGATCGGCGACGCCAAGACGTGCCCGCACGGGCATCCCATCAACGTCGGCGAGCGGATCGTCGGGGTGCCGCTCGCGGACGTCGCGGTCGGCGCGACGGTGCGCGTGCTGCGCTTCGAGAACGAGGCCGAGGACCTGTTGCACTACCTCAAGGACGCCGGCGTCGAGCCCGGGATGGAGGGCACGGTGGCCGAGCGCGACGGCGAACAGGTCGTGGTCGAGGCCGGCGGGCAGCGTTGCGCGGTCACGACGTCGGTGGCCGAGACGGTCGCGGTCACGGCCGACCCGTCGCCGCCGCCGCGCACCGCGCTGCCCGAGCAGCTCGTGCTCTCCAAGGACCGCTACGGGCGCTGAGCGAAACGAGGAGCGATGGACGTCGGAATCGGCCTGCCCGCCACGATCCCGGACGTCGATCGCGCGTCCCTGCTCGAGTCGGCGCGCCGCGCCGAGGCGCGCGGCTTCTCGTGCCTCGGCACGATCGATCGCATCGTCTACCCCAACTACGAGTCGCCGATCGCGCTGGCCGCGGTGGCGGCGGTGACGGAGCGGATCCGGCTAGCGACGACGATCCTGATCGCGCCGTACCGCAGCAGCGCCGCGATCGTCGCCAAGCAGGCGGCGACGCTCGACCACCTCTCGAACGGCCGGTTGGTCTTCGGCGTCGCGGTGGGCGGGCGCGAGGACGACTACGTCGCCGCGGGCGTCGACTTCCACACGCGCGGGAAGCGGTTCGACGAGATGCTGGAGCTGTGGCGGCGATCTGGAGCGGCGAGGAGTTCGGCACGGCGGGAGCGATCGGTCCGCGGCCGCCGCGGGGCCGTCCGGCGCTCTACGTCGGCGGCGGCGTCGACGCCGCGTTCGAGCGCGCGGCGCGCCACGCCGACGGCTGGGTGCTCGCCGACGCGGTCGGGCTCTAGGCGGCGAGGCTCGCCCGGGCGACGGAGCCGAGCGCGCCGACCGCCGCCTCGAGCTGCGTGTCGGACAGGTACGGCGCCGGCCCGAGCCGCAGCGAGTGACCGCGGGCGTCGGTCAGCACGCCGCGCTGCGCGAGCGCGCGCTGCAGGTCGGTCGCCCGCGGCGAGCGCAGCGCGAGGAAGCCGCCGAAGCGCTCGAGCGGCGTCGCGCGATCGCGCGTGACAACGTCGTCGGGAACGCCGAGCGCGTCGAAGCCCGCCGCCAGCAGGTCGACCTGACGGCGGTAGGAAGCGCGGAGAACCTCCGGGGTCAGGCGCTGCTCGGCGAAGAAGTCGAACACGCGCGCCGCGCGGTAGTGGCTCGTCGGGTCGTAAGTCGATCCCGCGAACGCCGCCGCGCCGCGTTCGTAGGCGACCTGCCCCGGCCGCGGCGCGGCCGCGAGCTCGCCGAACTCGGCGTACCAGCCGGTGATCGCCGGCCGCAGGTCGTACGCGTGCTCCGGCAGGCGCAGGAAGCAGTTGCCCTCTCCCAGCTGGAGGTACTTGTAGCCGCCGCCCACGACCCAGGCGGCCGGCGGCGGCGCGAACGGCATCGCTCCGAGCGCGTGGTAGGCGTCGACGAGCAGCTCCGTGCCGCGCGCCCCGCACGCCTCGGCCAGCGTGTCGAGGTCCGGCACGATGCGCGCGTCCTCGAACAGCACCGCCGACACGAGCACGGCGGCGACGCGGTCGTCGGTCACCGCGGCGAGCCGCTCCGCGAGCGTGTCGACCGGCCGCGCCGGCACGCGCACGACGTCGAGCCCCTCCTCGGCGAGCCGCGCCAGCTGGCGGCGCAGCGTGTGGAACTCGCCGTCCGTGGTGACCAGCCGCGGGCGGGCGCGCAGGTCCAGCGCGGAGAGGAAGCGAAGCACGAGCTCGTGCGTCGAGGCGCCGAGCGCCAGCTCCGCGCGCGGGAGACGCAGCAGCCGGCGGAAGCCGTCGCGCACGCGCTCGGCCTGCGCGAACGCGCGCTCCCACTTGTCGTCGACGTGGAGCGCGGCGTCCTCGAGCGCAGCAAGCTGGCCCGCGACCGCGACGTCCGGCCAGGCCTGGTGCGAGTGGCCCGTGAGGAGCAGCCGCTCGGCGACGCGGAAGCGCTTGTAGTGCGCGGCGAGCGGGTTCGCGCCGGCGCCGGTCACAGCTCAGTCCGGACGGCCCACAGATCGGGGAACGCCGGCCGGAGCAGGGTCGTGGCGAGGTACTCCGCCCCCGGCGAGCCGCCCGTCCCGCGCCGGTCGCCGATCGTCCGGCGCACCATCTGCACGTGCCGGTAGCGCCACTCCATCACGCCTTCGTCGAGGTCGATCATCCGCTCGCACACCTGCGCCGGCTCCCCGTCGTCGCGGTAGGTCGCGAGCAGCGCCCGCTGCACGCCGGGCGACGGCTCGAGCGGCTGCGTGACGTCGCGCTCGAGCGCCGCGGCGGGGACGGCGTAGCCGTGGCCGGCGAGATAGCGCAGGAAGGAGTCGAACAGCGACGGGCGCCGCGCGGCCGCGGCGATCCGCGCCCGCTCGGCAGAGTCCGGCGCGTAGTGCCGCAGCACGTGCGCGTCGCGCCGCCCGAGCATCGCCTCCAGCTCGCGGAACTGCGCCGACTGGAAGCCGCTCGCGGCCTCGAGGCGATCGCGGAACGAGAGGAACTGGCGCGGCGTCATCGTCTCGAGCACGTCGATCTGGGCGACGATCGTCTTGAGGATCGTGAGGATGCGCTTGAGCGTGTGGAGGGCGTGCGGCGTGTCCCCTTCCTCCAGCCGGCGCTGCAGCTGCGCCCCCTCGTGCAGGAGCTGCTTGAACCACAGCTCGTACACCTGATGGATGACGATGAACAGCATCTCGTCGTGCTCGTCGGAGCGGGGTCGCTGAGCCGCGAGCACCTGGTCGAGCGCGAGGTAGGACGAGTACGTGAGCGATGCCTGGTGCGACACGAGACCTCAAACGTAGAGTGTCCGGGGAGATGAACGTCGGCATCGGGCTTCCGAACACGATCCCGGGCACCGATGGGCGGCTGCTCGTCGACTGGGCGCGCCACGCCGACGCGGGACCGTTCTCGACGGTCGCCACGCTCGACCGGCTCGCCTACGACTCGATCGACCCCTTCTGCGCGCTCGCCGCCGCGGCCGCGGTCACGGACCGCGTGGCGCTCGCGACGATGATCGCGATCGGCCCGCTGCGCAACACGGCGTTGCTCGTGAAGGAGGCGGCGTCCGTGGACGCGGTCGCCGGCGGGCGGCTGACGTTGGGGCTCGCGGTGGGCGCGCGGCTCGACGACTACGAGACCGCCGGCGTCCCGCACAGCGGCCGCGGCGCACGGCTGTCCGAGCAGCTCGCGGCGCTGCGCGACGGCGACGGGCTCGGGGTCCGCCGCGACCTGCGCCTGCTCGTCGGCGGCAACACCGGGCCGGCGTTCGCGCGCATGGCGCGCTACGCCGACGGCTACGCGCACAACGGCGGACCGCCGCGCGCGTTCGACCGCGCGGCGGCGGGCGCGCGCGCGGCGTGGAGCGACCTCGGCCGGCCTGGGCGACCGCTGCTCTGGGGGCAGGGCTACTTCGCGCTCGGTGACGAGGACGCCGGCGCGGCCTACCTGCGCGACTACTACGCGTTCACCGGGCCGTTCGCGGAGCGGATCGCCGCCGGCAATCTCACGTCCGCGCGCGCGATCAAGGACTTCGTCCGCGGCTACGCGGAGGCCGGCTGCGACGAGCTGATCCTGTTCCCGACCGTCGCCGACGCGGCTCAGCTCGACCGCCTGGCGGAGGTGCTCGCGTGAGGATCCGGATCGCCGGCGCGGGTCCGGCCGGCCTCCAGCTCGCGATCCTCCTGAAGAAGGCCGATGCCTCCCACGACGTCACGGTGGTGGAGCGCAACGCGCCCGACGCGACGTTCGGCTGGGGCGTCGTGTTCTCGGAGGAGACGCTGGGCGCGCTGCGCGACGCCGACCCGGAGACGCACCTCCGGATCAGCGACACGTTCGCCCGCTGGCCGACGGTGGACATCCGCTACCGCGGCCGGCTGCTGCGCTCGCGCGGCCACGCGTTCTCGGCGATAGCGCGCAGGCTGCTGCTCGAGATCCTCCAGCGCCGCGCGACGGACCTGGGCGTCGTCCTGCGCTTCCGCACCGAGGTCGCGGACGTCGCCGAGCTGGCGGCCGACGCCGACGTCGTCGTGGCCGCGGACGGCGTAAACAGCTTCGTGCGCCGCGCTTACGCGGATGAGCTCGGCGCGCGGGTTGAGGCGCAGGGCTGCAAGTACGTCTGGTTCGGAACCGACCTCGTGCTCGACGCCTTCACGTTCATCTTCAAGCAGACGGACGTCGGGCTCGTCCAGGTCCACGCGTATCCGTTCGACGAGCGCACCAGCACCTGGATCGTCGAGTGTCCCGAGGACACGTGGCGGCGGCTGGGGTTCGACGCGATGGACGAGGCGGAGTCGCTGGCGGCCTGCGAGGCGCTGTTCGCGGAGGAGCTCGACGGCCACAGCCTGCTCAGCAACCGCTCGCTCTGGACCAGCTTCCAGCTGGTCCGGTGCGACAGCTGGCATCGTGGCAACGTCGTGCTGCTCGGCGACGCGGCGCACACGGCGCACTTCTCGATCGGCTCCGGCACGAAGCTGGCGATGGAGGACGCCATAGCGCTGTCGCAGGCGTTCGTGCGTCATCCGGACCGGATCGAGCGCGCGCTCGTCGACTACGAGCTCGAGCGCCAGCCCGTCGTGGAGCGCTTCCAGCAGGCCGCGGGCGAGAGCGCCGCCTACTTCACGCGCGTGGAGCGCTACGCGCACATGGAGCCGATGCCGTTCGCGTTCAACCTCCTCACGCGCAGCGGCCGCGTCACGCACGCGAACCTCGCGCAGCGCGACCCGCAGTTCGTCCGGGTGCTGGACGCTTGGTTCCACACCGGCGGCCAGTCGCGCAGCGGCGCCGTCGCTCCGCCGCCGATGTTCTCGCCGTGGCGCGCCGGCGCCGTCGCGCTGCGCAACCGCGTCGTGCGCGCAACCGCGGATGCCAAACGGCTGCCGGAGCTGGCTGCGGGCGGGGCCGGGCTCGTGCTCGCCGGGCCTGTCGCCGCGACCCCCGACGGGCGGATCTCTCACGACACGCCGGTGCTCGACGACGGCTGGGAAGCGCTCGCCGACGCCGTGCACGCGGCCGGGGCGCACGTGGGCGTGCTGCTGACCCATGCCGGGCGGCGCGGCTCGACACATCCGCGGGCGCGCGGCGCCGACATCCCGCTGCGTGAAGGCGGCTGGCAGCTCCTCGCGCCGTCGGCGATCCCGTACGCGGCGCGCATGCCGGTGCCGCGTGCGATGACGGCCGCCGACATGGCAGCGGTCCGCGACGCCTTGGCCGGCGCGGCCCGACGTGCCGCGCGGGCCGGAATCGACGTGCTCGAGCTCGACATGGGCCATGGCTACCTGCTGGCGTCGTTCCTCTCGCCCGCCTCCAACCGGCGCGACGACGAGTACGGCGGCGATCGACTGCGCTTCCCGCTCGAGGTGCTCGACGCGGTGCGGGAAGCCTGGCCGGAGGACCGCCTGCTCGCCGTGCGGCTGGGGGTGATGGACGGGACGCGGCGCGGGTTGCAGCTGCGCGAGGGCATCGCGATCGCGCGCGAGCTCGCCGAGCACGGCTGCGGGCTCGTCGACGTCGTCGCCGGGCAGACGCTGCCCGAGGCTCCGCGGGCCGACTACCGCCGCGGGTTCCTCACCTCGCTGGCCGACCGCGTACGCGCCGAGACGCGCGTGCCGACGCTCGTCGGCGGCTACCTGACGACGCCCGACGAGGTGAACACGATCATCGGCGCGGGCCGCGCCGACCTCTGCCTGCTCGAGGTGCCCGACACCGAGCTCGAGCGCCAGGTGCTGGCGCGTCCGCCCGAACCCGTGGCGGCTGTGGCGGTCGCGTGATGCGCCTGGCCGAGCTGACGTCGGCACGCCTGGAGGAGCTGCGCGCGAGGCGGCCGGTCGCGCTCTGGCCGGTGGGCGCGCTCGAGCCGCACGGCCCGCACGCGCCGCTTGCCACCGACACGCTGATCTCGGTCGGGATGTGCGAGCGAGCAGCGGCGCGGCTCGCCGACCCGCCGGCCGTGGTGCTGCCGCCGCTGCCGTTCGGCGTCACGCGCTACGGCGCGGCTTTCGCGGGCGCCATCGGGATCTCGGAGTCGACGCTGCGGGCGATCGTGCGCGACGTCGCCGCGGCCGCCGCCGCCCAGGGCGTCCGCCGGCTCGTGATCGTGAACAACCACTTCGAGCCCGAGCAGGTCGCCGCGCTGCGCGCCGCGGCGGCCGAGACGGGGGCGCTGTACCTCGACCTGGTGCGCCGCCGCAACGCACAGCGGTTGGGCGACGAGTTCCGCCGCGGGTCGTGTCACGCCGGGCGCTACGAGACCTCGCTGGTGCTCGCCGATGCGCCGCGGCTGGTCGACCGCGAGGCGATGGCGGCGCTGCCTGCACTCGAGCTCGACATGCCGGCGGCGATCGCGGCCGGCCGCACCGACTTCCTGGCGATGGGGATGGAGCGCGCCTACTGCGGCGCGCCCGCCGAGGCGAGCGCCGAGGAGGGCCGCGAGCGGTTCGAGACGCTGACGGAGATGCTCGTCGAGCTCGTCCGGGAGGAGGCGTAGGTGGAGCGCTTCAACCTCGCGAGCTGGTTCGTCGACCGCAACCTCGAGGCGGGGCGCGGCGACCGCGCCGCGCTGCTCTGCGGCGAGCGGGCGGTGACGTACGCCGAGCTCGCCGCGCTCGTGAACCGCGCCGGTCACGTGCTGCGCGACCTCGGCGTGCGACAGGAGGAGCGCGTGCTGCTCGCGCTCGCCGACGGCGTCGAGTTCGTGGCGACCTGGTACGCGGCCCAGAAGATCGGGGCCGTGACGGCCGAGGTCTACTCCTTCCTCCCGCCCAAGGACTTCGCGTACTACCTCGACTACACGCGTGCCGGAGTGATCGTTGTCGACGCGACGACGCTCGACCGCATGCGCGAGGCGCGCGCGGCGCTTCGAGACCGCCCGTGGCCCCGCACGCTGCTCGCCGTCGGCGTGCGGGAGCACGACCTGCGCGACGGCGAGGCGAGCTTCGACGCGCTCGTCGCGGGCGCGCCGCAGACGCTGGATCCCGCGCCGACCACGCGCGACGACATCGCGATCTGGAAGTTCACGACCGGCTCGACCGGCATGCCGAAGGCGTGCGTGCACCGGACGGAGACGCCGCTGCGCAGCTTCGAGCACTACGCGCGCGACGTGCTCGGGATCCGCGCGGACGACGTCGTCCTGCCGGTCCCGAAGCTGTTCTTCGGCTATGCGCGCGACCTCGCCGCGCTCTATCCGTTCGGGGTCGGCGCCGCGGGCATCGTGTTCCCGGAGCGGTCGACGCCCGAGCGCGTCTTCGAGCTGCTCGCGCGGCACCGGCCGACGATCCTCGTCAACGTGCCGACGATGATCCGCGCGATGCTCGAGACGCCGGAGGCCGACCTGTCCTGCCTCCGGCTCTGCACGTCGGCGGGCGAGGCGCTGCCGGAGGACCTGCACGGGCGCTGGCTCGACGCGTTCGGCGTCGAGCTGCTCGACGGGATCGGCTCGTCGGAGGCGTACCACATCTACATCTCCAACCGTCCGGGCTCCGCCCGTCCGGGCACGCTCGGCGAGGCGGTGCCGGGCTATGCGGCGCGCGTGGTCGACGACGAGGGGCGCGAGCTGCCGGACGGCGAGACGGGACGGCTGTGGATCGAGGGCGACACGACCGCGCTGATGTACTGGAACGCGCGCGCGAGCTCGGTCCGGACGTATGCCGGCGACGTCGTCATGAGCGGCGACCTGTTCGCGCGCGACGCCGACGGCCGCTTCCACTATCGCGGGCGTGCCGACGACCTGCTCAAGGTCGGCGGCATCTGGGTCGCGCCGCAGGAGATCGAACGCTGCCTCGCCGACCATCCGGACGTGGCCGAGTGTGCGGTCGTCGGCTACGACGACGACGGCCTCGAGAAGCCGCGCGCGTTCGTCGTGCTGCGCGCGAGCGCGACGGCCGACGCCGGGGCGCTCCAGGCGCACGTCAAGGCGACGCTGTCGCCGCACAAGTACCCGCGCGACGTGCGCTTCGTGGACGAGCTGCCGCGGACCGGCTCGGGCAAGGTCGACCGGCGCGCGCTGCGCGAGGCGGTCGCGTGAGCCGGCGCGGAGCGAGGCCCCGGCGGACGCCGCGCGAGGCGCCGGCATGAGCCGGCGCGTCGTCGTGACCGGCGGCACGCGCGGGATCGGCGCCGCGGTCGCCGCGCGCTTCGCGGCCGCCGGCGACGAGGTCGTCGCGGTCGGCCGCGCGGACTGCGACGTCACCGACGAGCGGGCAGTCGCCGCGCTGTTCGCGCGCGTCGGGCCGGTCGAGGTCCTCGTCAACAACGCCGGCGTCGCCGACAGCGCTCCGCTCGAACGCACCACGCTCGCCGCGTGGCGTGCGCAGCTCGACGTCAACGCGACGGGCGCGTTCCTCTGCACGCGCGCCGCGCTCCCTGGCATGCGCGAGCGCGGGAGCGGGCGGATCGTCACGGTCGCGTCGACGGCCGGGGTCGTCGGCGCGCGGTACACCGCCGCCTACACCGCTTCGAAGCACGCCGCGGTAGGGCTGACCCGCGCGGTCGCGAGCGAGGTGGCGGGCACCGGCGTAACGGCGAACGCCGTCTGCCCGGCGTTCGTTCGCACCGACATGACCCGCGAGTCGCTGCGGCGGATCAGGGCGGCGACGGGTCGCAGCGAGGAGGAGAGCGAGGCGGCCCTTGCCGCCGCCGCGCCGCTCGGGCGGCTGCTGGAGCCTGAAGAGGTGGCCTTCGCGGTCGCCTTCCTGGCCGCCCCCGAGGCGGCGGCTATCAACGGACAGACGCTGATCCTCGACGGAGGAGGTATCCAGGCATGAGCCCCTTCCGGGCCTCGCCCGGCTTCACCGGCAGCTGGCGCCACTTCCGCTTCACAGTGGCAGAGGGCGTCGCAACGGTCACGTTCGACCGCCCGGACAAGCTCAACGCGCTGACGTTCGACGTCTACGCCGACCTGCGCGACCTGCTCGCGGAGCTGCCGCACCGCGGCGACGCGCGCGTGCTCGTGATCACCGGCAGCGGTCGCGGCTTCTGCTCGGGCGGCGACGTCGAGGAGATCATCGGCGAGCTTCAGCGCATGGACTCCGCTCAGCTGCTCGAGTTCACGCGCATGACGGGATCCGTCGTGAAGGCGCTGCGCGAATCTCCCCTGCCGGTGATCGCGGCGGTCAACGGCGTCGCGGCGGGCGCGGGCGCCGTGATCGCGCTCGCCAGCGACTTCCGGCTGCTGTCGCGCTCGGCGTCGTTCGCGTTCCTCTTCACGAACGTCGGCCTCGCCGGCGCGGACATGGGCTCCGCCTACCTGCTGCCGCGGATCGTCGGGCTCGGCCGCGCCACCGAGCTGCTCGTGCTCGGCGACAGGGTCGGAGCCGACGACGCGCTGCGCATCGGGCTCGCGACGCAGGTCGAGGCCGACCACGACCTGGCCGCAGCCGCGGACGCGCTGGCGCGGCGGCTGGCGGACGGCCCGGCGCTGGCCTACTCGACCACGAAGGTCATGCTCACGCGCGAGCTCGACATGGACCTGGGCAGCGCGATCGAGATGGAGGCCACGACGCAGGCGCTGCTGATGCAGAGCCAGGACCACCGCGAGTTCTACGCCGCGTGGCGGGAGGGCCGCAAGCCGGCCTGGAGCGGGCGATGAGCAACGAGATCGTGACCGCGCCGGAGCTGGCGCCGCCCGTCGGCTACGCGCACGCCGTCGTCGGCGCCCGCGGGGGCCGGACCGTCCATCTCGGCGGCCAGACGGCGCTCGGCCCCGACGGATCGATCCGCGGCGGCACGCTGGTCGAGCAGTTCGACGTCGCGGCCGGCAACGTGCTCGCCGCGCTCGACGCGGCCGGCGGCGCGCCCGAGCACCTCGTGCAGATGCTCGTGTTCGTGACCGACGTGGCCGAGTACAAGGCGTCGCTGCGCGACCTCGGCGACGTCTGGAAGCGGCGCTTCGGTCGCCGCTACCCGGCGATGGGACTGTTCGGCGTGACCGCGCTGTTCGACGACCAGGCGCGCGTCGAGCTCGTGGCGACCGCAGTGATCCCGTGACGGACGCCGCGCCGCCGCTCGCCGGCTCGCGAGGGCGGCCGTGAGCGCGACCGCGTACGCGCACCTCGCGCCCGACCAGGTCGCGCTCTTGCACGGCACCGAGGCGCTCGCTCGCGACGTCCTCGCGCCGCTCGTGCGTGCGTCGACACCCGGCCGCATCGACCGCCCGCTCGTTCGAGCGCTGGCCGAGCACGGGCTGCTCGAGCGCCTGCTCGGCCGCGCCGGCGAGATCCCGGCACTCGAGCTGTGCCTGGTCCGCGAGGGGCTCGCACGCCACTGCACCGAGGCGGAGACCGCCTTCGCCGTCCAGGGCCTCGGGGCGCACCCGATCCTCGCGAACGGCCGGCCGGACGTCGTCGCGGAGTGGCTGCCGCGCCTCGCGCGAGGGGAGGCGATCTGCGGCTTCGCGCTGACGGAGCCGGGCGCCGGCTCGGACGTGGCCGCGCTGGCGCTGCGCGCCGACCGCGACGGCGACGGCTTCCGGCTGACCGGCGAGAAGGCGTACATCTCGAACGCGCCCGACGCCGACGTCTACTCCGTATTCGCGCGCACGAGCGAGCGCGGCCTGACGGCGCTCGCCGTGCCGCGGGCGAGCGAGGGGCTGAGCGGCTCGCCGCTCGCGATGCTGTCTCCGCACCCGATCGGGCGGCTCGTCTTCGATGGCGTGCGCGTCCCGGCCGAGCACGTCCTGGGCGCGGTCGACGAGGGCTTCAAGGTGGCGATGCGGACGCTCGACCTGTTCCGCCCGAGCGTCGGCGCCTTCGCCGTCGGGATGGCGCAGGCGGCGCTCGACGCCGCCGTCGAGCACGTCACCAGCCGCCGTGCGTTCGGCGGCACGCTCAGCGAGCTGCAGGGCGTCTCACACCAGCTCGCCGACGTCGCCGTCGCGGTGCAGGCGGCGCGCCTGCTCGTCCACAGCGCCGCATCGGCCTACGACGGCGGCCTCCGGCCGACCACCGAGGCGGCCGCGATGGCGAAGCTGTTCGCGACCGAGACGGCGCAGCGGGCGATCGACGTCGCGATCCAGGTCCACGGCGCCCGCGCGCTCGAACAGGGCCACCTGCTCGAGCACCTCTATCGCGAGGTGCGCGCGACGCGCATCTACGAGGGCGCCTCGGAGGTGCAGCGCGAGGTGATCGCGCGCCAGCTGTTCCGCGGGGCGCGCCCCTGAGTCGCCGCACGACTCGTCGCGCACGCTCGTTCCGGCCGCTGACGCGGGCCGCTCAGGCCGCGACGCCGAGCGAGCGCGCCGCCTCGGCGAGCCGCACCACGCCCTCCTCGATCTGCTCCGGCGTCACGCCGGAGTAGGCGAGCCGGAGCGTGTTCTCGCCCCCCTCGAGCAGGAAGTCGGTGCCCTTGACGAACAGCACGTCGCGGTCCTTGGCCGCGTTCTCCAGCTCGACGACGTTCGTGCCCTCGGGTAGCTCCACCCACATGAAGTAGCCGCCCGACGGCGGCGAGAAGCGCGCCTCGGGGAGCTCGCGCTCCAGGGCTGCCACGAGCGCGTCGCGGCGCTCGCGCAGCGCTCCCTTGACCGTCGCGATCGCCCCCTCCATCCGCCCGGAGCGGGCGAACTGGTTGACGATCGACTGGGCGACCATGTTGGGCGAGATGTACGTGTTGGTGGCGATCCCCTGGATCTGCTTGATCAGCGCCTGCGGCCCGACCAGGTAGCCGACGCGGATACCCGGGCAGACGGTCTTCGAGAACGACGACGCGTAGACGACCTTGCCGGCGTCGTCGCGCGAGAGCATCGTCGGCAGCGACTCGCCCTCGAAGCGGATCCAGATGTAGGGGTCGTCCTCGAACA
>Ga0126313_10001119_pt1 | contig 13862 bp, 17 predicted proteins | sample Plot105A_FD_89954 | JGI IMG/M metagenome (GOLD analysis project Ga0126313, IMG submission 89954) | Serpentine soil microbial communities from UC McLaughlin Reserve, CA, USA - Plot105A | ecosystem: Environmental > Terrestrial > Soil > Grasslands | place: USA: UC McLaughlin Reserve, Lake County...
CGGTGCCGATGAGCAACATCGCACGCGAGCTGGTGGGGTCGGAGTACGGCGTCGGCGTGTGCCTGCTGTTCGTCGACGCGGCGCCCGGGCGCGGACCGTCGCTGCACAAGCATCCCTACGAGGAGATCTTCATCGTCACCGAGGGCGAGGCGACGTTCTTCGGGGCGCCGGGCGAGCGCGTCGTGCGCGGCGGGGAGATCGTGGTCGTCCCCGCCGAGGAGCCGCACGGGTTCACGAACACGGGCGACGGGCCGCTGAAGCAGATCGACATCCACGTCAGCCCCACGTTCGCGACGGAGTGGCTGGAGAAGGGCTGACCGGCTAGCGCTCGAGGTGCACCTCGCCCGCGTCGAGGGCGACGGTGCCCGAGCTCGTGCCCACGAGCAGGCGGCCGGCGTCGTCGATGCCGACCGCCTTGCCGGCGCCGTCGGCCCACTCGATCCGCCGGCCTTCCAGGGCGTCGCGCGCTCGCCAGGCCGCGATCACCGTGTCCTGGTCGGCCTCGAGCCAGCGCGCCAGCGCTTCCAGCAGCCGGTGAAGCGTGGGCTCGAGGTCGGTGGGCTGGCGGCCGAGCGTTCCCGCGCTGTCGCGGAGCTCCGGCGGGAAGTCGTCGGGTCGGATGGCGACGTTCAGCCCGATGCCGAGCACGGCCCAGCCCTCCTGCGGGCGGCCCTCGACGAGGATGCCGGCGACCTTGCGGCCCTCGACGAGGACGTCGTTGGGCCACTTGATGCGGGCGTGATCGCCGACCGTCTCGGCGGTCGCCACGCCGGCGGCGAGGGGAACGAGCGCGGGCTGCTCGACGCGCAGCACGACCGAGAGCAGCAGGGCCCGGCCAGGGGGCGCCGCCCACGTGCGGCCCTGGCGCCCGCGCCCGGCGGTCTGCTCGGCCGCGGTCACCAGCGTGCCGTGCGGCGCGCCGGCGGAGGCCAGCTCGCGAGCGCGCTCATTCGTCGAATCGGTGCGCCTCAGGTGGAGCCGCGGGGCGCCGAGGGTCACGGCTCGGGGCGCAGCCGGAGCTCTGAGTCGGGGCGCAGCGCCAGCTCGCGGGCCGCGTTGCCGCGGTTGACGGCGACGGCGAGCATGCGCCATGCGTCCTCGTAGACGAGCAGCTCGCCCGGCGCGACGTCGGCGAACGTCACCGCATACTGCGCGCGCCGCCGGCGGCCCGCGCCCGCCTCGATCAAGACCGGCCAGCCGAGGCGCAGGCCCGTGTCGGCCAGGTCGTCGTGGCCGACGTTCAGGGCGGCGTTGCCGAAGCGGTCGACGCTGAGCACATGGGCGATCAGCGCGCCGTCCTCCTCGCGGCGCGGCTTGGGCAGCTCGATGCCGACCAGCTCGTCCGGGTCGATCGGCTCGCCGGCCTCGGCCAGCGCCCACCCGTTCGCAAGGTAGGCCGCGACGGGGGCGAAGATGTCGCGGCCGTGGAAGGTCTGGGAGACGGGCTCGAGCCGCCACGGCGAGCGGCCGATCTCGACCGCCTCGACGGCGCCGCCGAAGCGCGTCGCCGCCAGCGCGAGCAGCCCGTTGTCCGGACCGACCAGGAGGCGGTCGTCCTCGGCCGTGCGGAGGGCCACCGCGCGCCGCTCCGCGCCGACCTCGGGATCGACGACGGCGAGGTGGACGCCCGGGGGCGTGTACGGCAGGGCATTGCGCAGCGCCAGGGCGGCCGGACGCACCTGGTGGCGAGGGAGGCCGTGCGAGAGGTCGATGATTCGAGCATCCGGCGCCAAGCGGGCGATGACCGCGTGGCAGACGCCCACGAAATCGTCCTCGTAGCCGTAGTCGGAGAGGAAGGTGACGATCATGCGTCCTCCACGATGGCGGCGACGACGCCGTCGATGTCGTGGCGCTCGGCCTCGACGTCCGGCGTCAGCCCGCGTTCCCGCAGGGTCTGGGTGGTGATGGGGCCGATGGAGACGATCTTCGTGTGGTCGCCGGGTGGTGCTCCGGCAGCGTCGAGGAACCGGGTCACGGTCGAGGACGAGGTGAAGGTGATGTAGTCGGCGTGGAGGGCGGCATCGCGGGCCCTGTCGTCGAGGGTCTCGGGCACCGTTTCATACAGGGCCAGCACGTCGACCTCCACGCCGCGCTCGCGCAGCGCGTCGGGGAGGACGTCGCGGGCCTCGGCGGCGCGGGCGACCAGGGCCCGCGTGACGGGCACGTCGCGGAGCGCCTCGACGAGCGACTCCGCCACCGACCGCTCAGGCACGACGTCGGGCTCGATGCCGTGGGCTCGCAGCGCCCGGGCCGTGCCGGGGCCGATTGCCGCGACCGTGCGGCCGTGCAGCGCGCGGGCGTCCTGGCCACTGCGGTGGAGCCGTTCGAAGAGCAGCCGCACCCCGTTGGGCGAGGTCAGGCAAACGAGGTCGGTGCCGTCGAGGTCGGGCGCGTTCCCGGGCAGCGGAACGATGCGGATGGCCGGGGCCTCGACGACCTCAGCCCCGAGCGCGCGCAGGCGACCGGCGAGCTCCGAGGCCTGCGCGCGAGCGCGCGTGACCGCGACGATCTTGCCGGCGAGCGGGCGGTGCTCGAACCAGGCCAGGCGCTCGCGCAGCGCGGCCACCGGTCCGACGACGGTGATGGAGGGCGGCTTCAGCGCCGCCCTCTTCGCTTCTTCCCCCACCGCCTCCAGCGTGCTCGCGACCGTCCGCTGCCCCGGCATGGTGCCGCGCTCGATGACCGCGGCCGGCTCATTCGGATCGCGCCCGGCGGCGATGAGCGCCTCGGCGATCCGCGGCAGCGCCCTGACGCCCATGTAGAAGACGAGCGTGCCGGGGAAGCGCGCGAGCGCGTCCCAGTCGAGCGCCGACTCGGGCTTGGAGGGGTCCTCGTGGCCGGTGACGAAGGCGACGGCGCTGGCGGCGTCGCGGTGCGTGACCGGGATGCCGGCGTAGGCGGGCGCGGCGACGCCGGCGGTGACGCCGGGCACGACCTCGAACGCGACGCCCGCGGCCTTGAGCGCCTCGGCCTCCTCGCCGCCGCGGCCAAAGACGAACGGGTCACCGCCCTTGAGACGGACGACGGTCTGGCCGCGCCGGGCCCGCTCGATCAGCTCTCCGGTGATCGCGGCCTGCTCCACCGAGCCGCCGGGCCGCTTGCCGACGTCGACGAGCTCGGCGTCGGTCGCGTCGAGCACGCCGTCCGGAATGAGGCGGTCATGGAGGATCGCGTCGGCGCTCGCGATCAATTCCACCGCGCGAACGGTGATCAGGGCCGGGTCCCCCGGCCCCGCGCCGACGAGGAACACCTTGCCATCAGCCATCGAAGGCTTCCCCGATGAGCCGCTCGACCACGACCGTGTCCTTCCACTCCCCGTCGAGGCGCCCATGGCGGCGGTGCACGCCCACCTCGCGGAAGCCGCAGGCCCGGGCGAGCGCGAGGCTGCCCTCGTTCTCGGGGAAGATCCGGCTGAGCAGCTTGTGGTAGCCGCGGCGCTCGGCCTCGGCCGCGAGCGCCTCGAGCAGGGCGCGGCCGACACCGCGCCCGCGCGCCGCGCGCGCGACGTAGACGGCGTACTCGCCGACGCCGTCGTACACGCACCGGTCGCTGTACTCGCCGGCGCGCGCCCACCCGAGCACCTCGCCGTCGTCCTCGGCGACGACAAGCGGCGGCGCGCCGTCGCCGGTCCACCCGAGCACGTCCTGGGGCGCGCGCGGCGCGGTCTCGAAGGTGGCGATGCGGTCCTCGATCCCCTCGTTGTAGATGGCCGCGATGGCGGCGGCGTCGGCGGGCTCCCCGCGGCGCACGATCACGCCCGAACGGTAGCTGCGCTGCGGCGACGAAGAAGGGCGGCACCGACCGCCCGGCGGGGTGCTTTGCGTCAAGGTCAAGCACCCCCTCCGGGACACCCGTCTTCGTCGCCGATCGATGAGTCTGCGGCGGGTTTGGGGTCATATGGATATGGCGAATTCTCCGCAGGTCTCAGAACGTCCGCAGCAGCCCTACTTCGGGTTGCGCCAGCAGGTCAATGGCACTGTCCAGCAGGCGGTCGACGGCGCCTTTCCCGAGCTGTTCCGCCGGCTCGGCCGGCAGCGGGTCCGGCCGGGCGGCCCGCCGTTCATCCGCTTCCTCGAGCTCGACGCCGCCGGCGAGCCGCGGGAGCTCGAGCTCGGCGTGCCAGTCGACGCCGACGCGGCTACGGCGACACTCCCCTCCGGCCGCTACGCCACCCTCGTCCACGTCGGTCCCTACCGCCACGACACCGAGCCGGACCTGGCGGCGGCGCGGGCGCGGCTGCTGGGATGGATCAAGGACCAGGGCCTGACGCCGGGGACCTATCTCGAGCGATACCGAATCGGCCCGGTCGAGGAGCGCGACTGGACGAAGTGGGAGACCGAGCTGGCGTTCCCGGTCGAGTAACGCCGAGCGGTGCCCGACGACCCAGTCGCCACCGCGGCCGCCGCCGCGGGGTGATTGTCATTCGGTCGGACATACCGACCAAAAGACAGCAACGTCCCCTGCAGGGTGCCCCCGGCGGCCGGCAGCCTCGTCCCAAGCGGACGTCGAAACTCGGTCATCGTCTCCGACTCGTTGGATGAGGCGTCCGTCCGGGGCGTCCTGGGAATGGAAGGACCGAACATGGGACAGCCAGTTGTGCATTACGAGATCATCGGCCGCGATCCGGGTCGGCTTCGCGAGTTCTACGGAGCGCTCTTCGGGTGGGAGTTCGACGTCGGCGACGCAGCCAGCTCCGCCGTCTCCGAGCCCGGCCAGTACGGCTTCGTGGCTGGCAGCTCGACCGGCGACGCAAACGGCCCCAACGGCGGCGTCGGCGGCGGCGAGAGCCATGCGCCGCGCGTGTTGTTCTACGTGGCCGTCCCAGACGTCGAGGCGGCGCTGCAGGAAGCCGAGCGGCTCGGTGGAGCTCGCGTGCTCGGCCCCGAGCGCGCCCCCGATCGTGGACTCGCCGTCGGGCGGCTCAGCGATCCGGAGGGCAACGTGGTCGGCGTCGCCGGGCCGGCATAGGCGGATGAAGTACCTGCTGTTGATCTACAGCAACCCGGAGAACTGGGAGCACCCGATCTACCGGGAGACGGGCGCCTTTCGCGCCCTGCCGGCCGAGGAGCGCGACGCGCTCGACCGCCAGGCGGAGGCGCTGGTCGATGAGCTCCGCGAGTCGGGCGAACTGGTCGTGGGCATGGCGCTCGCCGACCCGTCGGTCGCGCGGACCGTCCGCGTCCGCGATGGCGTGCCCGCCGTTACCGACGGGCCGTTCGGCGAGGCCAAGGAGCACCTCGCCGGCGGCTTCGTGATCGACTGCGACAGCCCGGAGCGGGCGGCGGAGATCGCGGCCCGCTTTCCCGACGCCCGCTTCTACGCGGTCGAGCTGCGCCCGATCGTCCCGAGCTAGTGGAGCACCCGGCAACGTTCACCGGGTTCTGGCGGGCGCAGATGCCCGTCAGCCGGCGTTCTCGGAGATCCCCGATAGCGCTGCTATCGGGAACTCCTGCGTCCTTGCGTGGCGGCCCCTGCGCGACGCCAGAATCCCGGCGACGTCACCGGGCACCCCACTAGGCGCGGGCGAGCAGCTCGGCCGCGCCGATCGAGCGCAGGCGGCCGGCGACCTCGCGGCCCAAGGCCTCCGGGTCGTCGGCGGGGCCGGTCGCCGTGTCGCGCATCCACTCGGAGCCGTCGGGCAGGGCCGCGAAGGCGCGCAGGGTCAGCCTCTCGCCGTCGGTCGTCGCCAGCGCGGCGACCGGGGTGTGGCAGGTCGCGTCGAGCGATGCGGTCAGGGCTCGCTCGGCGATCAGGCACACCGTCGCGTCGAGGTCGGAGATCGCCGCCGCCGCCGCGCAGGCGTCGCCGTCGTCGGCTCGGCCCTCGAGCGCCAGCGCACCCTGGCCGGCGGCCGGGAGCATCACGTCGGCGTCCAGGACGGCGTCGGCGGCGTCCTTGCGGCCGAGGCGGCGCAGCCCGGCCAGCGCGAGCACGAGGGCGTCGACCTCGCCCTCGGCGAGCTTGCGCAGGCGGGTGTCGACGTTGCCGCGCAGCTCGACGACCTGGAGGTCGTCGCGGGCCGCGAGCAGGGCGGCGCGACGGCGGAGGGACGTCGTCCCGATGCGCGCGCCCGCCGCGAGGGATTCGATGGACGGCGCCCCCACCAGCGCGTCGCGCGGGTCCTCGCGCGCCGGCACGCCGAGCAGCTCCAGCCCATCCGCAAGCTCGGCCGGCACGTCCTTGGCCGAGTGGACCGCGAGGTCGATCGAGCCGACCAGCAATGCCCGCTCCAGCCCGTCCACCCAGCGCGACTTGTCGCCGACGGCGGCCCCAGCGTCGCCGCGCGTTCGCACCTCGACGATCTCGACGTCGCCGGGCAGCGCGTCGGCCACGGCCCGGGCCTGCGCGAGCGCCAATGCGCTGCGGCGCGTGCCGAGTCTCACTCCGACTTGCGGCGAAGCTCGCGGACCTCGGCCGGCGTTGACTCCGGTGCCGCGGGCTCGTCCAGCGCGAACAGCTCCCGCAGCACCTGGAGCCGCGCATGGGCTCGGTCGCCCTCGTTGCGCTTGAGCCGCAGCGTCGGCTCGTGCAGCAGCCGCGATGCGACCGACCGCGCCACCGCCTCGACGCGTTCGCGATCGCGCGGCGAGAGCGTCTCCCACCGCCCCGCGTTCTCGCCGAGCACGTGCTCGACGACCTCGTCGGCCCGTCGACGCAGCGCCGCGATCGTCGGCACCGCGTCGAGCGTGCCGAGCCACTTCGCGAAGCGCTGGATCTCCTCCTCGATGATCGCCTCGGCCCGCCGCGCCTCGGCCCTGCGCACCGAGCGATTGCGCGCGATCACGGCCTGCAGGTCGTCGATGTCGTACAGCGTCACGCCGGGCAGCGCCGAGCAGTCGGGGTCGAAGTCGCGCGGCACCGCGATGTCGATGGCCAGCAGCGGGCGGCCCCCGCGCGCCTCCATCACGACGCCGAGCTCCTCCGGGCCCACGATGGCGTGCGGCGACGCGGTGGCGGCGACGACGATGTCGGCCGCCTCCAGTTCGGCGGGCAGCCGGTCGAACCCGACCGCTCGCCCCCCGTGGCGCTCGGCCAGCGCCAGCGCCCGTTGATGCCGCCGCGACGCCACGAACACCGGCCGTGCGCCCCGGTCGGCCAGCGGCCGCGCCGTCAGCTCGGCCGTCTCGCCCGCGCCCAGCACGAGCACGCTTCGGTCCTCGAGGTCGCCGAGCACCTGCCGCGCCAACTCGACCGCCACCGACGACAGGCTCGACGGACCGGTGGCCAGCGCGGCTTCGGTGCGCACGCGCTTTCCGGTCGCGAGCGCCGCGGCGAACAGGCGGTTGGTCAGCGGGCCCGTCGTGCCGGCGCCGAGGGCGCTCTCGTAGGCCCGCCGCACCTGGCCCTGGACCTCGTTCTCGCCGACGATCATGGACTCGAGCCCCGAGGTCACCCGGTAAAGGTGCCGCGCGGCATCGCAGTTGCGCAGGGAGTAGACCCCTGACCCCGCCAGCTCGGTGGGCCGGATGTCGCCGAGTCGCGCCAGCGCGCCCAGCGCCGCGGTCTCGCCGGCGACCGCGTCGTCGGCCACCACGTACAGCTCGGTGCGGTTGCAGGTCGAGATCGCCACCGCCTCGGCGATCGGGTCGCCGTCCACAAGCCCCCGCACGAAGTCGACCGCCTGCCGCTCCTGGAGTGCGACCCGCTCGCGCAGCGCCACGGGCGCCGTCTTGTGCGAAAGGCCGAGGGCCAGGAGCTCGGCACTCACGGGACCGGCGCCTCCTCGCGGTCGTCCGGCTCCGGGCGCTCCTTCCGCGCCGCCAGCTCGTCGAGCTCGGCGATCTCGCGCTCGAGCCGTGACAGCCGCACCGCCATGATCACCACGTAGATCAGGATCACGGCGAAGAAGACCACGTAGGCGCCGGCGACGTACTTGCCGGCCTCCTCGAGGGGCAGCGCCGGCATCAGGCCTCGAGCAGCCGCCGCCGCAGCGCTCTCAGACGCATGCGCGCACGCTTGGCGGCGATCTCGTACTTCCACAGGGTCACGAACAGCAGCACCATCCCGGCCAGGGCGATCAGGAACGTCAGCCGCATCGCCCCCGGCATGTCGCCCCCGGTCGTGCCGAGCACGCGCGGGTGGGTGAGCGATTGCGCCAGGCGGACGGCGAGGAAGTTCAGCGGCACGAACGCGCCGGCCAGGATCGCGAAGACCGCCGCGTAGCGGGCCTGCTTGTCGGGGTCCTCGATCGAGAACCGCAGCGGCTGATAGCAGGCGTAGAGCAGGAAGATGATCAGGAACGAGACCAGGGTCGGCTCGTCCCACACCCACCAGTGGCCCCACGATGCCCGCGCCCAGATCGAGCCGGTCACGAGCACGCCGAGGCCGAGTATGAGCGACAAGTGGATGGCAACGTAGGACCGCAGGTCCCACTTGCGATCGCGCGTTCGCAGGTAGGCGATCGCGCAGATCCCGCCGAACACGAAGCCGCCCAGCGCCACGATCGCCATCGGCACGTGCACGTAGAAGATCTTCTGCACGAACCCCTGGTCGGCGTCCAGCGGCGCGTAGAAGAAGACGAGCGCGAATGCGGTGACGAGGGTGGCGGCCGTCGCGATGGAGAGGCCGCGGAGACCCTTCCCGTACAAGAGGTCAGTCCTCCAGGAGGAAGTCGAAGACGGCGTACGCCAAGAGTACGAACACGAGATCGTACAGGCCCAGGACGGCCAGCCACTTGGCCTCCGTGCCGCCCGCGGGCACGCTGAAGAGCGGCGCCGTCGACCGCGCCGCGGCGATCACGACGGGCACCAGCAGCGGCAGCGTGACCAGCGGGCCGATGAGGTCGCGCGCCCGCGTCTGCACCGCCAGCCCGGCGGCGAGCGTACCGACGACCGCCAGGCCGATGTCCGCCAGGGCCAGGATGGCCAGCAGCTCGGGGAAGGCGGGCCCGGCGCCCGGCCCCAGCAGCAGCAGGAAGAACGCCGGCACCGCGATCAGCTCGACGACGACCAGGAAGCACAGGAGCGCGGCGACCTTCGCGACGAGCATCGCGGTCCGGTCGACGGGCGCGAGCAGGAACCCGTCGAAGCCGCCCTGCTCGTGCTCGGCCACGAACAGCCGGTTGACGCCGAGCACGGCGGCGAGCAGAACCGTCACCCACAGCACGCCGGCGGCGAGGTCGCCCTCCAGCGCGTTGCGGTGCAGCGCGAAGTGGAACAGCACGTAGGCGACGAGCGCGAACAGCGCCATCGCCGGAACCGTCTCCTTGGTGCGCAGCTCGAGCAGCAGGTCCTTGCGGACGAGCGCGCCGATCGCCCTCACCGGTAAAGCGCCCCGATCCGCGCGGCGTCGACGTCCTCAGGCGGCGCCACGAACGCGACGCGGCCGGCGCGCAGGCCGAGCACCAGGTCGGCCTCGGCGAGCCCGCCCGCCGGGTCGTGGGAGGCGACCACGCGCGCGCGGCCCGATGCGCGCCCAATCAGCGGCTCGACCAAACCCGCCGCGGCCGGATCGAGGTGCGACCGCGGCTCGTCGAGCAGCAGCAGCTCGGGGTCGTGCAGCACCGCCCGGCACACCGCCAGCCTTTGGATCATTCCGCGTGACAAGGTCCGCAGCGGCTCGTCGGCGCGCGCCGCCATGTCCACGCGCGCGAGGAGGTCGTCGACGCGGTGCAAGGCCACGCCGTGCAGCCGCGCGTGGTAGCGGAGATTCTCGCGCCCCGTGAGCTCCCGGTAGAGCAGCGCCTCGTGGCCGAGGAACCCGACGCGCCCGCGCACGAGATGGCCCCGCCCCGGCAGCGCGGCGCCCAGCACCGACGCCTCGCCCGCGGTTGGACGCAGCAGCGTCGCCAGCACGCGCAGCAGCGTCGTCTTGCCGGCACCGTTGGGACCGAAGACCACGAGCGTCGCCCCGGCGGGGAGGGACAGCGAGACCTCGGCCAGGGCGATGCGCTCGCCGAAGGCGCGCGTCAGCCCCCGCAGCTCAATGGCTGGAGCGGCTGCCACCGGGGCTGCGCAGCGTGTCGACCACGTGGCGGAGGGTCGGCGCGACGACGGTGAACGACTCGCGCACCGCCTTCGGGCTGCCCGGGAAGTTGACGATCAACGTGCGGCCGGCGATGCCGGAGACGCCGCGGGTGAGGATGCCCATCGGCGTGTGCTCGAGCGAGTTCGAGCGGATCGCCTCCGCGAAGCCGGGCGCCTCGCGATCGATCACCGCCCGCGTGGCCTCGGGGGTGACGTCGTCGGGCGTGAAGCCGGTGCCGCCGGTGGTGAAGATGAGGTCGCATCCGGCGTCGGCGTGGTGGCGCAGTCGCACCTCGATGATGGCCTGGTCGTCGGGAAGCACCTCGAGCGCGACGACGTCGGCGCCCGCCTCGTCGGCGAGCGCGGCCAGCAGCGGCCCCGATTCGTCCTGCGCGCGCCCGTCGGAGACCGACGTCGAGATCGTGATCACGGCCGTCTTCATCGCGCCGCGTAGCCTAAGCGGCAGCCATGGCCGACCTGGTGCTCGAGCCCCGCGGGCCGTTCTCGCTCGCCGCCGCCGGCCGCTTCCTCGCGGAGTTCCCGCCCGCCGATCACACTGGCGTCGAGCCCGACGGCACCGTCCGACTCGGCTTCGTGCGCGACGACTTCTCCGGAGTGGCGAAGGTGACCCTGCGCCAGGCGCGCGAGGACGGCCCGGTCGAGGTCGACATCGACGGGGACGGCGACGTCGGGCCCCAGCTCGAGCGCATCCTCGGCCTGGAGCATGACGGCGATGCCTTCGTGGCCGTGCTCGACGGCGATCCTGTCCTGCGCAGGCTGTGGGAGCGCACAGGCCACCTGCGACAGGTCTCCTTCCCCTCGCCCTACGAGGCGGCGTGCTGGTCGGTCATCGCCCTGCGCCTGCGCCAACCCCAGGCCGTGCAGGTGCGGCGGCGGATCGAGGCGGCGATCGGGGACGGCGCCTTCCCGGTCCCCGAGCGCCTGGCCGGGCTCGAAGCCGTCGAGGGCCTGAGCGAGGCCAAGGCCGAGCGGCTGCGCGCGATGGCGCGGGCGGCGCTCGATGGCCGCCTGGACCCCTACGAGCTGCGGGCCCTGCCCCAGGACGAGGCGATCGCGCGCCTGCGCGAGCTCCCGGGCCTGGGCCCGTTCTACGCCTCGCTCGTCCTGCTGCGCGCGACGGGCGCCACCGACGCCTTCTTCCCGATCGAACGGCTGCGCCACGCCGCCGCCCGCGCCTACGACCTCCCCGAGGCGCCGAGCGAGGAGGCGTTCACCGCGATGGCCGAGCGCTGGCGGCCGTTCCGGTCGTGGGCCTGCGTGCTCCTGCGGGCGGGCGAGCGCGCCCGCTAGGGTGCGATCACGATGGCCGCCAAGGACGCCCTTCGCGTCGGCCCTCGACCTCGCCGCCGCGATTCGCTCCCGCGAGGTCTCTCCCGTCGAGGCGCTCGACCGCTGCCTGGCTGAGGTCGACCGCCTCAACCCGACCGTCAACGCCGTCGTGTGGCGCGACGACGACGAGGCCCGGCGCTTCGCCGAGGAGGCCGAGCGCCGCGTCGCCGCCACCGATCCCGACCTCCTGCCGCCGTTCCATGGGGTCCCGATGCCCATCAAGGACCTCACGCCGGTCGCGGGCTGGCCCGTGACCTATGGCTCGCACGCCGGCCCGACCGAGGCCTCGGAGCTCGGCGAGATCGTCGTCGACAAGTTCCGCGACGCCGGCTTCGTCCTCGCCTGCCGCACCAACACGCCCGAGTTCGGCCCCATCACCGCCGCCGAGAACCTGCGCTACGGCCCCACCCGCAACCCGTGGGAGCCCGAGCGCACGCCGGGCGGCTCGAGCGGCGGGGCGGGGGCCGCGGTCGCCGCCGGCATGTTCCCGATCGCCCACGCCAACGACGGCGGCGGGTCGATCCGCATACCGGCCTCGTGCTGCGGGCTCGTCGGCCTCAAGCCCAGCCGCGGCCGGGTCCCCCGGCTGGTGCAGTCGTGGCAGGGCGGTGTGGTCGAGGGCGTCGAGTGCTGGACGGTGGCCGACAGCGCGCGCGTGCTCGACGCCATCGCCGGCCCCGACCGTCTGGCCTGGTACAACGCCCCGCCGCCGGGGCGGCCGTTCGCCGACGAGGTCGGCGCCGACCAGCCGCCGCTGCGCATCGGCCTGGTCGAGACCGCGCCGCTCGGCTTGCCGCTCGACGAGGCGTGGGCCGACGCCGCCGCGGTCGCGGCCGGGCTGCTCGCCGGCCTCGGCCACCACGTCGAGCCGGTGGTCTTCGACACGCTGCCCCGGGACCTCATCGCGATGAGGATGCCGGTCATCTGGGCCGGCTACGTCGATTACCCGGGCGTCGAGTGGGAGCGCGCCGAGCCGCACAACGCCCAGGCCTACCGCAACGCGAGCGACGCGGGGCTGCTCGACCTCGCGCAGTCGATCCAGGGCCTGCAGTTGCGCACCCGCGAGATCGTCGCCCACTGGGGCCGCGACTTCGACGTGCTGCTGACGCCGACGCTGTCGATCGAGCCGCCGCCGGTCGGCGCCGTGCTCGAGGCCGTCCACGCGTCGCCCGGCGAGCCTGCGCCACCGGTCATCCAGATGGTCGCGTTCACGATCATCGCCAACCTGACCGGGCTGCCCGCGATCAGCCTGCCGCTGCACGCGACCCCGTCGGGCCTGCCGATCGGCGTGCAGCTCACGGCCGCGCCGTGGGACGAGGCGACGCTGATCCGCCTCGCCGCCCAGCTCGAGCAGGCGGCGCCGTGGGCCGGCCGCCGTCCCGATGTCGACCGCCTCGCGACCGCCGCTTAGGCGCGGCGCCAGTCCTCCTTGCCGCCCGTCTTCTCGAGCAGGGCGACCGAGGCGATCTCGACGCCGCGCTCGATGCCCTTGACCATGTCGTAGACGGTCAGCGCGGCGACGCTCGCGGCGGTCAGCGCCTCCATCTCCACGCCGGTGGCGGCGGTCGTGCGGGCCTCGGCCGTCAGCGTGACCGTGCCCGCCTCGGCGTCGACGGCGCACTCGACACCCACGAACGACAGCGGAATCGTGTGACAGAGCGGGATGAGCTCGGCCGTCCGCTTCGCCGCCTGGATGCCGGCGATCCGGGCGGTGCCGAGCACGTCGCCCTTGGGCGCGTCCCCGGCCGCGACCGCGCGCGCGGTCTCCGGGGTCATGCGAAGCTCCGCCCGCGCGACGGCGCGCCGCTGCGTCGGCTGCTTGCCGGCGACGTCGACCATGCGGGCCTGCCCCGATGCGTCGACGTGGGTGAGCTCGCGCTCGGTCAAGCCGGCGCGTGCGTGCGCTGCGCGGCGGCGATCAGGTCGCGCACGGCGGACTCGTCGCCGTCGCGGAGCAGCTGCACGGGGTCGGGCTCGCCGTTGACGATCGACTCGAAGAACTCCTTGCGGTCCTGGTAGGTCGGCAGCGTCGCCTTGGCCCAGCCGCGCGCATGGTTGAGCAGGATGGCGAGCCGCGCGTAGGGCTCGCCGTAGGTCTCGCCGATCTCGCGCTTGAGCCGCTTGGCGAGCGCGGGCGACGCCCCGGCGGTCGAGATCGCGATCGCCAGCGGCCCCTGACGCACGATGGCGGGCAGGATGAAGTTGCACAGCGGCGGCACGTCGACGACGTTGACGAGCATCGCCCGCCCCTCGGCGTCCTCGAAGACGCGGATGTTGACGTCGGTGTCGTTCGTGGCGGCGATGGCCATGAACGTGGCCTCGAGGTCGCCCGTCTCGTACGGGCGCCGCTCCCAGGCGATCGAGCCCTCCTCGGCGAGGTCGCGCAGCGGCGCGACGGCGTCGGGGGCGATCAGCACGACGTCGGCGTCGCAGGCGAGCAGACCCTCGACCTTCTCGAGGCCGACGTCACCGCCGCCGACGACGACGCAGCGGCGGCCGGTCAGCCGCAGGCACGCGATGTAGAAGGGGGTCTCGAGCATCCCCTGC